>WBZS01000437.1_pt1 | contig 55728 bp, 42 predicted proteins | sample 5204201 | NCBI WGS metagenome assembly WBZS01 (sample SAMN12344357, study PRJNA552823) | activated sludge metagenome | biome: Activated sludge suspended growth; feature: Nitrification reactor; material: Wastewater; isolation source: activated sludge from nitrification reactor of wastewater...
CGAAGGGTGCAACCTCAGCGATCATCTTGTCGACCGGCTCGGCCTATTCGATGAGGAACATCACCATTGATAGCAACCTCCTCGGCGGTGGCGCGTATACCGTCTACGGTGGCTACGAGAACGGTCAAGACGACCTTTCGCGCGTCTCAGGAGTCGTCGTCTCCAATAACCGAATCACGACCTCGGTCTACCCCAACGGTGGCGCCTACGGCCCATTCGCCTCCGTCAACAGCCCCGCCGTTACAATGAGCGGAAACACCTGGTACGACGGCCCTCAAGCCGGAAAGGCCATTTACTGACTTGTGCTACTGCGACTGGGCGCATGCCCCGCGTCGACGCAATCAAGAACATTCATCCCGTATGACCCCGAAAGACAAACCGAGGCGAGTACCCACTCAGGCTAACGAAGACGTTTGACCAGACTCGCCGCGACGTTTCGCAGGTCGACAAGGCCCAGATTCCGTCCCATCACGGCGCGTACGCTCTCGAGGGTATCCGCGGCCGTCACGCTGTAGCGAGCTTGAAGCCAGGAACTTTGCCGCGCAGGCATGCGATCACTCGTATACACGGTCACATAGCCTGCCTTCCTCAGCTGATTGAGTGAATTCCTATCGTAGCGTCCAAGCGGCAAGGCGGCCTTGCGAATCGGCCCTCCGCTAGCGCGCTCAAGCACTTGTCGGGCATCTACGAACTCTCGACGTTGCGTCCCTAAATCGAGCTTGCGCCAAGGTATGTGCTCCCATCCATGACTACCAATTTCCATTCCTGCGCCGCGGAGGCGTCGCAAATCGGTCGCGTCGAGGCTATACGAATCCTCAAGGCGCCCAGCGAGTGCAAAGAAGGCCGCCTGTAACCCGCGCTCTTGGAGCGCAGGTAAGGCTGTCTCAATGTCCGACTTATTACCATCGTCGAAGCTCAGCCTCACATGTGGATAGCGCATCGTCTCGTCAAGAATCTGATGGAAGAGTCTCTCCTTAATCCAATAGTGAGCTTCGCCGGGCTCGCGCTCCTTCGCAAGCGAGCCCACTCCATGGAAACAAAGGTTGACGATCATCTTTGTCCCCCAACCTTACGGGTGCTCTCGTCACGTCCCCATGCCCCAGACGAGTGGCCCTGCACCCGAGCCAATAACGACGCCAGCAGCGTAAAGCCGATATAGGGGATTGCGGCAGGAAAAAGGCGAGGGTCCCGCAGCACAACGTCGCGAAGCCAGGCCCAACGATCAGCTCGGCGGACCTTCGCGCGGACTTGCCCGCGCTGTCCGGCCTGACGCAACTGAGAATTCCCTCGCCTGACGCGTGTTAGACGGTTCAGCAGATCACGGCTCGTAAATGGTGTTTCTACGACTACCTCCACAGTCTCTGACTCTACTCTTTCGTCAAGAGAGTACTGAGAGTCGAGAAACAGGTCGTCAGCGATCAGCTCAGGGAAGCGTTCGAATCGCGCGCGGCCAGCTTCGGACAAGATGATTAGTCCCCGGCCAAAGATCCCATCGCGGAAGACAGGGAGGCGCTCGCTGATAGCGAAGTAGGCGCGAACGGGCCAAGGGCGACCCTCTGTGCTGAGACGACGTCGCGGAACAACCACCAACGGAGATGGTGCCGCGTCGAAGAGCTTGAGGAGGTCGCCTACAGCTCGCTCCGGCACGACGATGTCTGCATCCAGATAGAACCTCGGAAAGCTAGTCGCGGACGCCTCACCCGCATTGAGCGCTGCAGCCTTTCCAGGCTCCGAACGGTCGAGAACGGTGACACCGCGACGCGACGCGACCGCCACGGTCTGGTCGGTACATCCATTCGCGCTCACCACGACCTCGAGCGAATGGCCGGCGGCGCTCGCCAGCAGTGCATCAAGGGTACGACCGATAACGGCCTCCTCGTTATGTGCGGCAATAACGACGCTTGCCATGGCTCTCCCCAACTGATCTCGTCCGAGACTCCGACTCTGCCGCGCATCACGCTACCCGACCTGTGCCGTACTCTAGAGTATGACCATGGTTCGCGGGGATGTCAGGGTACGACCTATTCAGGCAGAAGATGTTCCTCAAGTGGCGCAGTTCCTCAACACGCATCTCAACTCCCGACCCGGAGTTGAGGCCTGGGAGAGGCTGATGGACCCGCCTTGGAGTTTCAAACCCCCAAATCGTGGCTTTCAACTGGTCAGCGATACAGCCGGCCTGGTCGGCGCATACATTGCGGTGTATTCCGAGCGTGTAATCCATGGGGTGGCCAGGCAGTTTTGCAACCTCGCTGCTTTCTGCGTGCTACCAGATTTCCGCCCGCACAGTTTTCTACTCGTTCGATCGGTGCTCTCACAGCGAGGATTCGAGTTCACAGATCTTTCGCCGAGCGGTAACGTGATCGCTTTAAATGAGCGCCTGGGATTCTCCCGACTTCATGGGACGACCGCACTTCTGCTCAACTTTCCGCGCTTCCCAAGAAGTTCGATCCAAGTATCCGAAGACCCCACAGTCATTAGACAGCGCCTCTCTTCGGACGATCTAGTGATTTTTGAGGACCACGAACTGGCACCTGCGGCTAGGCATATCATCGCGTACAACGATCACGCCTACACGTACGTCGTCTTCCGACGAGATCGACGGAAGCAACTTCCGGTGTTCGCGTCGCCTTTATACGTCGGTGGAGATCGCGACTTCCTGAGGTCAGCCCTAGGTCCGTTGACCTCCCGACTGCTCAGACATGGCCTCATTGCAACACTAGGAGAAAGCCGAGTTCTTGGCTTCACGCCAAGGACCCTCTGGACGCTCAAGAATCCTCGCCCCAAGATGGTCCGCAGTAAAGTATTAGACGAGAGGGATTTTGATTATCTCTACAGCGAGTTAGTCCTATTAGAGTGGTAACTGCGCGAACCGAATCTTGGCTGCAGCTGTAGCATAGTCATGGCGTGCCGATGGTCACGGTCTCGACAGTGCTTTCACAGGCTCCGATATGCTCGGCGAGGGCAACTCCCATTAAGCGAAATGGCCGGCCATAGGGCCATCTGGAGGCTCATATTCCACTAGAGACATGCCTCGCCTCTGACGCTTTAGAAGATTCTTTGTCGATAGCGGTGCCTTCAGGCGGCCTTCTGCTTGAGGGAACGAGGCCCGCGTACGGCCGGTTTCGTCGGCGCGGCAAGAGTGGTGCAAGATCATCGTGGTCGGCTCCCACCAGGGCCCAGGCTCCGGTGTCTTGGCAGTAGCCGACAGCCCGCGGACTTCCGCTGAGACTGACCGAGGCGAGTTCGGTGGGCTCGAGTCCCACAACGAGCAACGCCTCGCCATCTTCTCGCCCCTCAATACGAACCCGAACGCGTGACCTCGACATCGCTTCCACCACGAAAGGGAACTCGAACCTCATCAGGTCATCGACTCCGCTAGGTCCTGCCGCGTCAACATCGCAATCGACCACGGTCAAACGCTCGAGTCCGCCAAGGCGCACCGCCTGGTCGATGAACTGTCGAATGTCCCCGAGTGCCACCGGGCCCGCGAGCGACATCTGTGAGGCCGTTCGAGACTCTCCCCACCAACGAACTGCGCTGCCCAACTTGGTCGTCGCTCGGCGGACTAGCCGAGGAACCTTGCTCCCGCCCCGGATCGTGCCACAGGTCGTCTGGACCGGTAACAACTCGGGGTGCAACTGCCCGACGCGCTGATGGGCTTCGTCCAGGCGTGCGAGGTTGACGGTGAGGCTGTTGTGCGTGATCTCTATATCACAAGCGACGGCTCGTTCTCCTGCCTGCCTGACACGACACGCGTACTCAACACCGTAGGCATGCCATGCCAGCAGCGGGTCCTCGGAGAGGGGGTCGCGAAGAACACGATCGCGAGGGACCATGAGCAGCACCTCGTCGAGGCTTTCGACATCAACGGGCTGCGGCGCTGAGATGCCGATGCGCACCACGCGGTCACGCATCCGACCGACGATCGTGCCCACAGAGTCGATGCCCACCGCTCCGAGGATGCCGAGCTTTGGGTCGGCGACCATGCGAGCCGCGGCCACCTCCAACGCGGGCAGCGAATGGAGTACGACGTCCTGATGAACGAACACCACCACCGCGTGCCGGGCGGAGCGAGCGCCGTGGTTCAGCGCCGCGCCAGCCGTCGCGTAGGCTCCCGACCTGTTGTCGACAGCGATCAACTCGGTATCGGGCGCGTCGCCCAGGCCAGCCTCGATCGAGCGGCGCAGGCAACTGTCGAGTACGCCCGGGTCGTTGTAGACGCAGATCACTGAGACGGGAACACGACTCTCGACAGGCGTCGTCATCCGGCGACCGCCTGGAGCTTTCCTTCGATGAAGTCGGTCAATGTTCCCAGCGTCTCAAAGAGGTCGGCGCCGAACTCGTCGTCATCGATGATGATGTCGAACCTCTCCTCGATGGCTGCAACCAGGGCTACTACGCCGAACGAGTCGAGTTCAGGGAGTGAGCCGAAGAGCGCAGTTGTTGGCTGCAGATCCTCGGGACTCTGCTGAAGTTCGAGCGTGTCGATCAGCACCTCGCGCACCGAGTTGAGCGTGTCGGTCATTGGGTCTCCTTGTGGCGTGTCATACGAGGACCTCCGCGGGCGCGGGATGTCCTAGGAAAGCAGTTGGGCTTGCGGTCAGGCCGTAGGCGCCAGCCTGGAAGATCACGATCAGGTCCCCGATTCGTGCGGCCGGGATATCGACGTTGTCGCCGAGCAGGTCGAGTGGTGTGCACAGGCAACCGACGATGCTGGCGCGCTCATCGGAGGCAGCATCGGCACGGTTGCCGACCACAATCGGGTAGTTGCGGCGAATCGCTTGACCGAAGTTTCCCGACGCAGCGAGCTGATGATGCATGCCGCCGTCAACGACAAGGTAGGTTTTGCCGCGCGACACCTTGCGGTCAAGCACCCGCGTGACGTAGACGCCACATTCGCCGACAATGTAGCGGCCGAGTTCGATGACGGGGCTGGCGTCTGGGAACCTCTGCGCGATTGCGCCTTCGACTAGCTCAGTGAGGGTGCCGGCGACGACTTCCAGGTCAAGCGGGCGGTCCTTCTCCGTGTAGGGAATCCCAAAGCCGCCCCCCAGGTTGAGGTAGCGAAGCGTCCCGGGCAGATGCTGAGCAAGGGGGGAGATCAAGTCAACAGTGCGCCTTTGGGATTCCGCGATGATGTCCGCATTCAGGTTCTGAGATCCCGCGAAGATGTGGAAGCCGATGAAATCGACGCCGCTTTCCCGATACTCCGCAAGGACGGCCGGTACGGCCTCGACGTCGATCCCGAACTGTTGGGGGCCGCCGCCCATGCGCATTCCGGAACCTTTGATCGCAAAGTCTGGATTGACGCGGATGGCGACATTCGGCGTCAGTCCGAGATCATCGGCGGCCAGCAGAACCCGATCGAGCTCAGTGGTCGACTCGATCTCGACAATGCTTCCCGCAGCCACCGCCTGACGGATCTCGGCCGGCGTCTTTCCCGGGCCGGCGAAGCTGACCTTCGCCGGACTGATCGTCGTGTCGAGCGCGGCCTGGAGTTCGAGGCCGGAGGCTACATCGATCCGATCGACGCGGTGGGCGAGGTGTTGCACCACGGCGGGCATCGGGTTGGCCTTCATCGCGAAACTCAACTCGACGCGTGACGGGAGCACGGCTCGCAGCCGGTCGACGCGCCGATCCAGTACCGCGCGGTCGTAGGCGAAGAACGGGGTCGAGCCGACCCGCTCGGCGAGCCTGGTGAGCGGCAGCCCACCGACTCGGAGTTCACCGTTGGCGGTCCCGAACCGGGCTACATGCTCATCGGGCCTCATGCACTCACCTCAGACTTGATCAGGTTCCTATCGAACTTCCCGTTCGGTGATCGAGGGAGTTCGTGCCGCACGTCGATCTGCCCGGGAACCATGTAGAGGGGCAACAACTGACGGAGTTCGGTTACGAGTGCGTCGACGTCTAGTTCCGGAGCAGTCGATGTCGCCACAAGTACGACTCGCTGACCCAGGGTATCGTCGGCCACACCCAATGCGACAACGTCCCTCACCAAACCGGTCGAGTACGCAGCCTCTTCGATCTCCGTCGGGCTGACCCGGTAGCCGGAGGTCTTGATCATGTCGTCTTTGCGCCCGACGAAGTACAAGAAGCCTTCATCGTCTGCCACCACGGTGTCGCCCGACCAGACAGCCATCTCGGGTGCGCGCCACTCTTGATCGGGATGGTGAACCAGCTTGTAGCGCTCCGCGGTGCGGACAGGGTCGTTCCAGTAGCCCAGGGCGACCAGCGCGCCACGGTGTACCAACTCGCCCTCCTCGCCGGGCTCGCAGGGGCTGCCATCCGGCCGAAGTACCAAGATCTCGGCGTTGGGGATGGCCTTGCCGATGGAGTCTGGCCGACGGTCTACTTCGGCAGGATCGAGGTAGGTGGAACGGAACGCTTCAGTGAGCCCGTACATAAGGAACGGCTTGGCCGCAGTGAAGATGGAGCGGAGTTTGTCTAGGGTCGCGCGAGGCATCCGGCCGCCGGTGTTCGCGAAATAGCGCAGCTTCTTTGCCGCATCGTCGGGCCACGCGATATCGGCGATCTGCAGCCAGAGCGGAGGGACGCAGGTGAGCCCTGTGACTCCGTACTTGGCGCACAGCTTAGGTACCTCGCGGGGCAGCAGATAGTTCATCAGAACGCAATGGGCCCCGACGGAGAATGCCGTGGTGATCTGGCTCAGGCCAGCGTCAAAGCTAAGCGGAAGGACGCTCAGAATCACATCCTCATGCGTGTTCGCCAGGTAGCTGCTCACACTCTCAGCACCGACAATGAGGTTGCGATGGCTGAGAACCACGCCTTTGGGCCTGCCGGTGCTGCCCGAGGTGTACAGAATCGCCGCCGGATCGATGTCGATCGCGACCACAGGTCGCACCCGCGCATCCCGGGACGGTTGTGGCCAGGCATGCGTCTGACGGCCCGCGGCCTCGGCAGCACCTCCAACCACGATGATGTGTTCAATCGAGCCGGGCAGCGAGTTTGCGACCATCCCCAGGCGGTCGGCGGAGGTGACAAGGACTCGGGCACCACAGTCCGCCAAGATGTGCCCGACCTGCAGCGGCTTCAGAACATGGTTGATCGGCACAAACACACCACCGGCCGCGGAGCCCGCGAAGATTGCCACGACCGTCTCGATGCGTTTCTCGAGATAGATCGCGACGCGGTCGCCGCGGCGGAGGCCGAGGTCCTGCAGTTGCACCGCTACGGCCTGCACCTGCTGCCAGATCTCCCCATAGCTCACCGTCTGATTCCGGTAGGTCAGGGCCAGCGCCTGCGGTGTGGTGCGCGCCGCGTCCGTGATCAGGTGGTGGAGGTTCGTCCTCATGAGGCGCTCCGTTCGACCAAGTAGCGGCGGAACTCGACGGGATCATCCAGCGGTACGTAGCGGCGGCCTTGGGCATCGACCTCCGGCACTACAACTCGAGGAGGAACTGCAGGACCGGACGTCCTGTGGCCGGACAGACCATCGAAGACTCCCACATACGCCTCTGCCTGGGGACGCCAGTCGAGGGCGTCGACAACCCGGGCCCTCGCGCGGTCACCAAGATCAACGCGCAGATCCGGATCATCCACAAGACGTTCGATGTGATCCGCGAATGCCGAAATGTCGCCAGAAGTGGCATAGAGGACGGTGTCCTCGCCTGACACACGGGTCTCGACGAGGTCGAAGGCAACCGATGGCAGGCCGTAGGCCATGTACTCCATCGTCTTATTCATGGTTGAAAGATCATTAAGTGGTGTCTTCAGATCTGGGCACAGTCCGATATCGGCACGACTGAGGTGCTCGGCGATGGCGACCCTGTCAACCCGTCCAGTGAACGTCACGTGCGCGTCGAGACCAAGCGAGGTGCACTGCGCCTTCAGGTCCTCGAGAGAATCACCGAAGCCCATCAGGGTCGCGGTGATGTTACTGCGGCCCCGCTTCTGAACGAGTTCATCAATCACCAGGAGGGCTTGGTCGACGCCGTCCTGTGGCCCCATGATGCCGAGATAGACGAGTTCAATGGTGCCCTCTGGACGGGGCCGCTCGGGGTAGATCGGGCGCATCTGCTCGGTGTCGGGTCCACTCCGCACGACTGTGACCTCGCCGGGATCGCGACTCCCGCGGCGGACGGCGATCGCCTTGTAGGACTCGTTGGTGGAGATCACGCGATCTGCAGCACGGTAGGTCTGGCGCTCCAGCCAGACCAAACCCTTGTACTCGGTCGTGGCCAGTCCGCCTCTAGGGGTGCCGAAACGCGAAATGAACAGCTCAGGATTGAGGTCATGCTGGTCGAAGACGAACCTCACACCGAACGGGCGCCACAGACGTGCCAGCAGCCAGTATGTATCGGGCGGGTTGCACGCTTGCACGATTCCGAAGCGCTTCTTCGACCACACCTTGACCGACAGCACTGCAGTGCGCACCCAACTGTAGGCGAACTCCCACGCGAAACTCAGCAGGCTATCGGTCTCGGGCGCCGGCCTGTACTTGTAGATGTCCACCCCATCGATGTGCTGACGAGCGGGGTCGCCAGGACCCTTGGGGCAGATTACCGATACCTGATAACCACGGTTGATGAGCGCTTGACATTCCAACCACACTCGTCGATCCAATGGAACAGGCAGGTTTTGAACAATTATCAGGACGTGAGGCTTTTCCACTACGCTTCCTCCGATTGTGGGGGCACCGGTTTCCGCCGAGCCTGCCATAGTCGCTTCACATAGACGATGATCTCATCGACAACCGGGCGCGCGAGAAGGCGCACGACCACAAGATGGATGAGAAGGATGGTCAGTCCGATCAGCACGACGCGCAGCATCGGATCAAGCCCGGCACTAGCCAGCAAGACCAGCCATCCCCCCGCGCCGCTCGCCAATACTGCCGGTGCGAGAAAGCCAAACGGACGCGCAATCACGCGCGGGGAAGACCGGAGAATCCGCGCGACGAGGAACCAGCGTCCGACGGTAGCGACAGAGGCCACCACGAGGAAGCCAGCTCCGACGCCGACCAAGCCCCAGCGCACGGCATAGGCGGTCATCGCGACAGTCGCCACCTCGGTCAATAGCGCATAAACAAACCATTGACCAGGCTTGCCCGTTCCGTAGTAGAGGCCATGGTCAAGGGCGGCGCCGACCGTCATGATACCGGCGAGTGCCAGCAGTTGAGCCACCTGATTGCTCTGATCCCACCCCGCTCCAAAAAGAATCGGGATGATGAGCGGAGCAGCCACTGCCACCAAGGTCAATGGCGCGGAAAGTGCAGCATAAATTAGACGAAGAGATCGCAGGTAGGCTGCACATAGCCTGGGGACCGAGTCGCGAATTTTCGCAAAAGCCACCATCGAAACCGGCGCCAACGCGGACCCTGTCAAGTCTTGGACCACTTGGATCAGTCGCTGCGCGATGTTGAGGAATCCCAGGGCAGGCAAACCCAGCGCGGCCGATACGATAGCAGCCTCCGCCCACGCGCGGGCCATAGCGATGAACTCGACACCCAGTACCTGGCTCCCAAAGTGCGTCATCTTGCGAAACAAGACGAACGAGAAAGTAGGAGTTGGCCGCCACTTCGCCGAAATCCAGGCCAGCACGCCTTGAACGATCGGACTAGCCAGCGTTTGCCCAACCAGTGCCCAGACGCCCAAACCACCCAGGGTCATGCCAACTGCCACAGCCTGCGCGACGAGCGCAGCGGCGGTGCCCTGCGCTGCGAGCCTCTTGAATTCCATCCGTCGCCGAAGGAGTGCCCCTGGGACCGAAGAGATTCCCAAGAGCAGCACGGAGAGCGCCAGGACCTGCAGTACGGGGATGACCTGATCAGAACGGAAGACCCAGCCCAGCAGGGGCGCGATCGCGACGAGCCCTGCTGTGAGCACTATCCCAGCCGTAAGCGAGAACCAGAATCCGGTGCTCAGCACCTCTTCATCAGCATCGTCGGCTTGGACGATATAGGTTCCAAAACCCAGATCAGCCAACAACATAAAAAACGGCAAGACAGTAGAAGCGGCAGCGACGACGCCGAAGTCCTCGGGCGTGAGAAAGCGCGTGAGGATGGCTATAGTGAAAATTCCGGAGAATCGAATGACCCACTTCTGGAGTGTGAGCCACACGACCCCCGACGCGGCCTGCTTGGTGACATTGCTTTCCGATTCAACCACGGTCAGGACGCTTTCCGCCGGAGATGCAGCCGATCTCCGAGGTGGGCGAAGAGTTGCGGCGCCTCCCACCGAAGGTCACGTGCCCACGGCACCAGTCCATATGCAGCGATCGCTTCCTCGTAGACCCCCGCTAGCCGTGCTGCCATGGCCTCCAGGCTGAACGACTGCACGGCAAAGGATCGGCCGAAGTCTCCGAGTTCTTCGCGATGTACATCGTCCGCAAGTAGGGAGCGGATCGTCCGCGACAGCATGCACTCAGGCTCATCCTGTTCCTCCTGGCTCCAGAAACTCCGTCGGAACAGACTCGCCGCGGCAGTCGGCGTGAACAACTCCGCCGTGCCTCGTTCGCCCTGCACGATCAGGGGGCGCCCGAACGCCAATGAGCGCGCTGCCGAGCCACCCATACCCAACATCACGTCCGCTGCCGCGTAGGCTGGTCGCGGATCCGCCATAGGCCCGACGAAGTGCACGAGGGGCTCGGAACCAGCGACATTCACTGAATCACCCAGCGCCCTTAGCCGTCCGGCCTCCGATCCGGTGCCCACGACGACAAGAGTGGCGCCCATCCCTTTCAGTCGAGTCATGGCACGGACTGCGATCTCGATCGGAAAGGACTTCATGTGAAGGTCGAGCCGCGAGACGATAGTGATCAGACGACGCCGCCCGATATCGCCCAACGTTGCCCGAAACTCGTCAGAGAGGACTGGATTCGGCGAGTCGGCAACTGTGTCAACCGGCGGGCTAACAAGCGTCGTCCCACCCGGCCGTCCGGCAAGCTCATCCCGCAGGTAGCCCGTGCCCACAATCAGGGAATCATTATGAAGACCCCTTGGGTCTACCCACATCTCGTAGACAGTGTGAACGAGTGGACGCAGCCCCGCGAGACACGGGCCCCAGTATGCACTTCGTGGATCACCATACGCGCCGTACACATGGACGATATCGGCTCCAACGGATTGCGCCCGTCGGCGCAAGGCTGCGGCCCGGGCCGGAATGACGCTCGGGGCAGGCCAGTACCCTTCGAGTTGGACGCCCTTCTCCTGTGCGACGTCGAAGAGATTTGGGCCAGTGTACGGGAGGGTGTCCAGCGGGCCAAAAAGGATGCTTTGATAACCGTGACATTCGAGCGCTCGCGCGAAGTCAAGTGCGTTGAGTTGAGTCCCACCCAGGTCCAGACTGTTCAACTGAACCAACACGGTCCGCTGGCTCACGGTCAACAAACCTGCTTGAGCACCGAATGAACGTGCTCCTGCTGCTCCACCGTGATGTGCGGATAGATCGGCAGAGTCAGGATCTGACTGGCTGCAGTCTCCGCGGCCGGGGCGGTACCCGCGCCGTAGCCAAGGTCGGCATACGCGGGTGTGAGGTGCCACGGATCGGGATAATGGAGGCCAGCTCCGACACCCGCCGCATTGAGTTCGGCGAGCACCCGGTCGCGATCGGCCAGGCGGACGACGTAGAGGTGCCAGACATCACTATTTCCAGACATCGACGCAGGAGTCTTGATGTCGGGAATATCGGCAAGCAGTTCGGTGTAGCGGTTCGCGGCCTGCTGGCGTAACGCGTTCCACTTGTTCAACCGAGCGAGCTTGGCACGCAGAGTCACCGCGTGGACGGCGTCCAGCCGCGAGTTCATACCGACCGCGTCATGCACATACTTGGTCGCCGAGCCGTGGTTGGCGACCAGACGAACGTACTTGGCCAATTCGGGGTCGTTCGTGGTCACGGCGCCGCCGTCGCCGGAGGCGCCCAGGTTCTTGCCCGGGTAGAACGAGGTCGCGGCAATCGTGCCGAGGCTTCCCGCGGACCGGCCATGCCTTGTTGCACCCTGAGACTGCGCCCCGTCCTCCACGATTGGAATCCCCGCGGCCGCGGCGATGGGCTCGAGCGCCTCGACCGGGGCGACCTGGCCGTAGAGGTGCACAGGCACGATCGCACGAGTCTTCTTGGTGATCGCGGCCTCGACAGCGTCTGGTGCGATCAGTAGGTACTCAGGATCGACATCCACCGGAACAGGGATCGCCCCGATCCGCGATGCCGCCTCCGCCGTCGCAATGAAAGTGTTCGCCGGCATGATCACCTCGTCGCCAGCACCAACGCCAACCGCTCGTAGCGCCAACTCGACAGCGTCGGTGCCGTTCGCAACGCCGATGGCGTGGTCGACGCCGACGAACTCCGCGAACTCCTTTTCGAAAGCGGTGACGTGCGGGCCACCGATGTAGTAGGCGCTGCGGAGAACCTCCAGAACCTGAGGCTCGACCTCGTCAGCGATCTCGGCGGCCTGGGCTCGCAGGTCGACCAGGGGGATGTTCACTTCGGCTCCTTCTGCCTCGTCAAGTCTCGGGCGGGCACTCCCGCCCAAATCGTTCCAGCGGGCTGATCGGCCAGCAAGACCGATCCCATGCCCAGGATTGCCTCGGCGCCAACGTGGCGCTGCTCACGAACGGAGGCGTTCATGCCGATGTATGCGCCTTCTCCAACGTGCACCGTGCCGCCCAGGACCACCCCGGCCGCCAGCGTCGCGAAGTCCGCGACGACGTCGTCATGGGTGAGCACGACGTTAGGCATGCACACCACGTGCCTACCCACCTGCACGTCGGCGGTCAGCACCGTGCCGCCGAGCAGGATGGATCCTGCCCCAACCGAGCAGCTCGCCGGCACGTGAACTGACGGGTCGATCACCGCGGCGTAGCGGTCGGGCGTCACCCCCAGCTCGGCAAGTCGTCCGACGATCGCCCGCCGGCTGGCGCCCTTACCGGCGCACACCACGAGCTGTGCGCCCGGATGCTCCGTCACACTCGTCAGGTCGCCCAGCACCGGCAGCCCGTCGATGGTCGTCCCAGCCTTGGCGGGGTCATCATCGATGTAGCCGAGCACTTGGCCGGCATCCCGACCGGTATGCCGGCAGATCGAGGCCGCCTCGCGGGCAAGCCCGCTGGCGGCCACCAGGATGATCGGCGAGGTCATACGGCGTTGACCAGCACCGCGATGACTCGGTCCTGCTCTGCTTCAGTGAGTTCGTGGTAGAGCGGCAGGATCAGGGTTTTGTCGGTCAGCCGCTCCGTGTTCGGAAGCGAGCCGGCCACTGCTAAATCCTGGTAAGGCAGCTGGCGATGAGCGGCCATGATCCCGCGTCGAGCGGAGATCTCCGCCTGCGCGAGTGCCGTCAACAGACCCTCGCGGTCGAGTGGATATGCATCCTCAACCTCGACCCAGTAAGACTGGAAGTTGCACGTGCCGTATTCGGGATCGGCCACCGCGCGCAGGCCAGGAATACCCGCGACGGCTTCGGAGTACCGGTGAGCTAGCTCGCGGCGCCGCCCCACCACCTCGTCCAATCGGCCCAACTGCACCAGCCCGACGGCGGCCTGCAGATCGGTCATCCGGAAGTTGTAGCCGACCTCGTCGTAGCTCTCCGGCGGCGGCAGGATGCTGCCGTGCCGGTCGGCGGCGGAGACGCTCATGGCGTGCTCGCGCAGCTTCTTCGCGCGATCGGCCCATTCGTCACGGGAGGTCGTGAGCATGCCACCTTCGCCCGTGGTGAGGATCTTGCGAGGATGGAACGACCAGGCGGCCAGTTCGGCCCCGGCGCCCACCGGACGGCCCTTGTACGTGGAGCCGGCGGCGCAGGCCGAGTCTTCGACCACCACGATGCCTCTCTCGTCAGCGAACTGGCGGATCGGGTCCAGGTCGAGCGGAACGCCTCCCTGATCCACTCCGATGATCGCCTTGGTGCGTTCGGTGACGACCGGTTCGATGGTGGCCACGGAGAGGTTGCCGGTGACGATCTCCACGTCGGCGAAGACCGGGTTCGCACCGACGTAGCGGACGCAGTTAGTCGTAGCGATGAACGAGAACGACGGAATGATCACCTCGTCGCCCTCACCGACACCGGCGACCACCAAGGCCAGTTGAAGTGCGGTGGTGCACGACGACAGCGCGACGGCACGGCGGGCGCCCTGCTTGGCCGCGAAGGCGGTTTCGAACTCGGCGACCCGCGGCCCCTGCGCCACCCAACCTGACTCGAGGACGGCAGTCACCGCGGCGACCTCCTCGGCCCCGAGCCAGGGCTTCATCACATTGATGCGACTCACTGCGGCGTCCCCGCGAGTTCGACGTCCGAATGACGCTCGACCTGCCACCAGTCGACGAGTTGGCGCAAGCCCTCGTCCAGTCCGATCTGGGTCCGGAAGCCCAGATCTCGCTCGGCGGCCTCGGTTGAAGCCAGACGACGGGTCACGCCGTTGACGGCTCGTTCGGGGCCGTGCTCGACCTCCAGGTCGGAGCCCATGGTCCGCAACAGGGCATCGGCAAGGCCGCGCAATGAGGTCTCTACGCCGCTCGCAACGTTGTACACACCCTCGTTCACCGGCGAACTGGCAGCCAATAGATTTGCCCGCGCGATGTCGGTGGTGAAAGCGAAGTCCATCGTCTGCAGGCCATCGCCGAAGATCAGCGGAGGTTGACCGGCAACGATCCGCTGCATCCAGCGGATCAGCACCTCGGTGTAGAGACCGTGGATATCCATCCGTGGGCCGTACACGTTGAAGTAGCGCAGCGCGACGTAGTTCAGTCCTTGCATGGCGCGGAACGAGGTCAGCATTCCCTCGTTGTACACCTTGGACGCCCCGTAGAAGGTGTCGTTGTTCCATGCATGGTGACGTTCCGTTGTGGGGAACTCCTCCGCCAGGCCGTACACCGATGCGGAGGAGGCGGCGACGAGCTTGTCGACCTTGTGCTGCGCTGCCGCCTCGATCACGTTGAAGGTTCCGTCGACCAGCACCTCGAGAGCGAGCCGGGGCTCTTCGGCGCACTGGGTGATCCGGATCGCTGCCTGGTGGAAGACCACATCGCAGCCCTTGGTGAGGTCGTTGACGACGTCGATGTCGCGGATGTCATCCACGACGAGCTTCACCCGCGGGTCGTTCAGTGCGTTGCGCAGGTTGCCGCGGCGGCCTCGGACGAGGTTGTCCAGAATGCGCACCTCGGCGACGCCGGCGTCCAACAGTTGGTCGACGATGGTCGATCCGATGGTTCCAGCACCACCGGTCACCAGCGTGATTGCGCCGTTCAGTTCACTCACCGGGTTCCTCCAATTCCGGTCGTGGCCGGCTTCCCGCTGGCCAGGCTCTGATCGAATGCGTTGAGCACGGACAACACGCGCAGCCCTGCATGACCGTCGGTCAGTGGTGCGCGGCCTTCGGCGATGGCGGCTGCGAATTCGCCCACCATGGACGACAGCGCCTCCTTCTCCTTCAGTGCGGGCACGGTGATGTCACCCATTCGGTAGGAGACGGTGGTGGCTTGCCGCTCGGCCAGGTCCTCGGGCTTGTTGGCCACGTCGACGCCCCGGTCGAAGATGGCGATGCGCTGCATGGGGTTCAGGTCGTCCCAGACCAGGGTCCGTCGGCTGCCGCCCACGACGAACTGGCGAATCTTGGTGGGCGAGAGCCAGTTGACATGAATGTGGGCGATCGCACCCTCCGGCAGGGGCAGCGTCGCAAAGCCGACGCAGGCTTTTCCGGTAGCCAACGGATCGGCGCCGGTCGCCATCACGTCGGCGTTGGGAAGTCCGCCGGGCAGGATGAAATCCAGAATCGAGAGATCGTGCGGCGCCAGATCCCAGAAGACGTTCACGTCCGGCTGGACCAATCCCAGGTTGATTCGGACGGAATCAATGTAGAGAACGTCGCCGAGAATACCGTCGGCGATGGCGTCGCGAATGGCGGAGACGGCGGGGGTGTAGCAGAACGTGTGGTCGATCATCAGCACGCGGTCGGCCTTCTTGGCCGCCGCGATCATCCGCTCGGCGTCCTCCACGGTGTCGGCCAGCGGCTTCTCGACCAGCACGTGCTTACCGGCCTCGAGCGCGGCGATCGCCAGAGGCGCATGAGTGCGCGCCGGGGTGGCGATGGCGACGGCGTCCAGATCGGGGCGAGCCAGCAGCCGCTCCACCGAGGTCTCGACCTCGATCGTCGATCGAGAGCCAATCACCCGAGCAGCTCGCTCGGCGTCCAGATCGCAGACAGCAACCAAGTCCCAACCCGGACTGTTGCGGAAGTTGCGGACCAGATTTGGTCCCCAGTAGCCAGCGCCGATTACGGCGACGGTGCGACGCTCACTCACTTATCAAACTCTCCCATGCCCGCGAGAGGAGTCCAACCCATGACAAAGCTCCGGTACCTGAGTCCGACGCCGCGTGCACATGCAGCGACGCAGCCCCAGAGAACAGGGCCCGTATGGATGATCCCCCCAGATCGATTCGTCTTCGAACGACCGCCGAATACCGACCAGTCACGGTGCCCGGTGCGCTCGATGGCCGAAGTGTACCGCGTAGTGCAGCGTCAAGGGAAATGGCATATCGAACGGCCTACTCGTTTGGCGCGGACGCCGCCTCCGAGTTCCCTTCGGTCGCTGGGCGCGCCTCGCCGCCGATCGCCCGTGGTCGGGACCCGTCCGGCGGTAGCCACCTCGTCACGCCTATCGGTAGGCACCTAGCGGCGCCGTCTCGCCGTTCGTGAAGACGAGGCCGACAGGCACATGTGCACCGGATCATCGGGTGCTCACGCCGCATGATGCAATCACGCAGTTCCTCAAATCTGGGCGGGCCATCCCTCACACAGGGCAAAAGGACGTCTGCCGAAGTGCTGCGACTGACCACAGGGGCGCCCAGCAGCCGAAGCCTGCATCCCAGCGACAGAGCATCCTGAATGACCTCGGCCCTGCATATGCCTGGGCGCTTCAGTCGGTGGACACCGAGGCACTCGCGGGACCCACGGGTTGCTACTCTGCACAGAGGACGCGGAGAACTGTCCTACAATCAATCCAGACAAAACCGAGGCGGGGACGTATTAGCTCGCCTGCAACTCCGACTGTCTCCTGAGATTTGTAGTATGGCTAGGATTATGCTTGAGGGTTCCGACAAGTTGACAGGCGCACCGACGAAGGATGATGCGCCGAACGAGGGAACTGGGCTGACCAGGAACCAGTTTCTCATCTGGCTCGGACAAGAGTCGGCCTCCGATAAACCAATCTTTAACGAAATGAGTGTGTTCGTCATCCCTGGGGCGTTGGATGTCGACCGCTTCCATCAAGCGTTCCAGCGCATGCTTGACGAAGTGGACGCACTCCGAACGCGAGTGAAGCGTGTCAACGGGCGCCCGCAAGCTGAGGTTGCCGAGCAATTCGCTTACGAGTCTAGCTTCCTCGACATGTCGGACAACGACGATCCCATGAGTGCCTTGGACACGTGGGCTCGAGGTCACGTCGATTCACCGATCGACCTATCCGTTCGGCCGTTCGAGTCGACCCTCATCAGGCTCGCGCAAGACAAGTACGCGTGGGTCTTGCTCTGTCATCAGGTGCTTACCGACGCCACATCTATGAGTCTGATCTTCGAACGTGTCGGCGATTTGTACCGCTGCCCGTCCGGTTCCATCGATGCTCCGCGTGCCGCAGCCCCGCAGTTCCGAGACTATGTGGAGCACGACCTAGAGGTTACTCACGCCCCCAGACATGGCGTCCGTGAGGCCTATTGGAGGACGAAGCTGGCCGATGCTCCCGACCCGATGGTCTACTACGATGGCAGGTCGGCATCCACTGAGCCGGCTGGTCGTCGACACCGCGTTGATCGCGCCTTGGGCTCGGAGTTGACTGCCGCCGTTCGCGCTTTCGCGAACCTTGACGACGTGCGGTGCCTCTCAGATCACCTGTCCACCTACAGCGTCTTCTGCGCAGCTCTCATAACGTATATGCACAAAATGAGTGGGCATCAGAGAATCGCAATCGGCACCACGTGGCATAATCGCCCGCGCCGATTCAGGTCAACAATAGGCCTACTGATGGTTCAGAACCCGCTCGCAGTGAACGTCGACCCCGACGACACGTTTCTCGTGCTGATCAAGAAGATCCAGGCGGAAGCACTCAATTCCATGCGTCACCTGCCTTATGCTGCGGGGAATCCGGGTGGGCGCGCTTATGACGCTACTCTAAACTATGTAAAGGTCGTGCTTGGACCATTTGCGGACTGGCCGGTTGAGCATCATTGGTATCGCCCGAGTTTCGGTGACGGCAGCCTTCAGATGCAGGTCCACGATGTGGTCGGCGATGACGATCTTACTGTGTCACTCGATCTCAATGCCGCGGTCTTCACTCCCGCGGATCGCGATTCCGTCGTGGCTCACTACGTGGATTGCCTCACGACAATCGTCCGCAATCCGGACCAAAAGATAAGCTCTACTTCCATCCTCACCGAAGTCGAACGCGAGCAGCTCCGTCGATGGAACTTTACCGAGCGTGATCTTCCCCGAGACCTGACCGTCGTCGACCTCATCGAATGCCAGGCGAGAAGGAGACCGGACGCTGTTGCGGCGTCCTGCGGTGACGAAAAGGTCACCTACCTCCAACTACAAGGGCGCGTCCGGAGCCTGGCCTTTTCACTCCGCCGAGCCGGCGTCAAGCCCGGCGTTTCAGTGGGGATCTTCCTGAACCGTTCACTGGACCTCCTCGTCGGTGTGCTTGGTGTGTTGAGCGCTGGGGGGATATACGTTCCACTGGACCCAGCGTTCCCACGGGATCGCTTGGATTACATGCTCGAGGACTCCGGGGCTGGCGTTCTCCTGACGGAGACCCGGCTCGACGGGGAACTCAGTCCCGACCAGTTGGCGGTGGTGCACGTCGACCGTCCACGCCAAGCGGCCGCCGACCGAGAGACGGCACCCGTCGGGACTCTGCGGTCGGGCCCCGACGATCTGGCCTATGTCTTATACACCTCGGGCTCGACAGGACGTCCGAAGGGTGTCGAGATTTCTCATCGAGCGCTGCTCAACTTCCTCTGCTCGATGGCCGATGAGCCCGGTTGTGGCGAGAAGGACAATCTCCTAGCGGTGACTACGCTGTCTTTTGACATCGCTGGTCTCGAATTGCTGCTGCCTCTGATCGCCGGAGGACGTCTGGAGATTGCGAGTCGGGAGACGGCAATCGACGGCAGGCTACTTCGAGCACGCTTGGACAGCGGTGGGTTCACCATCCTGCAGGCGACGCCGGCTACTTGGCGCATGCTGTTGGATGCGGGCTGGAAGGGAACCCCCGGACTGAAGGCCCTCATCGGGGGCGAGCCACTTCCCCCTGACCTCGTAGGGCCGCTCCTTGACCGCACGGCGACGCTGTGGAATATGTACGGGCCCACCGAGACGACCATCTGGTCCTCGGTGCAACGCGTTCCGTCCGCTGACGCCGAGATCACCGTGGGGCGACCGATCGCCAACACAGGATTCCACATCATGGATAGCCAGTTGAGGCCGGTACCGATCGGGGTCACGGGAGAGTTGCTTATCTCCGGGGAAGGCCTCGCTCGTGGCTATCACAACCGGCCGGAACTTACGGCAGAGAAGTTTGTTCAGACGGCTCATGAAGCCTCTGGGGAGTCCATCAGGATGTACCGCACGGGCGACCTGGCCAGATTCAGACGCGACGGCCAAGTTGTGCACCTGGGTCGCCTCGACCATCAGGTCAAGATCCGGGGGTTCCGTATCGAACTCGGTGAAGTCGAAGCTGCGCTCGCTGCACACGACTCGGTCCACCAGGCTGTCGTGATCGCCCAGGATGCTCACACGGCCGCCGCGCGGCTGGTTGGCTATTTCGTTCCTGTAGGCGGCCAGAACCCCAAGCCCGCCGAGCTTCGCAACTACCTTCGACGTTCACTACCTGACTACATGGTTCCTCAACAGCTTATCCCGCTATCGGAATTCCCGCTGACGCCTAACGGCAAGGTCGATCGACTGCGCCTTCCACGACCAGATCCGACCGATCCGCTCGTGACTGACGACTCGCCTGCGAAGTCGTCGATGGAAGCCCGTGTGGCCGAGGCCTTCTGTCGAGTCCTGGGCCTTCCATCGATCGGCCTTGATGACGACTTCTTCGACTTGGGTGGTCAGTCCATCCTGGCGATGCGACTGGTGTCAAAACTCACCGAGGATCTGAATGTCGAAGTACCGCTCCAAATGTTGTTCGAGGCGTCGACGGTCGGCGCACTGAGCCGTCGCTTGGACCTGCTGACCTCCACGACTCCCGAATTGCGTACCGTTAGCCTCGGCTCCGGACTGAATCAACGGCTCCGAGAGGTGTGGCAATCGACCTTGGGCTACGAGCCTCCCGCTGCCGGTCAGAATGGGCCACTGCTGAGCGACGCACAAGTCGGCGATCTGCTCGCGGCCGTTCGCGGCCAATTCGGCGTCGCAGCAGAGGGTCTTTCGACACTCGCATTCCGATCCGATCCTACCGTACCCGGGCTCGCGCGCGCTCTTCATGAAGCACTCATTCCACCGGCAGCGCTCGTGGTTCCCTTGCAGCCTCAGGGCGACAAGCCACCCCTATTCCTGGTCCATGCGGGGGGTGGATATGTGTTCTTTTATCGGGCTCTCGCCGAACGGTTAGGGCCTGATCAACCCGTCTACGCTATTCGCGCGGCTACCCAAAGGGACCGGCGCCGGCGTTCGTTTGATCGCACAACGACGGTTGAGGAACTGGCTGCTAGCTACATCGACGAGATTAAGTCGCTTCAGCCGGACGGTCCATATCACCTTGGTGGTGCATGCTTCGGAGGCGTGGTTGCATTTGAAATGGCTCAACAACTCCTCGCCCGAGGCGAACCAGTTGGTGCACCTATCCTCCTGTTTGACTCGTACGTAGGGAAGCTTGAGGAGGACTGGGGGGACTACGCCTCACGAACACTGTCAAGTGTCGCCGAGCGCTTCGGCGCAGACAGAATCGCCAGTCTTCCAGATCTACTTCGGGTCCTTTCTACGAGCGTCATCAGACAGCCAGTTGAAGTATTGAAACTTGTCCCACTTGCAGCACGCTCGCTCTTCAGACGCGGACGCGATTTGCTTCGCGATAGCCGGTTGCTCCGCCGACTTCGCGAGTCGCAACCCGCCAACGAGCCTCAGTCGGCGGAGCAAGCACAGTTGGAGACGATGCGGGTGTTCCTCGAAAAGGCACTTCAACTTATTTCGCAGTACGAGCCGAGGCCGTACCCAGGCTCCGTGGCGTTGTTGAAGGCCGCAGTAGGCGTCGATCCGGCCCCCCTATGGATTCCCTGGGTCACAAAGGGTTTGGAGACCCACGTCAGGCCGGGCGAGCACCTCGACATGATGGAAGAACCCTATGTACAAGACACCGCGCTCCTAGTAAGACAGATTCTTGAGGCTCGAGATTGAACTCCGGACGACATCGGCGCCCGAGACCGTGGCCACTACTGCCTTCATCGCACTCGGACCTCGGCTGCCACGCGATACGAGATGTCGCGAGCACCTGCCGCGCTACTCTGTGGTTGCAATCAACGAACGGAGAATGTCTGCGCGTCTCGCCCCAACTACCGGGTATGCAAATCTCTGCGCGTCCAGTTGAGCGGCGGCCGCATAGTCTCGCCTAGTGCTTGGCTGAGTAGCCAACAGGCGGAGCGCACTCGAGAGTTCATCAGCGGCACCCGGATTCACGACGATCCCATTGCGACCCGTCTCGACCAACCGGGCAGCTCCCATAGGTGTTGTGATGATCGGCAGGCCGCAACCGGCAGCCTCGTACGTAACTTGCGGCCCGCCCTCCTCGAGGGTCGGAAAGACGAATACGTCCGAGCTTCGGTAGACAGATGAGGGGTTCGTGACATAGCCCAACGAACGCACAGACCCGCCGCGAACCTGTCTTTCGACTAGGTCGGAGATCTCGGCGTCGATGGGTCCAGCCAGCACCAATTCGCCATCGATACCCGCGGATTCCCAGGCTTCCAGGAGTTCCGGCACCCCCTTACGCACGCCGACACGGCCCACAAACGCGGCCCTAAATAGATTGCTGTCGCGAACTGGAAGTCCTTCATCATACTTGGTGGGATCCCACCCGAACGTAGCTGGAAGTACCTGCTCGGCCGCCACACCGACGGCACGCAGCGACTGCTCGACCTCAGGGTTTGAAGCGAAGAAATAGTCGTAGAGAGCGAGTTCCTCAGTTTCGCCAGCGACAACTTCCGCAGTTACGGGATGCGTCGCGGGTAGGCCGAGGCGGGCATATGCGGCATCAAGGATGGGGCCGGACGTGGCGCACGCTGCATTAATCATCTCACGGACGACCAAGAAACCCATCTCACGTGCCCTAATAATTGCATTTCGCGGGCTGCCGGGCCAGAAGACAACCACAGTGGAAGTGGGATCGTATCGGCGGAGCGCTCCGCAGAACTGTTTTTCGAGCATCCATAGAGCAGTCGGTTCAATGGTACGCCACGGCAGGCGGTGACCCAGGATTCCCAGAGGCTCTTGTAGATCCACCTCGCTAGCCAACGGAACTCTGCGACGCCCTGCGAACACTGTGGTCGGAAGTCCTGCTCGGGCCATGCCGGCAGAGATTTGAGCACAACTCTCGGCGGGCCCACGCCCACTGAATGAATACGGTGCATAAACCAAGCAGCGTCTATTGGTGCGCCCGTTCACAGTGAACCTGCGCCGATCTGCTGGCCTGCGGCACCGCTGACCGAACTCCATTGAACGCGCGGCCTTGGTCGACCCGGAGACGTGCGGCCTAGGCAAAGATCCGCCATATTTCTCCCGCGATCACAAGTAGGGCGACCGCCTACATCTCGGCTGTCGATTGCGGGTGACTCGAGCAGCTTTGACGTATCAGACCCTATGGAAGCCGGCGCCGCACATCGCGCCTGGTCGCGATCCGCGACCAAATCGTTCATGGCGCGGGCGCGCTGTCGGCAATCTGCTAAGCGCGTTTCGGCGTGGCCGCCGCCACCCAGCCGTGATTCAGCACTCATGCACCTCTCCTAGACTTCGCCGCCCGGATAATCTTCGCGTGGGCAGTCACCATCTCCGCATAGCTTGTGTCTGACGCTGTGGTGGGTCCGCGAGAATCGACCGACTCGACCAAACGCTCTACGGCGGCGGCCAACTCCTCCGCGTTCTGTTGCCGCAGAGCATCGCGACGAGCGCGCCTGGCTCGAGCATCTGTCACCGCTTCAGCCGGGCCCGTTGGATTAGCGATGCATACAGAGCCGTTGGCAGCGCGGGCTACGAGTTCACGGGCGCCGCCCGTTTCACTCACGATGATCGGCAGACCGACAGCAACGGCCTCCGTAGTCGCCAGCGGCCACCCCTCGAAGAACGAATCGAGGATAAATGCGTCAGCTGCGGCGAGGAGCGTGGCGGCGTCTGACGAGCCCAGGAGATGGACGCGGTTACCTGCGGGATGCGCCAATCGGATCGCATTGGCACGGTGGAACTCAAGCCAGTCAGAAGGATCGCCGGCCACCACGAGGGAAGCTTCGGCGTTAGACGCAGAAAGGAAGGACGAAACAAGTCCTGCTATGTTCTTCTGAGAATCGTAGCGCGCCAGGCATGCAAAGATCCTCGTGGATCCCAGCGATGCCCCAACCACATCTTCCAGCGCTCGCCGAGCGGCGGCCCGAAGGTCCGGTGACAGCTGTGGTACAGGCATGGCGCCGTTTGGGACGACCACGATCAATTCCTGCGAGGTTGTCGGGAGATGCTCAAGATGGAAGCTGCGGACCACGTCACTCACCGCGATGACCCGCTCCGACCGGCTGAATAGAGCGTGTGTGCGCGCCCACATCGGCCGATCGTAGTGGATCTCGGTATTGTGTAGAACTGGGATTATCGCAGCCTTTGGGGTGGCCAGCACTGCATCCACCAAGAAGCTTGGCGCGCTGTGTGTTTGAACGACGACGGGTCCCAGTCGGTCGAGGGACTGCCGGGCGGTGACGCTGTCGGCCGCGAGTGCCACCTCGATGCCACTCGCCCGCAGACGGGCCGTTCGCTCGCCCTCCCCGGGGCACATCACGATCGGTCGGACGCCTTGCTGCCGTAGTCCTTCGGCGAGCATCTCGACAACTCGTCCGACCCCGCCGATATCTAGGTGGTCAGCAGCAAGCACACATGCCACGTCTGTCGGTGCGTCAGTACCACTTGGCAGGTCCGGCTCGAACTCAACGCCAGGCAGCGCGCCGAGAGCAGGCAACGAGCGACGAAGAAGGCGCCGCGCAAATGGATAGACGTAGCCGTAACGAATTCCTGGTGGAGTGAGATCACTGAGCACCACCGATGCCCCCCAGAAATGGACAGCCCCCGTCCGCCAGGCGGGGGCACCAAACCGAGCGCCTGCATCGCTCCGCCGGGACGACTTGCGTCCTCCGATACCCCTGTTCCGCCATGACGACCAGAGCGACCCGCCGTTGCATGCTCGGTCAGCCAGAAGCAACCAGACGCCGGTGTCACGAGCGAAGCCGAGTAGACGATCATCAGGAGGGACATCGGTGGTGGCCGCCTGAACCCAGTCCTGGAGTTGACCTGTTAGCAGCAGTGCACGCCCCGGCTCGCGGGCAGCGATGACCGCAGAAAGCTCGCTCCGAGCTACTTGTCGAGCTGAGTACTGACGCTTTCGTCGTACCAAGCCCACTACGTCCCAACTGGACGTCGGAGAGATCTCGACGTTCACGACATCAAGGCCTCCCGCATCGACAAGGTCGAGCAGGTCGTCGATCTCCAATCGCACATCCCCCAGAACCACGTCGGAGTAGGGCATATGGGTCGCGCGGGACAGCCTCCAGGCGGTGCGAGACTCATCAAGCCAGGTCGCGAGCCCTCGGCGGCGCCTTGCGAGCGTACGCAACCTGCTCCGGTCGTCCGGGGCGCGCACGACTCCGCAGGTCGTCTGCAGCGGAACGATGTTGGGGTAGAGGTCCGCGATCCTTGCGTGCGCCTCTGCGAGTCGATCCAGGTTCAGAGTCATGCTGTTGTGAGTGAGTGCCGAATCCACCGTAAGAACACGGCGGCCGCGCGAATGCTCGCGAGCCGCGTACTCGACGGCATATGCGTGCCAGGCGAGGTCGGGGTCGTCTGTCAGCGGACTAGCCAGTACATCCTCGCGGCGTAGCATGAAGAGCACCTCGTCGAGGCTGTCGACCTCGGTAACGCCATCAGACGGGTTACCGAGCATTACGACCCTGTCACGAACGATCCCCGCGACCTGACCGAGCGGGGTGATGCCAACCGCGCCCAGCATCCCCACCTCTGGGTTGGCGACGAGCAACGCACCGGCCGCCTCCAACGCAGCTAGCGAGTGAAGGTAGACGTCTTGGTGCACGAAGGCAACGACCGGATGACGCGCATCGCGTGCGCCATGGTTCAGCGCTGCACCTGCACTGGTGAACCGCTGATCGCGGTTGTCAATCGCGATCAACTCGACCTGAGGCGCTTCCCGTCGTCCTAAATCGACCGATCGCTCAAGGCAGGAGGCCAGAACGGCGGGGTCGTTATAGACACAGACGATTGAGATCGGGACGCGTCCCTCTCCTGTCATACGGGCTCCCTCGGGTGTGGTGGCCATTCAAGCTCGACCATATGCAAGAATCGCCGAGTGCAGGGCGCAGGATGGCCGCAAGCTCAAGCGCACTCTGATAGCTCATAATATGACACGGGCCTGCGAGTCCGCTACGAAGATCCGACCGAACGGGGGCCAAGTGTCCGGAGTTCACAAGCGCCAGGACCCGGCCAATGTGACCTTAGTCATCGTGACCTACAACAGCGCGGGTGTTGTGGGTGGCCTACTCACTTCGATTCCAGTCGGGCTCGGCAACGTTCGCGCGCGAGTTGTTGTCGTGGACAACGGCTCGACTGACAATACGATCGAGGCGGTTAGCGCCGCGGCTCCAGACGCTCTCCTCATTGCCACAGGCCGCAACGGCGGTTACGCCGCTGGCATCAACGCTGGCGTGGCGGCAGCGGAGCCAGGAACGGCCATCCTAGTACTCAACCCTGACGTCAGGCTTGGACCTGAATGTGTGCCGGAGCTACTCAAGGCGCTGGACCGGACTGGGGCAGGGATCGTTGTACCGAGGCTCGAGGATGCATCTGGTCGCTTGATCCCATCGCAGCGCCGGGAACCGACTCTGCTGAGGCTGCTCGCCGACCTGGTCCTCGGAGCTGAACGAGCTGGTCGGATCGGCACGCTGGGAGAGGTCGTCACAGACGCCACTGCATACGAGGCCGCCGTAAAAACGGACTGGGCGGAAGGTTCGACGATGCTGATTTCTACCGAGTGTTGGAAAGAGGTCGGCCCATGGGACGAGACGTTCTTCCTCTATTCGGAGGAGACCGACTTCGCGCTGAGGGCGCGCGACGCGGGCCTCGAATGCTGGTACACCCCGACAGCGCAGGCTACCCACCTCGAGGGCGGTTCCAGCACTACGCCGGGGCTATGGCGCCTGCTCGTCGTCAACAAGTGGCGGCTGTATGCGCGTAGGCACGGGCGTCTGGCCGGGGCGTTGTTTCTTGGCACCCTCATCCTTCGTGAAGCGAGCCGAGCGGTTCTCGGAAGACCTACTTCAAGGGCGGCTCTTGCCGGTCTACTGAGCCGGGATTTTCGAAGGGGGCCAGTGGGCGCGCACAGCATCAGGTATGACGTCAGTACTTGACGATGACGTCGGACCGACAATGAGTCAGCTGTTCGACGAGCTTTCCAACTTGTGGATGCCGGCAACGCTCGGCAGAGACTCCGCAAAGACCCTCTGCCTCAACCTCACCAGCGATCCAGCGAGGCCCAGGGTTAGAAAAAGAGTGCCCGTAGTCATAGGAAATCCGAACGCATCAAAGAACGCCAGAGATACCGCTCCGGCGCCAATCCCGGCGAAGAGAGACAGGGCAAGGTCTCTGTTCTTTTCATTCTTCTCGAGACGACGATACCTCCACAAGAGAACCATGGCGACCACGAGAATCGCAGTGAATGCCAAGAGGCCGAGTGATCCGACGTTCACCAAGAGGCCAAGGTAGTTGTTGTCAAGGATTCGGTACTTGGGTAGAAAAGTTCCGAGGCCACGACCGAACCATGGAGCTTCTAGGAAGAACTGCCAGACGACCGCATAGCTGTCCGTCCGAGAGGTAATGCTGGGGTCGTCTGCTGCCGTAACGAACATTGACCTAACAGCCCGGAGGACTTGGGGTGCCGCGGCTGCCATGAACATCGAGGCGATGATCACGAGGGTGATCGCTCTTTGTCTCAACTGGCGTGGCCAGCCGATGAGCAGGACGACCAAAGCAACCACAAACCCGATATACGCCGAACGAGAGAGCGAAAGGGCTAGCGCCAACGAGATTGCCGCGACCGGAAACCAGCGGAGAAAGAAATTCCGACTGATCGGATGGATTGCATTATGGACTGCCAGCGGGAACAGGATCGTGAGGAGAGCCCCGAACTCGATGGGCGAAGTGGCTGTTCCTGACATACGGATCAGCCCATACCGGAAGGAGGCATCAATGCCTCCGATCGGGCGCAGTCCAGGTACAGAGATCACGTCGACCAGCAATCGGCCGGTCACCATCTGGGCGAGCCCCAAGCAGGCCATCAGGCCACCCATGATCGCGAATCTCCGGGCCAGAGTCGAGACTGCACGCACATCGGCCAAGCCGTCATGTGTCATCAGCAGAACGCCCGACCATGCGCCCACAACCAGCAGCGCCACGTCTGCCTGGCTTATCTCGTCGCTCTCGATCGGCCTAGACATCGCAATCGCATAGCTGATGCCGACGCAGGCGAGGAAGAGCCCGAGGGATACTCGGATCGGGCCCAGGGAGTCGTCCTCTGTGGGTGTGCGCCGGAGCTTTACCAAGAACCAGACTGGCGCGCTTACCAGACCCATAATCATGGAAGGGGCTCCGGCGCTACCGAGTGGGCCGACGACGAGAGGGGCGGGAATCGCAAACAGAACGACCATGTACAGCGTCAACCAGGCGAGGACGAGCCTGCCGCTGCGGTCTGGCACCAGCTCAGACATCGCGCTATCAGCGACGCCGAGAGAGCCGCTGACCACGCTGGCCAACTTCGCTTCCTGCGCCCCTTGTTTGCCCATCGCGCCGGCGAGAGACCTCCTCAGATGCGCGCTCGCTTGAGGCAGCACTCCCTGATATCTCCCCCGGGGATTCCTCGGCTCCGGACCCACCTCGGGGCCGCCGGCCATCTGGAATAGGTTCGAGCAGGTCCGTCTCGTCTGATCTAGGAGCGCCCTCAACTGGCGCCTCCATGGCGACTCGGCGCCCTCTCCGCCGCAGGCTGAAGCGATCGATGCCGACTGCGACGACCAGCGTCAATATGACGCCGATGCCAAAGACAGCAACGAGGGCTCGGAGCGTGTCGTTGATCACCAAGGTCGGCTCCACGTCGACAGTGAGTGCGACTGAGGTCAAGCGTGCGGACCGGGGTGCGGCAACCTCATCCTGAAGACTATCGAGTGCGGTCGGCACTGTTTCCACGGCGGCGCCGACTGCCTCCATCACCACTGTCGGAGACGGGCCGTTAACGGTGAAGTTGATCAGCGGACCGCGAGAGAGCGGATCGACCACCACGTCATATGTGACCGTGGGAAACCGTTCGGCGAAGTTGGCTCGCGCGGCGTCGCTTGCGAGATATGCCACAACAAGGGACGCCGGTTGGTCGAGGCCACCCAGTTGCAGAAGCGGATTCGCACCCCTAGCTGAAGCCCCCGGCGGCAGAAGAAGCACGGTTGCTGACGCATCGTAGGTTGGGGGAACCTTCTGAAGGGCCAAGTAGGAGATTCCCCCCGTCAGCAGGAGCCCAATGAGCACGACATACCAGCGGCGTAAGATCGACCGGGCGACAATCGTCAGGTCCATAGGGCTTCCTTCTTGAACGACAATGAGGGGGTGGCGTTGGCACTTACTCTGAGGATTGACGGAATCGAGTGCTCCCCGATTTCACTCTCTGCGGGCTTCATCACGGATTGCTCATCCTTCTCATGCGGGTCCGTCAAGCACTCCAGAGTGTACCCGTGCACAACAGTAGGCGTGTTGCGCCCGAACGCACGCCATACCCGACCACGGATGCGCCACCTGTTCCTGGATAGGTATCCATGGGTGAGCACCGCTGCGACAAGCGTAGACCCGCCGGTTCAGCGGAAGGTGAGTTCGGCCGGCCGCTCCTCGCCCAGAGCGCTGTGCCACCAACTTGGGGTCTTGCCCGGCGTCAGAGCTTTGCATCGTCGATGGGGCATCACGACCGAGTTGGGCGGGTCGCCTCTTCCAGACCTCAGTTTGCCGGGTCACGCGACCACGCCGAGGGCTTGCTGACAACAAGTTCGCGTTGCGCGGGTGGAACGCCGGCCGCAATCGACGACATCAACCGCATACTGGCGCGAAGTCATCGGCAACAGAATACACCGACCTCGGCGTCAACCACCTGACCGTTGAGTTCAACGACTAGTAGACCCAGGCCCGATCCTAACAGCCATCACTGAGGAGCTATGTTCGGGGCAGCGGAATATGTCCCCTCGCCAAGCACGACCACGGGCGGCCTACAGGATCGTAGGCCGCCCGCGATTGTAGATCTCAGCCTAGGGAGCCGGGATGGTCTTTCCGGCTTGAGGGCCGTCGTACCAGGTGTTTCCGCTCATTGTAACGGCGGGGCTGTTGACGGAGGCGAATGGGCCGTAGGCGCCACCCTTGGGGTAGACCGAGGTCGTGATTCGGTTATTGGAGACGACGACTCCTGAGACGCGCGAAAGGTCGTCTTGACCCTTCTCGTAGCCACCGTAGACGGTATACGCGCCACCGCCGAGGAGGTTGCTATCAATGGTGATGTTCCTCATCGAATAGGCCGAGCCGGTCGACAAGATGATCGCTGAGGTTGCACCCTTTGGAACTATTACGGTGTTGTGCCGGAGTACAACATTGTCAGAGCCAAGGGACTGCATGCCGTCGTTATGCGAGCCGGAGAACATGGCCAGATCGTGGATGTAGGAATCTTCGATCGTCACGTTACTGCCGAGCTTCACGCCATCGACGGTACTGTGGATGTTCACCCGCGTGAGCGTGTAGTTGCGTCCGGCAACCGCCGCGTCGCCACTCGTGTTATCACGGCCATCCAGTTCTGTATCGATGATCTTGAGGTTGGTGGCACCCTCATCGTTGAGCACGAGGAAGAATGCCGAGGCGCGGATGAGCGAGTTCCGGATCGTCACGTTGTGCGCCTTAGCGGTGATCACGATTGGCTGGGTGATCAAGGCTCCATCGATAACGGTGCCAGCGGTGGTGATACGCGTCGGTCCTGTATATGGCTTCAGGTTCACACTCGTGGGAACACCCGTGTTCCGGGCACTGGGAAACTCACCGCTCACCGGACCCGTCGGCGGTTGTGTCGTCGGCGGTTGTGTCGTCGGCGGCGGCGTTGTAGGCGACGAATCAGGAGTTGAGGAGCGGAATGTCACGTCGACGAAGTAGTTGGTCGCCCTGTGGCTGGAGGTGGGGAAACCCGACGTGCCGTACCGGTAAACTCCGCCGTTAGCTGGCACTGTGAGACTACCCTGTCGGAAGGCAGTCGCAAACGCATTGGTCGTGGCCGCATAGTTGCCACGCGGCGCGTAGTAAGAGGCCACGTACCGCTGCCCTGCAGTGACAGATACGGGCTTCGCAAACTGAACAACCTGCCAACCCGACGAGGTCTCACCGGAAAATGTCGCAGAGGCTAGCCGGGATCCCGAGGCACTCCATAGGCTTCCAGTATGGGTACCGGTGTTTCCTGCACCCTTGTAGAAGCGGACGCCGGTCACCGTTCCGTTCACGCTGGGCACGAAGGTGACTCCCAGCTCAACGGCGGAGCGATCGTCCTGGGACGCAACCGCTGGCACGGTCGTACCGAAGAGTGTGGCATCCGCTCCGGCGGCCTGCACGGGCTGCGCAAGGCCCACCAGACCCATCATGAGCAAGAAGGCAACCGCAAGTGCCCGCCAGGCCCCCCTCATGCCGCCGCCACGCGGGTTCTGTCTACTTACTTGTTTCATCTCGTCTCCAACTTCCGGGCGATGGCCCGCGCTCCACTCCCCCTGGGAGCGCTGTCGATGTGCACACCGTCCAAGCGACTCGAGACGGCCAACTGTGCGTGATCTGTGAATACTTAGTACTTTCTAAGTTTATCTTAAGGTGGCGCGGGGTGGAGATGTCAATCTGGCCCGATCCGACCTAGACCGAGTCGCTACCCACGGTGTCGGCAGACGGCAGGCCTGCCTGTCCCCGCCCGGCCTCAGTTGGCCGCTTCGCTCCTCGGGCATCCGGGCTACTCAGCCCACCATGCGGTGTCGATGACTCCACTGCCTGGCTCCAGATGCGAGGGGCGTATCGCGAACGACAATGAGCCATACAAACCAGGAACGTTCGGCGTTCCGGTTCTTGGACTGTCCGCTGTGTCGCAGGCTCGTCGGGGGCCTGGGAGGAACCCCGAGGCACCTGGGACGAATGCGCCGGTTTCGCTCAGAACCGTGTCTGGAGCCGCTGGTCGCGGCGAGTTGCTCGCGCCAGTCACTGGACAGGTGCGCCTCGACCTAAGACCTGAGTTGGACCTCTCAGGCCGATTCCTCGGGCTTCCGTCGCGTTGCGCCCTGTCAGAGCGTTTCGAACCGGACGTTTGGGGATTCATGGGGCTGGCTGGATCACAGTTGCGAGCCCTCTGCAGGAGGTGGGGGATGGGCTCACGAGTGCGGTTGCGGCGCAGATCCTGGCCAAGAAGCACGGCCGGCGGAGCCGCCTGGGCATCGCGGGTCGATTCACCCCGCGGTTTGGTCGAGATCGACACCCAAATGTCAACCCTCGCCAAGTGCCGCCTTGCATTCGGCCCGGCCGGCGCTGAGCGCGGGGTGGAGCGAGGATCGTCACCCGATCTTGGCCTGCGTGCGAATCAGCATGACCATCGACGGCCACCGCCTCGACCTTAGCCAGCGCTCGATTCAGACGCCCTGGGATCCTGAGAGAATTCCGGGCAGCAAAGAGGTCCGACTCGGCGCTGTGCCGCAGGCTCGTCGGAGTCCAGGGAGGAACTCGCCGAGGTACCTGAGACGAATGCTCCGGGTTCGCTCAGAACCGTGGGTCGCGGCGAGTCGCCCGCGCCGCTCGACCTAAGCGTCCAGCCAGGAGACGGCCGTTGAAGACCTACTGATGGTCAGATGTCTCGAATCAAACAGCGGAATCGGGGTCCTGCTGCCCCGCCGCGCCGACCAGTGTGAGCCTCGCTCCTCCTTCCGGACCACCGTCGACATTGGCCCAGCGGTGTCCGCACTCGCAGATCAGCGACGCAGGTAGGCGCAGGCCACAGTCACAAGCCCAGCCGATCACGCGGCCCGGATTACCGACGACGAAAGCGTGCGCCGGTACGTCGCGTGTCACGACCGCTCCTGCCCCGACAAATGCGTACTCCCCGATGGTCGTCCCACACACAACAACACTGCCGGCGCCGAGGGTCGCCCTACGCCGTACCCTAGTGGGCAGCAGTTCGTTTCCATGCTTCTTGATGAAAGCACGAGGATTCATATCGTTGGTAAATATCACACCTGGCCCAAGGAAGACCTCATCCTCGATAGTGACACCCTCGAAGACCATCACTTGATTTTTCACAGTCACACCGTTCCCGACGACCGCGCCAGACTCGATGAATGCTCCGTCGCATATGTTGCAGTTCTCTCCAACCCTCGCGCCATCGAGAACATGTGCAAACGCCCAGACTCGCGTTCCAGCACCCACATCGTTGCTGTCACAGCGTCCATCAGGGTGCACAAATACGGTGCCCGTCTCGGTCGACATTCCGACTCCTCGAAGATCTCGTTGCAGGCCGATTCTCTCACGAGACTCGCCTACCCGCACGGGCGAACAGCAATGACACTCGCCGCGCGCCCAACTATGTGATTATCGCACGACAGTCAGCAGGTCGCCGGGCCGGAACCCTTCCCCGGGCAGCCGCACATCGGGTTCGCCTGTTTGACACTCCTTGTCACACCGCCCACGATGGCTCCTGAGACGAGCGAAAGGGACGGCGTGCACGCGTTCACTCTGAAGAACTGCGAGTTGGGCGTCGCTACCGCAGCCACCCAGATCGAGGGCGGCGATGCTCGCACCAACTGGCACCGCTGGGCTGAGGAACCCGGGCGAATCAAGGACGGCTCCACCCCTGCGCGCGCCTGCGATCACTGGAACCGAGTCCCTCAGGACATCGGCCTGCTGACGGATCTCAACGTCCAGCACTACCGGATGGGGCTCGAATGGGCTCGCGTCGAGCCTTCCCCCGGCGAGTTCGACTCCGCCGCGATCGACCACTACCGCGACGAACTGGGACGACTGGTCGACGCCGGCATCAAACCTCTCGTCACCCTCCACCACTTCAACAATCCAACGTGGTTCGAAGACGCCGATGGCTTCCTCAACCCCGACGGCACCAAGGTCTTCCAGCAGTACACCCAGCGAATGGTCTCGGCGCTCGGCGACCTGGTGAACGAGTGGATCACGATCAACGAGCCAAACATCTACGCCACCCACGCCTACTACTTCGGCGTGTGGCCGCCTGGCATTCGTTCACTGAAGACGCTTACCCGCGTCTACACCAACCTGGCTGCCGCGCACATCGACGCCTACCGGTTGATTCACGAATTGCAGCCCGATGCTCGCGTGGGGGTTGCCCAGCATCTGCGGGTGTTCCGGCCCCGCCTCGCCTGGCATCCGGGACACTGGGCGTCGGCGCAAACCATGGAGTGGCTGTTCCAGCGGGTCATCACCAAGGCCATGTGCAAGGGCCGATTCCTTGCTCCCCTGTCCCAGCCGGCCGGCATCCGTCCGGGTGTCTACTACGACTTCCACGGAGTCAACTACTACTCACGCAGCACTGTCAGCCGTCTCGACGATGGTGTCGGCGCGGACGTGCCGATCAACGATCTCGGGTGGGAGATCTACCCGCAAGGCTTGATCGAAGTGGCCACCTGGCTCCACGAGGCCCACCCGGGGCCGCTCTACGTCACTGAGAACGGCACCGCGAACTCCGATGACGGCTTCCGCAGCCGCTTCATCTACGAGCACCTTGCTGGTATCGCGGCGTCCGACCTGCCCATCGAGCGGTACTACCACTGGTCATTCATGGACAACTGGGAGTGGCTCGAGGGCGAATCAGCCAGGTTCGGGCTGATCCGCGTCGACTACGAGACCCAGGAACGCACGATGCGCGAGTCCGGACGGTTCTTCTCCGAGATCGCCGCCAACCACAGCGTCACAGAAGACATGTACGAGCGCTACGTCGCTCACCAGATCTACTCGCGAAATACACCGGCGCTGTCACAGCGTCTGGACTAGCACGCGGGTCTCGACGGCGCGAGCACCACAAGCAGCCCGCGGTCTCAGTTCGGCCGGGCCACAGGTCGACAAGTGGGCGGGCTAAGGTCACCATGAGCCATGGCATCGAAGCCGTCACCGGCATCACCCGACGCGCTGTTCGCCCGCAATCGGTGGGCGTTCAGCGTCGGCACCCTCGGTCGCGACATGGTGTACGCATTGGTCAGCCTCTACCTGATCGTGTTCATCACCGAGGTGCTGGACGCTTCTGACACGTTCGTGTGGTGGGCCGGCTGGCTGATTCTCGGCGCCCGGTTGTTCGACGCTGTGATGGACATCGTGATGGGTTCCATCGTCGACAACACCCGAAGCCGGTGGGGCCACTACAAGCCGTGGATCACCATCGGTGCACTCGCCTCGGCTGTCTGCACGGTGCTGCTGTTCACTGACCTCGGCCTGCCGGACGCGCAGTACGTGGCCGCGTTCGCCCTGCTCTACCTGCTGTGGGGTCTGACCTGGACGATGAACGACATCCCGTACTGGGCGCTGCTGCCGGCACTCACCCTCGATCAGAAGCAACGGGAACGCATCGGCGCGCTAGCCAAGATCTTTGCCACGATCGGTCTGTTCAGCGTAGTCGTAGCGATTATTCCGGTCACCGGAGCCCTCGGCGGCAACACCCGGGCATGGTTTCTGTTCACCGCCGCGGTGGTCACGATCATGATGGCCGGGCAGGTGGTCACGCTGGTCGGCGTCCGTGAGCCACGGCTCTCGGTGGAGCAGCCCAAGGTCACCCTGCGCGGGCTGTGGCGCGTCGTCATCGGCAACGATCAGCTGCTCTGGACGGCGGTCGCCATGGTGCTGTTCATGACCGGCTACGTCACGACCACCTCCTTCGGCGTGTACTTCTTCAAGTACGCCTATCGGGACGAGGCGATGTACACACCGTTCGGCGCGGTGCTCGGAGTCGCACAGCTGACGGGATTCCTGGTCTTCCCCCTCTTCCGGCGCCGGTTCAGCCGTCGCTCCCTGTACACCGGCGCGACCGCGATGATCGTCGTGGGCTACCTGGTGTTCTTCTTCGCACCGATGAACATGATCTGGATCGGGGCGGCCGGTCTGTTGCTCTTCGTCGGCCAGTCATTCGTCGTGGTGCTGATGCTCGTCTTCCTCACCGACTGCATCGAGTACGGGCACTGGAAGCTGGGCAACCGTAACGCGGCCGTCACCTTCGCCCTGCAGCCGTTCATCAACAAGGTCGGCGCGGCACTCGGCACTCAGATCGTCAGCGTGGTGGTCGTGGTGTCCGGCATCAACTCGGCAGCCACTCCGGACGATGTGTCGGCCGAGGGGTTGCTGATGATGAAGATGGCGATGCTGGTGCTGCCGCTCATCCTGATCGTGGCCGGGTACCTGATCTACCGCGCCAAATACCGCATCGACGAGACGCTCTACGCCCGAATCGTCGGCGAGTTGGCCGAGCGTGGTCAGTTGACCACAGATCAGGGCATCAGCAAGGACGCCAGGTAGTTGCCGTAACCGGACTTCGCCAAGGCTGCAGCCCGCTCGGCCAATCGCTCGTCGGAGAGGAAGCCCTGCCGCCACGCGGCCTCCTCCGGGCAGCCGACCTGCAGACCCTGCCGCGCCTGGATGGTCCGGACGAAGTTGCTGGCGTCGTTGAGCGAATCGAACGTGCCTGTGTCGAGCCAGGCGGTTCCCCGCGGCAAGATCGACACCTGCAATCTGCCGTCCTCGAGATAGACGCGATTCACATCGGTGATCTCGTACTCCCCGCGCGCCGACGGCGGCAACTCACGGGCGATGTCGACCACATCTGAGCCGTAGAAGTAGAGGCCGGGCACCGCATAGTGTGACTTGGGCTGCGCCGGCTTCTCCTCAATGGACACGGCCAGCCCGCTGGCGTCCAGCTCGACAACGCCATAGGCCGTGGGATCAGCGACCCAATAGCCAAAGATGACACCGCCGTCGATGTCGTTGAAGCGCTGGAGCTGGGTCCCCAGGCCTTGGCCGTGGAAGATGTTGTCGCCCAGAACCAGACAGCAGGCCTCGCCGTCGAGGAACTCGGCACCGATCGTAAAGGCTTGCGCCAGTCCCCTAGGCTCGGGTTGAACGGCGTAGCTGATCGAGATGCCGAACTGCGAACCGTCGCCCAGCAGTCGCTGAAACGCGTCCTGCTCGTGCGGGGTGTTGATCACCAGCACCTCGGAGATGCCGGCGAAGATCAGCGTCGAGAGCGGGTAGTAGATCATCGGCTTGTCGTACACCGGCACCAACTGCTTGCTACTGCCGAGGGTGATCGGATGAAGCCGGGTACCCGAGCCACCCGCGAGAATGATGCCGCGCATGAGGTGCATCCTTCCACGAACCGCCGGAGGGTGAAAACGGACCGCCGAGAACGAATAAGATGCAGCCCATGTCGTCGCTTCTCGTCACCGGCGGAGCCGGATTCATCGGCTGCAATTTCGTCCGGCACGTTCTGGACCACACCGACCACACGGTAACCGTGCTGGACGCCCTCACCTACGCCGGCAATCGAGCCTCACTCGAGGGACTGCCCGAGAACCGTTTTCGCCTGGCGGTGGGCTCTGTGTGCGACGCCGCGCTCGTGGATGATCTTGTCGGCGCACACGACATAACCGTGCATTTCGCGGCCGAATCACACAACGACAATTCGCTCAATGACCCGTCGCCGTTCATCCAGACGAATCTCGTCGGAACCTACGAGCTGTTGCAGGCGGTGCGACGACACGACAAGCGCTATCACCACATTTCGACTGACGAAGTGTACGGCGACCTGGAACTCGACGACCCGGCGAAGTTCACCGAGACCACGCCCTACAACCCGTCCAGCCCGTACAGCTCCAGTAAGGCGGGCTCCGATCTGCTGGTGCGGGCCTGGGTGCGCAGCTTCGGCGTCCAGGCAACGATCAGCAACTGCTCCAACAACTACGGGCCCTACCAGCACGTCGAGAAGTTCATTCCGCGGCAGATCACCAACGTGATCGACGGCATCCGACCCAAGCTGTACGGCGCCGGGCTCAACGTCCGCGACTGGATCCATGTGGACGACCACAACGCCGCCGTGCTCGACATCATCGACCGCGGCGCGATCGGTGAGACCTACCTGATCGGTGCCGACGGCGAGCTGGACAACAAAACTGTGATCGAGTTGATCCTCGAGCTGATGGGGCAACCGTCGGACGCCTACGACCACGTCAACGACCGGCCCGGCCACGATCTGCGGTACGCCATCGACGCCACTCGGTTGCGCACCGAGCTGGGCTGGACGCCGCGCTTCCCCAACTTCCGCTCGGGCATCGCCGACACGATCGACTGGTACCGCGCCAACGAGGCGTGGTGGCGTCCGATGAAGGCGTCCACCGAGGCCAAGTACGCCAAGACGGGCCAGTGATGGCGGAGCTGTCCGTTCAGCAGACGGCCATTCCCGGACTGTTGGTCATCGACTTGCCGCTGCACGGCGACGCCCGCGGCTGGTTCAAGGAGAACTGGCAACGCACCAAGATGACCGAGTTGGGTCTGCCCGACTTCGGACCGGTACAGAACAACATGTCGTTCAACGCGACCGCCGGCAGCACCCGTGGCCTACACGCCGAGCCTTGGGACAAGCTGATCTCGCTGGCCCACGGCCGGATCTTCGGAGCTTGGGTCGACCTGCGCCCGGGCGCTTCGTTCGGCACCACCGTCACCCTCGAAATGGGCACGGACAAAGCGGTATTCGTGCCGCGCGGGGTGGCCAACGGCTACCAGGCGCTCGAACCGGACACGGTCTACTCCTACCTGGTCAACGACCACTGGAGTCCCGAGGCCCGCGGCTCGTACACCTATCTGAACCTTGCTGACGAAACCGTCGCCATCGAGTGGCCAATCCCGCTGGCGCAGGCGGAGATATCGGCCGCTGACCAGGCCCATCCCCGACTCGCGGACGTCACACCGATGGCTCCCAAGCGGACCGTCGTGGTGGGTGCGTCCGGCCAGCTGGGCCAAGCGCTGCTGCGAGTACTCCCGGACGCGACGCCGCTGCGCCGACCCGAGTTCGACGTCACCGATCCGATGTCCGTCGCGGCCGTGCCCTGGAGCCAGGTGGGGCTGATCATCAACGCCTCCGCCTACACCGCGGTCGACGCGGCCGAAACCACCGAGGGTCGGCGGGACGCCTGGAACGTCAATGTCACGGGGTTGGGTCGGCTGGTCAAGATCGCCCGGACCCACCGGATCCCGCTGGTCCACGTCTCCAGCGACTACGTCTTCGACGGCACCGTCGAGTCGCACACCGAGGACGAGCCGCTCAGCCCATTGGGCGTCTACGGGCAGACCAAGGCGGCGGGCGACGCCCTGGTCGCCACGCTCCCCCGGCACTGGATCGTCCGCACCAGTTGGGTGATCGGCGACGGCAACAACTTCGTCCGGACGATGGCCTCCCTGGCCGACCGCGGTGTGAGCCCGAGCGTGGTCGGCGACCAGTTCGGACGGCTCAGCTTCACTGCCGATCTGGCCTCCGGCATCGCGCACCTGGTGAACGCCGACGCCCCGCCGGGTACCTACAACCTGACCAATGCCGGACCCACTCTCAGTTGGGCCCAGATCGCCAAACGCGTGTTCGAGCTGCGCGGACGCGACGCCACCGACGTCACCGAGGTGACCACCGCCGAGTACTTCGCCGGCAAGACCATGGCGCCGCGCCCCACCCACAGCACCCTGGCGCTCGGCAAGGTTCAGGAGACCGGGTTCCAACCGGTCGACGCCGATCTGCGTCTGGTCGAGTACCTGGCTGATTGAGCCGTCGATCGAGTTCGCCGGCTGGGTTTCGACAAGCCCGACCAGCCCTGGCTAACGTGACCACCATGGACCTGCACGCCGCATTGGCACGGGTCGGGGTGCGGGTGCCGGACATCCTGCTGCCCCGCCCGGGAACCGATCTGAACGCATGGGCCGTCGTCGCCTGCGACCAGTTCACCAGCCAGCCCGACTACTGGCAGCAGGTGACTGAGATCGTCGGCGACCAGCCGTCCACGCTCAATCTGATCTTTCCCGAGGTCTACCTCGACGAGCCCGATTCCGAGCGTCGGATCGCCTCGATCAATGCGGCTATGCGGCGCTACGTCGCCGACGGGCTGTTCGAATCCAAGCCCGCCACGATGATCCTGGTGCGTCGCGAGACCGGCCATGGCGCCGCCCGCTGGGGACTGATGCTGGCCCTCGATCTGGAGCACTACTCCTGGGAGTCCGGTGCCCGCACACTGATCCGCGCCACCGAGGGGACCATCCTCGACCGGCTCCCGCCGCGGGTCCAGGTGCGCGAGGACGCCGCTATCGAACTGCCGCACATCATGGTGCTGATCAGCGATGACGACGCTCGGGTGATCGAGCCGCTGGCCGCCGACACCCACCGGCTGACCCAGCTCTACGACGCCGAGTTGATGTTGGGCGGCGGTCGAGTCACGGGCTGGGCCGTGAATGCCGCCGACGATCTGAGTCAGGTCGCCGCGGCGCTCGGTGCCCTGCGTGCGCGACTCGACCCCGAGAATCCGCTGCTCTTCGCGATGGGCGACGGAAACCATAGCTTCGCCACCGCGAAGAGCATCTGGGAGAACATCAAGTCGTCCCTGACGGCCGATCAGTTCGAGAACCACCCGGCGCGCTACTGCCTTGTCGAACTGGAGAACATCCACGACCGGGGACTGGAGTTCGAGCCGATCCATCGCGTGCTCTTCGGGACGGAGCGAGCCGTCTTCGAGCGCGCCCTCGCCACACAGTGCGCCGGCTTCTCGCGCACGGCCGCCACCGACCTCGCGGATGTTCTCGACCAGATCGAACACCAGGACGACCAGCGCTTCGGTTACGTCGATGCCAACGGCCTCGCGGTCTATGTGCTGGACACACCCGCCGCAAGCATCGCTGCCGGCACCTTGCAGCGGGTCATCGACTCCCTCCTCGATCGAGGTGCGGCGGAGGTCGACTACATCCACGGTGCCGACGTGACCGACGAACTCGGCCGCCGACCCGGCAACCTCGGGCTGCTGCTCCCCTCGGTGCCCAAGGACGCCTTCTTCGCGTCCATCGTCGCCGATGGCGCGCTGCCCCGGAAGACGTTCTCCCTCGGAGAGGCAGAGGACAAACGCTATTACCTCGAAGCTCGTCGATTGGCCTGAGTTCGGTGCGTCAGTCGCGACCGTAGATGTCGCGGGTGTAGATCTTGTCGGCGACCTCCGCCAGCTCCGGCGACCGCCGGTTGCTGACGATCACGTCGGACCGGCGCTTGAACTCTTCGAGATCACGGACGACCTCGGAGTTGAAGAAGTGCTCGTCCTCCAGCGTGGGCTCATACACGATGACTTCCACGCCCTTGGCCTTGATCCGCTTCATCACGCCCTGCACCGACGACGACCGGAAGTTGTCTGAGCCGGCCTTCATCACCAGCCGGTAGATGCCCACCACCTCCGGACGGCGGGCGAGGATGTCGAACGCGATGAAGTCCTTGCGCGTGGTATTGGCGTCGACCACCGCCGCGATCAGGTTCTGCGGCACCTCCGCGTAATTCGCCAGCAGCTGTTTGGTGTCCTTCGGCAGGCAGTAGCCGCCATAGCCGAACGAGGGATTGTTGTAGTGCGTTCCGATCCGGGGGTCGAGGCCGACGCCCTCGATGATCTTCGCCGGGTCGAGTCCGTGCACGGCCGCATAGGTGTCCAACTCGTTGAAATAGGCCACCCGCAAGGCGAGGTAGGTGTTGGCGAAGAGCTTGAGCGCCTCGGCCTCGGCCGACGTCATGGTGAGAACGGGGACATCCGTGCTCACGGCACCATCGACCATCAGCTCGGCGAAACGCCTGGCCGCCTCCGAATCGTCGCCGACCACGACTCGCGACGGATGGCGGTTGTCGTAGAGCGCGCGACCTTCACGCAGAAACTCCGGCGAGAAGAAGATGGTCGCACCCGGATGCCTGGCGCGCAGCGCATCGGTGAATCCCACCGGAATGGTCGATTTGATCACCACGGCAGCTACCGGGTTCGCCGCGAGTGCGTCGTCCACCACCCGGTCCACCGAACTGGTGTCGAAAAGGTTGGTCGCCGGATCGTAGTTCGTGGGCGTCGCGACCACCACGTAGTCGGCAGCCGGATAGGCGTGCTCAGGATCTGTTGTCGCCGTCAGCCTGAGCCCGCCTCCGGCCAGCGCATTCTCGATGTCCTCGTCCTGGATGGGCGACTCCGCCCGGTTGATCGCCGCCACACGCTCGGGGTCCAGTTCGAGCAACACCACATCGTGGCGGTCGGCGTGCAAAAGCGCGTTGGATAGGCCCACGTAACCCGCCCCCACAACGGCGATCTTCATATCCGCACCCTTCTGTTCGCGGCGTTTTTGCGTTCTACGACCAACCCACATCCAGAAGGTTGCCGTGCTGAGCGAGAGCCAGTGGCCTCGAATACCACTGGCATTCTGACATCACCGCCGCACGGAAAGCCGTCGCGCCCACCGAAGACCACAAACCCGATTTGTCGCCGGGAGCATCTGTTCCGGCTGCCACGGCTTGGTTGCCCGTCGGCAGCCGTCACGGGAGGCGATCAGCGACGTCCGGGTCAGTGAGCGGCGAGAATCTGCCGGAGAGCCGTCGATGAGGTGTGGGTGGTATATGGGAAGTAGTGGACGGCCGCACCCACGCTGGACATTTCGGCTTCCAGCCGGTCCCCCCTGTCGGTGCCGCGCCAGTCGTCGCCCTTGAACAGGACGTCGAAGTGCACCTGCTCCCACGCCGCGAGCTTGCTGCTGGAGAAGTCGACAACGACCGCGTCGACGATGTCCATGGCGGCCACGACCTCCATTCGCTCGGCGAGCGGAACGACGGGGTACTTGCCCTTCGCCTGAAAGAGCGTCTCGTCGGTGACCACGCCGACGACCAACCTGGTGCAATGACGACGTGCCCGCTTGAGGATGTTGAGGTGCCCGATGTGGAACATGTCCCACGCGCCCGGCACATAACCGAGCACGCCGTCCGCGGTACGCGTGACATTCGCACGGCCGACATCGTCGGCCGACCGTCCGCTGGTGCGCGGCTGCAGCCAGTGATCGACCGGCACCGAACCGAGGCCGACATCTGTGCGACCGAAAATCACATCCCGGCTGGTTCGCTTGAGCGGATCGGAAGGGTCGAAAATCGCCACGTCGTCAACGTCCCGGATCGATTCAACGATCTCGAGACGCTCGGCAGCAGGAATTACCGGGGCTCGACCGGTGGCCCCGAATATCGCGTCGTCGGAAAGTACCCGCGCCGCTACTCGATCAACGCCCTGTGCGGCCTGTTGGACGACGTCCAGATCTCTCACGTCAACCATGTCGAAGGCGGACAGCACATAGCCCGTTCTCACGTGACTTCCCCCCGGATGATCGCAGCCAGCCCCCCGCTGACAACGAGGCGATCATCCCACGAAAGGGAGCCGGACTCAAATAGCTGAGGGCGTCGAAATCGTACGAAAGTAGTGGGTCCGGTCAAGTTGCCAGCTGCCCCGCGGCTATGGAAGACTGCTCCGCAGCAGGTGCTGGGGGGTGCCTGCTTCGGACTCGGGGGAGTCCGGACTATCTCGGGGGGGATTCTTCACCATGACTACTCTGGACGTGCGCGTTCAGGCTGCTCATCAGCGCCTGACCAGTCACACCATGCCGGCGCGACGGAGCGCCGCCCTTCGCCAGACCAGCGTCCTCTTGTTGGACGCCAGCATTCTCGCCGCGGCGACCATCGCCGCCTACACCGCTCGATGGATCTTCGGCTTCCTGGACACCGCGACCGACAACGCCAGCGTCGCTTGGGCCTACTACGTCATTCCGATCGCTTGGATGGCGTTGCTCGCTGTCTGCGGCGCGTACTCGCTGCACCATCTGCAGACCGGCATGGTCGAGTATCAGCGGGTGGCGCTCGGGTCCGCACTGCTCGCCGGGGGAATCGGAGTGACCTGCTACCTGGCCGGTCACAACGGCGGCCAGGACTTCTTCGCCGCGTTGTTCCTCATCGGCGTGCCGGCGCTGCTCGTCGGACGCCTCGCTCGTCGCCGGTCCCTGAAGCACATGCGCGCTCAGGGCCTCTTCCAGACCTCGGTGCTGGTCGCCGGCTCGCCCTCGCACATCGACGAGGTGGCCCGGGTGCTGCGCCGCGAGAAGTGGCTCGGCTACCAGGTCGTGGGTGGCGTCACGTCCGCCGCGATCGAAGAGACCGGGGCCGGCCTGCCCATCCTGGGCAGGGTCTCGGACGTCGTCGGCCTGGTCACCGACTCGTCCATCGACACCGTGATCTTCGCCGAGGGCTCCTTCCCCGACAGCCAGCACTTCAAGCGGATGGCGTGGGAGTTGGAGGAACTCGACGTCCAGATGATCGTCGCTCCGGCACTGACCGACATCAGCTCGCAGCGGCTGCGGTCGCGCCCGGTCGCGGGCCTGCCTCTGGTTCACGTCGAGCGGCCCCAGGCCGTTGCGGCGTCGCGGTGGAGCAAGCGTGCGTTCGACGTCATCGGCTCTGGCCTGCTGCTGCTGGTGGCCGCTCCGATCATCGCCCTCGTCGCCCTCGCCGTGAAGCTCGAGGACCGCGGCCCGGTCTTCTTCAAGCAGACCCGGGTCGGACGCCGCGGTGAAGAGTTCGAGTGCCTCAAGGTGCGTTCCATGGTGGTGGACGCCGAGGCTCGGAAGGCCGAACTGGAGGCACAGAACGAGGGCGCCGGCGTCCTGTTCAAGATGACCAAGGATCCTCGGATCACCAGGATCGGCGGCTTCATCCGGCGCTTCTCGATCGACGAACTGCCGCAGCTGTGGAATGTTTTCCGCGGCGACATGAGCCTGGTCGGGCCGCGTCCGGCTCTGCCGAAGGAAGTTGCCCAGTACGACAGCGACACCGTGCGCCGTCTTGATGTTCTGCCCGGACTCACCGGCCTGTGGCAGGTGTCCGGCCGTTCCAACCTCTCTTGGGAGGAAACCGTCCGCCTGGACGTCTATATTACGTCGACAACTGGTCGATCATGCAGGACCTGTCGATCCTGATGCGTACCGCGCGAGCGGTGCTGGGATCGAGCGGCGCCTACTGACCGACCGCCACCAACCCACCCCCACTCATAGACGAGCCCATCCCCCCGGGCTCCCCGGGCAGTGCGGGGCCTCACGGCCCCGCACTGCTCTTCATTGCGAGGACCAGCCGGCGTTAGTCTCTGGGCATGACCCACACCGAGATCCGTTCTCCCCTGCCTGGCATCGAGGGCTCCACTGGTCGGATCTTCGACCACGGCGCGCACGTCGCCGCATGGCAGCCCGAGGGTTCGCCGCAGCCGGTCCTCTGGCTCAGTTCCGCCAGCACCTACGAGACCGGCAAGGCGATCCGCGGTGGCATTCCGATCTGTTTCCCGTGGTTCGGCCCCGGCCTGAGTGGCGACAGGAAGCCCGCCCACGGCTTCGTCCGGGCCGTCGCTTGGCGGCGCTCCGAGGTGACCGAGCAGGGGGACACCCTGCGCGTCGTGTACACCGTTGATCCAGACATCACGGGTAACCAGCCCGAGTTCCCCGACGACTACCGGGCCCGTCTGACCGCGGAGTTCGCACACACTCACCTCACGGTCACCCTCTGGGCCCGCAACACCGGGGACCGGCCGTTCACCATCGAAGAGGCCCTGCACACCTACCTTGCGGTCAGCGATGTCCGGCAGATCACTGTGGAAGGCTTGGACGGCGCGACCTATCTCGACAAGAACCTCGCCGACCCCGCCTTCGACCAACTGCAGGAGGGCCCGTTGCGGCTGACCGGGCCCACCGATCGGGTGCACCTCCACGGTGGGCCGGTCACCGTTGTCGACCCAGGATTCGGACGCCGGATCCACCTCAGCAGTGAGGGCTCGGCCGACATCGTGGTGTGGAATCCGTGGGAGGACGCCGCCGCCGGTATGGCCGACATGGGCGCGGGCGAATGGACCGGAATGGTCTGCGTCGAAGCGGCGAACGTGTTCGCGGACGCGGTGACGCTACGACCGGGCGAGGAGTGGACGATGACTCAGCGCATCGAGGTGTTACCGCTCGAAAGCTGAGCGCGGTGGGCGGCGTCGTCGGCTGGTTGCGACGGGACGCCGGCCGGCCGCTCCAAACGTCAGCCCGGCAGCGCGATCCCGAACGTCCGTGCGTAGAACGCCAGCTCGGCTTCCAGCGCGCGCTGGATCGTCTCCGCCTTGCGAAAGCCGTGGCCCTCGCCGTCGAAGACGATCAGTTCGACGTCCAGGCCCTTGGCGGCCACCGCCGCCGCCATCGTCTCCGCCTGGTTCGGCGGCACGACGGCGTCCTCGGCGCCCTGGAGGATCAGCATCGGGCAGTTCAGCGCATCGACATGGTTGATCGGTGACCGTTCGGCGTAGAGTTCGGCGGCCTCGGGCCACGGACCCACCAGACCGTCAAGGTAGCGCGCCTCGAATTTGTGCGTGTCGGACGCCAGCGCCGCCAGATCGCCGATGCCGTAGCGACTGCAGCCGGCGGCGAACACGTCGGACGTGGTCAGTGCTCGAAGGGTGGTGTAGCCGCCGGCACTGCCGCCCCGGATCGCGATCCGGGCGCCGTCCACCAGGCCCGCATCCGCCAGCGCGCGAGCACCCGCCACGCAGTCGGCCACATCGAGGACACCCCACTCGCCCCGCAGCCGTTCCCGGTAGACGCGGCCATAACCGCTGCTGCCGCTGTAGTTGACGTCCAGGACGGCGAAACCGCGCGAGGTCCAGAACTGCACGGCCAGGCTGAAGCCCGCGGTCGAGAAGGCGGTCGGACCGCCATGGCTGATCACGATCAGCGGTGGGAGGTCGGGGTCATCTGCGGTCTCGACCGACGGGTTCGTGGGCCGGTAGAGCCAGCCGTGCACCTCGCCCGCAGGTCCTGCCCAGGTCACCGGTTCAGCGAGGCTCACCCAGGTCGCGTCGAGGGTACGCGGGGCGGCCGTGTCGAGCACCCGCATGCCCGACCCACTGAGTTCGACGATGGCGTCCGGGGCGTCGGCGAACTGGACCAGCGCCGCCACCTTCTCGCCGGCAGCGTCCAGGCTGTCGCAGTCCACCACTGAGGACGCCAGCTCGACGTGGCCGCCCGACGCCAACAGCATCGGCGCACTGCGCCCGTCGATCCGGGGCCGCAGCACCACCTCGCCGGCGGCGGTCAAGGCGAAGGGACGGCGTCCGAACACCCAGAACGGTTCGACCAGATCGGCATCGCCGGCGGTCAACTGGGTGATGTCGCCGGCCGCGTTCTCGGCATAGAGTTCCCAGAAGCCGGAACGATCCGAGCAGAACAACAGCTCCCGCCCGCGCCACAGCGGATGCACCGCGGACTCCCCCGGCCCACCGGCGACGGTGCGGACGTCGTCCAGCGCCACCCCGGATGCCGAGAAGCTCAGCCGGCCGGCCCGGACCAGGCAGGCATCCCACGGCATGTCGGGGTGCCGCCACTCCATCCAGGCCAGGCATCCGTCCGGGCTCAGTTCGGGGCAGGCGTAGAAGTCGGCGGCCCCCGCGAGCATCGCGCCGCCGCCCGGATTCGATCCGTCCAACCGCAACGCGACAAGTGTGTTCACCGGCTCGCCGGGTGCGGAGTGATCCTCGCGGACGGCCAGCACGACCCCCCGCTCCGGCCACACCCGCAGGTCGGCGAAGCGATGGCGCGAACCCTCGGCAGTCAGCACGTGCGGACCGTCGTCGTCCAGCCGCAGCACCTGCCCGGACGGGTCGGAACTGACCACGACCACGCCGTCCCGGGCATCCCACGCTCCCCCGCCGTACTCGTGCACCCGGGTGCGCACGCTCAGTCCGGGCGCCACCTCGGTGACCACGCCGTCCCGCTCGCGGAGCAGCGCGATCCGTCCAGCTTCCGCCGGCCGGCTCTGCGTCCAGTAGAGGTCGGCGCCGTCGTAGCGGGGCTCGCCGAGCCGGACGCCGCCGGCCGCGAGGTCGGCTGCCGAGATCGGGGACGGCCAGGAGCCGTGGGACAAGGTGGTCACTCCACCACCGTAGAGGCCGTCCACGGTCGAGATCGCGAGCAACCCGTACGACACCAAGGAAGCGGTGGCCTTCGTTGGCCGAGCTTGTCTCAGACCGGAACCTGCGCCTTCCGGACAGGGTAGTGAAGCACTGACCTTCGGTGGTCGAACTCTGCACCTGCGCCATCCGGATAGAGGTTTCGACAAGCTCAACCGCCGCGGTGCCTGTTACGATTCTCGCGAGTGAACGGCCTTGTCACCCGCCTTTCGGCCGATCTCTGAGACGCCGGCACTCGGAAGCTGGACTCTTCGCAAAGCACCCATCGAACACCCCACTTACTACTATCGTCTGTAGTAGAGAACTGCCTGGAGAGGTCCGATGTCCCGCGTCCTGAACAAGAAGCTGCGCAAGAAGCTCACCACGGCTGCCGAGGCGGCCAAGCTGATCAAACCCGGAACCAACGTCGGCATGAGCGGGTTCACCGGCGCCGGTTACCCCAAAGAGTTGCCCGACGCGCTGGCGTCCGAGATGAAGGCGGCCCACGAGCGCGGCGAGGACTTCACGATCGGGCTGTTCACCGGCGCCTCCACCGCACCCGAACTCGACGGTGTGCTGGCCGCGGTCGATGGGATCGGCTTCCGGACGCCGTACCAGTCCGACCCGATCATGCGTCGAAAGATCAACGACGGGACGTCGGAGTACGCCGACATCCACCTCTCCCACCTGGCACCGATGATCTGGGCGGGATCGATGGGCAAGTTGCGCACCGCCGTGGTCGAGGTGACCGCGATCCGCGAGGACGGGCTGCTAGTGCCCTCGTCGTCGGTGGGCAACAACAAGACGTTCCTGGAGCGAGCCGAGCAGGTCATTCTTGAGGTGAATTCCTGGCAGTCCACCGATCTGGAGGGCATGCACGACATCTACTACGGCGCGCGATTGCCACCCGAGCGTCAGCCGGTGCTGCTCACCCACACCGGCGACCGGATCGGTCAGCGCAACTATCGCGTCGACCTCGACAAGGTGGTTGCCGTCATCGAGACCGACGCCGCCGACCGGAACACCCCGTTCAAGCCGGCCGACGAGGACTCGAAGAAGATGGCCGGCTTCTACCTGGAGTTCCTCACCCACGAGGTGAAGCGGGGACGCCTGCCGAAGGACCTGCTGCCACTGCAGTCGGGGGTCGGGAATGTGGCGAACGCGGTGCTGGCCGGCCTGCTCGAGGGACCGTTCGACTACCTCACCTCGTACACCGAGGTGATCCAGGACGGCATGGTCGACCTGATCGACTCCGGCAAGATGACCGTGGCCTCTGCGACCGCCTTCTCGCTGTCGCCGGAGTACGCCGAGCGGATGAATGCCGAAGCCAGGCGCTATCGCGACAAGATCGTGCTGCGGCCCCAGGAGATCTCGAACCATCCCGAGATGATCCGGCGGCTCGGCATCATCGCCTGCAACGGCATGATCGAGGCCGACATCTACGGCAACGTGAACTCCACCCACATCATGGGCTCGCGGATGCAGAACGGCATCGGCGGCTCGGCGGATTTCACCCGCAACGCGTTCATCTCCGCCTTCGTCACCCCGTCGACCGCCAAGGGCGGCGCGATCTCGTGCATCGTGCCGATGGTCAGCCACCATGACCACACCGAGCACGACGTCCAGGTGCTGATCACCGAGCAGGGTCTGGCCGATCTGCGGGGGAAGTCGCCCAAGCAGCGGGCGCGGCTGATCATCGAGAATTGTGCCCACCCGAGCTACCGTCCGATGCTGCAGGAGTACTTCGAGCACGCCCAGAAGGTCTGCAACGGCATGCACACCCCGCACGACCTGAGTCGGTCGCTGAGCTGGCATCAGCGCTTCCTCGAGACCGGGACGATGCAGCCCGCCTGATCATCCGCCCTCCGCTGCACAGCGCGGTGTCCGGACCGAGCCGTTCGCCACCGTGGGCCCTGCGGTCAGGCCAGTTCGGCCCCGTCCAACTGGCCGGCGAGTCTTCTGTCGAAGGTCAGTAGCGGAGACGCCTCGTGCGAAGGTCAGTAGCAGAGACGCCTCGTGCCGGTGGGCGTCAAGGGCGAGATAGACGTCTGCGATCGACAGCTGGGCTGCGCCAGGTAGTCCTGGGCGACCGAGCGCCAGAACGAGCGATCACGGACGAGGGGGACTTTCGGCGGCGAGCGCGTCCAAGACCACCACCACGCTCGGCCGGGACACCTTCATCACCCGCTCAGGAACGAATGCCACCTCGATCAGGGCCACATCGGAGATGTCCAGTCGCCGATGTCGGGCAAGTCGTGCACTCACCCGCCGAGCAGCCATCGCAACAGGCAGTTGGTGCCAAGACTCGGCATCGCGCGCCTGCGCGTGAGCCGTCCAGCCGTCCAGCCGTACGGGATGACTCCACAGGTGCCCTGTTGTTCGGCTTCGGCGCGGAGCCGGGCGCGGACGTCGTCGATGCCGTGCGGGAACATTGATGACCAGATGATCACCTTCCACGCGGACGGCCGTTCGCCGGCCGGCCCTCAGATTGAGCGCACGGCGCGCGGCGGGCAGCGTGATCCAACCCTCCCGGTGACGGTGGTGTACGAGGCCGACATGTAGGAAGTCGAGCGGAATTCCTACCTACAGGGTTGTTCGAACTTTGGTCAGAACTCCTACAGTCCCAGCAGAGCCCGCAGTTCGGCGACGCTGTGCACCACCGCGGTCGGCTCGACCGCGGTGAGTTCCTCGACGTCGGCCGCGCCCCAGGTGACCCCGATGCTGCGCATGCCGGCCGCCTGCGCGGCCTGCATGTCAACCACGGCGTCGCCGACGTAAACGGCGTCCGCGGCGTCGGCGTCCACTCGGTCCAATGCGTAGAGCAGCGGCTCAGGTGACGGCTTGTGGGCGCGGGTGTCGCCTTCGGTCGCCAGCAGCGGAACCCGTCCGGTCAATCCGACGCAGTCCAGGCTCAGCAACGCCGAACTGTGTCGTTTCGAGGTGACCACCCCGAACGTCCGATCCGAGGCCCGCAGCGCGTCGACGAGTTTGGTCACGCCGTCGAACGGCCGCACGTAGGCATCGTGATTGGCCAGATTCCATTCCAGGTAGTGAGCGGTCAGTTCGTCGGACCGTCCGGGCGCGAGAAGTTCGAACGTCTCGGTCAGGGACCGTCCGATCCACTCTTTGCATTGTGCGGGGGTCGGCTCCCAGCCCAGCAGCTCCGAGACCGTGCGCCGGAAGGTGGCGACGATCAAGGGGACGGTGTCGGCGAGGGTGCCGTCCAGGTCGAACAGCACGGTGGAAGGCGCGACGAAATTCACTGCTCCAGCGTATGGGCACGGACGTCCGTGGCCGTGCCGGCGCCCACGCGGAGGTCTCGTTGGGCCGAAACCCGCTCTCTAATTCTTGCCCGAGACCATCGCCCCGCCCATTAGGGTGGGGTGCAGCGGACGGCCCCGCCCAATGACGAGTCGTGCTCCGGCGGCCCGATCACGGCGTCCGGCGAACGGTTCGCTGAGCACAGAACAGGGCACGACAAGGAGAAGCGATGGCGGACACCCCCGCGAAGCCACGCGGACGCCGGCCCGGCCGGGCGGACACCCGCGGCGCCATCTGCCGAGCCGCGCTCTCGCTGTTCTCGACCGTCGGCTATGACAAGGTGTCGCTCCGGGCGATCGCCCGCGAGGCCGACGTCGACCCGGCGCTGATTCATCACTACTTCGCCAGCAAGTCCGACCTGTTCGCCGAAACGGTGCTCGATCTGCCGCTCGATGCCGAACGTCTGGTCGCCGACGTACTGGCCGGCCCCCGCGACCGGATCGGTCCGGCGGCCGTTGCCGCGTTCCTCGCCGCCTATGACGCACCGGACGGCGCCCGCGAGCGATTCACCGCGATGATGCGCTCGGCCATCGCGCAGGACATCGTGCAGCGTCCGTTGACCGAGTTCATGTCCAAGGAGGTGTTCGGCGCCATCGCCGAACGACTGGGTCACAGCGATTTCAAGCTGCGCGGTCACTTGGCCGTCAGCCTGGTGCTCGGCATGGCGCTGAACCGGTACGTGCTGCCCGTGCCCGCGCTGGCCGCCACCGAGGACCGGGTGATCATCGAGAGTCTCGGCCGGGCCATGCAACAGCTGCTGGTCGAGGACTGGTGAGTGCTGATTCGTCGTCTCGGTAGGCTGGTCGCGGACTCAGGAGGACGATGAGCTGGCCAGCACCGACCGGGGAACCGGTGAACCCGACCCGTGGCTCCTCGGGCGCGCGCGCGTCCGCTCCCGACGCCTACCCGCCGCCACCTGCGACGGTCGGCCCCGCTCCGGCGACGGTCGGGCCCGCTCCGGCGTCGGTCGGGCCCGCTCCGGCGTCTGCGATGTATGCCGGACCGACGGTTCCGGGCGCGACCGCGTCGGCTGGGACCGCTCCCGCGCAGGCCGGGCCTCTCGAACGGACCGATGTCGCGTCCGGCGCCATCGACATCCTGGCTCCGCCGGCCCCGGACGCGCGCGGGCTGGCTCCGCTCAGCCCGCGGACCGGGCAACCCGTGCGTCCGTGGACGGTCTGGGCCTCGGCCGCCCTGCTTTTCGGCGGAGCCGCCGTCGTCATCGTCGGTCTGCTGGTGGCCATGTGGGAGATGGCATCCCCGTGGCAACAGGTGGGCGAGAACGAGTGGACGAAGGTCGACCGATTCAACGAGGCCACCTGGCTCACCGCGCAGTTCCCGTCCGAGCCGGCCAGCGGCATGCGGGTGCTCTTCGCCATTGTGTGCTGCGTGATCGCCGTGCTGGTGGCCGGCTTCGCGTCGGTGATCGGGTACTACGCGTTCGCCGGTTACCGATGGACCCGGATCGGCGGACTGGTGGCTCTCGGCGTCTCGCTGCTGGCGCTGCTGATCACCCCGATCGCGGCCGTCTCCATCGGATGTGTCGCTCTCGGCACGGCGCCGCTGTGGTTGCCCGCCACGCGCCGCTTCTTCGCCCGCTGGCAGCTCATCCGGCACCCACAGCTCGCCTACTCCGAGCCGATCGATCAGGTGTTCTACGGTCCGCTGCCTCGTTACCGCTAGGAGACGCGATCTTCGCTGGATGAGCTTGCCGAAACCCCTTGCCGGGGCGCGCAAGCTCAGGTCTCGGCAAGCTCGACCGGCGCCGGTCGCGTTGATCAGTGTGGGGTTCCCGGATCTGGACAAGCTCGACCCGTTCGGGCGTGCCGAGCCGGAGCGGCGGCGCTGAATACTGGGTAGCGTGCCTGGTCCGTCCACCGTGTCCACTGTGTCCGCGCCGAGGGCGTGGATCGGGACGTCCGGGTGGACCTACGACAGCTGGCGGGGCCCCGTCTACCCGGACGGCCTGGCGGCCGGACGTCGGCTGGCGTTCTACGCCGAGCACTTCGACACGGTGGAGTTGAACGCCAGCTACTACCGCTGGCCGGCCGAGACCTCATTCCGTTCCTGGCGCCGCCGGTTGCCCAGCGGCTTCGCCTTCACGGTGAAGGCACCACGCGGTCTGACGCACGCCAAGCGACTGCACGAGCCGGAGCCCTGGCTGGCACGGATCCGACGTTCGGTGGCCCTGCTCGAGGACCGGTTCGGCGTCCTGCTGGTGCAACTGCCGCCCGGGATGCCGCGCGACGACGCCAGACTCGACTACTTCCTGCGCGTCATGCCGGACGGCATCCCGGTCGCGGTCGAGTTCCGTCACGACAGTTGGCATACCGAGGCCGTGTTCGAACTGCTGGAACACCGCGGCGCCGCCTACGTGGTGATGAGCGGGGCCGGGCTGCCGTGCATCCTGCGAGCCACCGCCGGTTTCGTCTACGTCCGGTTCCACGGACCCGACCACCATCATCTGTATGGCGGCCGTTACGACGACGTCGCGATGGCCTGGTGGGCCGACCGGATCGCCGAGTGGCGCGCGTCCCATCGCACGGTGTTCGGCTACTTCAACAATGACGCGGACGGCAACGCCTTTCACAACGCGCGCACACTTCAGCACCTGCTCGGTGAGCGCGGCCACTGAGTGCGGCGGCACGAGGTCGTCCCGTCGCGGTGATGGCGCGCCCCTTGGTGCGTGGCGCGTGTCCGAGCCGGTTTGCCGTCCCCGAGCTGGGCCGGTTCAGCGCCGCGCGGCCGGGGTACGCCTCAGGCATGACAGCAACCACGGATCAGGGTCGCGGCGTCCCGCCTCGACAACGGCAGCCACCCCGTCACTCATGGACTGGGGCGCACCATGTCCGATAACGGGGCCAACGGCGCCCCGATCCTTCCCACCGCCGACGGCGTCCGGAACGCTCCACGGCAGCGCGGCGGCCGGCTGACCACCTCGGCCGGTGCCCGGCTCGCCGACACCAACCATTCGCTGAAGGCCGGTCCGCGCGGTCCGATCCTGCTCGCGGACCACCACCTGCGGGAGAAGATCACCCATTTCGACCATGAGCGAATCCCGGAGCGCGTGGTGCACGCCCGGGGCGCCGCCGCGCACGGCGTCTTCATCGCGAACGGTGCCGCAGAGCACATTTGCCGCGCCGGTTTCCTGCGCCGCTATGCGCAGACACCCGTCTTCGTCCGGTTCTCCACCGTCCTCGGTTCCCGCGGCTCCGCGGACACCGTCCGCGACACCCGGGGATTCGCGGTGAAGTTCTACACCAAGGAAGGCAACTACGATCTGGTCGGCAACAATATTCCGGTCTTCTTCATTCAGGACGGCATCAAATTTCCCGATGTGATCCACGCCGGGAAACCGCATCCGGATCGCGAGATTCCGCAGGCCCAGTCGGCGCACGACACCTTTTGGGATTTCGTCTCGCTGCATACAGAGGCTCAACATCACACTATCTGGAATATGTCCGATCGGGGCATCCCGCGCTCGTATCGGATGATGGAGGGCTTCGGGGTGCACACCTTCCGCTTCGTCGACGGCTCCGGCAGCACCTGCCTGGTCAAGTTCCACTGGAAGCCGCAGCTCGGCGTCCATGGCCTGACCTGGGAGGAGGCGCAGCTGCTCGCCGGCGCCGACCCCGATTTCCATCGCCGCGACCTGGCGGATGCGATCGAGGCGGGAAATCTCCCGGCATGGGATCTGGGCGTCCAGGTGATGCCCGATACCGACGACGAGATGTTCGCGGGCATCGACCTGCTCGACCCGACCAAACTCGTGCCCGAGGAACTCTGCCCGGTGAAGGTGATCGGCACACTCACGCTGACCGCGAATCCCACCAACTACTTCGCCGAAACCGAGCAGGTGGCATTCCACGTCGGCCAATTGGTGCCCGGCATCGACGTCACCAACGACCCGTTGCTGCAGGTCCGGCTGTTCAGCTATGTGGATACCCAGCTGACCCGTCTGGGCGGACCGAATTTTAACCAGCTGCCGATCAACCGCCCGAATTCCCTGGTTGACGACATGCTGCGCGACGGTATGCATCAGCAGGATGTGCACACCGGCATTGCCCCGTATCTGCCCAACTCGCTTGCCGACGGCTGCCCGTTCCGGGTGGCCGAGGACGCCGTCATCGACGTGCCGCAACAACTCCCGGCCAGCCGGCGGACGCGGGAGAATCCGGTCTCGTTCGCCGACCACCACAGCCAGCCGGGGTTGTTCTTCCGCTCGCTGACGGCGGTGGAGCGCGACCATGTCATCGCCGCCTACACCTTCGAGCTGGGCCGCTGCCAGAGCGTCGAGGTGCGCGAACGGCAGCTGGAGCAGTTGGCGCTGATCGACGCCAACCTGGCCGCGGCTGTGGCCAAGGGGCTCGGTCTGCCGGTGCCCGACAGCCCGGCCGAGGCACCCACCCCCGACGCCGTCTCCCCGGCGCTGTCGATGGTGGCGGGTGAATGGCCCCCGACCGGGCGGACCGTGGGCGTGCTGGCCGGGGACGACGGCGCCGGCCTGCGAGACACCCTCGCCGCCCTGCACACCGCCGGCTTGCGGCCGCTGCTGATCGCCGCCACGTCGGGCACTCTCGCCTCAGAGCCGGTGGACCGCAGCTACGCCGCCGCACTGAGTGCCGAGCTGGACGCCGTCTTGGTGTGCTGGCCGACGCCACCGGCCCCCGACGCCCGGCCCAGCCTGGACGCCAAGGCCGACGGAACCCCTGACCCGCTCGATCCACGGGTGCGGACCCTGCTCGCCCAGGCCTGGCGGCATGCCAAGCCGATCGCGGCGCTCCCCGAGGCCGGCACTGTGCTGGACGACGCCGGGATCGACCGGGGAGCCGTCGGGGTCCTGGTCGGCGACGCGGCGACCGTGGCGTCCGGGCTGGTGGAGCTGCTCGCCCGGCATCGGGTCTGGGAACGGTTCGAGCCAGCATCCCGGTGAGTCCGCTCGCCCGCTAGGGCCCTGCCTAGTCCGAGAATGGTTGGTGACCACGGTTGGTGACGCGGGCGTGGTTGTGTGCCCCGGGGGTGTCGGGGTTGGCGGCCGGTCTGGGTTGTTTTAGGCGGCGGTGTGTTGGAGTGTCA
>WBZS01000380.1_pt2 | contig 55601 bp, 42 predicted proteins | sample 5204201 | NCBI WGS metagenome assembly WBZS01 (sample SAMN12344357, study PRJNA552823) | activated sludge metagenome | biome: Activated sludge suspended growth; feature: Nitrification reactor; material: Wastewater; isolation source: activated sludge from nitrification reactor of wastewater...
ACGCGGTTTCCCGCCGCTATATCATCAGCGCTGACGCTTCGGACAGTGGAAAGTCGCCCGCCCGGCGATGACGGTGCGCTGGACCCCGCCGGTGCGGGCAAGATCGCAGCGGCAATCCGGGCAGGCGCCCTGCTCCGCCGCAAAGCAGAATCTTGTTGACGTCCGTTCCCTTACTCTGGAAGTAATCCACTGAGCGCCGCACCTCGGCGATGAATTCCTCCACGATTTGGGACATCGCATTGAAAATCTGCATCGATTCAGCGTCATCGGCAGGTACTGGCGCGACGGGAGCTGGGGCTGGAACATCAATCGGCTCGGCCGGCGTAAAGTCCTCAACAGGCATCGGCTCAAGCTCAGGCGCAGGGTCCATTGAAGGCGTGTCTGGAGTGTCGTCAATTGGAGCACCCGCATTGAACGGCACGAAATTGCTCATGTCCGCTGCGGGCGAAGGTGTCTCACCCTCGAATGGGTTGAAGGCCTGAGTCGTCGCAGGTGCAGCCGGAGCGGGGCTCAAACCAGGGATAGCCAACGCAGGGTTGAAACTGGATGGATCGTCGCCGTATGGATTGAACGCCGCAAAATTCTGAGTTGCATTAAAGCCACCTGCCGATGCGCTTGCGGGGATCGAACCCTTTTCGATCTTCGTTCGCTCGGCATCCTCAAGCTGCATCGCCATGTTTTCGCTCACCGCACGAGTGAACATCTCGCCACCGAGAGGTACTTGGCGTGGCATAAGGAGCTTGCCGTTCAAATACATATTGATCGACATCGTCTTGTGACCAATCTCGATCACGCAAAGAACTTGGTTCGCCAACTCATTCATGTGGCCCTGAACCAGGACTCTTGAGATAGCGAGCGGCTCGACGTCGATTGCGCCGATGGGCTTGCCCACTTTGCGGGCGATGGCGACGAGCGTATCAACCGCGGTCTGCGGGGAGATCGCCATCACGACGTCCATATTGGTCGCCGCCGGATCATCAACCGGGAATGCGCGGAAATCGCTTTGGACCGTGCTTTCGGCAAAAGGAATATTGCGAGTGATCTCCCACTGCATGTGCTCCTTAAGCTCAGTCGGGTTCATCTTCGGAACTTCGAGCGTTCGCACGAGGACGGACTGTTGTCCGGCTACCGAGAACACAATGTGACCGGCGCTCGCTCCAATTGCAGGGAGGGCCGACTTAATGAGCGCGGCGATGTTGTCGACGTCATAGACGCCAGTGTGGTCAACCGCACCCTCGGGGGTATCGATCAATCCTAATGCCGTGATTACCGGCTCTTTGCCTGATAGTTTGACTTCCGCAATCTTGATTTTCTGACTTCCGATGTCAATGCCAAGAGCTGCGCTCAGTTTTTTCGCCATGCTTCGCTGTCCGTGCCTTTCCTAATTAGTGGGCGGCTTCATCATATCACCCACCCGAGGAGCGTGTCAACCTTAAGAGGGCGACGCCAAACAGGACGAGTCGAAATGGTGGTTCGGTTCATTTGACTATCGCCTTGGGTTGTCGAGAAAAGACTTGTCTATGCCCCCATAGCTTTGCGTTGGACGTAAGGAAGTCCAGACCGCATGAAGCAAAGGACCAGATGGTATCTTAGAAATGAGGATCTCTATGGATCAGATTTTGACGATCAAGGAAGTAGGCATACAATTCGACTCCGAATGGGTGCTCTTGGCGAATCCAAACGTCGACGAGTTTGGCCAAGTAGTGTCGGGCACTGTCGTGTCCCATAGCAAGGACCGGGATGAGGTTTATCTTCGAGCAATCGAATTGAAGCTCAAGAGTTCTGCGACTCTCTATACGGGCAAGATTCCTCAAGGAACTGCGATTATCCTGTGAGCTATCGATTCGATGGCCGTCAGGGGCTTATCCTTGTAAACGTTCGAGTCCATGGGCCCGTGGGCGAAGCCCATCTTGTGCTTGCTCTTGACACGGGCGCAACTTCCACGCTACATCAATGTGGAAAGGCTCGTATCCATCGGATACGACCCTGCCTAATCGAGCGAACGCACTCGGATTGTTACCGGTAGTGGTTTGGAATATGTAGCGATACTTTCGGTTGACCGCATAGCGGCTTTGGGAAAAGAGCGGTCAGGCTTTGCAGTCGTGGCGCACACGCTCCCTCCCTCGGCTGGCGTCGACGGGTTGCTGGGCCTAGACTTTCTCCGCGACGGAAACCTTTCCGTGGACTTCAACAAAGGTCTAATCACGCTCTCCGCGTAGGCGAGCCGAGCAATGAGGCCGTGGTTTGAGGGTGTAACCATTAACCACAACGTACCAGGGGACTTCGTCGCTGGGGCCACTGTGTCAAGATGAGGGAACAATGACACTCAGCGCGGTTTTGATCCCAGCGGAGGAGGGCGGATACACGGCTATCAATCCCGAAACCGGGACGACTACTCAGGGAGAGACCATTCCTGAGGCCATCGCCAATCTGAAGGAAGCCACCGAACTGTACTTAGAAGAGTTCCCAGCCATTTTTGTAGGGCAAGCTCTGATGACAACTTTCGACATTTCACCCCGTGGCTAAGCTCCCGCGTGTTTCTGGTAAAGAGGTCATTCGAACTCTCGAAAAGCTTGGGTTCGCGATTGTTCGTCAGAGAGGAAGCCACATCGTAATGCGTCGAGGCACAAGCGGGTGCGTCGTGCCCGACCACAGAGAGGTTAAAGTTCGCACTTTGGCAGGTCTACTGAAGCAAGCTGGCGTTTCTCCAGAAGAGTTCATGAGAGCCCTGGACTCGTAACCCGAAAAAGACACATGGTGCAAAGCTGACTAAGCTTTGCACCACGTCTTTTTGCCTCTATCCGCCAGGGGCGACTGGGGTGAACCTTGGCGCGATGGTCTGGAAGTACAGGTCGGGCACGCCTGCTCGGGTGCTGGTCCAGAATAACCAGACTAGGCCTGGTCTGCGATTGTTGATGCTGTTGAAGTTGCCTCCAAGCGGATCAAGGGCCATGGCTAGCCCGCCTTCATTAGCCGCTTGCTCAATCGGGATTGCCGACTCGAAGCCTTCGGTCATGTAGCTCACGGTGAAGGTCTGGGTTGCGGTGCCTGGGATTGGGGTTCCGTTGGCATCGACTCCCTTCCAAGTCACAGTGATGTTTCGGTCTTCGTTCTCTGCCGAGAAGAAGATTCGTCCATTAACCGGATCAACTTGGTAGTAACCGCCATTCATGCCTGCGACGCTTATCGACGGGTTCACCGGGTCGAGCAGCCGTCCGTTTGCATCCGTCATGATCGACGTTGGCAGTTGAATGCCAAGGCGCATCGTGCTGAAGTACGGCCGCGCGGTTTGTCCGCCATCGGTGGAAGTTCGGCTGAAGCCTAGGAACCAGCGGTCGTTGCGGACCGGGTCAACCGGCGCGATTGCCCCGCCGCTTGGGACGGCCCAGTACCCATACTCGCCAATAAATCGGTCGTCAAACGAGATCGCCGCACTTCGGTAGTTCGAGCTTGGCCCTGAGCTGACGCGCATGAGCTTTGGCGAATAGCGAATCTGCAATCTGCCGTTTCGAGGAACAATGCCGCCTGAGAAGCGAACGCTTCCCGAGAGCGAGTCAAGGTAGACCTTGCCACCAAGTGTCGAGTCGAAGGTTAGCAGACCATTAGGCAAGTCGTACTTTCGGCTCGTGTGGTCCAGAATCGTCCGTCGAACGCCGTTCACGATCAAGTAGAGGTCGATATAAGAATCGGACGCGTTGAACCTTGTCGCAAGCGTGGATAGGTCCGTGTTCGTAATGATATCAACACCGTTGACCGTGCCCGCTAGGTTCGCCGCACCTTGAGTCATGCGCCACTCTGAACCAGCAGTCCAATACACTCCAGTCGCCGGGTCAACGACAAGATTGTCGTAACGAACCGGGAAGTAGAGGATCGCGCCGGAGCCTGGCTGACCGAATCGGTTGACGGGAACACCATTGATATTCGCGCTCATCCGGGCGAGATAGGCCTCGCTCGTACCTCGGCCCCGCATCTTGCTCGTGAAGAGCATGTCGATGCGACCTGGCTGGTTATTGTTGGCCAGCGAAACTCCAGCGCGATAACGTCGCAAGACGGCTGAAGGCGCGCCGATCGATTCAAACGCATTACTGAGTTGCATCGATTGGTTCGTCCCAAAGTTGACTCCGTTGTAAGAGTTCCAAACGATCTGTCCGAGTCCGCCCGAGGTGACCGTGTAGAACACAGTTGCCTGGGTGCCGGACTGAACAACACTCGGCTTGCTCTTTGGGCTTTCCGGATCGAACGGGATGTTCTCAGGCACCGCGTCAAGCGACACGCCACCATTGCCCAACTGAACCCGAGTCATGAAGATTCGGTGCTCGCGTCGTGGCTGATCGCCTGCACGGCGGATCGTTGCATCGCCGTTGAAAGCCATATAGCTAAAGGAACCTGCGGTCCGACCGTTGTCGGTGACTGTATCGAGCAAGTTGTACGCGCCTGCGGCAGGGAATGCGGGGCTGTAGAACTGCATCGAGTTCGCGTCGACGGTCTCGCCAACAGTTGTCGTCGTAAACAGCATCGCCGGAGCCGAGGCAGGGTAGGCAGCACCTTCTTGTTGCCACCATCGAGCGCCGGTTGCCGGTTGCAAGTTATACAGGTCAGCAAGAGTGCTCTCAACTTGGCCAGGTGTGTTGGCCGTTAGGCCCGAGCCTTGGCGCAAGAAGCTCATGTAGATTCGCCACTGGTCTGTGGTCGCGGTTCCAGCTTCGAGCCTTGGTGCCATGGACCATGCAGGAGTTCCACCAGCACCGAGCCGATTTGAACTAAAGCCGATTACCAAGTTCCCAGCCCCATCGCGAAGCGCGGTAGGTTGTTGACTTGAGTAGAAGAACGACTCACTACCGGTCACCGCAGTCTCGATCATCGGCGCGGCTTTCGCCGTGTTGCGATTCGTCAATCGTGTTTCACGAACATTAAAGCGCAACGTAAAGCCAGGCTGAGCGAACGGAACGTAGACGTTAGGATCAATGGCGCCCGGGAATCCAAGTGCGGCAGGATCGTCAGCTCGAATCATTTCGAGGAGACCACCAAAGGTCGTGCGATCTTCCATTACGGTCAGCGAAGTTGTGTAGGCTCCAGCTGGCGTGCCAATTGGAATCGTGACGCCTACACGCGGCAGTGCATCCGTTTCGCTGAACGTAGTAGTCGGGAATATGGTCCGTCCACCGGGCTCGTTCAGATTCGCATTGCCGCGAGTCTTGGGGTTGACTGACATCGAAGCGCCGATTCCATCGCCGGGTCGAGGTTTTTGGATAATAACGCGGTTCGCACCGGTGCCTGGGACAACGGGTGCAAATCGGGAATCAAAGTTCGCGTGGAGATATTGAGGAGCGTCGATCCAAGACAATTCGCTCAATCCAGGAGCCCAAAGCGGGATTGACAAGCGACCATTTGGCTGCCGAGTATCACGCTTTGCGAGGCGAACGTTGAGCAGGTTCACGTTGCCTTCGTTACGAACAACGATGGTTTGGAAGAACTTGCGGAAGTCCGTTTGCCCAGCACCGGGTGCCCATGGCGAGAATGGACTGGCCCCATTCCAGCTTCGGAAAGCAGTGGGTCCGCCTGTCTCTTCAACGCCCGCGCCCTGTCCGGCTCCGGAAGCCAGCGAGCCAAGGTCGAGTGTTGGCGTATCGACAACGAGCCTCTCGTCGAGGCCAACGTTAAGTCCAAAATCGATGTCTCGGAACGGTTCGCGGTAGATTCCGCCAGAAACTTGGCGTCCGACTTGATCGGAGTCAACATAAACCGTTTGCCTTCCGCGATAGCCATATCGGCTTGGCGGTTGGTACTTAGGAATGCCCATCTGGGCCTCGATTAAGGTCGGCACGAGGACCCGGTTCAGAGTCGAGTTGTATCCAATACCGCGGTAGGTCGAGAAGTCGGTGGCATCCCATTGAGGGGGTGACAGGCTTATCGCATTATAAAGCGGGTTCTCGACTTGACCATTCAATTCTTTCGTCAGTTTAAGGCCCTCGCGTCGGAGGTCCGGATAGTCGAACGAGTCGTTTGGCTGATTGACAGGAAGGTCCTCGTAATTGCGGTACGCAGTCGGGTCGAGCATCTTATAAGTGCCCCATCCGTCGCTGATTCCGTTAGGCGCAGAATCGTCGATTCCATCGCTCGGAACATCATCGATATAAGGCGCGCGGCGGAACTTCATGTCCGAGATCGCAAAGCGGATATTCTGAAGTCCGACTGTACTTCCGAAAACCAGTCGCATCAGACTTCGATCGATCAGCTGGAACTGGGTATAGCCAGGCTGCCCGTGAGCAACCGGGTCGCCAGGAGCAAGGAAGTCGGGTCCCATCGCACGGACGATGTTCTTGTATGCAGGAACACCTGCGCCCACAAGGTTTCCGTTGTTTAGAACCTCGACATTTGCCGGATCAATAGACCGGCCGATATCGTTCGTCGGATTGACACCGTTGACGTCGCCAATTGCAATCGGGTTGGCGAGCCTAAATGGGCGATTGCCATTCAATCCCGTAAGTTGCTGATTCGCAAATCCGCCGCCTTGTTGACCGTTTTGGAGACCGGTGAATACAACGCGAGTCGTGAACGACGCGGCCCCAGGAGCCAAAGCATTGGCGCCATTACCAACCAGTGGGAACGAGCTGAGGCCGATGATCTTGCGATTCACGTTGCCTTCGGCAGGCATGACCTGCATCGCAATGTTGCGCCTCTGGGAGACCGTTCCTGGCGTGTTCAGCTGAACTTCCATGTAGTAAGGCCGAGGATTCGGACCAACGATTTGCGGAAGGTTATAGATGACAAAGTAAAGGGTTTCGCCGTAATCGAAGAACGCCCGGGTTACCTTCGCAGGATTGCCTACTGCGGCAAGCACGTCAGCGTAGGTGATCGAGTTGTCGCGAAGCTTGAGTACTAGCGTCTCATAGTCTTGCGGCGTGATCCAAGCCACGAGTGCGTTGGTGGCGATTGCATTCATGGCCGTGAAGGCAGGGTTGTTCTCGACAAGAACATCCGAACCAGGGCGGTCTCCAATGGTAATCGTCTGCTGGTCGAGAGGTTTGGTTGGGTCAAAGTTGAATGCATAGATATAGCCGAGGTCATCGACCGCGTACATCCATCGATAAGATTCACCAACAATTCGACCGCCGACCGCAATGCTGGCTCGGTTGTTTGCTTGACCTGCAAGGCGATATTCCCAAACTCGTCGGTTGCGGTCCTCTACTCCAGCAGGAACAGGCTTAACAATTCCTGCCGCGTTGAGTTCACCAACATCCGCGGCGAGCATGGTAATGCCGCCATCGATAGTCGGAACCACAACCACGGGCATATCGATAATAAGGTCGCCAGCCGAGTTGTAGACCGTCGCCAAGGTGAAATTAAGCCCACCCCCGGCTGAGGCGATCTCGTTCGTGCGCCAGACTTCAGCCCCTGTGCCGAAGTTAAATGCATGGACAAACTGATCCGATGCCATAAAAATGGTATCTGGCATGCCATTGAGTTCCCCGCTCTCCGCATAGGTCGGACTCGAAGAACTGAAAGTCACTCCAGGGACGAGGAGATTAAGTACCTCGGTGCCATTAATCGAGTTAATCGAATAGAACCTACTTCCCGTTCCAAATATGACGCGATCTTTAAGGATCAACGGAGTCATCGTGATCGGAGGAAGAGGGGTGGCCGCAGCCAATGGATATCGCCAGACCACGGTTGTTGTCTTCGATGCTGGGTTGCCTGCGGGATCAAGGGCGTAGATCCGTCCCTCGGTAGTTGGCACGATTATGGGTGCCGTCCCGAGATCAAATGAAGTAAGCGAGCCGACAAAGGGTCCGAGGCGCGCAGGAGCAATCTGCATCGCCGAGGTCGGATCGTAGTCATCTGGGAAAGTCCATCGGCGAGTGGTCGTACCGTAAGACGAGCCCGTTCCGTCGCCACGACCGGCGACATCTATCGCATAGACCTTGCCGTTCTTAGCGCCAATGTATAGGACTTCATTGCCGCCAATCGTCTTGATCAGAGCAGAGCTTGTGTCGAATCCGATCGGGTCTTCTGCGATTCCGCCGTTCGGGCCGTCTTCGCTTGCGATTTCGTTTGGATCGTTTGTGCCTTCCGATGGGTATGCCCAGTAAACAGTTGTTCGCCCAGTAGTAGGATCGCCTTTTGCATCGAGGCAATAGATGCGTCCGTTTTCAAGGGCGACGAACACGAGGTCGCGATCTACGATAGAACCACTCCCTGGAGGTCGGACTCCCGCCCGGGCAAAGATTGGAGTCGAAGTCATGCGCAGGTCCGCTTGCTTGACGAAGCGAACGCCGTCAGCATAGACCACTCCACCAGCCGAAGCCTCCGCACTGATTCTCACCGACAGCGGAAGGTTCGAACTGAATCCGGCAGAGGTAAAGAGATTTCGCGGAAATGGGGCTAAGCTTGTTAGGCGATGCCAACCTGCTGCGACCGTAGACATGTCGATGTCGACCAAGGCAGTTGGCGCGCCGACTCCAGGAACCGAGCCTTCGTATATTTCGACGCGCTGGCGGGTTGCGAGTCCGAGAACGTTATTCGGCACCCAGATATAGACTGAGTAATCCCCGTCGTTTAGGACAGGAGCGAAGTCTGCAAATGCGCCAACCGTTCCCGCAGGAGTCGTCAAGAAGTCGGTGCCTCTATTGCTGCCCGCGGCTGATGGATTGGCTGCCCAGGTTCCAATGATCGAGACCGATCCTTGCAAGTTATCGACGACCACTTCTTGATTGGCTCGGCTTACTTGTGGGAAAAGCGTTCCGGAGCCTTGAATAAAGTCTCGCTTTTCAAGTCCATAGCGATTAATCTCGGCAGTGGTCGCAGACTGAGGTCGAAGCGCGGGCCAACTCCAGATCACATTGCGTCGACCGGTACCGTTGTCCAAAGGATCAACGTTCGTGGCATTGTGATCATAGGACGAGAGGTCACCCATCTGGTAGGTGAAGATTTGGCTGCCGATTTGAACCGTGTTCTCTTCGTTGCGAGGAACCATGACGCGGACTGGATAGGTGTCTCCCGGTGCAAGCGTTCCCACAACCGGCTGAGCAGTCATAGAACCGGACTGATTCACGCCTTGCACGATTTTTGCGGCATCCGCATAGACAATCGTGGTGTTCTCAACAGCGGTCAATTGATTTTGGCTGTCGCGTGGGATCGTGTTGAGGAGCCGGACTTTGATCTGTCCTGTTCCATCAGCCACCCACAGCGTATCGGTAAGGCCGCCACCTTGGTTCAGACGAACCCATCCGCCAGCTTGGGCGAAAACATCGACTTTCAGCCGGACTGGCTGACCGGGATCGTCCGGATTGAGTACGCCTTCGATTTCATAAACTGCGTATCGAGGTTGGAAAAGGTCTACTCCGGTTACCGTGGTTGGGCCAATTGGAATGTTGACCCAGACTTGGTACTCTGCCGCGGCGGTTACCGGCGAGAATGTCCAGCTAAATGTGCGTAAAATCCGTCCAGCATCCGGCAAGTAGAACTGCCCTTCGCTTGGCGAATTGACCGTCCGGGCATAGTGGTAAGCAGGCTGGCTCGGAGTGAAGTCTATTGCTAGCGACGCTTCGCTGCCCCCGTTCGGAATTCCCCACTGACCAGCAGGAGCAAATGATGCTGCGCTTTCCCAGTTGTCAATGACGGTATCGAGAGAGATAATTGGGTCCCACCAGCGCAGGAACGAGCGACCGGGACCGTCGGCTCCGCCAGACGGGTACGGACGTCCAATACCTTGCTCGTTGCCTCGAATACGGAAGTAATCATCCGCAGTAAGAGCTTGCACCGAATGGGTTGCAAGAGTTAGGAGTGCTGTCAGGGCACCGACAAAGGTTGACCATCGCCACGTTGCTTTCATTGGTTTCACCACGATTTTCAATATTCTCTCTTTTTAGCGTCGGTCGGCAAATGCCGGACTAACTAGCTGGCGTGCGCCCTTGATTGGAGGCAGTTTGAACTCGATGCTGAGCGAGGTAAATCCTAGGTTGCGAACGCTTGGGTTGTATCCCTGTCCGCTCAAAGAACTTCCGTCGCCGTCGAGGATAACAACTTCACCAAAGTAGTCCCTTGCGTCAGCAAGGCCACCACCAAATGGTCCCGTCACGATAACGTTCGACGAATCTCGAACCGCCCTTGTTCGCCCGTAATAACCATTGACGAGCAAGATATCACCCGAATCTAGCCTTCGCGCAAAAGTAAGGCGCACCCCATAAGGGTTTTCGTTTGTTGGTGTATCGACTCCGCCACCCACTGACGAGTAGTCGAATCGACGAATTGCCCGATAGGCTTCATTGGGCATCATCCATTGGACGATGCCGTTCAAAGTAACTTCATAGGCACCGGTCGTGTCCGTAAACATAACCGTGTAGCCACCCGAAGTGCTCTTAAGACTCACCGAGGAAAGTCCAGAAATCTTTCGTTCCTTTGATATCTGAGCAGGAGAGTTCCAGGAACCACCGCCAGGCAGGCCAGCTTGATCTTGCCAGAGTAATCCGGCTCCGATTGCAGGAACCGTATACTTTGTAATCAAGGTCGTATTTGCACCATCGAGGATGACGATGCCGCCAAAGCCGCTGCTTGTGTCCAATTGGGTCGTTGGCGTGTCGAGTCCAAACGAGCTTCGTCCTGGTTCAAAATTGCCAAAGCCGAAGGCGACTACTGCCTTCGTTCCGCCCATTCCATCCGGAACAAAGATTCGGTCGATGCTATTGTAAGCGTATTGCTTTCCACTCAATTCCGCTGGGCTATGCCAATAAAGCACTCCAATCCCCGTTTCGTTCTGACCAGGCTTGTTGCTGTTCGGATCGATGTAGGGTACTGGGCCAAGAATCCTGCGCTGTGCAAAGTTGTACTCATAGCGATCCACGATCTCCACGATTCGCGAGTTACCCGTATCGGCGATCACATAGTGAATCCAGTACTCGTTTGGCCGTGCGTTGGTGAACGGATTGTTCGCCGCGACTTCATAGCTTGTGTAGGTCACGATGTCGCGAGGCAATCGTAGCTTCAGCGACGAATTGTCGAGCATTCCATCGGGTCTAAAGTTAGGGTCTACTTTGAACCCAGTCAGAGTTCGGAGTTCGCGGCCAGCGTTATCGATTCGAACCACGCGGTCGTTACCCGAGTCCACGATCCAGTAAGCAGCTTCCCCGCTTGCATAAACCTTCGTTGGCTTTGAGAGCGCAACGCGGTTCCCGGTTCCACCAGCAGGCAAGTCTTGACCTGAAGACAAGGTAGCATCGGTCGCCCAGATCGGGTTGCCCGTTGGATCGTAGCGACCTACGCGTCCTTCGTCCGCGACCAAGATATCGGTGCGGGCAAAGGTGTAGATATTGCTCCCACCCCAAGTTACGAGGGCACCATCTCCGCCGATGAGACCAAGGGCTGATGGTGCATTTAGTGCAGCCTGCAAGATACGGATCCGGAAATCCTCGATGCTTGCGATGCCTTCAAACTGGGGCCACTTGAAACCAGTATTGAACAAGCTCTGGCGAAAATCGGGCACACCTGGATCGGGCTTCGCGATGATCAAGCGCACTTGCTTCATCCATGGCCGCGGCCAACTTTGCATGTTCGACTTTGTCGTCCGATTTGGGTCGGTTGTTGTTGAGGTTTCGACGGGTTGGAACATGAACGGGTCGGCGTCGCTGTAAGTCGCGTTCATGCCTTGAAGGAAGCCCTTGGGAATGAGCCCACCACCGCTCGCCAAGCCTGGAAGCACGCTTGAACCAGACATATAAAGGGTGTTGCCTGTTACCAGAGGTTGTGCCGTGTTTGTAAATCCGAGGAAAACCGAGTACCAGCGAAGTGGACTCCATCGCCCGCGCGCACGTCCTGGAACATAGACACCGCTTGAGATGTCGGCCTCTGGCTCGATGACAATGTCAGGCTGACCTGACCGACGCAAGATCACTGGGAGACTTGTCGAGATTGAATCTCGAATCCGGCCATCGGGTCCCACTACTGCCATATTGGACATCCGAATTCTCCCTAGCAGACTAGGGGAAGGATCGGACTCAAATGTGTATTGTCCTGCCTGAAGCGTGCTCGTTACATCCGGGATTGCCCGATTTAGACTTCGAGCCATATCTGGCTGCGCGAGCGCAAATCCTGCGCTCATGTTTGTGACTTCAAATTCAACAGGTAAAGGATCGGCATCAAATGCGAGGACCACGGACGAGGCCGCGAACCCTTTGGCACCAACTGCTGTCACATACACCGTATTGCCACGAATCGTCGGTCCCGTCGTGAAGGTTAGCCCAACGAATGGCTGGTCAAGGAACGAAGGCAAAATTTTGGTAAGGCCGTCAAAATCGACGATCGTAGGGTCGTACCGGAAACTATCTGCAGATGCCGATCCTGGGTTGAAGTTGTAGGTGATAACGTCAAAAAGGTCCCACCGATAAAGAACCTTGAAGTCGCCTCGACCCTCTTCACGCACGCAAAATAGAGTTCCGCCCTTGTTGCCGCCAGGCGTCTGATACCCAGAAACTACAAACAGGTTGCCATTTGGCGCTAGAGCGGGATAGCCAACCACGGTTCGCAGGGCCGGGTTTTGGTCGGGGAAGAACAAGCGACCACGAATGTAAGCGTCGCTTTGCGCGCCTCCCAACTGACCCGCCTTGCCCCAATCAAGGGTGTAATCAATTCGGATCGAGACATCGTCGGCAGTCGTGGCGGTTGCTTTCGTCCAGTCGCCAGTGCCCGTTATCCCTACAAGCAACTCTCCAGGCGATGGTTGGCTGATCGCGCCTGTAATATAAGTATTCAGTTGACCGAATGGAACAGGATCGCCGTTCGCCCTGACCAGACTGATTTTCACGCCGAGCGAGTGCCCATTGGAACCTGTCTGCATGAAGAGAGGAATTCCGTTGATCGAAGCCCTGGTCTGGACGCGAAGGTTTGCACCTTCATTTTGAAGACCGAGCGGCTCCTCGCCACGCGCGCCGAGCCAGATGCTGCAAATTCCTGCTGAGCGAGCGTTGTCGGGGCTCGTTGGAACGTAAATCACACGATCGACGCCGCCTGAGTTGTCAAGAATCGGGATGTAACCTACGGTAGCTGGCCCCGAAACTGGACTGAAACGAGGCGCGTTTTGAATCACCCAATTGTTTGTGCCGTCTGGCGATGCGCCCGTCGCGAGATCAAGAATCCAAACACGGCCAAGCCCGCCAGATTGGCGGGTGTCCGTCATGATCGCCAGACCCTCTTGTGCAATCGGCGCACTGGGAACTCCGGAGGCGACGATTGCATCTGGGGGATTTCGGGAAAGGAATGGGGACTGCTGGCCGGTCACCGTAGTCGGTTCAAGGTCAAAGAAATGCACCGAACCATTGCCGTCGCGAACCAATACCATCGTCGTGACGACCTTTCCACCAGCGGATAACTGGGAGTCCGGGACCTCGACAGCGAGAGGGGAAGATATCGGTCCGGCAAGTGCGGTGGATTCCCAGATGATGTCGATATCTGAACCTGGCAAGTCGACTTGTCCATCGTCTGGGTTGCCATCGCCATCAAGGTCGCGCCCGGACTTTGCGTCCATAACGATCACTTGACCGGTTGACGAACTCGCAATCAACTTGCCGCGGAAAACGACTGGAGGCGCACCCGAAGGAATTGCTCCGATTGGCATGGGGCCATCTATGTTTTTGAGAAGTGGAGGAACGATGTCGACGGGACTCGATCCGTTGCGGCGGCTTCCCTTTGCCGATGCGCGATAGCTAGAGGTGAGCGAAGCAGCATTAATTACAAGCTTAGCCGCAGCGCTAAAACGAGTTCCGAATGCTGGCGGCTGGGGATAAAACGTGTTGTTCAGCGTCATTGACCCGCCGGACAGGTACGAACTTAAGGTCGCCGAAACGCCACAAGTCGTGATCATGACGTAGCCGTCGCCGAGTTGTCCCAGCGCAACCGTTGCGCCACCGGGATTGATTCCTGGATCGCCTGCTACCCACTCGACTCGATTACTATCGGGGCCGATCCAGGAGAGCGTGTTTGCATAAGCGTTCCCCGACAGGTCGATATTGCGGATGGTGTCACCCGTGTTGTTGAACCGCATCAAGAGCAGATCGTCGAGCGAAACTGGATTGGGAAAACTTAGCAGCGGGTGAGTTGGATTCGAGACGACTGTATTTGATCCACCGGCAGAGATGTCGAACGGGATTGGCGCAGGGTTTGCGATGTCAATTCGACCGCCAAGGACAACAGGCAGAACGTCGATCCAAAGGAAGCCGCCCGAGTCAATGTATCGACGCAGCTTTTCCCGCTCTCTTGAGTTCAAAGACAGCAAATTTCGGACTGTCAGAACAAGGATGTCATACGTGCTGAGCACTGAGTCCGAAGCACGGTCGAGCGAGACTTCCCAATAGGTAGCCGTGCGCTTGTCTAGTCTTCGACCCACCGTCTCTGAGCCGCCGTAGCTAGTCCACCTTAGCTGGGCGTTTGCCGTCATGGTGGTCTGACCAAGCGGATTTTCAAAGGTCCAGCCCGCAGGCTTGACGTCTTTGTCTAGTTCGAGATTGGACCAAACGTGTGGAGCAGCGTTGAGCGCCTCGTTGTTCGGAGTTCTTTGGCTCTCGATGAGTAACACACCCGCCCGGATCTTTACGTTGGTTTGAGCGTAATTGATCGGTTGAGCGTGGGCCACAAGGACCGTCGCCATCGTCGTTAGAAGTGCTAAAAGTCGTCGGGCTATCACGGGTTTGTTTCTCCGAAGTACATCAAGGTTGGGCTCACCGGCAGCCGTGGCATAGGGGGCAAGACCCAAAGGTCGTTGGCTCCAGGACCAAAGGGTTTTGTTCGAATTGGCGTTGTGCCGTCACTCGTGCCAGTTGCTAATGCCGGATCGTAGGTAACGGTGAAGTTCGCAACATATTGGTCGAAGCCATTCCAGCCGAGGGCTACGTGCTGTTGGGGAATCGACTCGTTCGTCGAGCCGCGACGGAGAGGGATCCAGCCCCATTTGCGTTGCCATTCTGCTTGCTGGGCAATCGGCGCGGGCATGTTCTCGCTGATGGCGCCAAGAATTCTTACGCATACATCAAGCGGCTCGCCGTAGAACGGAGTCTCGGGCATCGAACCAAAGTTTTGGAATCGGTCCCGCCTTGCAAGTTCGAGGGCCTCCAGCGCCGTTGCCCCACCAGTTACAAAATTCGTGAGTTGCGTGTTGAACAGCTCTCTCGTATCATCGGTTCGGTAGTTAAACCATGCGCCAGGTATTACGAAAAAGGAACCTTCCTCGGCATACATTGCCGCCTCAATCCGAATGTCGAAAGGAGTAATTGCGGTTCGGGCCAGGGCATAGTTTTTGGGCGATAGATTGCCCACGGCAGTGAGCCCGATGGTGGCTTCAGTTTCATCTTGAAGTGCGTAGGTCGTTACAAGACCACTCGGCGTGGTTGCCGTTAGGTCGCGACCAATAGTCGGAAGCGTGGACCAAAGTGCGGTTGCCATGGTTTCGTACCTGGGCAACCGGTTGATCGACGGATTGCCCATTCCATATACAGGAATTACGCCAGGCGTCGTGTAATAAGGCGAGGCAACGTTGTGATCCGGAAAATCGATCGCGGTGTCCGTAGTTACAAAGTCAATCGAGCGCCCAAAAGCAAAGAACCCGGCTACGCCTGCAGTTGGCGATTCGTAGGTATGAGGCGTGACCTGCAGGTTAATAAACGCAGGGTTTCCGTCGTCGCTGTCTGCGGCCTGGACGTTCATCAATGTCGGGACAATCGCAATGCCGGTGATTGTCTGATACGACGTAGCATAGGGCAACCACGTTGAAGGTTGAAGCGGCGTCCCTGAAAATGGATTTAGCAAGAATTGGAAGCCGAGCGAGAGCGAGCTTGAATCGTTGATATCCAGCTCGACCGGATTCGGCGTGTCGGGCAGCGAACTCGCATTCTTTGCACGGGCAACTGCACCGGGGCGTGGGCCAAAGAACTGCGTGGTGTTGATGGTCACGTAATCTTTCGCCATCATCATGAGCGCTGAGCGACTAGCAGTGGAGAGTAACTGCCCTCGCGCTTGGCCGAAATCGCCGGTTGTGACAACGCCCTTCGTGATGCTGCCGTTCACGTAGATCGAACCGTTCGAGACAATCGTGAGTTGTTTGTTGGTGGGAATGACTCCACGGACGCTCACGTCGCCTTCGCTATAGATGACGCCATTGAACTCGATTCCCTGATTCTGGAAATCTGCGTCAGTTGGAAAAGCCGTGGTCTGGAAGATCGGGCTGGTAATCGTGTTGAGGACGTAATTGACCGGCCCGCGACCAGGAATATTGATCGCCCGCAGCACGAATCGGCATCGCGAATTGTTAGTTGGTTGCCCATTGACCGTTCGCCAATATCGGTTTCGACTTCGGGTGTCGCGAATAATCTCAAAACCATCCGGAGTCAGCTGTATGTGGGTGGCAATCGGTCGATAGTAAGGCCCTTGCCATCCCTGGGAGTTCGGGTTGTTCGGGTTCAGCCAGTCCGTCGGAAGAGACTTGACGGCGTCGTCAATCTCGCGCTCGTCTTCGGTTGCGAGGTTGCCTCGCTCGTTGGAATCGATATATACGCCGCTTCCATATCCGCTTCGACCTTGGTTGCGCCCAAAGACTTGCTTGCCGCTGTCCCGAGTCATCGTGAGGTAGCGGTTCAGTCCTGTTGCGGGGTCGACCGCCATCATTGATGGAGGCTCTTTGCGACTCGAACTTCGCGGGAAACCGTTACGATCGGCATCGAGATAGCCGTCTCGGACGATTCCGCCGACGGTGGTGAAATTGTTGTTTTGACTGCTGAGCGGCGCATCGCCGTCGATGCCATTCGGTCCGCCGCCGCCGAGGCGATCGGTCAGACGCCAAGGTTGGGTGTCGGTTGCTCGCCCCCCGTACAGGTTCGAATATGTACCCGTTGTTGCATCATAGAAAATCCGTGTGATCTGGAGTTCGCTAGCACTGTTGACGGCGTTGATCTTGCCCGCCACGTTCCATGAGTCGCCCATATCCACATTGAGAAAAGCAGTGATCTGACCGTGGATATCGAGGTCGGCGTTGCTCCAAAGGCTCCCGGTTCCAAAAATGTTTCCTGCGTTTGTCGCAATAAGCCCGCCCATGACGATGGGTGGTCGAACTGGCGCTCCCAAGTAGGTGACTCCTAAGCCGCCAATTGAGGCCCCGCTCGGCGTTCCGGTAACAACTGAATTGGGGTCGGTCGGTATTCCGATTTCGGCGTGCCGGGACGTGCTTTGCTTGTCGGTGATAAACCTGCCGCTTTCAATGATGCCGATTGAGGCAACCGCGAACTGCTTCCGAGTATTTGGGTTTTGGGAATCGACCCCTTTGATTCGTCCGAGTTCGGCTAGAAGCTGTGCCTGCGACGTAAATCCAGTTACGCGTACGCTTTGAGGAAGCAAGGTGCTTGGGTCGTTCGGGTTGACCTTACCTGAGCGACCGATGGCTTCGATGATGAGGTAAGCCTTTGCCCGGCCCGGCTTGCGAAGCAATCCCGTGGGGCTCCCAATAACGTTAAAATCTCCAGGACCGTAGCGAACGCGAATCAGCGCGCGCCCGCGATCAAACTCCACGCGAGCATAAGGTCCAAGTCCATCGGGCCCACCAATATCGGTGACCGGCGCGGCTGCACTACCCACGTTGAATCCTGAGCCCGGTCGCAAATAGAGGGCGTCGGGGTCCTTGGTAAGAGGACCGGTCATCGCGCTAACGTTCGGTCTCCAGTCCGCTCCGAGTTCAGAGTTGAGTAGTTGGTAGTGCGCGTATCGGATGCCCGCTTCGGACAAATCAGTAGCGACGGACCGCCTTTGCGAGGCTGCCGCATTGGTGATGTTGCGGTAAATCAGCGACGCGAAAACGAGGCCCAGAATCAGGAGGACTCCGAGGATCAAGATCGCAATGATGAGCGTTTGCCCACGCAAACGAGACGCCGAAAGCTGACGAATTGGTGTCGACATAAGCGGTTACCGGATGAAGTTCCTTACTGAGCCTGAGCCCGTGAGCGTGACCTGTTGAGGATTAGGCTGATCGGACTGCGGGTAATTGCGGATCGTTAGATTTACTTGCATGATCTGCCTGGTGTCGTAGTCAATACCCATAACATCATTGGGCTCTGTAAATTGGAAGCGGTACGAGACCCAGATGTTCCCCGCCGGAATGGGTTCTCCGAACCTGGAGTTGAATTCGAGATAGCCCGCGCGGAACTGGGGTTGCAGGATCGCTGATACAAAGTCGTTAGCGACGTATGCGGTCGGATCGAAAATGTTCGCGGGCACCGTGAATCCGAGCGCTGCCCAATCTGGCTCGCGTTGGTGAACGTAGTTCATGTAGTACTGGTTCGGACCAACTGGTCGTTGTGCGACGCGCACATAGCGCACCATCTGACCATAATTCGGACCAGGGTTCTGGTCGGGCCCCAAGACAACTTCACTGCCCGGCACAATCTTAGCGCGGGGGAATCCCTCGGTTGGATGCAGAGGACTCGGCGAACCGTCGAGGGCGGGCGCGAATCTCAGGTCAACAAATCGCTTAGCGTATCGCTCCCGTGGGAAGGCGGAGACAATCGTGTTCCAGTCAGTCCAAAGTTTATTGAATCGACGATTGATGGTCGAGACTGGGCTGCTTGGATTAAACCCGGGGTCGTACCAGTTCCCAAGGAGCCCGTCGGTTCCACGCTGAATCGGATTCGTCAAGTTTGCCGCCTGAGTCGGCGTAATGGCCATACCAGTCGCCGCCCAAGGACGGTTGTCCATGCCTGGAGGAATTGCTGCTGGAGGTGTGAATCCTGGGAGTGGAGTCAGACCGCCGACTTCGCTGATGTCAAAACTTGCCGAGATATCCCCGGTTCGGTCGTTATTCACAACTGGAATGAAAAGCTCTCGGAGAGTCGCATTCGATTGCCAAGCCGTACCGGCTTGCTGCATACCGTACGAAAATGGGAAATTTATTCCCGAATTTGTGTCTCGGGCTTTTAGATAAGCGGTTACGTCAAAGGCGAATGTTCCGTCCTTTGACTCGTTGCCCGTGTTCTCATAGAGGTAGATACCAAAGCCACCGGTCGGATTTCCAAGGGCATCGAGCACATTGCGCCCCACCACATACGGCGTGTTTTGGACCCAAGGCTGGTAAGGCTTCCAAGGTAAATCGGGATTGCCGCCAACTCGGTATTGGCTCGGGAATAAGCGGATGAGAAGGTTCGTCCAGCCGCCGTACTGCGTTCGATATACATCTGGCGCAATCTTTACGGAGTTTTGCGACTCTTCTCCGCTTCTCAGTGCAACCATTCCGGTTGCTGGCTCTGCTGAGACTCGGGTTGGCCTGAACTGAATGAGCGGAAGAATTCGGGGGTTGCCTGCCGAATCGTAAGCAACTCGGCGGGTCCGCTTGTCAAAGATCGGCTGGATCATATCGTAGCGGGAAATTTCGGTGACGACGCTTGACCGGCGTTGCCAAGCCAAGATGCGATTGCGCTTGATTGCTTCGGCAGGGGTTCCGACTTCGCTCTGTCTGAGGACAAAGAAGTACGGATCATCGAGGTTATCCGGAATCGCATCGTTGTCGGCATCAACAAACAAAGATGGGTTGACAACCCAGCTCTGGGTCGGTGCATCCCACACTCGTAGATCGACATCGGCTCGGTACAAAACGTACAAGTTGTCTTGCCGCCCTGATTTCGACATCAAGAATCCGTCATAAGGATTCGTATACTGACCCGGCGAGCCGTTGGCATTCAAAGGGCTGCGAAGTCCAACAAAAAACCGGATCATCCGTGCGCCTTGACCAACCGGAAGAACAATCTGACCGGTTGGGCCGCGAAGTGTCGGGTCTTCTTTTCCGGTCTCCGGATTGATCAGCGCTCCAGAAGGTCCTACATTAGGCTCGCCTTGAGCAGGCATCAGGATGTCCAACTTGGTGTTGTCAAACATCATCTCTTGATAAGCGTTGACAGTGCCGTTATAGTCTGGGTCGGTAGGAATCACCAGGCAAAGCCGGCCCTTAATGCCCGAGTTGTCTCGGACTCCGGTTGAGTTGTTAATCTCTCGGGTGACACGATCAATAAGTAATCGTGCCCGCTGCTGGGCATCGCTAAACCCTTGGGCCGCACGGGTCAGGTTAAAGCTCTGGATCAACGGCACCGCAATGATTGACAGGATCAGAGCCGAAAGGGCGATGACCACGAGGAGTTCGATTAGGGTGAAAGCGCGTTTTAGCTGGGTCTTCATGGTATGTCTTGCCCCTTAATCAGAATCGTCTCGGTCTCAGAGATGCGCCAGTTTCGGTTCCATCTATCAAACAAGTTGAGGTTGTTCGTCACATCGTTTGTAAGCTTGAGCGCCGCAGGATTCCACATCACCCGAACGCCAAGGCTTGCCCCGCGCACTCGGCGAACGCTATAGCCGTTGCTAAAGTCGATGTTCACTGCGTCAGCCACTTTGTCTTTAAGTTCGACATAGCCTAGATTGAGTTGCCCGGCGAGTGGCGACTTGATCAAGAACTCTTCGTCCCGCAGGACCTTCGCCGGAGCTCCGCCAGAATCCAAATACCAAATCTCGCCAATGATGACTTTCTTGCCGATATCGCATTCTGGGAAATAGATGCGGGTATCGATGTCATTGGCCACGCCGATATTGGAGCCGCCAACGTAAAATTGGGCGATTCCCAGCAGAGGATCGCTCGCCTGTCGGTAAGTTGTGGGAGCCTTTAATGCCTGGACACTCCACTCTGCCTTGCCCATATACAGGGCGCGTACACTCCGTCCTTGAAGGTTATGAAGGAGTGTAGAAGCGGCGTTGCCAGGGAAGAGAATTCGCTCAGAGACGCCGTTTGTCGCGTCCCCATCTTCGTCCAACATCGTGACCACGCCGGAGCTATAGTCCACGCGGTAAGCAGAGGGCATGTAGATTCCGCCGGTTTCTCGGTCCAGCAGGATGAAGTCGCGCTCAATCGTGCCACCCGACCCGTCTGGGACTGTAAACCCGAGTCCCGTGTAGGTCAGTCCGTCAGAGTCAAAATTTCCTTTCGCCTTGATGCTGCTGAGGATCAACTTTTGCTGAGGACTTGCGATGGGACCGATACGAAAATCATCTCGAATGACCCGCCAATCCAGCACGTCGTAGTCCACTCGACATTGCATCGGAATCCGGCCGCGTCGGCGCTGCTCGCTCACGTTAAAACCCTGAGGGTTGAAGAGGACTAGGCCGAGGTTACGATCGAGTAGGCGATACTGATACGAGGCGTCGTCACGATTGAGGGGGTCGGTGTCAAAGTTGGTCACCTCATCAAAGAGCCGAGCCACTCGTACAGAGTCCACATCGATTCCGACGAAAGTCTCACCCGCGCCAACGGTGACCAGTGAGTTTAGATCAACGGCCCAATACACCCTCGGTTGGCCAAGTGCGGCACACGGAATCGTGACGATTGGAGCCGTAACAAGATCGCGCGAGACGACTTGATTGGTTGCTGTATCCTCGACGTTGTAGCTAAAGGAAACTCGGAACTGTCGCTCGTACGGTAGGTTCGTTACCGAGTCAAGCCGATAAGGCCCTTGTGGCAACGCCATTTCGGTTCCGTCGTCGGTGACAAAGAAAGTGAAGTCTCTGTTGTTCTGGACCGGCCTACCTGCAGGTGCGTTCTCGACGATCCGGCGGTCAAGATCATTGCCGTAAACCACGAAGACGCTATTGAACCCAGGAGCTGTGAACACCGGTCCGAACTGCAAGCTGAGCAATCCGCCATACAAAGAACCAGGAGTGGTCGTGCCTTGAATAAAGCGTGGCGAAGGGATCGGGCGACCCTCGCTGATGATCCGCCGCATGACGTTTGCGCCAACGAAATACTGCCAGGGGCCAAGGACGGTGCCGTTGCTGTCAACGAGATCACCGTTTGCTCTAAGCTCAGTTACTGCACCGGGACCGATATTGTTTGGTCGTCGAGTTACGTCTGCGCTAACATCGACTCCGCCTGGTCCGGGAACATATCGGGTGGCAAGGATTTGCTCGGCCACCTGATCGAACTGACCCTTGATACGATCAATTTCGGTTCGTGCAAGATTGGTCGCGATGAGGTTGTTTCGGGTGGTTCGCAGAGTTGCAAAGCCGCCTGGGAAAATCTGGGCGATCGAAAGGATGCCGATGGTGAAGATCACGAGCACCACGAGGATCTCGATTAGGGAGGCACCAGTGCGTTTTTGCATTCGAGGCGGGTTGCTCATAATTCTTCCCTTCTTGGGGCGATTTCGATAATTCAAAGGTTCCTGCAAGCCGGTTATGGTGTAACCCGGTAGGCCCTTTCGTGCAAGTTGCGAGAATCATAGGACCGGGCAGCTCCACCAAGGAAAAGGACGATGTCGTTCTTCTCTCGGAGAGTGTTGCCTCCCGAATCATAACTTCTATAAAAGCTGTTCCAAGTTACAACGGTATTGTCCGGTGGCTCCGAATAGCCAAGTTGGCGAGGATCATCGGTTGCATTCCCAGCCCCGAGTCCAACATCGGTGCGAACACTCCACATCGTCCAAAACAAAGTGTAGCGCCGCTCAATTCGCGGTCCAGTCGTCGATTTGACTTCAGCAACATCGTATCCGCTGATACGATAAAATCTTGCGGCTGTGGCTGCCGAGGCACTCGTTAGCCCGGACTGAGTTACAAATCCATCGGTTGGCCCATAGGCTTGGCGTGCATTTGCCGGATCGTCCAAATTGTTAACGAGTCCATCACCGTTGAGGTCAAGAATTGGAGCGCTCCCAACCGCTCTCGGGTCTTGGGCTGGCCAAACAGCGTTGGTCACGATGTTATTGGCAAAGCGAACCGGACGCGGGCGAAAAGTCTCCATGCTTCCGATCCGCTTGGGGTAGAGAAAGCTTTGGACGGAGTTGGCCGGGATGACGTCAGTGCCTTGAGGATCGCCGCTGTATGTGGAAACATATCCGAGCAATGCGGGTGGGTATCCACCTTGGTCCACTCGGTAGAGCGTGAGCGCATTCCTCAGGTCGTTGAGTGACGATATGTCGGCGCCCTTGTTCGCGCTAACTTTCGTCCGCGCATAGACCGGAAAAATTACAGCAGACAGGATTGCAATAATTGCGATCACTGTCAAAAGTTCAATTAGCGTAAAGCCCTTCCGTTTCCTCATCATTTCACCACGCGATTCCCCCGTCTTTCGATTGCCCGAAAGCCGTAATTGTTCCCACTCATCCAGGTTCCCCCACAATCCAGCGCATATATCGCTGCACGCCATCTAGCAACAGTACCGGGGCCAAGCTTGCAATCAAGGCACCGACAGCTAGATATGGACCAAACGGAATCATCGTAAGTTCTACCCCAACGTCCTCTTCTACAGACTCAATTGCGTAAGGATTCTCCTTAAACCACCATTCATAAAGCTTGGGGATGAAGAGTCCGATGACATCGATCAAGAGCAGGTATCCGAGTCCACTCATCAGGAGCGAGCCAAGGGTCTCCGGTTCGTACGGCTCATCATCCTCCTCTTCAGGTTCGGGGGTGCCCTTTTCCTTGAGCTTCCGCACAACGAGAATCACAATCCCGATCACGGCTCCAAGGACCACAGCGATGGCAAAGCTCAAGAGTGCGAGGGTGGCACCCAAAACCGCGCCGATTCCGCGCGCCATCTTGATATCGCCGTGCCCCATTGCGTCCTTGCGAAAGAGCAATCGTCCGAGAAAGGCAATCCCCCACAGGACTCCGAACCCGACGAGCGCCCCCGCGACCGCGCTTGGCATGCCCGCCGTCCACGCTTCGGGACGGTTTTGCGCAATGAGCCAGCCATTAAACGCCAGCCCGAGAACGAGCATGAAGGCATTGATCTGGTCCGGGATGATCATCCACTGGAGGTCTGTGAAGACCGCGGCGATTAACGCCGCCCCGAAAGCGGCGAGAACAGCGCCCTTCATCGGGTCCTCACCAATCACCAGGTACTGATACCAAAGCACTGCGAAGAGCGAGCCCGTTATAAGTTCGACCAAGAAGTACCGGACCGGAACTTTCGCCTTGCAATGGCGGCATCTTCCCCGAAGAAATAGCCAAGACAGCAGGGGGATAAGGTCGGGCCCGGTTAGTCGATGCTTACAATTCGGGCAAAAGCTGTGGCGCGGGTTACCGAGTTTTAGCCCAAGCGGTAGTCGGTATATGACTACGTTAAGAAAGCTACCAATGGCAGCTCCAAGAAAGAGTCCTATCGGGATTGTCCATGCGGGGAAAAGTCCTGGATCCAAAGTACGTGTTCCTTCAAGACGAGGCCCAGAGGCTAAAGTGCGGCAGAGTCGGAAGATGCTTCTTCCGACTCTGCCGTCCAGCTTAAAACGAAAGCAGCCTAGCCACTCGTATCGTTCGAGCTGAGCGTCTCGATAACCTTAATGATCGGCAAGAACATCGCAACCACGATGAATCCGACGATAAATCCGAGCAAGACGATCATGACCGGCTCAAGTGCCGCCGTCAAGGATGCCAACGCCGCCTCGACCTCTGACTCGTAAAAGTCAGCAATCTTTTGAAGCATGTAGTCGAGCGAGCCAGATTCCTCGCCAACACCGATCATGTGAACGACCATTGGTGGGAACATGCGCGAGGCTTCGAGCGGGTCGCCGATGCGATCTCCTTCACGAATTCTTGCCCTAGCGTCAAGGACCGCGTCGGCCATGATGCTGTTACCAACCGTTCCGGCGACGGTTTCCATCGCTTGCAGGATCGGTACACCCGATGTGAGCAAGGTGCCCATCGTTCGGCTGAACCGCGCCATGCAAATCTTGTGGTGGAGCTTGCCGAAGACCGGCACTTTGAGCCTAATCCGGTCGGCCGTGCGTCGACCGAAACGAGTGCTGACAAACAGCTTCCACGAGACGATCACGATGATGACCGACAGAATGATGATCCACCAGTTGTTCTGGAAGTTCTTCGAAAGGTTGATCAAGAACTTGGTTGGACCTGGGAAGTCGTCTTCTTTGACTCCAATGTCCTTAAACAGCTCGGCGAATTTTGGAACGACCCATGCGACAAGGAAGATGACGATTCCAAGAGCCGCGATGAGAACCAAGACCGGGTAGGTAAGCGCCGATTTGATCTTGCGGCGGAGTTCAACGTCCTTCTCCAAGAAGTGGGAGAGCCGTTGGAGGGTCTCTTCGAGAACACCACCAATTTCACCAGCACGGATCAATCCCAAGAAGAGATTGTCGAACGTGCGCGGATGGCGCTGCATGGCACGGGAGAGGCTTTCGCCGGATTCGACCCGCTCGCCAATGTCGATGAGAATCTTTTTGAGCTTGGGGTCGGCGGTTTGCCGTCCCAAAACGTCAAGACAGCGGACGAGTGAAACGCCCGCGTCAACCATCGTCGAGAACTGGCGACAGAAGACCGCGAGGTTGCCCCGCTTGACCTTGCCGAAACTGCGCTGCTTGGTCTTACCGGCCTTGATCGTGATGACTTCGACGATCTGGAGGCCTTGCTCTTCAAACCTTTTACGCAGAATCTCTTCGCTATCGGCTTCACCGGTTCCCTTTTGCAAGCCACCGGATGCGTCTTTGACTGTATAGCTGAAAATTGCCATATCGCTTTCTCTATCTTATCTTTGGCCGGAACCACCCGTTGCTGACGTTGTGCTGATCATTTTCTTCAGTTCTTCAACGTTAATTGCCCGGGTCATTACTTCGTCGAGGGTCACGAGGCCCTTGGTGTATAGGTCACGAAGGCACTGGTCCATCGTGGTCATTTCCATTTTTCCGCTTGTCTGAATCATCGACGGAATCTGGTGGGTTTTGTTCTCACGAATCAGGTTTCGAATAGCAGGAGTCGCGATCATGATCTCGTTTGCGGGAACACGACCGGGACCGCTTGCTCGTGGGAGCAATTGTTGGGCGGCGATTGCAACGATATTGTTCGCAAGCTGAATACGAACCTGCTCTTGCTGTCCAGGAGGGAAAACGTCGATCATACGGTCGATCGATTCAGCCGCGTTGTTCGTGTGCAGGGTGGCAAAAACCAAGTGGCCCGTTTCAGCAGCGGTGATCGCAAGGTGAATTGTTTCGGTATCGCGCATTTCACCAACGAGCAAGACGTCTGGGTCTTCGCGGAGGCTTGCCCGGAGCGCGTTGTTGAAGCTCTTTGTGTCCGTTCCAAGCTCGCGCTGATTGATGATCGAAAGTTTGTGGGTGTGCAGGTACTCAATCGGGTCTTCGATTGTGATGATGTGCACGGCGCGGGTCGTGTTGATGTGGTTGACCATCGCGGCGAGCGAAGTCGATTTTCCAGAACCCGTAGGTCCGGTAACCAGAACCAAGCCGCGAGGTCGCTCGGTGATTCTTTCCAGAATCGGCGGCAGGTTGAGTTCGCGACAAGTTGGGATGCGGCTGGAAATAAGCCGGAAAGCGGCGGCAACGGCGCCTCGGTCTCGGTAGAGGTTAACGCGGAATCGGGCTCGACCCTTGGGCAGAGCATAGGAAAAGTCTAGTTCGAGCGTCGTTTCAAATCGGTGAATCTGCTCGTCAGCGATGATTTCGTACATCATTCGCTGAGTCTGCTGTGGCGAGAACTTTTCGTAGTTCAATCGCTTGAGGGCACCGTCTTCGCGAATGACCGGCTCGGAATTCACGCTGATGTGAAGGTCCGACGCGTTCTTGTCGACAACGATGTGCAGAAGCTCGTCAATGTGAAGGTCTTCGAGCGAGCGGACTGAGCCAACAACCTTTGCCGTCTCCACAGCGGGGGGCTCGTTTGAGTTCCCTTGCATTGGCGGAGACTGGTAGCTCGATGCTGCTGGCGGGGGGCCGCCGGCTGAAGGAGGAGCAGATTGCATCGGGGGCATCGCGGGCTTTGGCGGAGCACCTGCTGCCGGTGGCGGACCATTAGTCGGATCAAGCGGAGTGGACATCGGTTAAGTAAAGACCTCGAAAAAAGAGCTAATCGCCAGCGAACCGAGCCGAAAGAATCACGACCTGGCACAAAGACGCAACGCCATTATAGACGCAAACAGGGGGTTGCAGAGTTCAGCAGAAGTTTCTGAACCTTCTGAACTGCGCGGTCATTTGCACGAATTCGCTCCAATTGGGGATACCGCCGTACGTATACATTGTTAGACTGCAACGGAACCTTCATGGATGAACTCACTCTCCTTCGAACAATAGTCCAGCCGACCGACCTCCATAAGCTGAGCGACAAAGAGCTTTTGGAAGTCGCACGGGAGTTGCGCCAAGCCATCCTGGACCGGGTGAGCGTGACGGGTGGACACTTCAGTTCGAACCTCGGCACGGTTGAATTGACGGTCGCGCTGTATGCCGCCTACTCGATCCCTCCGGATAAGGTGATATGGGACACCGGACACCAAGCCTATCCGCACAAGTTGCTAACCGGGCGGCTAGACCAGTTCGACACCCTGCGCAAGTACAAAGGCATGAGCGGGTTTTTGCGCCGTGAGGAGCATGAGTTGGATTCCTTTGGTGCCGGGCACGCAGGCACCGCTATTAGTGCGGCCCTTGGATTTGCGGCGGCTCGGGATTTGTTGAAGGGCACGGAGAAAATTGTCGCCGTAACTGGCGACGCCGCAATCTGCTCGGGCATGAGCTGGGAAGCACTCAACCACGGAGGCGAGTTGAACACAGATCTTTGCGTCGTGCTCAACGACAACCGCATGTCCATTGCGCCCAACGTTGGGGCTTTGACGAACTATTTCACCAGGCTCCGCGCACGTCCGTTTACACAGCGCGTGGCCCGAACTGCTAAGGATGCTTTGGAAAAGATGCCGAGCCCGGTTACCAAGGTTGCGGCGGGACTGCGCCACGGCATCACGCACTACTTCGCTCCAAGCGAGACCGGCACTATCTTCGAGGAAATGGGCTTTGAATACATCGGCCCTGTGGACGGTCATGACCTGCCCACCATGCTCGAGATTTTTAGGAACATCCGCGAGATTCCTGGGCCGATGTTCGTTCACGCGATCACGGTGAAGGGCAAGGGCTACGACGTCGCCGAGGAAGATAGTCGCAAGTGGCATGGCGTTGCCCCATTTGACCTGGCCTCATGTGAGATGTCAAGTTCCTCGGGACCCGTCACTTTTACCCAAGCTTTTGGCGAGGCAGCGATTGAAGCCGCGAACGAAGACGAGCGAGTGGTTGCGATCACCGCCGCGATGCCCGATGGCACAGGCTTGACCAAGTTCAGCCAAGTCCACCCGACGCGCTACTTTGATGTCGGCATCGCCGAACAGCACGCCGTGACCTTTGCGGCGGGGCTTGCCGCGGGCGGGATGAAGCCGTTCTGTGTGATCTACTCGACGTTCTTGCAACGCGGATTCGACCAGGTGTTGCACGACGTTTGTATCCAGAATCTGCCTGTGAGGTTCTTCATGGACCGCGCGGGCTTAGTCGGGGACGACGGCCCGACTCACCACGGCGCATTTGACATCAGCTTCTTGGGCCTGATTCCTAATCTAGTTATGATCGCCCCCCGCGACACGACCGAGCTTCGCGAGATGACACGCTTTATGCGTGACTATGATAGCGGTCCAATCGCGATGCGCTACCCTCGCGGGTCGAGCGATGAGCGTCTGCCAGAGCAACGGACACCGATTGAACTCGGTAGGTCGGAAGTTCTGCGAACAGGCTCTGACGTGACCCTGGTTGCGGTCGGTTCAATGGTCAGCCCAGCTTACGAGGCAGCTCGGGTCTTGGATGGATCTGGTGTTTCTTGCACGGTAATCAACGCTCGGTTCTTGAAACCCTTGGATGCGGAGGCTATTGTCGCCGACGTGCGGCGCACAGGACGTTTGGTGACTTTGGAGGAAAACGTGCGCACAGGTGGATTCGGTCAGCAGGTGCGCGAGGCCATGGTTGCAGCCGGGTTGGGACATGTGCCGCACACAATTATCGCGTTACCGGACGAGTTTGTAGAGCACGGTGCACAACCTTTGATTAGAAGAGACTGCGGCCTAGACTCGGAGTCGATTATTGCGAAAGTTCTCAATCTAACCCCGGTGAAATCTCGGCGAGATTTACATTAATCTCCCGACCTTTTCGATAGTTTCTTTCTTCAAATGGTTTGTCGCAAAAGAGTGATCATTCCTTGCAAAGCTACTCACTTTCAAACACCACAAAACCCCACTGCTCGGGCTGGTGCATATCGATGACTCCCTGCGGGGTCCATACCCAATTATCTTCGGGCACACCTTCTCGCTTTACTATGCGATTGTCAACCACGTCAATCTGCCATTGAACCCGGCTAAAATTAACTCGCCAGATATCCCCCGGATTCGGTCGCATTGACTCGCCAAAGCACTCCCACGGAAAGGCGATCTCGACAAACCATCCACGATCTTCCACGCTTGGATCGTTGATTGAGCCGTCGATAGTCACGTTTACTAATGCACCAGATTCCCAGGTGCTGTCTGCGCTTCCTCCATCTCGATAAGGCTTTTCCAAATACAAGTCCCAGGTGGTGCCAAATGCGTTGACTTCGAATTCAAAATAGCGTAAGGCATCGCCATCCGGGTCGATGAATACTTCGAAGTCATTATCGTGAAAGATCACGGAATTGTGTTCGGTTAGAGTCGCCCATATCTGAGGTTCTTGTAGCCATGCTCCAATAACAAAATGCTTTGGAGTCCACAGCATCTTGGCGCGCGTTTCAAAACGCGGTGCAGAGAAACTAGCGCCTTGGATATCGACAAACAAATCAGTCCAAGGTGCTAATTCCCAAACCTCATCCAACATCCCACCGAAAACCACATCATTGGCCACGAAAGGACAGCGGTACCGCTTTGGTAATTCCGGCACTATTGAGGCATCTTCTTAATGGGGAAGAGAATCTTGAACTCGGAAGTCTTGCTGCCGTCGAAAGTCTCGTCGTAGTGCTCAATCGTCGATCCTGGCCCGTGCTCATATCCCTGCTTCCCGATCCAATCGCGCAGGACGTAAGTGTAGGTTTCGCCGATTGTTGCAAGAGTCGCGGGGAACACCGCGTAGTCGGCGGCTGGCACCTGCCATTTCTCCATCCCATCCGGAACTGGAGCATCTTCGGTGGTCGGCATGCATGCCAAATACTCGAACTCACCCGTCGCGGCATCAAAGTTTCGCTCGACGCCAAACGCCTCGCGCTTCTGCCCTTCCGGTCGGATGCCTGCGATCATGGGAACGAACTTGTCCCAAATCCCAGGGATTTTTTCGGGGCCGTTCTGTCCTTGCCACTTGATTCCAACGACCCAAAACGAGGGGAGAGACTTAAACTCTGGTTTCATGCCGCCAGTATAGCAAGGCGCTGGTAGACTCGCCACACCGGTGAGCCGCCCGCATTTAGCTGTGATTATTCCCGCATACAACGAGGCGGATCGGATGTTGCCGACCCTTCAGCGGGTCGCCGAATATTTCGGGACTCAACCGTATTCCTGGTCTGTCACCGTCGTGAGCGACGGGAGTACAGACTCGACCAACACTATCGTCGAGGAGTTCAGTAAGACTCATTCCGAATTCAATCTGATCGCCTATTCACCCAATCGCGGCAAGGGTTACGCCGTTCGCAAGGGGATGCAAGAAATCGAGGGCGACTTCTTGCTCTTTGCCGACGCCGACTTAGCAACTCCGATCGAAGAGATTGAAAAGCTGCGGCCCAGCGTCGTCAGTTCCCGCTTCGATATCGCAATCGGCTCGCGCCCGCTCAAAGATAGCAACCTCGAAATCCGCCAGCCGTGGTACCGCGAGTTCGCGGGGCGCAGCTTCAATGCCGTGGTCCAGCTGCTTGCGGTGAGAGGAATCGCAGACACCCAGTGTGGGTTCAAAATCTTCGAGCACGACGTCGCCAAGGACATCTTTCGTCGCTGCAAGCTCGATGGCTTCGGATTTGATTTTGAATCGCTGATGATCGCCCGGGACCTGGGCTATGTGATCGACGAAGTCCCCATCCGGTGGCGACACCAAGAGGGCTCGAAGGTCCGGTTCCTGCGCGACGGCATGAGGATGCTTCGCGATCTTCTCAAACTTCGCCTAGGCGGTCGGCGCAAAAGGCTCGATATCCGTGCAGGCTGAAGAATACGCAAAGCTTTTCGAGCTAGAAGACCACTACTGGTGGTTCGTCGGTCGGCGCTGGGTCGCTTTGAAGTTATTGAAGAAATACTCCCGGGGTTCGAAAGCTCTGGACTTTGGATGCGGGGCCGGGGTGGTTTTGGCTGAGCTTAAAGCCGCAGGTTATGACGCGGTTGGTTTGGACTTCAGTCCGCTTGCGTTGGACTTCTGTCGCCAGCGTGGGCTTGGGCCGCTGGTTTGCGCCGATGGCGCGGTGCTTCCTCTGCAGGATGCTCAGTTTGATGCGGTGGTTGGGCTCGATGTGTTCGAGCATATCGAGGCTGATGTTGCCGCATTTGCGGAAGCTGCTCGGGTCCTGAAGCCAGGAGGAACCCTTGTGCTGAGCGTTCCCGCCTTTGTAAGTTTATGGGGGCCGCACGATGTGGCGCTCCACCACTTTCGGCGATACCGCCGCTCAGAGGTTCGGCGGAAACTGGTCGCCGCTGGGTTCGAAGTTGAGAAGATCAGCTACTCGGTGTTTCTGCTGTTTCCGTTTGTCGTCATGAGCCGGTTTCTGGAGAAGCGCCGCACCGGGCCGGCGCGGGCGTCTTTGCCGCGGTTCCCGAAATGGCTAAACCAAATCCTGTCGAAGCTCCAAAAATGCGAGGGCTGGCTGATGATTCGTATGAGCCTGCCATGGGGATCGAGCGTGGTGGCGGTTGCTCGCAAGCGCTAAGGCTTCGCCGCCCAAACAAATCCTCGCCGCATAATCTCGCGTGGCTCGGGGGCCATGAGGTCTTCGGGAAAGTGTCCGAGCGTGGCGTAGAAAACCCGCGCCGCGCCAAACCGCTTGACCCACACCACCGGCATGTCGCACGGATTGTCGACGTGCGGACCGTCGAAACCAGGCGTGGGAACGGGGGTAGTCGCCAGCACCGTGATGCCTGGATCGACGTGCATATAGTACTGTTCGCTCTTAACTTCGAAGTCGGCAATCCCGTCCACGATTGGGTGGCCCGAACCTCGCCTGACCCGGACGGGATAGGTCACAAACTGGTCGCCGGGGTGAGCTACAAACTGCCCGCCGACCATAAACTGCCACATTGGCTCAAGGCGGAAAGCGTCGCCCATTCCGCCGTGGCAACCGGCGATTCCGACTCCATGGTCTCGCACCGCGCTGATGACGCCATCCCGTTGAGCAGGAGTCAGGACATCCACAGTCCAGTGGGGGATGATCAGGTTCAGTTCCTTCAAATGGTCAAGATCGGCAAAGCTCTCCAGCGACTCGCTCATCTCGACCTCGAAACCCTCCGGCTCCAGCAGCGACCGAAAGAAGGCCGCCCCCTCCGCCGGTTTGTGTCCAAACCACCCGCCATAAACAATGAGCGCCTTCTTTGCCATGGAAGCGAGATTACCAAACCCTCGCTATATAGCTTGATCATCGAGATGAGGGAGTAACGGGTGCCATGCTCAGGCGACTCCGGTCGTTTGAGCATGTTTCCAAGAGCATGGGCAAACGAGGCACAAACATCCTCGCCTGCCCATGGCACGCGTCGGGGAAAGGGGAACACCGGGTGCCAGGCTCAGGCGGCTCCAGTCGTTTGAGCATGTTTCCTCATCATGGGCAAACGAGGCACGAACATCCTCGCCTGCCCATGGCACACGTGGGGAAGGAGAATAACGGGTGGCATGTTCAGGCGACTCCGGTCGTTTGAGCATGTTTTCCATAATTCATGGGCAAACGAGGTACGAACATCCCCGCTTGCCCATCCCACCGGCAGATAGACTGGGCGGCAACCCTTGTGCTTCTGGGTCAATGCGTGGCAGGATAGGGTCATGAGCGCAAGGGTTTGGATTCCTTTGGTCGCTATTCTATGCTTGGTCGGGTGCGGAACCCCGGTCGAGTCAGGCAACGCTCCCGTCGCCCCGGCCCAGTCTGTTGCGCCCCAATTTCCAGATGTAAAGCCCACCGAAGTCCTGCTCCACGACGATCAAGGGACTTCGGTCTACACGTATCGGTTTGCAACGACTAGCAAACCCAAGAAAGGCATTATCCTGCTATTCCATCAGAACGGGTCGAATGCGGCGGAGTTCCGCCCGACCGCTCCCCGGCTTTGTGCATTAGGTTACGACGCCGTGGCAGTGGACCTCCGCCGAGGCGGAGATATGTGGGGGAGCACCAATCAAACGGCCGCGCAGTTTCCCGAAGAACAGCCGTACGGAAATGCGTTGAAGGACATGAGGGTAGCCCTTGATGGGGTTGAAAAGGAGAACCTACCTATCTTTGCAATCGGCAGCAGTTTTTCCGCAAGTCTGGTGATAAGACTGGCCCAAACGAACTCCAAAGTTATCGGCATCGTCGTCTTCTCACCCGGAGAATACTTTGGTCAAACAGGTTGGGTGACGTCAGACGCGGAACATCTCAAAGTTCCCGTGCTGATGTTTGCAACCCCCAAGGAAGAAACACGGGTAGAACCGATTTTTCGGGCACTGGGCCACAAAAGGCAGAGCCGATTGGTGATTGCCGACGAAGTTATACATGGCGCATCATCTCTGAGAACCGACAAGAATCCGAACGGGGCAGAGACTTGCTGGCGGCACGTGGAGGCGTTTATCAAGGGATTGGAAGTCTTGAAAAACCAGGGCTCGAAGAAAAAATAGCGGGGAGTTTGCACTGCTTTGGGCGAAAGTAGTGTTATACTGTGCACGTAAAAGTCAACCAAACTAGGAGACAAATGTATGGCGGTAGCAAAGACTGAAGTGGGGACAGAAAGAGATCGCGCCTTAGAAATGGCGCTGAGTCAGATCGAAAAGTCGTTTGGCAAGGGCGCGATTATGCGCCTAGGAGAAGGCGGAAAGGAACTCGTTGAGGCGATTCCAACCGGCTCGCTCAGCCTGGATATCGCGCTTGGCGTTGGCGGTTTGCCCCGCGGGCGCATCACCGAGATCTACGGCGCAGAATCCAGCGGCAAAACCACCATCGCCCTCCAGACTATCGCCGAAGCCCAAAAGCTGGGCGGCCTCGCTCTGTTTATCGACGCCGAGCATGCGCTCGATACCGAATATGCCAAGGCCCTCGGCGTGAACATCGACCGCCTCTACATTTCTCAGCCGACAACCGGCGAAGAAGCGCTGGAGATTATGGACGCCATCGTGAAGAGCGGCGCGGTTGACATCGTTGTTCTTGACTCGGTTGCAGCATTGGTTCCGAAGGCAGAAATTGAAGGCGAGATGGGCGATGCTTTCGTCGGAATCCAGGCTCGGATGATGAGCCAGGCTCTACGCAAGCTCGGCGGCAACATCAACAAAAGCAAGACGGCGGCAATCTTTATCAACCAATTGCGCGAGAAGATTGGCGTGATGTACGGCAATCCGGAGACTACTCCTGGTGGACGCGCCCTCAAGTTCTGGGCGAGTGTTCGGCTTGAGGTTCGGCGCTCTGACGCGATTAAGGTTGGCACCGAGCAGATCGGTACTCGTACCAAGGTCAAGGTCGTCAAGAATAAAATTTCGCCTCCGTTCAAGACCATCGAATTCGACATGATCTTTGGCAAGGGCATCAGCCGATCCGGCGATCTTCTCGACGTAGCCACGGCTCATGGCGTTATCACACGAGCCGGGACGTACTACAACTACGGCGACACGAGGCTCGGGCAGGGACGCGACAATGCGCGCAACTTCCTTGACGAAAATCTTGAGGTCTTCAAAGAGATCGATGTCAAGGTTCGCGATATGTTCAAGCGAAGCCTGGCGGCAAACTCGGCTGCAATTCAGGTTGACACCGAAGACACGGACGAGTGAGCGAGCGAGTTCAAGAAGGGGTCAAGGTGGCGATGGGCATGCTCCACGCCACCGACCGACTCTCGTTCGAGATTCGGGCCAAGTTGGAGTCGAAGGGGTTTGACCCTGTAGAGATTGAGGAGGTCTTAGAAACTCTTCTCACCAAGAAGTTACTCAACGATGAACGCACCGCACGTGAACTTGCTTCGCGATCCCTAAATCAATCCCGGAGCCAAGTACAGACGGTTGAGGCGCTGGTCAAAAGGGGAATGGCACGCGATGACGCCGAACAAATCGTACAAGAAACCGCTACCGAATCAGACTTTGAACAGGCTCTTCGCTACCTTAAGGAGAAGTTCCCCGAGCGCGATCCACGCCAGATGAAAGGCGCAGCCGGTCAACTCGGTCGGCGCGGCTTTGAGGCAGAGGTCATCGTATCGGCGATCGAGCAGCACTTCCCCCAACCCGACTAACCAAAAGCGACACAATAGAGGCTTACCGGACTTTATGGACGATAACTCTCGGCTCCTTTTCGAAATCATTGGCGGCATTGCGGGCGCGGGCCTTGCCGCAGGGGTGACCTATGGCCTCCTTAAACCCCGCCTCGCCGCCGCATTGTCCGAAATTCAACTTTCCAAAACTCACGCCGAACAGCTCGAGCAAGCAGGCGAACAGGCAAAGCTCCAGATCGAGCTCAAAGCGAAAGAGTCGTTGCTTGAGCGCCAGGCCATCCTTGAACAGGAGTACCGCGAACGCCGCTCAGCGCTCGACAAGCAAGAGGCCAGGCTTAACGCAAAGGACGAGCAGATCGACCAACGCCGCGACCAGCTCGACATTCGAGAACGCGAGGTCACCGCTCAACAAAAGAGCCTCTTCGAGCGCGAGTCGGAACTCCAAAGAAAGACCGATCAAATCGATCGCGAGCTCCAGCGGATCGCAGGCTTAGACCGCGAGCAAGCACGTGAGATTTTCCTCAAGAAAGTCGAGGCCGATTTCACAGAGGTCGGCCTAAGGCGGGCCAAAGAAATCGAGCAACAGACCGTAGCCGATGCCGAGCGAAAGGCGCGCCAAATCATCCTCGACGTGATGGAACGCACTGCTGTCGAGTCGGTTACCGAGGCGACGACTGCCGTCGTGATTCTTCCGAGCGAGGACATGAAGGGCAGGATCATTGGGCGGGAAGGGCGCAATATTCGCACCTTCGAGCAAGTCACCGGCACTGATCTCATCATCGACGAGACCCCTGAGGCGGCGGTGATCTCCTGCTTCGATCCGATTCGGCGGGAGACTGCACGACTAACCCTAATGAATCTGATGCTCGATGGTCGCATCCATCCGGGCCGAATTGAGGAAGTCCACGAGCTATCCCAAATCGAAGTCCAGCGCATGATTGCGGAGGCTGGCGAACGAGCCGCCGAACGATCGCAGATTGCGGGCCTCCATCCCAAGGTGATTGAGACGATGGGCCGCCTTAGGTTCCGGACGAGCTACGCCCAAAACGTGCTCGACCACAGCGTTGAAACCTCGCACATGGCAGGAAAACTCGCCGCCGAGCTAGGTCTCAATGTCGAGGTCGCCAAGCACGCCGGATTCCTGCACGACATTGGCAAGGCCCTCGGCGAAGAGTGGGAGGGCCCCCACGCCATCACAGGCATGGAGTATCTCAAGAGCCTCGGCTTCCCCGATCCCGTTACCCATGCCGTCGGTGCCCATCACCACGATATCGAACCAGCTTCCGCCGAGGCGATCCTCGTCATCCTCGCTGACTCGCTCAGCGCGGCAAGGCCCGGCGCGAGGCGCGAGAACCTTGAGGCTTATGTCAAGCGGCTCGGACTCCTCGAAGCTATCGCCAATGATTTCCCAGGAGTCGAGCGCAGTTTTGCGCTTCAAGCAGGACGCGAGATCCGGCTCATAGTCCGGCCCGGCGAGATCAACGACCTTGCCGCCCAAAGGCTCGCCCACGACGTGGCGCGAAAGATCGAGTCCGAGATGGAATATCCGGGGCAAATCAAGGTCACCGTCATCCGCGAGACGCGTTCCAGCGACACCGCACGCTAAACTAGTGCTGATGCGATTAACGCACCTCGTTACGTGCGCTGGTTGAGCGAGCAAACTGGGACCAACCCAGCTGGCGGACGTGCTCCGTCTTTTGCCCCGATCAAGCGATCCTAACCTGCTCGTGGGCTTTGAAACCCGGGACGATGCGGGCGTCTTCAAGCTGTCCGAAACCCAAGCCCTGGTTCAAACCGTCGATTTCTTCACGCCGATAGTTGATGACCCGTACGCATACGGTTCCATCGCAGCGGCAAATAGCCTGAGCGATGTCTACGCGATGGGCGGCGTGCCGCTCACGGTCCTTAACATCGCCTGCTTCGACCCAACTTCCGCCCCGCCTGAGCTGTGGGCGCAGGTTTTGCTAGGTGCTTTCGACAAAACCGCCGAAGCAGGGGCGCTCGTGATGGGGGGCCACACTATTGAGGATTCGCAGCCCAAATTCGGCATGGCGGTGACCGGTTTAGTTGATCCGAACAAGGTCTTCCGTAACGACCAAGCCGAGCCAGGAGGCCAGATTTATCTGACTAAACCGTTAGGGAGTGGCATCGTCGCAACTGCGGCAAAGCACGACCAATGCTCGCCCGAAGAATTAGAGGAGGCCATTCGCTGGATGTCAATGCTCAATCGCGGTGCGAGTGAGGCGGCGCACAAAGTTGGCTGCCGATGCGCTACGGACATCACGGGTTTTGGATTGGCCGGGCACCTCTTCAACATCGCCCGCGCAAGCGGTGTGACGCTGGAGATTGACTCAACCGCGCTACCAATTTTGGACGGCGTGCCACGAATGATCGAGGCCGGAATGACCACGGGCGGGGCCACGCGCAATCGCGAGTTTGTTGGCGATGCCATGAGTTTTGCGCCGAGCGTAGCCGCATGGAGGCAGGACGTAATCTGCGACCCTCAGACAAGCGGCGGCCTCGCGATTTTTGCTCGCCAGCCAATTCCTGGTGCGCCTTGCATCGGGCGAGTGGTTGAAGGCCCTGCCGCCATACGGGTTGTCTAGTCCGAAAACGCAATCCAAAGAGGCGCGAAGAATCCAACGCAGGGGACCAAGAACAGCAGCGCCACCGGCCCTGGTTTGCCACGCTTTTCGGCGATTGCCCACCATGCGGATATGAAAACGAAGACGTTCACGCACGGGATCAGCATGAGGATCAAGTACCAAAGCTCTTTGTCCGCAAGCTCAAAAAGAAGGACCAGATTCAGGATCGGAACCCACGCAAACCAGGCGTGCTCGCTTCCTGCCTTTTGTCCCAACGTATAGAGCGATATGCCGATGAGCACATAGGCAAGCAGCCCGCCTCCGAACTGCCATGCAAACAACCCTTTGCTAGAGAAATCACCAAGATTCATCCCAGCCAAACGATATCACAAGCCAAGGTTGAAAGCCAACCAATTGGGGACTATTGACCCTGCCGGTATAATGCCGAGGCAAAGGCCCGGGTGGCGGAATGGTAGACGCAGCGGACTTAAAATCCGTTGATCGCAAGGTCATGTGGGTTCGAGTCCCACCCCGGGCACACTTCTTGAGGGCTGAAGATATCCGGAGAGAAGCGGCTTACTCATTATCCTGTCGTAGCCTAAGTGGTCGAGTAACCGGGTTGCAACCCGCCCTCAGATTGCCAAGTCAACCCTCAAGACGCTATACTCAAAGACTCCACGTGGCGGGTGTAGCTCAGTGGTTAGATCGCCTGACTGTGACTCAGGAGGCCGCGGGTTCAAGTCCCGTCATCCGCCCCAACTTTTTGGCAAAGAAATAGCCCCAGAAGCTAACTTCTGGGGCTATTTCTATCATGAGTCGTTCTTCTTAGAGGGACTTGAGCAGTTTTTCAATCTCAGACTTTGCAGAGGTTAACTCGTGCTTTGCATCGGAGTCGGAGAAAAACTCAAGGAAGCAATTCTTCGTGAGTGGGATCCGTTGGACGGAGACGCCGATCTTTGTTCCGTCGCTCTTGGCTTCGGTTGTATAAGCAGCAACTACTTCTTTCACGTAGCTTGTATTAGCTCCGGCAAAAGGTCGCTCTTGAGCGAGCCACTCTTCGACCATCTTTTCCATGCGGTCGGTGCGTCCGCGCTTGATCTCTTCAACCTCGACGACGATTCGGTCAATCTTTGTCCCTTGGTCTCGAAGAGCACGCGCCGACAAGATGCAGAGGAAGTGCTCATAGCCATAGCGAGCGAACTTGGCGCTCCCAAGTGGTGATGAGGCGACGTTCTGGGCTATATAGAATCTGAGGGTTCGCTTTGCGAAATCAGCTTTCCCTCGGGTCGACAAGACGGAGTTGACTGCCTCGACGAGTTCGTCGGCAGTGAATGGTGCGAGCTTTCGATATTTGGCGAGAACACTCATGTGCTAAGTTTAGCCTTACTCGACACAAAAAGTGCACATCAATTGTGCGAGCCAAAAAAATGTTCAGGTTCGGTTCATGTAATCTTGAACCTGAAGAATGGGACAAAAACTTTTGCAAATACGGGGCAATGGACCAAACGGAGAGCCATCTGAATGCCATTCGTAGCCATAGGTCTCGGTTCAAACCTGGGTGATTCCCCGCTTATTCTGCAGCAAGCTGTCACGCACCTTGCTCAGTTTATGAAAATACAAGGGTCCAGTAGCCTTTACGCTACGGCACCACTTTATGTGCTTGATCAGCCTGACTTCGTCAATGGCGCTTTGATGGCGAAGGTCCAGGCGAGTCCCTTAGAGGTCCTTCAATTGCTGAAGCGTTTGGAGTTTGAACTCGGTCGTCGGCCAAGAGAGCGCTTTGGGCCGCGAGAAATCGACCTAGACTTGCTGACCTACGGATCGATTCAATACGAGCTAAGCAACGAAAAGACAGTTCAACTTCAAATTCCGCATCCCCGTTTGTGCGAAAGGCGCTTTGTTCTCGACCCATTAGCCGAGATCGACCCGTCTTTCGTCATACCGGGACAGGGACTGGTCAGCGAATTATTGTTGCGTCCCGACGTGCAGGCCCAGCAAATACGGCGATTGACAGATGTTCACCTACAAATTTGAAGCCCAGGACCAAGCAGGAGTTGCTCGCAATGGCGTGCTGAACGCAGCGACTGTACACGAGGCGATGAAACAGCTGTCCTCGCAGGGCCTGCGCGTCAAGACCCTAAAATTGGAAAAGGCCGCGGCACCCTTAGCCCCACCCGTCAGCCGACCAGCAGTCTCACCAATTGGTTATCAACCACCGGTCGGTCAGCCCGTGTTCCAATCGGACACAACTCTTGACCCCTCCAGTTCCGATGCGATCAAGGTCCGCAAGAAGCTCGCAAGCTACAAGGATCGGTGGTTGTTTTTTTCTCAACTTGCAACCATGCTCCGGTCAGGGATTGCACCGCACGATGCCTTGAACCGCCTCGGTACTCAGTTCCATAACAAGGGGCTAAAAGAGTTTTCGGCAAAGGCAAGCGTCGAAGTGGGCCAAGGCAAGGCGCTAAGCGATCTGATGCAGCGGTGCCCTTGGTTGTTTCAGCGCGGAGACATCGGCATTGTTCGGGCCGGAGAGGTCGGGGGATTTCTGCCCGATGCCTTGGCTTTTCTTGCTGCTCGGTGCCAAGATGCACACTCTCTGAGCCGCGTCTTTTTCTGGATTTTCCTGGTGCTTAACCAGGGGATCCTGTGCCTCCCATTCTTTTGGATGTTTGGGCGCACGCTGACACATATGTTTGATGTAGCAAACGCGGGTTATCAGGGTAACTACTTTGCGATATGGGGCAGAAGCACGAAAGTTCAACTTCTCGGAGGGGCGGGCCTGACAATTTTGCTTATGATTTTGGCGCTGACAGTAGGTCGCTGGATTTGGCATAGTCTCGCACTCCGCCGGTGGAGGCATGGACTGGGAGCACTGATCCCTCATACCCGTAAACGCGCGAGTGCCGAGAACATGGAGTCCTTCACATGGGTCCTTTCACGCCTTGGAAAGTCTGGGATAAGCCCATTCTCGGCCTGGAACCTTGCTGGCGAGTCCGTTCCAAATGAGCGTTACGCAGATAAACTTACTGCGACCGGAAGGTCACTTAATGAGAAAGCAACTTTAAGTCAAGGATTCCAAGCTTCTGGACTCTTGCAACCTGAATACCAAAGCATGGTTCAGACGGGGGAGTACACGGGCACCGCGCCGATGGCTCTTGATGAATTGGCGAAGATATTTGAGGGCGAAAGGGTAGGGCGCACGGCATGGATTAAAACCGGCGGAGTCGTCCTCATGATTCTGTTTGTGACTGTCCTGAGTTGCGCGGGCACAATGGGCCTGTATTCTGCATTTATGAGCAAAGTCATGGACGACACCGCTCCCGAGAATGTGACCAATCCAGAATACAAGCCTGATGTAGATCCGCGTATCATGCCGGATCAGTAGCGCTGCCGTACTAATAGTAGGATTGAATGCCAATTTTTGAATACCAAGCAACCGACCAGACGGGCGCGCTTAAGCGTGGCGTAACTTCTGGCGCGTCGATGGATGCTGTAGCCCAGGAACTATCTAAGCAGGGACTATCCCTCCAGTCTTTGAACCTAGCCAGCCAGCCCAAAGAACAAGCAAAGCCTCCGCAGGCGCCGCCCCAGTTCGTAACCGACGAGTCTATCCTTGGGGCGCGGAGCAAGCTCGCGACGGATGTCTTTGGCCCAGTGGTCGGGCAAGTCAGCCTGACTAGCCTCCAGTTTTTCTTCCAACAACTCGGCACTATGCTCAAGGCTGGAGTCGGTGTCGCCGAGTCGCTGGATACTCTCTCCACTCAAACCCAAAGCCCCAAGCTCAAGCACATCATTCGCGAGCTTCGAAATCATGTGACTGAGGGCCGCAATATCTCTTACGGCTTATCCCGTTATCCTGAAGTCTTCTCTCCTCTGATCCTGAATCTTGTGCATACCGGCGAGTCTGGTGGATTCCTCGATGAGAGCCTGTTCATGGTTGCGGGCTACATCAAGCAGGACATGGAGATCAGAATGAATGTCCGCAAGGCGACCCTTTGGCCCAAGATCACGGTCGGCGCGAGCGTTGTGATTATCACTGCTGCGAATGCGGTAATTCGGTCGGTGGCCCCGGGCGGGCAGCAGATTGCTAATCCTCTGATGAATCCTGTGATCATCATTCCGCTGATGATCCTCGCGATTGGCGGGTTCATCGCCTTTCGTATTGGCCTGCGAAATCCACAGGTCCAGTTCGCCTGGCACTCGTTCACGTCGAACCTTCCGGGTATTGCCAAAGTCGTAAGGCAGTTTGCGATGGCCAAGTTTGGACGGGCGTTTGGGGTGCTGTACAAGGGTGGGGTTGCCATTCCGACGGCAATGCAGTTGGCCGCCGACTCAAGTGGCAATGAAGCCATTCGTCAAAAGATTTACGCTGCGATTCCCCAGCTCAGCGAGGGTCGAGGAATCCATGAAACGATGGCGTCGACAGGTGCATTCAATCCCATCGTCCTCGACATGGCCCGCACGGGCGAGGCGACCGGCAACATGGACCAGATGATGGACAGCATTAGCGAGTTCTTTGAAGCCGAGGCAATGCACGGAGCGACCAAAATTTCCATGATCTTTGGGGTTGTCGTCATGTTAGTGGTTGCGTGCTACGTTCTTTACATTGTCGTGAGCTTCTATTCTGGCTACTTCGAGAATGTGTTTAAGCAAGGCGGCGCGTGAAACAAACGCATTACGAGATTCTTGGCGTCGAAGTAGACGCCGATGAGGCGACTGTTCGTAAGGCTTATCGTCGGTTGGTGCTCGAAGTCCACCCAGATCGCTCAACTGCGCCAGATGCAAAAGAGCGCTTTATCCGGGTGAACCAGGCCTACGAAGTCCTCCTTGACCCGGTGCGCCGAGCGAGCTACAACCGTGTCTTGCTGATGGATGCGGTCGCGCAGGAAGCTCCTGCGAAAGAGCCAGAACGCCAGACAAAGCCGGTTGCCAAGCCCGGGCAAGGTGACTTGATTCGACTTATGCAGCTGGTGAACAAGGGGCTTTACATTGAGGCAGAAAAGGTTGCTGTGAAGATGCGGACAACGCAGCCCACCGAGGCGTTGCCCTGCGCGGTTCTCGGCGACATCGCTCGGATGCGGGGCAAGCTACGGGACGCCGCTGCTCAGTATGCGTTCGCCATTCAGCTTGATCCGGGGAATCGTACTTTTGAGCGCAAACATGCCGAGGTGACTCGCGTGATGTTTCGGCAGGAGCCGATGGGAACGATTCGCCACCAACACTCCGGGCCGGCGGCGCTGGTTGTTGCTGGGTTTGCGATTCTCTCTTGCGCGGTTTATGTAGCCACCTCGCGGGATATCGCCCTATTTCGAGGCTTCGCGCCGATTTCGACTTGGACGCTTGGGCTTGTGATGGGGCTTTTTGTAAGCGGCGTTGCTGCGGGGGCATCCTTGACCGTGAGCGATAACCTTGACCCGTCGAGTTACACAGGAAAAATCGCGCCCCAACTTGCGCTCGGGTTCGTCGCGATTGTCAATTTCTGGGTAGCGGGTCTGCTGTTCTTGTTGATCAGCAGGGCCAAGAAGATCATGAATCCAGGCTTGGCTAAGCTTGTGGGTGCAGTGGCAGGCACGACGCTAATCTTCATGCTCGCGGCGTATTTGGCTCCAAGTTTTCTTGACGTGCCGCAAGTAGCACTTTGGGGCGGAAATGTCGTTTACCTTGGGGCGTTACTCGGTTCGCAAGTCGCCGAGAGTTTTCGCTAAGCCAAGAGCTTGCGGGCGAATTCCATCGACCTTGGGATTGCGGTCATTGGGCTTTCGTCGCCTTCGTACTCCAAGTTGATCCAGCCGTTGAATCCGCTATCTTTGAGGACTTGCACCGCGCCGGCGAGATCAACTGCGCCTATGCCCAAAGCAGTCCCAACAAACTTGGTGCCGTCGAGCGCGGCGTACGCGAACCCTTCCCAGTCCGCAGGAGCGGGTTTGAAGTCTTTGAAGTGCACCATAGCGATGAGGTCGGCGAGGTCGTGGATTGCTTCGACGCTGTCTTGCATGACGAGTACGAAGTTGCCGGTGTCCACATTGGCCCCCAGCACATCGGTGCCCGAGCGCTTGCGGACCTCCGTGATGATCCTACGAACTTGATCGCTTCGCCCTGCCATCGAGCCATGGTTCTCAAGCCCGAGCTTTACTCCGGCTTTGGCAGCGTACTGGCTCGCGGTTGCGAGGCCGTCGACGATCCAGTCGAAGGCGTCGTCCAGGCTCAGCTTCCGCTCATGGTCGTCTCCGCCAAAGACACGCACGACACTGGCGCCAAGTCGAACAGCCTCATCGATTCCAGAGAAGACTCTCTGGAGAGCATTTTCGCGGTCCCCTGAGGAGGGTTTGGCAAAGTTATTGGAGACTGAGAAAACCCCGCACGGCAGCCCACTCGCTTTTAGCCAATCCGGAATCGATTCATCGGTAGCGGTAGCGAAGAAATCAAGAAGCTCGACACCGTCAGCACCATTGTCCCGCGCAAACTGAATGAAGAGTTGGGTGTCCAGAGTCCCTGCCTTTACGGCATGAACCACGCTCCACATACTCAGACCGAGTTTCATTAGCGTGGGGGAGCCGGCTGACCTTCCGGCGGCATCGGGAGTTGACGGGGCACTTCCTCAGGAGATGGAATATTAGTCGTCACAACCGGGATGACTTCTGGCTCATCATGATCGCCAACCCATTGCCGAATTGGCGAAATGAAGAGCGACAGGGCAACAACGCCTGCACCGCATACCAGGATCGCCAATTTCAAGCCGCCGCCCATCGGCATGGACTCCGACTTCTTAATTCCTTCCTCAGCGACGAAGGCGGCCCTCACCATTCCCAAATAGTAGAAGCAAGAAATCGCGGAATTTATCGCAAGGATAATCGCCAGGTAGGTCAAGCCCGCGCCAACCGCGTCATAGAAAATTCCAAGCTTTGCAAAAAATCCACTCGTGATCGGAATTCCGATGAGGGATGCGACAAAGACGACGAGCATTCCCGCCGCCATCGGCTCGCGCTTCCATAGTCCGTAGAGGTCGTTAAGCTGCGTGCCCTCACGTCCGTTCTTCGCCGTCATCGAGACTATCGCAAACGTGCCCATCGTCATCACGGCATAGCTCATGAGGAAGAAGATTGTCGTTTCGATCCCGATTTTGTCCGGAGCAACGAGGTGGGCGAGCAGCGCGACTAGGATGTACCCAGCATTTGCGATGCTGGAATACCCGAGGATGCGCTTCACGTCTTTTTGGCGGCAAGCAATAAGATTCGGGATCGTCATCGTAAGGACGGCAATAACGGCGAGCACGGGATACCAGATATCGCGCATGTCGATAGCCGCTTCGAGCACTCGGTAAAGCGCCCCGATGGCCGCAATCTTTGCCGCTGCCGCCATAAACGCGGTCACATTTGTGGGTGCACCTTGATAGACATCGGGAGTCCATTGATGGAACGGCACAAACGCCGCCTTGAACCCAAGCCCAATCAGGATAAAGCCCAGCCCGAAGATCAACAGGTTCGAGGTGAGTTGGTCGTTCAGGGCCCATGCCTGGGCGATAAGGCTTAGATGAAGGCCGCCCGTCGCGCCATAAATCAGTGCGATTCCGTAAAGCAAAAACGCGCTCGCGAATGCTCCGAGCAAGAAGTACTTGATTGCCGATTCTTCGGACTTCGACTCTTGCCGCGCCATACCTGCCATGACATAGAGCGAGATCGAGAGGACCTCTAGCCCGATGAAAATCATGAGGAGGTTGCTGGTCGTCACCATGATCATCGCCCCGGCGGTTGACCACAGGGCGAGGGGATAGAACTCGGCAAAGGGAATCCGCTTCTCGCGCAAGTAGTTCTCGCTAAACAGGAACGAGATAAAGCAAGTCCCGATCAGGACAAGCTGCAGAGCAAGCCCTGGTCGATCCCGGACGACCATCTGCGAAAACGTCTCGGCATTTGCCGAGCCAAACTGATTGATGACGGAGAGGGCAGCAACTCCAAGTCCGATCAAAGAAGTCCAAATGATGGGTCCGTTCGAGCGCCTGGGTCGCATCATTTCAATAATGAGAGCCAAGACTCCCGTCGTGATCACGATGATGATCGGCAGGAGGATTGCCCAATCGATGGTCGGCGGACTTACTTGAAACTGTTCCAGGTTCATGCCGATTGACTCTCCCTGAGTTGGGCTGCGTCTTCAAAGGAAGTCGTGAAAAAAACGTCTGCATCAGGATCGGCTGCGCACAATGCACCGAGGCGCATCGCTCGGACGGCGGAAACTGCGATGCCCGACTGCCGGACGTTCCACCCGAACAGGTGCGCGGGAATGTCGCTGACAAAATCTAGAAATGGGTCAACTTCCCCTTCGATCCATAAGAGATTGACGCGAGCTTCCTGAATGCCCTCCATGAGCCCACGGTCCACTTCGAGAAAGTGGCCGCCGTATTCCATTGGAGTCGCCGCCGAGGGATAGGCACCGTCGAGTCGGTAGAAGATTCCATCTGCCCCAGACTCCAGGCACTGGTCTAAGTCTCGCTTTGTTTCATCGGCAAGGGCATCAAGACGCTTCGCGCCCTCGCTCGGATCGTCGTGCATGAGTTGCAGGAAGCGCCCCTGGGTCCGCAGTGCCCTGCCAAACGGACTAAGCACCTCGGCAAGCACGGCTTGGTCCGGGTGCGTCGCTAGCGCATCCGCGAGTCCTTGTTGGGATACACAGATTCCGTCAGCGACATGACCAGGCGATTCCGACCAAACGATCACCGGTTTCGCGTCGGTAATCCCGCCTCGACAGCAAGCCACAAGCCGTTCCTTCGGAGTCATTGTGGTTTGGCTCCTCCCAAAACCTTCGCGACCGGCTTTGGCTTAATGACCGCCGATGTTCGCTGAAAAATCGGACCCTCCGGCAGTTCATTGTGAAGGTCTGCGGGGGCAATGATCCTAACGATGGAATATGGAATGAGCGAGCCGCCCGGGGCCCTCGGGTTGACTTCAACTAGATTTCCTGAACCATCAATCTCATGACTGAGATTCTTCCAACTCGGTCGTTCTGGTGGACTATTCCCGCCCATAAGTCTCGTCGCGGATATAGCTGTCTCCATTGGCTTAAGGAATGTGTTCGGATAAAGGCCACCCCAGAAAACAAAAACGACGAGTGAGCCGACAAGTGCAATTTCCCAAGGTTTAAGGTCTTTGAGCCGTTTGTTTTCGGGATTCGTATTCGGACCGTAAAACATTTTCTGGAACATCCAGAGCAAATACACAGCCGCGAGGATGACTCCCGTAGCGGCGGCAACCGGAAGTTCCCAGCCATACCCATAAAGGGGCGCAAAACCATTTTCAAACGCACCCATTAGCGCGAGGAATTCGCCGATGAATCCGTTCGTCCCGGGAAGGCCGACGCTGCTGAGCATCACGATCAAGAACAGTGCAGAAAAAATCGGCATCTGAGCCTTGAGCCCCCCGTAATCTTTGAACAAGCGCGTATGTCTGCGCTCATAAAGCAGGCCGATGAGCAAGAACAGTGCGCCAGTGCTAATGCCGTGATTGAGCTGTTGCATCGCCCCGCCAAGCATCCCAGTTTGGCTTAGCGAGAAGATGCCCATCACGACAAAGCCCATGTGCGCGACCGACGAATAGGCAACGAGTTTCTTGACATCAGGCTGCACTGCCGCAACGATTGCGCCATAGATGATTCCAATCGTGGCGAGAACCATGAGCCAAACAACCTGGTGCGGGAGGGCATCAGGGAACAACGGAATACAGAACCTGAGGAACCCATAGGTTCCCATCTTCAGCAAAACGCCCGCAAGGATGATCGAGCCCGCGGTTGGCGCTTCGACGTGCGCGTCGGGAAGCCATGTATGCATCGGGAACATCGGGCACTTTACGATGAACGCGGCGGCAAAAGACCAGAACAACAGAGTCTGCAAGTAGGGCAAGTGCTCTGCCGCCGCCCAAAGCTTGCCACTCGCGATTGCGTCTTGGATGTCGATCAGGCTAAAGCTCGCAATCCCGGTAACATCCTTATGCAGCAAGAACAGGCCGACCATGCCGATGAGCATAAAGATCGAGCCTATGAAAGTGAAGATAAAGAATTTGATCGCCGCGTAGTTGCGTCGCTCGCCGCCCCAAATCCAGATCATCAACGCCATCGGGATCAGCGAGGCCTCGAAGAATGCATAGAACAGGACCAGATCGAGGCTGACAAAAACGCCGAGCATGGCGGTTTCTAGGATCAGCATCATGATCATGTAGGACTTCACGCGTTTGTTCACGTAAAGGCTAAAGATCGTGGCGATTACGCTGAGGAAGGTCGTCAGCAGGATCATCCATAGGCTAATGCCGTCGACCCCGAGTCGGTAGTGCAGCCCCCATTCCTTGATCCAAGGGATGTACTCAACGAGTTGGAAATGGAACGAGCCAGGTTGAAAGACAAAGAGAAGCTGCAGGCTGACCAAGAAGGTGCCGACGACGATGGCGATAGCCATTGCCTTATGAAATTTTGCAAAAGTCTCTGGGACGAGCATCATCACTAGTGCCCCAATCAGGGGCAAGAATGTGATAAGGCTGAGAAGCCCAAAACCTGTAGGTACTTCCGGTGTCATGCTCCACCCCATTTCATCGCAACCCACCAGAGATAACCGAGAAGTCCGACTCCGCCAAGGAGCATCATCGCGGCATACCAGCGCACGTTTCCGGTTTGAAACTTTCTAAAGACATCGCCAAAGAAACCAGTCATCCACGCGATGCCATTCACGATGCCATCAATCAGGCCCTTGTCCGTCTTGTTGAGGATGCTCCCAAGCTCGCCACCACCTTCAACAAAAGTCTTGGTCATCATTTCATCGTATCTGAACTGCTGGGCAGCTTCTCTGCGGAAAGGACTCCAGAGCTTGAGGTCGTACCCTTCTTTTTTGGGCAAGCCCTTACGATAGAAGTAGATTCCAGCCGCAATTCCACCAAAGGCTGCAATTAAGCTAAGCGCCATCAAAGGAAGGTGGGGATGCATATCGACTTCGCCAAGAACAGGCAAGCCCTCTGGCATCAGCCACTTCTCGAAGAGGCCGCCATTGTTCAGGAACCATCCTCCACCGAGAGCAAGGACTGCTAGCACGACAAGCGGGAACCACATGCTGATCGGGACTTCGCGGGGTCGGTGTTTTGGACTTAATTCGTGGTGATGCTCATGGACCTCAAGTTCGTTGCGACGAGCCATTTCGGCGTCCGTGAAGAAGAAGTTATCGACGTCAGGACCGTGGTCGTGAGCCTCGTGATGTTCTTCATGATGGTGCTCTTCGTGATGATGCACCGGTCCAGCCTCGCTGCGCCACTGTTCTTTGCCGCCAAAGAACGTGAGAAACGTCATGCGGGTCATGTACATCGCGGTGAGGAACGCCACGCCAAGCCCGACCCATCCGGCAATCACTCCGAAGTTGACTCCTGACGCGACCGCGTGGTGTCCAGCAAGCGCGCTACCCAGGATTTCTTCCTTGCTAAAGAACCCGCTTAAGAACGGGAATCCTGAAATTGCCAGCCAACCAATCAGCATCACGAGCGTCGTGATCTTGATGTACTTGGATAGGTTGCCGTAACGCCGCATATCCTGCTCGTGCGCCATCGCGTGGATGACTGCACCGGCACCAAGGAACAGGAGCGCTTTGAAAAACGCGTGGGTCGTAACGTGGAACATACCAACCCAATAAGCCCCCGCTCCGCAGGCGATAAACATGAACCCAAGCTGGGAAACCGTGGAGTAGGCAAGGACCTTCTTGATGTCGGTTTGTCCGAAAGCGACGAGCGCACCAAAGAGCGCGGTAAACGCGCCGATCATGACGATAACCGCGCCAGCAACGGGCGACATCTCGAAGATGATGTGCATCCTGTTCAGCAGGAAGACGCCTGCCGTTACCATCGTTGCCGCGTGGATGAGCGCGGACACTGGAGTCGGGCCTGCCATTGCATCCGGTAGCCACAAGTACAAAGGAAACTGCGCTGACTTGCCGCATGCTCCCACAAAGAGGAGCAGGGCGATGGTCGTGCACATCACCGGGTGGCTCTGGAAAACCGCGATTGCGTTGGGCAGAATCACGTCGTAGCTCAGCCACCGCGTGTCCGTAATCCCCAGGCGAGAAGCACTCCCCGCCATCGTGACCACGATGAAGAACATGCCGATGGTAAGGCCTACGTCTCCGATTCGGTTGACGATAAATGCCTTGTTTGCGGCTCTGGAATTGTTGAGGTCTTTGTACCAAAAGCCGATCAGCAGGTATGAACACAGCCCGACGCCTTCCCAGCCGATAAAGAGCAAGGCGAGGTTGTTGCCCAGAACGAGCACGAGCATGAAGGCGATGAACAGGTTCAGGTAAGTGAAGAAGCGACTGTAGTCCTTCTCCTCTGCCATGTAGCCCGTTGCATAAAGGTGAATCAGCGCGCCGATGCCCGTGATGATGAGGACCATCGTCATCGACAGCGGGTCAACGACGAACTCAAACGGGATCCGAATGCTGAGGATATCGATCCATTGGAACAGGGTGACCACGATATTGCGATCGCCGGGTGGGAGCTGGGCGAGGGTCGCCGTAATCCAGACGCCGATGCCAAAAGCAGCCGCAATCGGGAGGACTGCTAACGTGCCGACAATCTTTTTGCCGTAGCGTGCGCCAAGCGTATCGATGACCTTCTTGCCAATGAATGCTTGGAGTAAGAAGCCGATGAGCGGCAAGCCAAGCACCCACCAAATGGCGTTGTAGGGTGCGCTCGTCATGCTTGTCCAGTCCTTGGCTTGTTGCTTTGCATATGATCCATCCCTAGCCTCGCATCGCGCTCATGTCGTCCAAATCGATATCGTCCCGAAGGCGATAAATAGCCATGATAATGCCTAGCCCGACGGCAACTTCCGCGGCGGCGACTGCCATCACGAAGATCACCATCATCTGGCCCGCCATCCAGCTTTGCTGCAACTCATTTCCGAGCGGCAAGAGGCTTGGCGAATAGGCGGCGAAGGTCAAAAATGTAAGGTTGACGGCATTGAGCATCAGCTCGATGCACATGAAAACCACCACCGGATTGCGGCGCACGATGACCCCGACTGCTCCGCACGAAAACATGAACGCGCCGAGAAGCAGGTACCAGGTCATTGGCACGCCGGTCACTTACTTCTTGCCTCCAAACGTGCCCAGTCCCCACACGACAAATGATCCGACGATGAGGAAAACACCTGCTCCCTGAACTATTCTCCAAACAGGGCTCGCTCGCTCTGGAGTCGAGGGACCACCTCGCAGGCTGAATCCAAGCCCGAGAAGGACGATGCCGACCGCCAATATGACGAGCAGAGTTGTGGATTGGCGTTTCATAGTTTGAGCCTTCTTTTGGCCAACAGAATCGAACCGACAATGCCGACCAAGAGGAGCACTGAGGTGATTTCAAACGCCCATGCGTAGTTCGTGAAAAGTGTGTATCCGATGGCTTGAGGCGATCCGTATGCCTTTGCAGCCCCGGTTGTCATTGCCCGAGGAGTCATGGGCAGAATGACTTGGGAAGAAACCAATCCAAATAGCCCAATGCCACAGATCAACCCGATCAGCGGTTTGCCATCGCGCTTCTTGTCCGCAGTTGTGCCCGACGCGCCCAAGTTCAGGAGCATGATCACGAACAGGAAAAGGACCATGATCGCGCCTGCGTAAACGAGAATCTGGGTGATGCCGAGAAGCTCTGCGCCAAGCGAGAAATAGAGGAACGACAGGACGAAGAAGTTGACAACTAGAACCAGCGCGCTACGCACTGGGTTGTTCAAAGCGACAACACCAATCGCGCTAATTGCCGCGATCGCTGCGAGTACGAGAAAAGTGACTTGAGAAGCGCCCAAGGCTAGTCCACCATCCTAATAGGTCGCCGCTCGGGCACGGGGTTGTCGATCATTTCGAGCTTGCGACTGCTGAGCGCAGGGAAACTCTTCTTGTTCGCGTTGATCCAGTTCAGATAGAGCACGACAAGCAGCAAACAGGCCGCTCCAACCGCCGCGATCCCGCCACCGGGTCCATACAGCTTAGTGCACATGATCCAGATCGCGACGACGATGAAATTCGCGACCGCTACTGGAAGCAGAGACTTCCAACCAAGGGACATAAGCTGGTCGTAGCGGAGCCTTGGCAGCGTTGCTCGGAGCCAGATGAAGAACGTAATGCCCAGCGCACACTTGCCCAAGAACCAGATCGGCGCGAGCCAATAGGTCATGTTCTCCAGCACTCCCCATAGCCCTTTAAGCGCGGGCACTGAGGTTGTCAGAGCGTCGTAATTAAACGGCAACGGATGGTATCCGCCGAGGAATAGGGTGGCGAACACTCCGCCGAAGAGGAACATGACCGCGTATTCACCCATGAAGAAAACCGCGAACTTCATCGAGCTGTACTCAGTGTGGTAACCGGCGATAAGTTCGTTCTCGGCCTCGGGAAGATCGAACGGCGCGCGGTTGGTTTCGGCGATGATGCAGATCAGAAAGACGATGGCGGAAACGAATCCGAACGGGGTGAAGATGAACCAATTCTGCATCCAGGGCACAAATCCCCAGAGCGGTTTGGCTTGCTCGTTGACGATATCCGTAAGCCGAAGCGAGCCGGAGGCCATAACGATCGCCGCGATGCTGACGCCCATTCCAAGCTCGTAGCTCAGCAACTGCGCCGCGGCTCGCAAGCCGCCGAGCAAGGAGTATTTATTGTTGCTGGCGTAGCCCGAGATGACGACGCCATAAGCACCAAGCGAGCTGATCGCGAGGATGTAGAGGATGCCGATGTCAACGTTGGCAATCGGAGTCAGGAGCTTGTAAACCCCATAATCCGGACCCCAAGGCACCGTACCTCCCATTGCAAAAGCGGGAAACAAAGCGAGCGCAGGAGCGATGAAGTAAAGCTTTCGATCAACTCCGGATGGTGTTATGTCTTCTTTGAAAAATAGCTTGACGCCGTCGGCGATCGGTTGCAGTAATCCGAATCGTCCCGCACGATTTGGGCCGATCCGATCTTGCATCCAGCTGAGCAAGCGGCGCTCCCACCAGATTAAGGCGGGGACGATCAAAAGAATAGGAACGACAAACAGCAGGACACGGATCAATGCAAGAAGCGCCGGGTTTAAACCTTGAAGCCAATCCGCCATGAGTCAGGGCTAGTTATACCGGCTTGCGGCCCCATTCTGCCGCCTCGCGCAATAATGTTCGGGTGCAGAAATCGCGCATCGTAATCCTCGTCGGGACCAAGGGCCGAGGAAGCAATATGGCGGCGATTGTTCGTGCCTGCACAAATGGAGAGATTCCTGCCGTCGTGGTGGTCGTAATTGGTTCCGCTGAAAGCTCGGCGGCGCGAGAAAATGCGATTGGATTGGGCGTGGAATTTCTCGTGTGCGCGGAACCCGATCTTGATTTGGAGGTCCGGCGTTTTGAGCCTGATCTGATTTGCCTGGCAGGATACAATCGCCTCCTTCCTGAATCCCTAGTGCACCGCTATCGAAGGCGGATTCTCAACATCCACCCGGCTCTCTTGCCCAAGTTCGGGGGCAAGGGCATGTATGGGATGCGGGTGCACCAGGCCGTTTTGGACCAAGGCGAGACCGAGTCTGGTTGCACCGTCCACTATGTAACGGAGCGATATGATGAAGGTGAAATCATTTTGCAGATGAAGTGCCTGGTCGAGCCGGGCGATACTGCCGAGACTTTGGCCGCTCGCGTGCTTGCGCTGGAGCACGTTGCCTATCCCGAGGCGATAAGGCAGGTGCTCGGTGGCTGAGATGGGAACGCCAAAGAAGCACAATTTGGTGCTTCGCATTCTCTATCCGTTGATCTGGTTCTTCGCCATGGTCCTCATGACCTTGCTTGGGCCACTGCGCTGGCGAGGAACGCGCAACATCCCGCGCAAAGGCCCTCTGCTGATTCTCTCGAACCACCTCGCCGACATCGATCCGATCGTGGTTCAGGCTTCTTGCCCGAGGCTGATTCACTATATGGCAAAGGCGCCGCTTTTTCGGATGCCGGTTCTCGGCTCTGTGATCCGGTTCTTTTCGACTTTCCCCGTCGAGACCAACCAGTCGGACACGAAGTCGATCAAGCATTCAGTGAGCCTGCTGAAGATGGGCGAAGTCGTATGCATTTTCCCAGAAGGTCGGCTGAGTGATACGGGGAAGCTCTTCCCCATCCTGCCTGGGTCGGCGCTGATTGCGCGCTTGGGCCAGTGCCAGGTGATCTGTTGCGGCATCACGGGTACGAACCGGGTAATGCCCTACGGAAAATTCATCCCCCGGCCTGCCTTCCGCTGGGTCACCGTGAAGTACGGCAAGCCCCGCTCGGTGGACAAGAGCACCGACGCCGATGAGCTTCTTGCTTGGATAGAGTCGGAATTGCGCGCCCTTACCGGGCAGTAAGCCACGGCACGAATTCGGTTAGGTCCTTGCCTCCGGTTTGCCCTTCGGGAAGTTCGGTGGTCACGCCGGTTAAGGTGAGCCAAGTTGAGCATCCCGCTGCCTTGCCCCAGGCGATGTCGGTGTCGAGCCGGTCGCCGACGATCACGGCTTCGTCGGGTGGGGTTTGTTCGAGGATAAAGTCGAGCATGAGTCGGTTAGGTTTTCCCATGATAACCGGCTCCCGACCAGATGCAAACGCGATCGAGGCAACGATGCTCCCCGCGCCCGGCTGCACTCGACCTCCTTCAAGCGGGTAGGTCGCATCACGGTTTGTGGCTATGAAAGTTGCCCCTGCAAGTAGATGCTGCAGCGCCTCGTCCATCCACGCATAGTCAAATAAGCGGCAAATCCCCACAACTACGGCATCAGCTTTGTCCTCGATGCCGCGCGGCAAAATCCCAACGCCGTATTCCGCAAGTGTTTCACCAAGAGCAGGCTCGCCCACAACAAAGGCTCTGAGTTGATGTGATGTCCGAAGATAGGCCCCAGCCACCATCGCGCTCGTGAAGACTTCGTCCTTCTCGGCCACAATTCCCATAGACCCGAGTTTCTCGGCAATATCAGCCTGCGTAACCCCCGAGTTATTCGTAGCAAACCGTATCTGCATCCCCAAGTTCCGACATGCCTGGATAGCCTCCACCGCCCCCGGCAGAACGGACTTACCCCGGTAAAGAGTCCCATCCAGATCAAAGATCACCATTCGCATCGAACTGCATTGTGACGCGGCGCAGTATCATTGCAACCTTGGAACGGATCGTTATTGCGGGACTACAAGCCCTTCATAGGACGGCAAGGGAGAACGCCCCGCTCTTGGTGTTGTTGCACGGCTATGGTGCTGACGAGGCGGACTTGTTTGGACTCGCCCCGCTGTTTGATGACTCATTGCGGGTCATTTCCGTACGCGCTCCTTATGCAAGCGGGTTCGGCGGTTATGCCTGGTTTGGGCTGGAATATCGCGAGCAGGAGAAATGGATGGACGAAGCCCAGGCGTTGGCGTCTCGCGAGATACTTGTTGATGTTTTGGAGGAGTTGAGGCATCGCTTCACTCCCAGCAAGGTGATTCTCGGCGGCTTTAGCCAGGGAGCAATGATGACTCTGGGGATCGCGCTCTTGAGGCAAGAACTATTAGATGCGGCCTTAGTCATGAGCGGGAAGTTTCTACCCGCCTTCGCGCCGCCAGCCGAGATGCCACCGAATCAATTGCCGATGTTAGTACAACACGGACTCAACGATCCGTTGTTACCTATTGAAGACGGTCGCGAGATTCGCGACAACCTTGGCTCGATATTTCCGAATATGGATTACCAAGAGTATCCAATGGATCACACAATATCAGAGACCTCAGCACGCGATGCAACTAAATGGGTTGGGACGTTGTTGGAGATAGAATAAAGTTAGAGTCATAAATGCACTCAGACAAAAGATAATTAT
>WBZS01000438.1_pt1 | contig 55591 bp, 40 predicted proteins | sample 5204201 | NCBI WGS metagenome assembly WBZS01 (sample SAMN12344357, study PRJNA552823) | activated sludge metagenome | biome: Activated sludge suspended growth; feature: Nitrification reactor; material: Wastewater; isolation source: activated sludge from nitrification reactor of wastewater...
ACATCCGCGAGCCGCATGTCGCCGCCGAAATCGAATCCTACCGCCCGTTCTTCATTCTCGGCGAGGTCGCCGCGCCCGGCCAATATCCCTTTGTGCCCAACATGACGGCCGAAAACGCGGTCGCGATTGCCGGCGGCTTCACCGCGCGCGCGAGCCGGCCTTCGGTCGATCTCTCGCGCCCCACGCCCGACGGTCCATGGCGCGGCCGCGTGCCGCTCACCACCCAACTCAAACCCGGCGACACCGTCGTCGTCGGCGAACGCTGGTTTTAGATCGCGGCGACGACGTCCGGGCCGCGCGCCTCGGCGGCTCGTGGGGATCGCCCGGTCGGTCTGATCTAGTCGCAATGAAAATGCGGATGCGCGGTGCGCTCCTCCACCCGGTGGAGATAGGTCGCCTCGTCGTCGCCCTCGTGCCAATGCGGCATGTACCGAAATCGCATATCGTTCTGACAGGACGGGCAGGTCACGGTTTCGCCGCGCACGATGCGATGCACGCGCTCGTGAAAATGCGCCCGGCATTCCGGGCAGCGGACGCGGGCCTTCAAATGCTCGACAGGCGGATGCATTTCGGTCCCCCGGCTGGACGGACGATCGGGCCGAGGCTGCCATGAACTGGTGAAGATTCGCCAAATTCCTCGGCGCGAAGTTGAGCGAGGGCCGCGTTCAGACCAGGCTGCGCGGACTTTCGCGGCGCGGTCGATCGGCGGGGCGATCGCGTCATTGAGCCAAGTCGCCGGGGCAACGCTCTCGACGCGTTGTGAGAAGGCGCCGCGGGTCAACGGCGATCCGGCCGGTGCTTGGCATGGTCGTGGCATCGCATGGCCATGGCATTTGCATCTTCTCGTCTCAAGCGCGACCGCGACGCCGTCGCGATGTTCGATGGTGAATTGTCGATGCAAGGCGACCTTGCCAAGGCGTGGTCCACGAATTGTAAGGCGCCGCCCGATCTCGGTTGTCCTGACTTGGCCGCGTCGGCATATGACGCGGGCGTTGTCGATTGATTCCGGGCCGCCGGAGGCATGGCTCGGGGCGCGGCGACCTCGTTTCGCCCTGAATGATTTCGAAAGCGCGTTCGTCGCCCGCGGCCCGGCCTTCGATCCATCGCCGGATCCGCTTGGGGTGGAGGGCGCGCGAATCGGCGCGCGTCCATCACCATTGAATGGATCGCCCGGCGACCCCATATGAAAACAAATCAGAAGGTGACCATGGCCGACAATCCCCAAACCAATCGCGCCAACGCGCAATTCAAGAAATTGCAGCGCTTGGAGGACGGCAAGAAAGCCATGTCCGAGCACGAGGCCGAGCAGGCCGCCATTCGCGCGAAAACCGCGCGGCTGCGTTCGCTGCGCCTCGCGCATGAAGCCGCCAATCCGGCGCCGCCGCCCGCCGCGAAGCCCGCTCGCAAGACGACCAAGACGACGAAGAAGGCCAAATCGACCGCGACGCTGGCTACCTGGCTCGCCAATCAGGAAGAAGGCGGACACCGTCGCTGACGTGGGCGCGCTCGATACGCTGATCGGTCGGATCAGCATGACCACGAGCCACGACGTATCGAGCCGTGACGTATCTTGATGGGCGACGAAACTGAACCCGGTGTTAGCCGGATGTTGGCCCGGCGAATTTCCGCCGAACCGCGTTCTTGCAAAGTATTCTTGCAAAGTATCCGATTTTTTGGCGCGCCGGTTCGAACGAAGTTCGAACCATTGTAGATTTGAGGGCGGCCATTCCCGAGAGGGAATGGCGCGCCCGAGGGGATTCGAACCTCTGACCTTTGCCTTCGGAGCGTGGTTTGGACTGTTTTCTGGAGATTTCCAGTGATCGCCGGACATTACTCAAATAATTGATTTTTCTAAGAAATTCCTGTTTCTCTTGATGGGGCGCGTTGGCGGAGATCGCTCCAGATTTCCGCCTGCGTGCTACCCCGGTGCTACCCGGAGCATCAAGAGATGGCGACGGAGAAACTGACAAAGAAGGTCGTTGATGCGCTGCTTCCGCAGGCGCGCGACTATGTCGTGTGGTGTGCAAAGCTGCCCGGTTTCGGATGCCGTGTGCGCACGACCGGCACCAAGTCTTTCATCGTGATGTATCGCGTCGGCGGGCGAAACGCGACGCCGCGCAAGGTCACCATTGGCGCTTATGGCAAGCTCACGGTCGAGCAGGCGCGCGAGGAAGCGAGCAAGGTGCTGGCCAAAGCGGAGCTTGGCGAGGACGTGGCCTTTCAGCGCGCGCAAGTGCGTGCCGAAATGACCGTCACGCAGCTTTGCGACGAATACATGCGCGAGGGCGTGGAGCATAAGAAAGCGTCAACGCTGAAAAGCGATGTGAGCCGGATTGAGGCGCATATTCGCCCGCTCTTGGGTACGAAGCGCATCGGCGCGGTGACGCGCGGTGACATCAGCAAATTCCTGCGCGATGTGGCCAACGGCAAAACGGTTCGCGCCAGAAAGCCGGGGCGGCGCGGCAATGGCGTCAAAGGTGGACGCGGTACGGCGTCGCGCACGGTGCGCCTGCTCGGCGGCATCTTCACCTACGCCATCCGCCGCGAATATCTCAAAGACAATCCGTGCCGCAACGTAATCCTCTACAAGGATCGCAAAGGCGAGCGGTTTCTCACGACCGAAGAGTTTCGGCGCTTGGGCGAAGCGCTGACTCTTGCCGAGACGGAGGGCCTGCCGTGGACTTTCAACGATGGCAAGAAAGCCAAGCATCGTCCCGTGCGCCCGGAGAACAGCCGCGAAGTCTTTTCGCCGCATGTCATTGCTGCAATCCGGCTTCTGATGCTGACCGGCTGCCGCCTGCGCGAAATTCTCCATCTGCGATGGCAGGACATTGACTTCGAGCGCGGTGTTCTCAATCTGCCTGACAGCAAGACGGGCCAGAAGAAGGTGCTGCTCGCGGCCTCGGCGCTCGCGATTCTTTCCGACATTCCGCGCTGCGGTCTCTATGTGGTCGCGGGGAACGATCCCAAAAAGCCGCGCGCCGATCTGCATCGCCCGTGGAAAAGCATCGTCAAACATGCAGCGCTTGAAGGCTTGCGCCTGCACGACCTTCGCCATTCCTACGCATCCATTGGCGCGGCGAGCGGCATCGGCTTGCCCGCGCTCGGCAAACTGCTCGGCCACAACAACCCGTCGACCACGCAGCGCTATGCGCATTTGGCCGACGATCCGTTGCGCCGCGCGTCCGAAGAAATCGCCAGCACCATCGCCGCCGCCATCGGACATGTGTTGCCAGCGCAACAGCGGCAAAAACTTGAGGCAAAAGCCTCGGCGGACGCCGGGTAAATTCCGGCTCTCACTGTATATACCGAAGTCGGGACGCTGCCCGGCGATCTTCGATCAGGAGAACCGGGATGCAACCCATCTACCTCAATCGCAAGCAGGCCGCGCATTACGTCAGCTCGACGTGGGGCATGCCGTGTTCCTACAAATGGCTCGCCAAACTTGTCGTCACTGGCGGCGGACCTAAAGCAATCAAGTTTGGCCGAAGCATCCGATATCGGCCCGACTGGCTCGATACGTGGGTTCTTGGCCGCATCAGCGATCCCTTCATGTCCTCCAGCGAGTTGCGCGCCCATCAGCGGCCGTTTTCATTTCTGCGTAGCGGCCAAGGCCTCCCATTCGAGGAGGCCTAAGATATGCTCCTGAAAATTATAACAACAAAATCAATTAGTTGACATAACTAATAGGTCTGGTTTGTATTGGAGGGGCGAGGCTGGCTCGCCCTTTCAACGCCAACTGAAAGGACCATTTTCATGGCCGACTTCGACACCGACGACAATTTCATTCTCATCCCCGCTGCTTCGGGCGGTGGCGCACTCGTGCGCCGCAGCCAGATTGCGGGCGGCCGCGCGAACGGCGCTGACGGCGCGATCGTCTATCTCGCAGCAGGTCCGAGCGTTTACACGACCGCGACCGTGCCGCAGCTCGCGCGTTACCTTGGCGCGGAGGTCGCGGATATTCGCCGCGAGTAATTGCAACTCAGCGTGCCGCCGGTTCACCACCGGCGGCATTTTCTTTGGACCGACGTGGAGAAGTAGGAGACGTCCCGAATGGGCATTGAATTAGATGGAATGCCTTACATCGATGTCGACCCGGTCGGGTCGATCCCGACAAGCTACGATGATTGGTTCAATCCTGATGAATTCTATGAACCGATCCCGCGCCACCGCCAGAACGGCAGCAGACAGGGCTACTTGCGCCTTACGGACGAGCTTGTTCAGTCGGCCTTGCCAAGCGACCGTGAAGCATGGTGGCGCGACACGGAAAACTGGCGTCTCGCTCTGCGTATTCGGCCAACCGGAGGCAAGAGTTGGTACTTCATACCGGATCGCGGGGAGGATGGTCGGCGTGAATATCTGGGCAGCGCGTCCGACTACACAGTCGCAGAGGCCCGCAAGAAGGCGGATTGGACCGCGCGCCGCTTCGAAACCGAACGACCGAGCCCGAGGCTCCGCCGCGACATGCGGATCAGTAGCATCACCGCCGAATATTTTAGGGAACGGTCACCAAACGACAGTGATTGGTTCAAAACGGTCGAAAGTCTGTTCAGTCGCTATCTACTACCGCGCTACGGCGGCGACATTCTTCTCAGCATTCGCAAGGAGCAATGGGTTTTGATGGTTGAGAAGGCCGCATTTGACCGGCTAAGCCGCGGTGTAGGATTTCACAAGGCGCTTGTGACGTTTCTCAACTGGGCCGTTAAACGCGATTTGATCGACGCCAATCCTCTGGCGCGAACGCATCCGCCGACACCGCCCTTTCGAATACCAGTTCATTTATCGCAATTTGAACTCTGCTCAATTTACGACGCGGCTCAAGAGCTTGGTGCACCCTGGTCTGTGATGATCGGGCTGACGATGATTACGGGCGAAGCCATTGAGGATATTCGCCACTTGCGGGACAGAGACATCGATTGGGAAGCCTTGACGTGGACAGTGGAATGGCGAGGTATGCGTCCCGCGTCCTCATCGCCGCTTCGCACCATCCCATTGCGGACTGAGGCGCTGGCGTTTCTTGCTCCATACCGTGACACTAGGGGCTACTTCTTTCAGTCGCCGCGATCCCTGCATCCACAGCCGATCAATTTCTACACCGAAGTGATTGAGCGGCTGAAGGAAAGAAGCGGCGTAAAGAGCAATTGGGGCCTCAAAGACCTTCGGGGCAGAGCTAAGTGGCTGCTGCGAGACGATTGCGACGACGACGTGGTGCTTTGAGCCAGCTCCTTCAAGCGCAAACCTTGTGATTGTCTCTCGCTTCTTGAGTGTTCATCGAAACGTGCCCCGGGTCTCAGCCCTTTTATTGACTCGGGAAGCAGCGGCAGCCAACCGGACCAATGAAGTGATGAGGTGAAACAAATGAGACGACGCGCTAAGCCACCTCTCGGCTTCAGCCCAGCGGCATCATTAGACGAATGAAACGAGACCGAAGTCAGCATGAACCTGTCTTGAAATAACCAAAACGTCTAGCCAAGTCGGCAAGTCCTATGCGTTTGAATGCCCACCTGTCGGAAAATCGCGACGAAAAATCAGCAGAAGATACGTAGCGCTGGGACTTCCCCGAATGGCTTCGGGGATAGGAGCGAACAGTGAATCTTGTCGCCGTCATGGAATCGCCCTTCGGAATCTCTGTTGTAGACTCAAGGAGTCTGTATTCATGAGCGTCGCCGACCTCTCTAGGTTGACGCTCCCTGAAACGTAAATCTCGCGCCGGGGCCGAGAAGCGTTCTTGTAAAAATAAAGAGCCACCGGCAACACCATGAAAACCGTCTTTCATCTCTCACGATGAACTAGGACAATGGACAAAGGAACCGTAACAGGAAAAATGAGAAGCTGGACTACATTCAGGTCTGGAACAATCGCGGATAGGATGACTGAAGGACAGGAATGGGGTGTCATTCACACGGATGACACCCTTCTTGCTTTTAGGGGATGACGTTCATCACGGCGCATTGCCTGAATCCGCTTCCGTACCCGCCGCCACTTGCCTTGCTCGAAACTCTCCGAGTAGCGCCACGCGCGATCCTCTTCAATAAAAGCCATCTCCTCTGCCCTATCGCCGTACCGGCTGAGCATCGAGGCAGACATTGTATTAATCTCCGCACGAGCAACGAAGCGAGGCCGGATGCCTCCTTCCCATAGCTCCCACAGGAACGCGCCCCAGATCGGCGCGGTAGCCGCGCCAATCGCGATCCAGAAGACGACCTCCTTCAGTGTGTCCATTGTCGCAATCCGCCTGAATTATCTACTTTTAAGATAATCCAGAAATCAGATTATTTGAAGTCCCCGCATTGCAAGGAAGCGGGGAACGGATTGGGCAAGACACTCGGGTCGAAGCGCCACAAGGCCTTGATCGACCTGCTTATTGAACGGCGGGAGGCGGCTGGTATGACGCAGGCCGATCTTGCTGATCGGCTTGGTGAGTATCAGTCATTCGTTGCCCGACTCGAAAGCGGGCAACGTCGGATTGACGTGGTGGAACTCCTTGATCTTGCCGAGATACTCGGCTTCGACGCGGCCAAGGCAGTTGCGAGCCTCAGAAAGGTGTCAAAGTCGCCGTAGTCTGGCGAGACGATCGGCGATCAGGCTGCTGCTCTTCGGCTCACTTCTTTGAGCACGCCGATGACCTCGGTCGCTCCGCTTTGACCGAAGACACCTTCCACTCCCATTGGGTCAAGATCGGTAAAAGGGCTCTCGTATAGCAAGCGCGGGTCCATCACGCCGCGTTCCGTCAGGTGGTCGATGATCATATTCAGAAATTCAATTTGATCTGATGTAAGATTCCGGCCTAGCAAGAAGGCTTCAAACGCTTTCTTGGTCGCCTCTCGCTCCATCCCAATAAGAGAACGAACGAAAAGGCCGAGTCCTCCATCGGCTCGAATTTGGTCAATCTCGTAAGTCTTGGCCCCGGCTTCGACAAAAATCCGTTCGAGTTCAGCGAGGTCAGTCGGGGTCAGAGGCTCGTTGCGGCGAAGTTTCAGAACAGCGATATGATTCTCGTTCGCCTTAAGAAAATGTCGCGCCTTCCGCAAGAAGCTTTCCATATCGGTTCCTACGCCGACCCCGCTGACCGCGACGTTCGCACCAACACCGATCTCATCTTCAAAGTCGGTGTAGATTATTGGACGGCGTCTCAATTCGATCAGCTTGACCAATGCGCGAAGCCGACGCCGAACGGTCTCCAGCACCACCACCGTGATGTCCTGCCAGAACTCGTCTGACAGGATATCCAGGATCAAGGAAAGCTCCTTTGCCACCATCGGGACATTGCCAAGCTCTTCCAGGTGGCCGCCAATTTGAACAATCTTTTTACGAAGCTCGTTGAATGAGCTATCTGATCGCAGCACAGATAGCTGTGTTTTGAGGATGAGGAGGTCGAACTGCTTTGCAGCGATATCGTCGTCGACAATGCTCGACGGCAGTCCGGCAATCTCCTCAATGAGTTCGGTACGCTCGTCCAATCCGAGTTTCGACCATGCGCCTCCACCGGCATATTTCTCGATCAGCCGCCGTTTGGGGCGGACAATGAAATTGTCGAGACTCATGCCTTCGACTTCATCGCGCAGTCGTTGCGCCACACTCTCCCGTAACTCCCTATACTGGGCTTCGATGTCGACGACCGAGCCTGGCTCGCCTGCATGAAGCACAGGCGTCTGGCCTTGTGTATAATCGCTCGATTCCGGCTCCTCGGCACGGTGGAGTAGTGCATCAAGCTCGCCGACGAGTTCGACGCGGGACGCGAATAATCGCTCAGCCAGAGAATCCCCCGGCGCTCCATCCGTCAAAACGGGGTTCTGGTTGAAGAATTCAAAATTCTGGCAGAAGTCGAAGACTTGGAAGAACTCTTTATGTCGTCCGGGTCCAAAAAGGTCCGGACACAAGCGTGTGCCGCGACCGATCATCTGCCAGAACTTCGTCTTCGAGCGGACAATTTTGAAGAAGACGAGATTGACGACCTCAGGGACATCGATGCCAGTGTCAAGCATGTCGACCGAAACCGCGATGTGCGGACCCTTGTCGGCTTGACTGAAATCGTCAATGAGCGATTGGGCGTATTCGGTCTTGAAGTCAATGACGCGCGCAAACGATCCCTTGAGATACGGATAGTTCGCATCAAAGCGCTCTACAATGAATTGTGCGTGGTCGTGATTCTTCGCAAACACAATTGTCTTGCCGACCCGGTCCCCGTCTGCGACCTTCAGACCATGGGTCATCAAGTGCTCAAGTACCTTGTCGACGGTGTCCTTATTAAACAGCCACTTGTTGACTGCTGCCGCTTCGACCCGACTTGGCACAGAGCCATCTTCATCCCATTCAACCGCATCCCATGCCTCCTTCTCTTCATCGGGAAGGTCCTCATATGCGATGCCCTCACGCTGAAACTTGAGCGGTACTGATACGGCTCTGGGTGGCACGAGAAAGCCATCCTTCACCGCCTCGTCGAGGCCATAGGCGTCAGTCGGCACGCCGCGTTGAAGATCGAACAATCGGTAGGTGTCGCGGTCGACCTCGTCTTTCGGCGTCGCTGTCAGACCTACCAGCAGGCTGTCAAAATAGTCAAAGATAGCCCCATACTTCCGATACACGGACCGGTGCGCTTCATCGATCACGACCAGATCGAAATGGCCGGGGCCAAAGCGTCTCTTGCCATCTTTGGCTTCATCGATCATGCCCATCATGGTCGGATAGGTTGAGACATAGACGCGGCCGGTGGCCTCCTTCTCCGTCACGAGATTGACCGGTGAAGCCGACGGCAGGAACCTCTTGAACGCATTAACGGCTTGATTCACGAGCGCCACCCGATCGGCAAGGAAGAGCACGCGCCGAGCCCAATTGGCCTTCATCAGAAGCTCGCTGAGCGCAATCACGGTCCGCGTCTTGCCGGCGCCTGTCGCCATTACAAGGAGCGCCCGGCGCAGATGGTCCTTTTCGAATGCTTCGGCGACGCGGCGGATGGCGCGCGTTTGATAGAAACGCTCGACGATGGTTTGGTCGATATCAGCCGCGCTCAGCGGCTTCAGCGTCGCACGCCGCCGAATGGCGAGTTCAAGTTCGTCCTTGGTCAGGAACCCTTGAATGTCCCGTGGTGGGTAGCGTTGGTCATCCCAGATCCAATGCTCATAGCCATTGGTGTAAAAGATCACCGGGCGTTGACCAAACTGCTTCTCCAGGCAGTCGGCGTAGAGCTTTGCCTGTTGCTGGCCGACACGCGCATCCCGTTTCGTGCGCTTCGCCTCGATAAGCCCAAGAGGCTTGCCATCATCGCCCCAGAGCACGTAGTCGACAAAGCCATCGCCTGAATTGCTTGGCATGCCCGTCACTGGAAATTCCGTGTCGTGGCCTGGGTTGCTGAAAGTCCACCCCGCTTCAGCCAGCAGAAGGTCAATGAACGCATCGCGGGTCGTTGCCTCGTCATAGTCGTGTGTGTCCGCGACCTTGGCATTTGCGGCTTTCGCCTTCGCGACTTCGGCCCGAAGCGTCGTAATCTCCGCTTCCAGCTTCGCGCGTTCAGTCTCGCTGGCGAGACGTTTCGCTTCCGCCTCATCGCGGGCTCTTACCGTCTCGGCAAAACGACGTGCAATTTCTTGGAGTTGCGCCAGCGAACTGGCGGGGATGGACGAGGTCTGAGGCAACGTATTCGGCGAAAAAGCGATCCCTGCACTGGGCTTGGCCTTTCGCGCGTAGGTGTGCACAAGCCAATAGGAGAAATGGAACAGTTCGCGAAGCGCGGTCACCGCCTGCGGGAACGGTACGGCTTTTGTTTCGTGGACGGCCTTATTTCCGAGGTCTTTGATTATGCGCGCCTTGGCGACAAGCTTGTCACCGGCAAGCTTCTTGAACGTGGGCTCATGGATGCGAGCTGAAAGGGTTGTTTCGAATGGGTCTTTTAAGGTCCCGTCGTGGCGATAGAGCCACTTGACGGCAACCTCAAGCGAGAGCCGGGCATAGAAGCAGGCAGCGCGCGGATCAGCGTGGGCAAGGCTTTCGGCGCGCACGGCGTGTTCGTGCACCTCTCCGAATTCAGGCTGAAGGAATGCGAACTGCGACATTGTCTCTTCGCTCCTACATCCCCCGGTAAACGATGTCGGAATTGAGTTGATGCGATAGGTATGGTGCGAAGCCAGCCAGCAACACGGTGATGGCGACCATGTCCCTCATCTCGATTTCGCGAAGGGCATGGGCGGGAGTGCCGCCGTGTCGGATGCCCGGATAATCGGACGCAAAACGATAGAGGTTCTTCATCGCATCCCGGACTTGGTTGTGCGGCCATATGATGTTCGGAGCCAAGCCCAATTGATCGCAAATACGACCGAGCGTCGTTTCCGTCACCGCAGGGAAGCTGCGGCCGATAGCCTCGAGAAGGTTTACCTGCTTTTGGATGCAGGTCTTGATGCGACCCGCCGACGAATCGGCGCGCAGATCGCGAATGGAATCCTCGAACTCGACCATGAGTAAGTGCAAGTGGGCGTCACGCCTGACGATGTCTTTCAAGTCGCCAATGAGGCGAGCGAACACGCCAGGCAATGTCGGATGCAGCGTAAACGGCCGTCGCAGGTCGTAGCGGAGGCTGAATTTCGTTAGGAATGCTTCGACAAGGAGAAAGTATCGGTTGGCGAGCGGATCGCCGCCAAGGTCGGCTGCCACAAGGTGCGCGCGCTCGAAGAATCCAACTAGCGCTCTCTCGCCACGAACCGCCTTGCCTTTGACGCGCTGGAAAGTGGCGCGGCCACGCGCCGGATCGCTGGCAACCTCCGCCAACGCCTGAGGTGCGGGCGGCGAGATGAAGGCTAAGGATAGCTCGCGGTAGAGCTCCGAAAATAAATCAGGCGGCGCGTCTAAATGTTTGGCAAGCGGCGACCACACGTCTCGCCATGTTTCGGACCACACGGGAAGGAACTCACCACGCATGTCTCACAGCTCCCCGCGAAAAGCGTGGTGCTGGAGACTGGCAAAAAGCGTGTCGAGGATTTTTGCCTGATTTTCGGCAGACACTTGCACTTTACTTGCGGTGTCAAGTCCGATTTTGAATGCTTCTTGCACATCAATAGGCGGGATCGGCAAAGCAATTGACTTGATGATACCCATGTTCAACCCAGGCATCACCGCCCCCTTTGTCTGAATACCCATTTGTCTCAAGACGGCGGGATGCTGAAGGAACGCAGCATGCAAGAATTCGGGCAACACCTCCGACGTTTTTACAGTGATGCAACACAGATGTTTCGTGTTTATAGCAATCGGAATATCATCTGGCACAACCGCACAACGGCCGCATGTGCCCATAATAGTAATCAAAACATCACGAGGCCGTACCGTATAACGACGTAAGTGTTGATATTTTTCAGGAGTAATGAATCGTCGCTCATCCCACTGAAACCTGTTCTTGACCGTGTTGTCGATTCCGAGAACCGCAACTCCTGCATCGACGAATTCCGAGTGAAGGAGTTGGCTTCCAAATGGGCCCGTGCGGATGTCAGCCGAAATGTCGGCAACGGTTCTGATTGGCCATGCTGTCGCGCTATTGTTGACGAAAATGTCTGTAAAGGTGGCTATCCGCAGATTATCCAACTGTTTGATCATCTCTCGCCGCTTTCGGCGCAATGTGTCGGCTTGATCAAGGATAGCCGCGACTCGTCGCTGTTGATCAAGCGGAGGGAGAGGTATGCGGAGGGCCTTCAAGACGTCTAATGTGATGCCTTTGACGGTCGCACCAGTTGCATGCCGTTCGAGCTGAGGGCCATTGACGAGCAAACAGTGAAGCAAGTAGCGGCGGTCTACTCGAGGACCGGGGATCAACGCTTTGAGGTCCTGGTTAATCGCCAAATCAATAGTGTTGATTGCAGCCTTTCCGACTGCCATTCGAGTTGGAACGATAACTGATCCGGCGGGAATTATATTTGTTGCAGAATTGGCGACACCTGCATCCGAAATTCTATCGATCGTGCTTTCTAATTCCGTGGATTTGAAATCCTTAACGGATGCCCATGGCACGTCTCCGTCCCAATAAGCTGGAACCGATTTGTCGGGCGTGCCGCCGCCCAAGATCGTAACAAGCTCTCCAAGAGGAACAGAGTTCACCCTAGCATCTCCTCAAGCTTCTTCAACCCGCCTGCAATCTCTCCTTCCAGTCTTTGGAGTGCGACGATGATGTCCACAGGCGCATCATGCGTAACCTCGGCGCGCTCGGTTTCTTTGTAACGGTTGAGCGAAAGATCGTACGACCCATCCTTACTGATATCTGACTTCGCAACGCAGAAGCTTTGCGCCGTACGCGGTCGTTCGCGTTCAGAGCCATTGCGCTCATTCCATCGGATAGCGACATCTGGCAAATTATTTTTGCTATGCTCATCCTCCGCCAATCGGCTAAAAGGCGTCGGCCCAAGCTTTTCTTCGGCCAACATCGGTTGGCGCTTGTCGTCAAGGGACCATCCGTCCGCCTTCACGTCGTAGAACCAGACACGGTCCGTGCCGCCGACACCGGTCTTGGTGAAGACGAGGATCGCAGTGGATACGCCCGCATAGGGCCGGAAGACGCCCGAGGGTAGCGAAATGACGGCGTCGAGCTTGTGATCCTCAACCAGCATCCTACGCAGCGCCTTGTGTGCCGTAGATGAGCCAAAGAGCACGCCGTCCGGGACGATGACCGCTGCGCGTCCGCCGGTCTTTAGGAGCCGCAGGAACAGTGCGAGAAAAAGAAGCTCGGTTTTCTTGGTCTTGACGACTTGTTGGAGGTCTTTCGCAGTCGACTCGTAATCCAGCGATCCCGCAAACGGTGGATTGGCGAGGACTAGGCTGTAGCGCTCCTTCTCGTCTGCGATGTCCTGCGCCAGGGAGTCACGCGCAATTATAATAGGATTCTCGATTCCGTGCAGGATCATGTTCATCGAGCCGATGCGCAACATCGTCGGATCGAAATCGAAGCCATGGAACATGCTCGTATGAAAATGCTTCCGCAGCTTCGAATCGCGGAAGATTTCGGCGTGCTTGTCTCTTAGGTAGTCGCCGGCTGCCACGAGAAAGCCGCAGGTCCCCGCGGCCGGATCGCAAATGACATCCTTAGGAGTCGGTTCGGTCAGTTCCACCATCAGCTTGATGATGTGGCGAGGTGTACGGAATTGCCCGTTCTGCCCAGCACTCGCGATCATGCTCAGCATGTACTCGTAGATATCGCCCTTGGTGTCGCGGTCGCTCATCTCGATCTTGTCGATTTTTTCGACGACTTTGGCGAGCAAGCCGGCCGAGGGAATGCCGAACCGCGCTTCCCTCATGTGTTGGGCAACGGAACTGTCCTTGTCTTTCGCGACCTCTTCGCGAAGAAACGGAAAGACGTGATCTGCGACCACGCCGAACATTTCATCAGGCTCAAATAATTTGAAGCGCGACCAACGCAAATCTTCGTAAGGTCGGCCCCCGTCTTTGCCGCGCTTGTCCTTCCCTTTCGGAAAGATGCGCCGTTCAATTGGCTGATTGAAACGGGTCGCCTTTGCCTCTTCGAGCGTGTGCAGCTCATCGAGCCGCTTGATGAACAGCAGGTACGTGATCTGCTCCATGACTGCGAGCGGATTTGACAGACCTCCGGACCAGAAGTCATTCCAGATGCTGTCGATCTGGTTGCGGATTTCACCCACGAGCATTATGCCCCCACTTTTCTGCCTGCCCCGTTCGTCAATTTTGACGAATTGCCGTCAATATGAAACTTCCTTCAGCGCCACGTCATAGTCAGCACGGTTAGCTACCACGACGGGCGTTTCCTTAGGTCTGTCCTGTCTCTCGGCCACGTCTAGCCGCAAGCGCTTATCCAGATAATAGAGAAGCGCCCGACGAACCCGCAGGACGCATCGGCCATCTTGCATACCGTAGTCCCGCTGTATGGTTGTCCGCTGTGCCGTTGAGAGTTTCGGATTTGGAATGAGAATGACCTCAAAAAAAGTGGACCAGTCCGAGTCTTTTGCCGGATCGGCGAGCGGTTCGCCCATTTGTCCGATTTGCAAACATCGCGAGATGATGAAGTCCTTGAAAACATTTTCGATGTGGCAATACGCGCGTAGATGCCAACGCAGCCCATCCGAGCCAAACGCATGCGGCGTGATCTCTCGCCAGATGGGGTCCGGCCGCACGTCATTCATTGACTGGTATTCGATGGCGATCGAACGTTTAGTCCTCACAGCCGTGAGGAATTGCCTCAGTGCATACGGTTGCACCCGGCGAGTCGGGACCGGCGTTACGCCGACATCCGGCAATTCCGCGATCCAAGTATCGGAAGGGGCAATGACATCTTCCGAAATCGCTTTTAGCTGCGCCAGGTAGCGTTCTGCGTTGGGCTTGAGCAATATTGGACAAAACTCGGGGGTGGGCAGGTATCGCTTCTCGCTTGAGTCGTACCGGATGTTGGTGGGCGCGATCTCGCGATACTGCGTCAGGTCGTTCGATGCCTGCGGAACTGACACGCCGAACCTCGCCGTAATGTCAGATCGATTGACCCAGCCCTCCCAAAACAGCCGAAACTCAATAAATTCAAGGCGTTGCTCCGCTCCCCATCGCAGGCGGGTGCTCGGGCTGTCCACTGGCATAGCCTCCTGATAAGGATACTTTCTTGACAGGTCGTGTTTAATGACCCATATAGATAGTATCCGCATCCGATTCTCAGGTCAACGCCAAATTGGCCGCCACCACCTCGGGTGCACAGCAACTTTGAGGTGTATGCGCCATGAACGACCTTTGGAATATCCCACCGCTTGGTCCGGCGGCCCCGGTTGGTGAAATCCTCCTCGCCGAAACGGCAATTCGCATCGAGCTTCCGCCAAGCCTGCACCAGCTAGCGGTAGATCGCTACGAAGCGGTTCGGAAGCACATCGAGCGGCCGGACAGTCCCCTGCATGACCGTGTCACGTGGTTCTACCCGCAGGGCTCGATGGCGATCCGGGCGACTATCAAAGCGAAGCGGCGCGAAGATGGCTTCGATATCGACATCGTCGCCGAACTCATTCTTCCGCCCGGGCTGACGCCGGCACAGGTTCTCGATTTACTGTTCAAGGCGATCAACGGCCCGCCTGGCTCGATGTACTACGGCATGGTCGAGCGGCAGACGCGCTGCGTGACTGTCTTCTACGCCGACGGCATGCACCTCGACATCACTCCTTCGGAGCTTCTCGACGAACACGATCCTCGTCGTAGCCACATCTGCCATGCCAAGCCCGAGGAACCGCCCGCTGCTCATTGGTGGCCGGTCATGAACAGTTGGGCATTCTGCGACTGGTTCAACGCGAGCACACCGGTCAATCTGATCTTCGAGCAGGCCTACGCCAAGCGGGCGAGAACGCTCGACAAAATGAGGATTCTTGCGGACGCGGACGTGAAGCCGGTCCCGGCACACTCCACGTTGGAAGGCGGGAAGTCGACCGCCGTGGTTGCGCTTCAACTTCTGAAGCGCAATCGCAACATTCGCTATGCCTCGCGAAAGGGGCGCCTGCCTCCATCAGTGATGATGGCGAAATTCGCGGGGGAAACCTTGGTGCCGGGCGCTAGCATCGCTGGTGCTCTGGAAGCGATTGCGGAAGCCATCCTCACCGCTCTCGAAGCGGCCGAGCGGGATAATGTCCTGATCGATGTCCGCAATCCGAAATGCGACGACGAGCGCTTTACCGATCGGTGGCCCGAGAACCGCGCCGCTCAGCGGACTTATATCGACGACCTCAAGCTGCTTCGCAGGCAGCTCGCCGCTCTTATGTCCGACCAGTTCACGCTTGACCAAAAGCGGGACTTGTTGGTGGAGATGTTCGGCGAAGGACCGGCCCAGTCCGCGATCGATGACTACGCGGCTATGATCGGCCTCGCGGTCGAGAGCGGGCAGCGGACCGTTGCCGCCACCGGCAAGGTTCTTCCCATCGTCGGCGTTGCGTCTCCTTCTGTCGTCTCGCCGGCTTCCGCCCAACCCCGTGGACACACGTTCTATGGGACGCGCTGGAGGCCCCGCTGAAGACGATTGCGCAACAGGTTCGGGCAATGCGCCGCCGCTGGCCGGGGTTTGAGATCGGAGAGGAAACAGGCGACAAGGTCATCTGGTTCGGCTCGCTCGTCGGCATCGAGCGGCCCTACCGGATGATGGTCGAATATGGCTTGCCGCGAGGCAACGCCGCCGATGAGCGCTTTCGCTGTTTTCCGCTGGTACGGGTCTTGTCCCCGCGCCTCGTCCCACGCTTCGACGTGGCAGAGGAAGCACCTCTGCCACATGTCTACTTCGACGAGCATGACATCACGCTATCGCCACTCTGCCTATTCGACCCTGAGGCCGACGAGTGGTCGCACAATGATCTGATCGCACACACGACCATTCCTTGGGCCGCAGACTGGCTAGCTTGTTACGAAGGCTGGCTCGCGAGCGGGCGATGGCATGGCGGCGGCAGGCACGGTCGTGCGCAATTTCCCGAGGGAGCGCCATCATGAACTACGTTCCACCGCGTCGGTCCGACGGCACGATACAGACCCGCCGCGTGCCGCAGCCCTGGCCCAAGGATAGACCATTCCGAATCCTATCGATCGACGGGGGTGGGATTTGCGGAATCTTGCCCGCGGCAGTGCTAGCTGAGTTGGAGCAGCGCTTTCTTAAAGGGCAATCAATAGCCGGCTATTTCGATATGATCGCCGGGACTTCGACTGGTGGCATCATCGCCCTTGGACTTGCACACGGTCGAACCGCAGCCGAGATCAGAGACATCTACACGGAACGGGGAGGCAATATTTTCCCGCCGACATCCAAATTGGGGAAAGTGATCCGGCTTGTGCGGCAAGGCCATCGCACCATCTACGAACGGCGTCCCTTGGAGGACGAACTCCTCCGTATCTTTGGGGAAGCGACATTTGGTGAAGCCAAGACGCGCCTGTGTATCCCTGCTTTCGAGGGGCGTCACGGTGAGCCGTGGATTTTCAAGACACCGCATCATCCTGACTACAAGCGTGACCGGTCCGAGCGAACGGTCAGAGTTGCCATGTCGACAGCGGCGGCTCCGACTTTTTTCGAAGCGCTACCCAACAACGGCTACTTGATGGTCGACGGGGGGATTTGGGCAAATAATCCGATAATGAACGCGCTGGTCGATGTGCTCGCTTGCTACGAGATCGACCGCAGTCAGATCGAAATTCTCAGTCTCGGTTGCGGCGAAACGACCTTCAAAGTCGACGACAGGAGAGCACGGGGCGGATTGTTACACTGGTGGAATGTCATCAGGGCAGCGATGCGAGCCCAGTCGTTGAATGCGCTTGGACAGGCCTACCTGTTGGTCGGAAAAGATCACGTCATGAGGGTCGACGCACCTGAGAGTCCGAACGCGATTGCCCTTGATGACTATAGGCGGGCGCGCGAGGAGCTTCCGGCGATGGCCCGCTCCTTGGTTGAAGGCGCAGGCCGAGAAATCAATCGTGTTTTCTTCTCAGAACGAGCATCAGAATTCGTGCCGGCCTCGATGTAAGGGTGCATAGCAATTGTAGCTCAGGCTCACCAAGGAAAGCCCGTTCGCATTCCTCCTCGCCGCCTTCCTTCGCTTGTGCGAAGGCGGCTCCAAGGAAAGCGAACTCTATCTATCTCCCTATCTCTATTTTTCTTAAGAGGCGCGACGCGGCGCAATGGGCAATCACATTCGCGTGCGTGGAATCGCGTGGCACCATTAAATAGCGTGCTACCCCGGTGCTACCCGGAGCATTTAGGCCGCACAGTGCCGCAGCTAAGTTATTGAAAATATGGCGCGCCCGACACGATTCGAACGTGTGACCTTTGCCTTCGGAGCAATTTAAGCTGCCCATCCGAAAAACGCGATAGGGCACGCTATGATACGCTATCCATCTGAAACCACTGGATGTTCTGAAAAACACGAGCGACGTTCCTATCCGAAAATTCGCTCTGATTTCCGCCCGGCTGCTTACGTGGTGCTTACGCGAGAGATCAGGGCCGAGACGGAGGAACGTCATGGCTAAGCTGACCAAAAGGGTTGTCGACGCGGCTGAGGTCCAGGGGAAGGACTATGTCATCTGGGACGACGAATTGCCCGGTTTCGGACTTCGCGTTTTTGCTTCCGGGAGGCGGAGCTACGTCATCCAGTATCGAGCGGGTGGCCGGTCACGTCGCTATACAATCGGACTCCACGGTGTTTGGACTCCTGAGACTGCCCGGCAGGAGGCGAAGATTCAGTTCGGCCGTGTCGCCCAAGGCGACAACCCTGCCGAAGAACGCCAGCTCGACCACAATGCAATCACCGTGAAGGAGCTGTGTACGCGCTATCTCGACGATTTGAAGGCCGGCCTCATCCTGGGGAAAGGCGGGCGTCCTAAGAAGCCGACGACGATCGTTACCGACACCGGCCGGATTGAGCGCCACATCGTTCCGCTCCTCGGGACACGCAGGGTCAAGGATCTCACCAAGGCCGACATCAACAAGTTCCTCAAGGATGTCATGGCCGGAAAGACGCGCGTCTCGGTCAAGACCAAGAAGTTGCGCGGCAAGGCGATCGTCCGCGGCGGCGCAGGAACCGCAACGCGCACAGTCGGACTCCTCGGCGGCATCCTCACCTATGCCATCGAGGCCGGTATCATTGTGAGCAACCCCGCGCATGGCATTCGCAAACCAAAGGACAACGTGCGCAAGCGCCGGCTATCCGAGGCGGAGTATCGGACGCTGGGACAGATACTGCGAGACGCTGCTGAGCAGGAGAAATATGCCACGACTGTCGACATCATTCGCCAGATCGCGCTGACCGGCTGCCGGCGCAGCGAGATGATTGGTCTGAAATGGACAGAGGCCGACACCGAAGCGAGCTGTCTGCGCCTGGAGGACAGCAAGGAAGGCGAGTCCATTCGTGCGATAGGCCTGCCGGTCATCGAGTACCTTGAGCAACGGCGCGCGAGTGGCGTGGCCACATATGTCTTTCCCGGCCAGGGTGACGACAACGTTTTCGGCAGCTTCCCGAACCACTGGAAGCAGATCTTCAAGGATTCTTCGCTCTCGGATGTGACGCCGCATGTCCTGCGCCACAGCTTCGCCAGCGTCGCTAATGATCTGGGCTTCACCGAAGTGACGATTGCGGCCCTGGTAGGTCATGCAAAGGGATCGGTCACGAGCAAATATATTCACATGATCGATACGGCGCTGATCATGGCTGCGGACACAATATCCGGTTACATCCAAGGACTGCTCGACGGATTTGAATTCAAGCAGACAGCGTATGCGCTGGACCGCGGCTCGAGAAAGGCTGCGCTGGCGCGTTTCCTGACGCAAGCTGCGGGGGAGGATGTCGAGGCGGACCTGCCGGAGCGTCATTTGGCCGCCTAACCTGACTGGCTTTCGGCGAATGGAGGCCCTTGGGCTGCGGCCTGGCTCAATGAAGAGGAATTCGCAATCCGCTTTCCGGATACCAAGAGCCACGCCATCGCGCGCTCGAAGCTCTCGCCGTGATCGGTCCGGGCGGAAGCTGGAAGCGACCGGGGGGTGAGCGCCTGAAGTTTACAGCAAGTTTCGGGCGTCAGAGCTGAGCCGCGCGTCCAAAAAATGTAGCAATCTTCGGACGTGGCCTTTGACTCAGTCCGAAAAATGTATCATATTTCGGACATGGCAACCTTAGCGCACGATACCGACCTTCGCTCCCGGCTGCTCGCCCGAATCGCCTCCAGCCCGAACGAGGTCTGGACGCCCGGCGATTTCGCTGATCTTGGCGGCCGCGCCGCCGTCGACAAGACCCTGCAGCGCCTCGCCACTGCAGGCGATCTGCGCCGCATCGACCGCGGTCTCTACGATCAGCCCCGCAAGAATGAGCTGACCGGTCGCCCCACCGTGCCCGATTATCGCGCGGTCATCCGCGCCGTCACCCGCCGCGACCAGGCGCGCGCCGTGGTGGACGGCATGACCGCCGCCAACGATCTCGGCCTCACCACCGCCGTGCCGGCGCGCATCGAGGTGCTGGTCGACGCGCGTCTGAAGCCGATCAAGCTCGGTAGCCAAGAGATCCACTTTAAGTTTGCCGCGCCCAGCCGCCTCTATTGGGCCGGCCGGCCGGCGATGCGCGTTGTCCAGGCGCTGCACTGGATGCAGGACATGCTCGCGCAGGACGATGAGCGCGCCCGCGTCCAGGACGCGCTGCGCCGCCTTTTCGCCGACCCGCAGCACGGGCAGGCAATCCGTGACGATCTGCGCGCCGGCCTCTCCGCGCTGCCCATCTGGATGCAGGAGTTCCTGCGAGGCCTGCTTGGCGCAACCGATGCAGACGAGCGCCAGTCATGACCACAGCCGCGTACAGGCAGGTCATCGCCGCGCCGCCGAATGACCGGCTCGATCTGTTTCTCACTACCGCCAATCGGCTCGGCACGCCGATCGGCAACGTCGAGAAGGATTTCTGGGTCTGCTGGACGCTGAATGCGCTCTATCATGAACGGCCCGTCGGCGGACCACGCCTGCTGTTCAAGGGCGGCACCTCGTTGTCGAAAGCCTATGGCCTGATCGAGCGCTTCTCCGAGGACATCGACGTCACCGTGTTCCGCGATGATCTCGACGAGGCCGCTTCGGTCGAGGAACTGGAAGCTTTGTCGAACAAGAAACGCCGCGCCAGGCTCGATGCGATCGGGGACGCATGCCGTGCCTATATCACGGGTCCGCTCAACGAAATCCTCAGCGCGCAGCTCGCCGACGCCACCAGCGGCGCCGGTCATGTCGTGATCGACGAAGCCGATCCAGACGGACAGACACTGCTCGTCTGGTATCCCGAGGTCGAGCCGCGCGACGGTACCTATGTTCGACCGGCCGTGCGGATCGAGTCCGGCGCAAAGTCAGCGCTCGATCCCAACCGTCCCGTTACAATTCGACCCTATGTCAGTGAGGAAGCCGGTGGGCTCGATCTGACGGTTGCCGACGTCACAACGATCGAAGCCACCCGTACCTTCTGGGACAAGGTGGTGATCGCCCACGGCCTACGCCGCTGGTACGAACGGCGCGGCGTGCTCCGGCAGGAAGGCCAGCGCGTGTCGCGGCACTATTACGACCTGCATTGCCTGCTCGGCTCGGAGGTCGGAAAAGCGGCGCTTGCGGACCCCGGCCTTGGCGCCGACTGCGTGCGCCACGCGCGCATGTTCTTCGACCGCCCCGACTATGATCTGGCTTCTGCCGTTCCGGGCTCATTCGCCATCGCGCCGACCGGAGAGATGATCGAGGCGCTCAGCCGTGACTACGCCAACACCACGGCCATGATCTTTGGCGCCGCTCCGGATTTCGCAGAGATTTTGGCGTCGATCGGCGAGATCGAGCGGAACGCGAATGGAGCGCTTGGTTGAGTGCTCGCTGGGGACCCTCAAATGTCTAAAATTTTAGCTTCCCGCGCGAACTATATTAAGCTGGGCCGCAGCGGAAGCTGGGAAGCCGAGAGCTTGCGCGACTCGGTCTTGCGCTTCGGCTATCGTGAATCTCCCCACAACCTCTGCCTCGCCGGTGATTGGAAGGGTGTGTGGGCTGCCATGAAGGAAATTCGTAGCGATGCGGGTACCGCGACCCGCGACGTCTCGCAGATCCGCACCTTTTATGAGGCCGACGAGAACACCATTTTCATCACTTTCGTGGGTGGCCTCATGTACTGGTGCCGACCCGGCGGCCCCGTCGAACTTCTCGAGGATGGCAGCCACCGCCGCCCCACTGTCGATGGATGGCACAGCACGAGTTTGTGCGGCACCCCTCTGACTTCGGATCGCTTGTCTGGCCATTTGCTGAAAGTGCAGATGTTCCGCGGGACAATCTGCGACGTTAAAGCCATGAGCTACCTTATGCGAAAGCTCGGCGACGAGTTATCGCCAGAGGTCGCCGCAGCGGAAGAGGCCGAGCGCGCTCTGATGACAGCCATCATCAGTCTCATGCGGCTGCTCACTTGGCAGGACTTCGAGCTTCTCGTCGATCTGGTGTTCTCGACCAGCGGATGGCGTCGAGTGAGTGTTGTTGGCAGAACTCAGAAAACCGTCGATCTAGAACTGGTTCTGCCGAGCACCGGCGAGCGTGCATTCGTGCAGGTGAAGTCGCAGGCAACGGCTGCGGCACTTTCCGATTACGTCGGCCGCCTCGCCGAAGCCGACGCTTACGACCGCATGTTCTTCGTATGGCACACAGGCAAAATCCCCGAGGATGAGAGCCACGATGGGGTGATCCTCGTCGGACCAGACAGGCTCTCTCGAATGATCCTTGATGCCGGCCTTTCATCATGGCTGCGTGAAAAGGTGTCCTGACCCGGCGTCGCCCTTCGGGCCGGGCTGTCGGCAGTCGGCCAGCAACGGCATTGCCGCAGCAAAAGCTCACGCAAACCAGACTAGATACGACCAAATCCAACCAAAGCAGCTTTATTTCGGTTTACTCTCGCTCGGTCGGGTGAGATAGTCGCGCCCTGAATCGAGCTGGCTGCTGAAAGGCTGCACCATGTCCGACCGCTGGGTCTCCGTAGAGGAGATCGCTGAATATCTCGGTGTCAGCAAAGACACGGTCTACGGCTGGATCGCCAAGAAGGACATGCCGGCTCACAAGGTCGGGAGGCTTTGGAAGTTCAAGACCGATGAAGTCGATGACTGGGTGAGGCACGGAAAAGCATCGGACGATCAAAAGGAAAGCGAAGCGACCGAGGTCAATTCACAGAAGGAGAAGCATGCGGGGGGAGAGAAAGCGGATGGCTGATGTCGCGTGCGTCGACCTTTTCTGTGGGGCCGGAGGGCTCACGCACGGTCTGATATCAGAAGGCATCAGGGTCGTCGCTGGCATAGATGTCGACGAAGCATGCCGTCACCCGTTCGAAGCCAACAACGCAGCGCGCTTCATCAATGAGGATGTGGGGCGTGTCTCTCCAAAGCGTATCAACGAGCTGTTCGGCGATGCCGAAATCCGGGTGCTCGCCGGGTGCGCCCCCTGCCAGCCGTTCTCGACATATGCCCAGCGTTACGACGTCGTCGGAAGCCCCCGATGGGGGCTGCTCTACCAGTTCGGCCGACTGATCAAAGGGACGCGCCCCGATCTGGTCACGATGGAGAACGTTCCGTCGGTGGCCAAGCACGCGGTGTTCGACGACTTCGTCGAGACGCTTCAGAAAATGGGGTACCACGTTCACCAGGATGTGGTTGATTGCTCCCTCTACGGATTGCCGCAAAATCGGCGACGCATGGTGTTGCTCGCCTCCCGCCTCGGCCCCATCGAACTGGTCGCCCCAACACATGATCGACCTACGACCGTTCGTGGAGCGATCGGCAAGCTCGCCCCGATCACCCAAGGCGGGACCCACCCGAAGGACCCGCTGCATGCGGCATCCAAGCTCTCCGAGCTGAACCTCGAAAGAATTCGTGTCTCCCGACCGGGCGGTACGTGGCGTGACTGGCCAAAGCATCTCGTGGCCGACTGCCACCGTCGCGAGACGGGCCAAACCTATCCGGGCGTCTATGGCCGGATGCATTGGGGCGAACCCGCTCCGACCCTGACGACCCAGTTCTACGGCTTCGGGAACGGCCGGTTCGGACATCCCGAACAGGATCGCGCCATCTCGCTGCGAGAAGGGGCGATCCTTCAAGGATTCCCCAAGTCCTATTCCTTCATCCCGGAGGGAGCCCCCGTTCATTTCAAGGCCTTGGGCCGGATGATCGGAAACGCGGTGCCGGTCACTCTCGGAGAGGTGATCGGCCAAAGTATAGCGTCACACCTAGGGGTCCAGGCCGAGAGGACGAAAGGAAAGAGGAAGGGAGGCGTCGCAAATGTCGCGCGTAAGTCCCTCGTCGCATGAAGCAAGCCATCGGATGGCCCGCGTGCGGCAGAAGGGCACGCGAGCGGAGCTAGACCTTCGCAAAGTTCTGCATGCCAGAGGCCTACGTTATCGCCTCCACGTGCCGCTGCTGACCAAGCCCAGACGCGTTGCCGATGTCGTCTTCCCCAGTGCACGGATAGCCGTCTTCGTCGACGGCTGCTTCTGGCACGGCTGTCCCGAGCACGCCTCCTGGCCGAAGAGCAATGCCGATTTCTGGCGCGAAAAGATCGAAACCAATCGCTTCAGGGATGCCGACACCGATCGGCGGCTGAATGCCCTTGGTTGGAAGATCGTGCGGATCTGGGAACACGAAGACGCCAGCGATGCCGCGAACCGCATCGCCGAGCTCGTCGCCGCACGTAAGAAGAATGGGACCGACCTATGTCGATGACCGCAGATGAAATCGTAGCCAAGGTCGCCCACAACACCGCCCCCGAGCCGGGCCAGCTGGTCGAGGCTCGCCGCCGCCAATGGATCGTCTCCGAGGTCGATGGCGGCTCGGTTGCGCCAGGGCTTCCCAAGCGGCATCTGGTCCGGCTTGCCTCCATCGACGAAGATGCGCTCGGCGAAGAGATCGAGGTACTCTGGGAACTTGAGCCTGGCGCGCATGTGATCGAGCGGGCCGGACTGCCGCGAATGACCGGCCTGGACAATCCCTCGACACTTCAGGCGTTCCTTGATGCAGTCCTTTGGGGCGCTGCGACGAACGCGGACCGCGGCTATCTGCAGGCGCCATTCCGCAGCGGCGTCAGCATAGAAGACTTCCAGCTGGATCCGCTCGTGCGCGCGATCGACATGGCGCGCACCAATCTGCTGATCGCCGATGACGTCGGCCTCGGGAAGACCATCGAGGCCGGGCTCGTCGTTCAAGAGATGCTCCTGCGTCATCGCGCCCGCACCGTCCTCGTGCTTTGCCCGGCCTCTTTGCAGGAAAAGTGGCGCGTCGAGATGCAGGAGAAGTTCGGGCTCGAGTTCCGGATCGTCGACACGGATTACGTCAAGCGTCTGCGCCGGGAACGGGGCCTGCACGCCAATCCGTGGACGTCTTTTCCCCGCCTGATCACTTCGATGGACTGGGCCAAACAAGGCGAAGGCCTGCGTCTGCTGCGCGATGCGCTGCCTCCACACGTGAGCCATCCCCGAAAGTTCGACCTGCTGATCATCGACGAGGCCCACAACGTCGCCCCGACCGTCGGCCGCTATGCTGTCGAAAGCCTCAGGACACGGCTGGTCCGTCTGGCCGCGCCACACTTCCAGCACAAGCTGTTTCTCACCGCCACGCCGCACGACGGTTACACGGAATCCTTCACCGCCCTGCTCGAGCTCCTAGATGATCAGCGGTTTGCGAGAAACGTCCTCCCAAGCGACCCGCAACTCGCCCGGGTCATGGTTCGGCGGCTGAAGAGCGATCTCGTCGATGCGAATGGCAAGCGCATCTACCCCGAGAGGCGACTCGAAGCGCTGCGGATTGAGTATGCGGATGAGGAGAGAGATGCTCGGCGGCAGCTCGAAGCTTACATCACGAGTCGCGAAAGCGGGGCCGATGGCGGGCGTGCCGTCGATCATTTCGTGCACCAATTGCTGCGCAAGCGCCTCTCTTCGTCTCCCGCGGCATTCGCAGCCACGCTGGAACGGCATATCGCGACGATCGAAGGACGGGCGTCGAGCGAGCGTAGCCAAAAGAAATTCGATGATCGTATCCTCCGGCGGGCGATAGCGAAGACCGAAGAGGACTACGCCGACGATGCCCAGCGGGACGCCGCCGAAGCAGAAGCTATCGAGGAAGCGGGGAAACACGTCCGACCACCAAGCGACGAAGAACGCCGGATGCTCGACCGGTTACGCTCATGGGCACAACAGGCGGCCCGTCGAACGGATGCCAAGGCCAGTGCCTTGCTGGACTGGCTGGCTAAACACCTGAAGGACGGTGACCGGTGGACGAACGAACGCGTGATCCTGTTCACCGAGTATCGAGCCACACAGCAATGGATGCACGAGATCCTCGCGGCCCAAGGTTTCGGGGCTGAGCGCCTGGCTCTGATCTATGGCGGCATGGATCCGAAGGAGCGCGAGGCCGTGAAGGCCGCGTTCCAGGCCAACCCTTCGGAATCCCCTGTGAGAATCCTGTTGGCGACCGACGCTGCGTCGGAGGGCATCGATCTCCAGAACCATTGCCACCTGATGATCCACCTCGAAATTCCCTACAACCCGAACGTGATGGAGCAGCGGAACGGCCGTATCGACCGCCACGGTCAACGCGCCAGCGAGGTCATCATCTGGCACCCGGTGGACGCTGAGGGTGGCCACGGTGACGACATCCTGCGTGCGCTCCGGAAGCTGGATGCGATGCGTGCCGACATGGGCAGCGTCAACCCGGTCATCGCACCTCAACTGCCCGATCTCCTCGAAGGCCGTCGCCGCGATCTCGACACGCGACAAGCCGAGGCCCGGATGGAGAAGTCTCGCCGCTTCGTGAAGGCCGAGCGCGACCTTCGCGAACGGGTCGCCAAACTCCACGAGCGGCTGAACGAGACCCGGCGCGAGCAGAGCCTCATACCCGATCACATCGAACGGGCAGTACGCACTGCGTTGCGTCTCGCGGACAAGCCCGATCTGGAACCGGTCTCGCTATCGGGAGCACCGGACGGGACCGTCTTTCGCATGCCGCCCTTGTCAGGGTCGTGGTCTCGGTGCCTGGAGGGCCTCGAACATCCCTACAATCAGAAGATCCGCCCCATCACCTTCGACCACGATGTCGCCAAGGGGCGTGACGATGTGGTTCTCGTCCACCTGAACCACCGTCTGGTTCAAATGAGCCTCCGTCTCCTACGTGCGGAGATCTGGGCGCGCGACGACGTGAAGAAGCTGCACCGTGTCACAGTCCGATCGCTTCCGGACGGGCGGATCGATGGACCAGCCGTGGTCGTGACGTCGCGGCTCGTCGTGACTGGCGGGAACCATCACCGCCTGCACGAGGAACTCACCGAGGCCGGGGGTTATCTGCGCGATGCCGGTTTCCGGCGGGAGGACCGGGTTACGGAAGTTCGCCGCTGGCTGGAGGAATCGCAACCCACCGCCCTGTCGGATTCGACGTTCGACGCCCTACGGACCCGGTTCGACAAGCAGCGTGATGCCGTTCTGGCCGCCGTCGAGGCGCGATCGAAGGATCGGTTGCGCTTCCTAGTGAACACGATCGAGACGCGGAAGCGCAAGGAGGCCGATGACATTCGCCAAGTTCTGGACGACCTCGAGCGGGCGCTTAAGACCGAGATCGCCGCGGAACAGCAACCCGTGCAGCTCTCCCTGTTCTCCGAGGACGAGCGCACTCAGCTCAAGCGCGATCGGGCGGCCCTCGAAGCACGCCTGGCCCGAATCCCGAAGGAACAAGAACAAGAATTGCGCGCGATCGAGGAACGGCACTCCAACGCCATCGAGCACACCTTCCCTGTGGCCGTTGTGCTGTTGGTGCCGAACTCCCTCGCGACGGAGAAGCGCGGATGAGCAACGATCACGAATGGCTGAACCTCATCGAAGTTTCCGGGCCCTTCCTAGCGGTCCCCGTACTGAGGGATGTCTTTCCTCAGGGCCTCGAAGCTCTGACTTCCGGCCGGCCCCAGCGGCTGCGTCGAACATATGAGGAATGGCGCGACGCGGTCGACATGGACGACCTCGACTTGACAGCCTTGCATGCGGCATGGGTCGATGAAGTGCTGGTCAGCGCGCTGGAGATGGATGGCGAGGTGTTGCGCCGCAACACGACTCTGTCCGAGCGCCTGACGGTCTCGATGCCCGAACACGGTGTCACGGTCATGCCCGATCTGGCAGTCGTGAATCCGACGAATAGCGACGAACCTCTCCTACTCATCCACGTCTACGAGCCTGATACCGATCTCGACGCGACCCGCCGTTTCGATGGCCTCGCGATCTCACCGGCTGATCGGATGGTTGCTTTGCTCCGGGCGACGGAATGCCCCACTGGCATCGTGACCAATGGCGAGCGCTGGATGCTCGTCTATGCGCCCGTCGGCGTCGTGGCAGGCTTCGCGAGCTGGTATGCGCGGCTTTGGGGTCAGGAGCCCGAAACGCTGCGCGCCTTCGTCAGCCTACTGGGCGTCCGCCGTTTCTTCGGGCCTGATGTTGAGAAGCTGCCAGCCCTGTTCGAGCGGTCTCTCAAGCACCAAGACGATGTGACCGAAGCGCTGGGGGAGCAGGTCCGGCGCGCTGTCGAAGTGCTCGTCCAGGCTCTTGATCGCGCTGATCAGGACCGCAATCGCGACCTCCTGCGCGACGTCGATCCGCGAGAGCTCTACGAGGCCGGCCTGACGGTCATGATGCGGCTCGTCTTCCTGCTGGCCGCCGAAGAACGCGGACTGCTGCTGCTCGGCGATCCCCGCTACGACTCCTTCTATGCGATCTCCAGCCTGCGGATGCAGCTACGCGCGGATTCCGAAGAGATCCTTGAGCGTCGCCGATCTGCATGGTCTCGACTGCTCGCACTGTTTCGTGGCGTCTATGGCGGCATCGATCATCCGTCGCTCCGCCTCCCGGCACTCGGTGGTTCGCTGTTCGATCCCAATCGCTATCCCTTTCTCGAAGGGCGCAAGAAGGGGACGAGCTGGCGCAGCGATCCCGCCGAACCGCTTCCGATAGACGACCGCACCGTTCTGCTCCTGCTCGAAGCGATCCAGACCTTCGAAGGCCGCACGCTGTCCTATCGCGCGCTGGACGTGGAGCAGATCGGCCACGTCTACGAAGGTCTCCTCGACCGCACGGTTAAGCGCGTCGAGGACGTGACGCTGGAACTCGATAGCGGGGCGAAAGCCAAGAGCCCGCGTGTGACGCTCGGCGAGATGGAGTCGGCGCGCCTCGACGGCACGGCGAGGGTCGCCGAACTGATGAAGGGACGGAGCGAACGCTCTGAGTCCGCCATCCGTAACGTCCTTGAGCGGGTGCCGGATGATCGCCTCGCCGCGCGGCTGCTCACCGTCTGCCGCGGTGACATTGGCCTGCGCGACCGCATCTTGCCTTATGCCGCTCTCCTGCGGACCGATCCTTGGAGCTATCCGCTCGTCCACCATTCCGGTGCCTTCGTGGTCGTGCTCGGCGCGGACCGGCGCGAGAGTGGGACGCACTACACGCCGAAGAGCCTGACTGAGAAGATCGTCGAGGAGACCCTCACGCCGGTCGTCTATCGCGGCCCGGCCGAGGGCAAGACGCCCAAGGAATGGGAGCTGAAGAGCGCCGAGGAATTGCTCGACCTCAAGATCTGCGACCCCGCAATGGGATCGGGCGCCTTCTTGGTCCAGGCCTGTCGCTGGCTTTCCGATCGATTGGTCGAGGCCTGGTCGGTTACCGAGGCGAGCGGAAAGAAGATCGATAGCGAAGGTCGCATCCTTGACGAGGGCGATGCCGAGGGGTTCGATCCTTTGTCGCAGGACCCCGAAGAGCGCTCGATCCTCGCTCGGCGTCTCATTGCCGAGCGGTGCCTCTATGGCGTGGATCGGAACCCGCTCGCCGTCGAACTCGCGAAGCTGTCGCTCTGGCTGACCACGATGTCCAAGGGGCGCCCATTCGGCTTTCTCGACCACAACCTGCGCAGTGGCGACAGCCTCTTCGGCATCCGTGATCTCGGCCAGCTCGTCGAGCTCGACATGAATCCGAAGGGCAAGGCTCAACTTCGGCTGTTCGGTCGGACCATTCAGTCAGCCGTCGACAAGGCGCTTGAGCTTCGCGCGCGGCTGCGTGCGATCCCCATTCGCGACATTCACGACGTCGAAGCCATGGCCGCTTTGGATGCGCAGTCACGCGGCGAACTGGCACTTCCGGCCCGCATCGCCGATGCATTCGTCGGCATCGTCTTGGCTGAAGAACGTGCGGGGGAGCGGACCGCTCGGATCGAGGCGCTGGCTGCATTCGCCGACGCCGCCGCAAGCGGCGACACCCCGGTGAAGGACAGGCTCTTGCGCGACGCATCGGATGACCTGGCCAAAGATGCACCGGACGGCGCGGCGCGACGACCGTATCATTGGCCGCTGGAGTTCCCCGAAGTGTTTCTCCGTGAGAATGGTGGCTTTGATGCCTTCGTTGGAAACCCGCCCTTCCTAGGCGGTCAGAGGATCACCGGAGCTATGGGCACGGCCTTCCGCAACTGGCTCGTGGGTCAAATTGCGGAAGGACGACGCGGATCAGCCGATCTCGTGGCTTACTTCTTCCTGCGTGCATACACGTTGCTGCGCAACGGTGGTGGGTTCGGCCTGCTCGCGGTCAATACGATCTCGGAGGGAGACACGAGACTAGTTGGACTGGAGGCGATGATTCTGAAGGAGGCGGTCATTCGTGCCGCCTATCCGAACGAGCCGTGGCCGGGAACGGCCGCCGTAGCGACCAGCCGCGTTCATGTGCAAAAGGGAAATTGGAACGGACAACGGACACTGCTTGGACGACCAGCATCCTATATCTCGGCATTCCTCTCGGACCATGAGGAGTGGAGTCCTCAGCAGCTTAAGGTCAATGAAAATAAAGCTTTTCAAGGCTCTATTGTTCTTGGAATGGGGTTCGTCGTCACGCCAGAGGAAGCAAGCGACTTGATCGCGCTAGATCCACGTAATGCTGATGTCTTGTTTCCCTACATGAATGGCCAAGATCTCAACTCAGAAGCAGATCAACAACCTACCCGCTGGGCCATCAACTTCTGGGATTGGCCCGAAGAGAGGGCGCGGACTTACGAGGGACCATGGAAAATAGTGGAAGAGCGGGTCAAGCCAGAGAGACAAAGGCGCAAGGCGAACGGAGAATATGCACTGAGGAATCCACTGCCACAGCGCTGGTGGCAGTATGGTGAAAAGCGCCCCGGCCTTTACCATAAGATCGGCCGAGGTCACGCCTTTGAGTGCCACCCGGACGGCTGGGACCCGGCCCAGACGCCGCTCGATCAGGTAATCGCAATACCTGAAACCACAAAATACTGCGTCTTCTCTTTTGTTGAGAATTCGATCGTTCTCTCGCATATGCTCAAAGTGGTTTCTAGCAGTTCACCGGTTATGTTTTGTATCCTCAATTCATCTATACATGAATCCTGGGCTAGAAAACAATCTTCCACACTAGAAACGCGACTGAAATACATAACTACAACAGCATTTGAGACATTTCCCTTTCCAATAGATTCCAAAAATGTCTTTGTCGATCTTGTCGATAGATTAGTGCGAGCGCGAAGTTTCGTAATGTCTCAGAATGGAATTGGAACAACGAGGCTGTACAATAGATTCCATGATCCCGCGGAAATTGATCTAACCATTCAAGAGCTTCGCGAAGCACATCGCCATATCGATGAGGCTACGGCTAATGCTTACGGCTGGGACGACTTGGATCTAGGCCACGACTTCCACGAAGTTCCCTATCTGCCCGAGAACGACCGAGTCCGTTTTACGATCTCCGAGGTTGCGCGCCTAGAGGTTCTGCGGAGACTGGCCGAACTGAACCGGCAGCGTTATCAGGAAGAAGTCGATCAGGGCCTGCATGGCGAAGCGTCTGGCCCGAGCAAGGGGCCTCCACGCCGATCACGGGGTGTTTCCCCCTCCGAGCTGACACTCGACCTCGGCGATATTTTTCCCAACACCCCCAACACCAATGCAGGAGGTGATTGACCATGGCCAGTTTGACCACGATCACCGAGCCATCCGTCAGCGCCTGGATCGCCAAACGCAGATCGAGCTCACCCATACATTCCGTGCGCATCGACGCAGGGCCTACCGCCCATAACGCGATCGAGGAAAGCCACTGGGTCGTCGTTCTGGACGATGACGGCCACGTCTCCGAGATCGGCCGCATCCTCCGCATCCGATCGGATATCGATGGCGCCTCGATCCATTTCGATCATTGGCACGTCGTGGATCCGTCGGTGCCGCTCGCGAGCCTCGGCCTGACCGTGCCGACGGGACCCGCCGCGCGGTTGCCATGGGACGAGTTCCTCCGTGTCCTGCCGCTGCTCGGTGTCGCTGACCCGGGCGCGGTGCCGCTGATCGAAGACGTCGTCTACGTGCGCGACCTTCTGGAGCTGGCCGTGCGGGACGATCTGCTCGGCCCCGCTGGTGGACCGTCCGAGCTGATCAAGGACATGAGCGTCCGCGACCGTTACCTAGTCGGGAAGCTGGCGCCGCGACGGCCGGATGATGATCAGACGCCCCGGGTCGAGCCTGCCTCGGCCGCAGACGAGAGTGGCGACCTCGAGGATGAACGGACGGCGCCGCTCCACGAGCCCGGTGCTGAGTTCGCGAGCGCGTCGGGCCGCGTTGAGCCGGAGGACGACGCGCTCGACGAGATCGACACGACCAACAACCAGTCCTTGGTCCCGTCCAGCATGGGGCTCACGTTTTGCGTGGCGCCCGACGTCGCGACATTGGCCGTCGATGCACGATGGGGGCGTTACGAGCGTGTCCCCAACGATGAGCACGAGATCGTCAAGACCCGCAAGAACCGTGCAACCGGCCACGAGGAAGAGGTAAAGGTCAAGGTCTGGCAACGAATCCCGTGTGGTGGCGTGGTCACGCTGCCACTCGTCGACGGCCAGATCAAACCATCGACACCCGATCGCGACCAGCCGGAAGTCCGCCTGCAAGGCACGGTGCGGACCAACAATAAGGGAGAGCGGCTAGTCACGCTGTTCCTCGTGAACGGTCAGCTCGAACCCGATGACAACAAGGACCGCGCCTGGCTGTTCCAGCCGGAGATCGCCGTCGAAGCCCCGGAAAGCCGAGGCGACAAATCGGTGTTCAGGCGCCGTCCGACCAACGAGGTCGTGGTCGACGACCCGGAACGCGACCGGCTCGCACTCATCTATCGCAGCCGCCTGGAGTTCGCCGTCGGACATGGGGTGTCTGTCCATGCAGAGACGACACTCGATGACCCAACGAAGGCGCATCTCGTTCGAACCGAGATCATCCCCCGCTACGAAGTCGCTGTGACGGAAACTCCGGGGCTCGACCCGAGGGATCGCCCCGCCATGCGGCGCATGGTCGATGAAGGCTGGCTCGACATGACGCGGCTGGCCGACATGGACCCTGACCCGTTGAGCGAGGCGCTATCATGCCTCATCGACGATTACGCCGTCTGGATCGACGAGCAGAAGAAGCGATTGGGAACCGAGATCACCGGCTTCGACGATCCGGGCAACGACGTTATTGCGCGCTGTGAGGAGATACTGCGCCGCCTTCGGGAGGGAATGAATACCCTCTTCACCGATGCCAAGGCGCTGGACGCCTTTCGCTTCGCCAACCGGTCAATGGCGATGCAGCGTGTGCGAAGCATCTATGCGCTCAAGCGCAGACGGAACGAGGATGTCGACGTCGCGGCGTTGGACATTCCGAAAAACCGGTCGTGGCGTCCGTTCCAGCTGGCATTCCTGTTGCTCTCAATCCCTTCGCTTGCCGATCCTGCGCATCCGGACCGAACGAAGCCGGTAGAGGCATTCGCCGATCTCCTCTGGTTCCCGACGGGTGGCGGCAAGACCGAGGCCTATCTGGGCGTGGCCGCCTTCGCCATGGCGATGCGCCGCCTGAAGAATGATCTGGGTGGTTTGGACGCGACGCGCGGCCTCGCCGTCATCATGCGCTACACGCTGCGCCTTCTGACCCTGCAGCAGTTCCAGCGGGCGACGACGTTGCTCTGCGCGATGGAGGTGATCCGCCGCGCGGACGACAAGACTTGGGGCAAGGAGCCGTTCTCGCTGGGGCTTTGGGTCGGCAACCGTGTGACACCAGGCACGACCGAAGCGTCTCATCAGGCCATTGAGGCCATTCGAAACAACGACCGCAACAAGGCAGGCATCGCTTCGCCCGCACAGCTGACCAGCTGCCCTTGGTGCGGTTCGGAGATCTCTGGCGGCCGCGACATCGAGGTGGACAGGATCGCGGGAAGAACGCTGATCCACTGCGGCGATAAACTCGGCGGTTGCGATTTCTCGAAAGCGAAATCGAGTGGCCAGCCTCACCCGGGCCTCCCGGTGAAGGTCGTCGATGAGGAGATCTACCACCGTCCCCCCACGATGATGATCGCGACCGTGGACAAGTTCGCGATGATGGCGTGGCGCCCGGAAGTGCGGAACCTGTTCGGCCGGGTCGATCAGGAGTGCGGGCGCCATGGCTTGCTCTGGCCGAGCCACGACTGTGGCACCGGGCACCGAGCGAGGGGTTCACATCCGGCCGCCAGTGTGAAGCCGGTTCGCGCCATCAGGCCACCAGACCTGATCATCCAGGACGAGTTCCATCTAATCAGCGGCCCGCTGGGGACTATGGTCGGTCTGTACGAGACGGCCGTCGATGAACTGAGCAGTTGGGTTCTCGGCCATACGAAAGTCCGCCCCAAGGTCGTCGCCTCCACCGCGACCGTGCGGCGCGCCGATGATCAAGTGCGCAATGTATTCATGCGGCGAATCTCTGTGTTTCCACCCTCGGGACTGGACGTCGAGGACAACTTCTTCTCCGTTCAGCGGCCCATCAACGAAAAGCCCGGCCGACGCTACATGGGCATCTGTGCGCCGGGTAGCTCGCGCCCTGCGGTTCTGATCAGGACGTACACGGCGTTCCTGACGGCTGCGCAGGCACTGTTCGATCGGTTCGGCCCCGTAGCCGACCCCTACATGACGCTCGTTGGTTACTTCAATTCGCTGCGAGAACTCGGCGGTATGAAGCGATTGGCGGAAGACGACGTTCAGACGCGTTCCTTCCGCGTCAATATGAGCTTGGTGGACCGGCCGGGCCTCTCCCAGCGGCGTGTCGACGAGGTCAGTGAGTTGACGTCGCGCGTCTCCAGCCAGGACATTCCGCGATACCTCGATCAGCTCGAGGTTCCGTTCGAGGGAACCTTCGATCCGGCACAAAGCAAATGGGTGACTAACAGGAAACCCGGGGAGGCCCGACCAATCGATGCCGTCCTGGCGACCAACATGCTCTCCGTCGGTGTCGATGTGAATCGTCTCGGGGTGATGGTCGTCAACGGTCAGCCCAAAGGAACGGCGGAATACATCCAGGCCACCAGCCGCGTCGGCCGCACGCCACCAGGACTCGTGGCGACCGTGCTGACCTGGGCACGACCGCGTGATCTGTCGCACTACGAGACGTTCGAGCACTACCACGCGACCTTCTACCAGCATGTCGAAGCCCAGTCCGTCACCCCGTTCTCACCGCGGGCGCTGGACCGAGGGCTCACCGGCGCGATGCTTTCGATCATGCGCCACTCTTACGAACCTTTCGCGCCGAACGATGGCGCCGGCGCGATGAATAGCCCCAGTCTCAATGAGATGCTGGAGACTATTCGAGCTATCGCCGCCCGCACCTGGGAAGTCACCGAGGACTCAGGAAAGAGGGCTTTGACCGAAGCCGCGATGAAGAGCCGCGCCGACGAATGGGCAAATGAAGCGGGCGTCGGTGGCCGCACTCTCGTCTACCAGAAGTATGGAGCGGGACCCACAGCCTACCCGCTCCTCAACGCACCGGGCATCAAGCCTTGGACCGATTGGACCGTCCCGATGTCGATGCGCGAAGTAGAGCCTGGTGTGAGGCTCGTGATGGAAGACAGCCGCTCGACCACCGATCCAACATGGCGACCGCGGGTGACAGGGGTCGAGGAGGATCAGGAATGAGCAGGACACCCGTAGGAGAAGTCCGACCGAGCCAGCTCCTTTGGACCTATGGTCCAGGGGCCCTGATCGACCTCCCGAACCTGTCAGTCGTCACCATGGGCATCGATCGCTGGGAGAAGGATAGATGCCAGCCGATCCAGGAGGCGCGATTGCTCGCCAACGTGCGAAGCGTCCTCGGACCCCAAGTCGACTCACTACGAGTGCCGCCAATCGGCGAGCGCGACATCGTGGATCCCTTTTCTGCTGCCGCGCTGGTCGGAGTCCCCGTGAAGCCATTCCCGAGATGGCTTCGCTGCGTCAAATGCGGCTTGCTGTCGCCCTACGACACCGGCCTCTTCAAGCTGAAAGAGAATCGATATCGCCCGGAGTCGACGCGCTTCGTTCATGAAGGCTGTCGAGGGTCGAACAACAACCAGAAAGCGAGGGATGCCGATGCGGTACCTGCTCGCTTCCTCATGGCTTGCCGAGCCGGCCACTTGGACGACTTTGCTTGGCATTGGTTCGTTCATGGTGGACCGAGCACTTGCCGAGCCACGCTCAGATTTTTCGAGAGCGGCGCTTCGCTTCAGACCGAAAATCTTTGGGTCAAGTGCGATGGGTGCGGCGCCTCCAAGAACATGGCGCAAGCCTTCGGACAAGCGGGACGTGACAATCTCCCAGGGTGTCGGGGAAGGCACCCGCACGTCGATCGCTTCGAGGACGATTGCGCCGAGGAACCACGTGCCATCCTGCTTGGCGCCACCAATGGCTGGTTCCCGGTGACATTGTCCGTTCTCGCCATCCCGCAAACGGGTAGCCCCTTGGCTCAGCTCGTCGCCGATGGCTGGACGTTCTTCGAGGATGTCGCATCAGCGTCCGAAGTTGGCTTCGTGGTCAAGACGCTCAAAAAGACCGCGCAGCTTCCTGGCATTGAGCAGTTCTCGAACGAGCAGATATGGTCGGCCATAGAAGCCCACCGAAACGGGGCGGTGGATATCGAGCAAAGCGATCTCAAAGGTCCCGAGTGGGATGTGCTGACGGCCGAAAATCCACCGACTGACTACCCACATTTCATGAGCAAAAAGGTCGGCGTCCCTTCGGGATTCGAACCGACTATTACGCGCGTGCTGCTTCTGGAGCGGCTACGCGAAGTGAATGCCCTGCTCGGGTTCACTCGGATTGAATCCCCAGATGAAGGGACAGGAGACGCCGCAGCCCCACGAGCTCCCCTCGGTCGTTCCGCACCAGATTGGGTGCCCGCGACGCAGGTTCATGGCGAGGGCATATTCATCCGCTTCAACGCTGATGCACTGAAGTCGTGGGCGGACAAGGATGCGGTGAAGTCGCTCGATGCACGCTTACGGCTGGGACATCGCGGTTGGCGCCACAAACGAAATCTGGATCCGAACGAAGGCTATCCCGGTGCGCGCTATGTGATGCTTCACACCCTCGCGCACATGTTGATCAGAGAACTCGCACTCGAGTGCGGGTATAACGCGGCTAGCATTCGAGAGCGAATTTACGCGGAGATTGACGACGACAAGGATCAGGCCGGGTTCCTTATCTACACGGCCGCCGCAGACTCTGACGGAACACTCGGTGGATTGGTTGAACTGGGCAAACCCGAGAACCTTGGGCGCCTTCTCCACCAGGCTCTTGATCGAGCACATATCTGCGCATCCGATCCCTTGTGTTCCGAGCATGACCCCAGCAAGGATCAATCGTTGCATGGCGCTTCGTGCCACGCCTGCTCCTTCGTATCGGAGACGTCTTGCGAACGGGGCAATCGACATCTGGATCGTGCGTTGGTTGTCCCCACGCTCGAAAATCCCGATGCCGCATTTTTCCGGACTGCATGATGGAGCCGCTATTGAATGCGGTCGCGGAACTCGTGGTCCTGCTGTCTCCATCCAAGATCGGCGCGATCGTCTCTCGCATCCAGGGGACGACGTCGCTCGAACTGGATCGCAGCTTGAGCCAGGTCGTGGGCACGCCGGCAGCCCGTGCCGCATTGGATCTCCTCGTCACCACATGGGCACAGTCTGGGCTCTCAGGAGACGTCGTGGCGGGGATGCTGCTTGGCGCCGCTCGCGCACGACAACGGACTCAACGCGAGAACAACGTCGAGTTGGTCTGGACCGGCCCAACGACTCCGTTCGTCGCCACCCGACGCACCGAGCAGGTGCTATTGGATCTCATCCAGCGCGCTAAAACGGAACTCTTCATCGTCAGCTTCGTCGCCTACGATGTGCCGTCCGTCATCAGCGCCATAAATTCCGCGATCGACCGGGGCGTCGAGACCCGAATTCTTGTAGAAGCTTCCCTGACTGAAGGCGGTAGCTTGCTCGTCGACCCGGTGGCGACGATGAGAGGCTGCGTTCCTTCGGCCCTGCTATATTCGTGGACCGATCGGCCACATCCGTTCACGAACGGGCGCGTTCATGCAAAAGTTGCCGTGGCAGACAGCGACGCAGCGTTTCTAACGAGCGCGAACCTGACGGGTCATGCGCTCGAAAAGAACATGGAGGCCGGCGTGTTCGTTACCGGCGGCCACATTCCGGTCAGCCTGCGTGCCCATCTCCACGCCTTGGTCGAAACGAAAGTCATTCGGCCGGCCTGATGCTGAAGGCCGCGCACCTCCACCTGGATGCGCTTCGCTTCGGACCACCCGCGTCTACATGAAAAGGCGGACCGGATAAGAGTGCGGCTCCAGCTTCGGCATGCGCTTGACGATCGTCGCGAGCGTACCGGCGAAATTCAAGGTGACAGGCAGCCGGTCGTATGGCCCGTCATTATTCCAGTCCATTTTGGTTAGGGCCAGCGTTTCCCGGCAGAGATCGTCCATCGAACCCAAACCGGCATGCCGAACCAGCATCAATGGCTCGGGCGTACCTTTCCCCTCCTTGTAATAGTCCTTGCCTCCTGCGACCGCAGGCAGGTTGCCCTGCGTCCACAGCAGAGCCTCGTGCGGGCCGAGCTGGAAGGTCGTGCCGCGCCGACACGGATAGCCATGCGGTTGCTGTGGCTTCTGGATCAGGATGCCCCGCCACCCACAGCTCTGCTGGACGTGAACCAGCTCGATATTGTCGGCGTTGGGGAAGGCATCGAATACGCCTTCGACTTCCTCATAGCGGAACTCTGTATTCTTGTGGACCACGATGCGTTTCGGCGGATCGCCCGAATGCTTGCGCTGGTAGATGGCAAGGCTGCGCGTCATCACCTTGAGCATCTGTTCCCGGCGCAGGAAGGGGTTCTTCCCGAACATCTTGACCCCATCTGCTTCGTAGGCGACGAATTCCAGTCCCGATCCCTCGGCGTCGAATACCTGGCTACAGCAAATGGCGAACCGCGTATCCCTTCCGTCGCCAGCTCGCAGAGCGTAGTCGATGCCGATGAACGCAGCGCCGGGATCGGCGTCTGCGAGCACCCAAGGCACACCACCGGCCTTCGTGTAGAGCGCAATTCCCAGCCGCCAGGCGACGCTGCATCGGCAGAAATAGTCGAGCGCACTTACATCCCGGAGAAACTGCACGCAGATCCCTTCGGAGGCAGCGTAAGCCTTCACATAATCGTGCAGATCGAAATCATCACCGACCGGCCCGCGAAACCCCGCCTTCCATTCCTCGGTGAGCAAGATAACGACGACATCGTAAGCGTCGCGAAGGTTTCGCAGGGCGAAAAGCGCCTGAGTCAGCGCCTCGGCAAGTACGATATGTGGCGTGGGTGAGGCCGCTATGCGATCGGAAAGGTCCGCCGGCAACTCGATGCTGGTGCCTGTCCCCCCACGGGTGAGGCGAACTCCAAAGATACTCTCGAAGCCGCGGTATTGGGGCAGATAGGCCTTGCGTTCACGGGGTTGGTGAACCTGCTCCAACTCGCGGATCTGTCCCACCAGACGATCCGTCTGTCCAGCAGGCGCGATCATTCCGATCCGGATAGGGTTGGAGACGGCCGAAAGTTTGTCTTTGCTGTAAGGGCCGAACCGTAACAAGCCTTCCATGGGATGGATATCGACATCGCGCTGATCCTGCGAGCCAAAGCGCAGCCGCGGTTCTTGCAGAACGATGTGACCCGGCAGGCGGTAGGGCTTAGCCTCGGCGTTCATGGACGTCCCACCCCGCTGAACCCCGATGTCCGCAGAAGTTCGAATTCAGCATCGACACCGTCGCCGATATCAAAGGCTCGTAGCCTCACGCTATGGCCCTTGCCGATGATCAACGTGATCCATCCATCGAGTAAGGCGTTGGCGTGGCGGTTGTGCCGCCGGGCGCGACGCTCCCGAACGAACTCTCGAACCAGTTCGACATGTTCTTCCGGCGTCTCCTCGGGAATATCGGTTATGATCGTCGGTTCGACGAGAAGCCAAAGGCGATCGAATCGATGGTCGACGCGCAATCCACATGCTTCGGTCCACCCGACCTGCGTGCCCGAAACCGTACCGGCGATCCGGTCGACGGGTTTGACGCGATCGGTGCTGAAGATCGAAGGCTGCACCTGCCGAGCATCTGGGACGAGAAAGGACTTCCGCCCCCTGCGCTGCAAAGTCAGGCCAGGACACTTGCCGAGCGCGCGAAACAAGGCATCGCGGACGATCGCTCGCTCTCCCGTTTCCTTGACGAGACGCCGGGAAGCCAGCGGGTGGGTATCGAACACCTTGATCGCGAACGGCTCGAAGGTCTTTCGAACGTCAATATCGCGTCCGAAAGCGAGCACGCCATCACGTATTCTATGTGCGTCGATATCTACGCCCGCTGCGCTAATCGCGTCCTGAATGTCCTGATAGCCGCCGATCTGGCAATCCACGAGGCGGCACAAGGCTGGCTGAGAGAGCAGTGGAAACGCGTTGGTTCGGATGGCAGGCGTGCTTCCCGTACTCGTGCGCGGTGTGGACTTGGCCAGCCGCGGACGTACCACACCAGCCAAGGCCTGCACCTTGTCCGCTGTCTGCGGCAAATAGCGCACGAGATCGGAGAAAAATTCGTCGAACGACTCGGTCTCGACGAAATGCGCCTCTACGCCCAGCGCCCGAGCGCGCTGGAGCAGTGCATCAACAGCAGGATAAGGCTCATCCTGGCTGCGCTTGAACCAAAACAGCCCACCGGGGAAACCACGACCCTCATCCAGGGCCTCGGTCAGTGCCGCGATGATCGAGGCATCGCGCCCGCTGTAACCCACCACGGCGAGCCCTTGGCGACGACATGCATCGATCAGACTGCGCCGCATCTCCACGTCCTGCGCACGCAATTCCGCATCGGTATTCTTCAGCGCGTCGGAATGATAGTCGCCATGCAGCTTACCATAGACTGGCCAACGCCCTTCATCATGGGCACGTCGGAATTTCTCGGGCTCACCAAGATCGGCCGCGACCAGACACCCTGTGCTCCCCAATACCTGAACGGCTGCGTCCTCGACTGTTCGATCGAAATTGGTTGTCCAGATGATACGGCAGAGTTTCTCGCGCATCAGCAGGGCGAGAGCCAGATGGCCGAATGAAGGCTTACCACGACCGAGTAACTCGTCCAGGTAGGCGCGCCGGTCCTTTGCAGACGGATATGTCGCCTCGAAATAGGCAGAATACTCCGTCTCCGACCCCGCCGGCGGAAGCGTACCGATCGTATCGAAATGCGCTTGCAGCTTTCGTTGGACTACCACCTCCCCGATGTCGGTTATGGCGGATGGCGACAGCTTTTTCTGTGAACGGTAGAGTCGCTGCTTGAAGTCCCAAATCATGTCGCCGGCCGTTTTGATGCCAGCCGAACGCGAAGCACCCGCGCCCAGGAACCACATGATCTGCGAGCCCCTCAACTGGAAAAGCCGCAAAAATGAGGGCAGATCCATCATTGAGGCAACTGCCAAGGGTTCGACCGAGCTATCCCGGTCGACAGAAGGGCCGACGAGATCGTTGACGTTGGATCCGTACAAGCTCGAGGGCTTCCTTTCTCAATAGCCACGACAAGGGAACGACCGTGCATCTCCGCTCAACGTAGCGAAGAATCAGGCACCATAGGATACCCTAGCGGCGCAAGAACAAAAAGGAAACCAGAGACCTGCGCTAGGTGAGGTCGCGGGGAGATCACTGTCCTGCCTGAATGAATGGGGCGTCGCCCTTCGGGCCGGGCTCTCGGCAAAGCTGAAGCCCTGCCTTGCTGGGCTTCCCCCTCCGGGCTTCCATCCCTGACGCAAGAGTAGGGGCAGCCGTATTCCCGCGAATCCGCTTCTGCGTCTCTACGTTTTCGGACAGGCGAGAGTGAGAGTGCGGACCGGATTGCCGTGACGGGTTGAGGGTCGGGAGAGAGGCTCCCGGCGCCCGTCGCGGAGACCCGCGATGTCCAGACATGCTGCTCACGCCCGTTCCGGCTCCGACCGGACGAGCCTCTATGACGAAATCACCGGAAAGATCCTCGCCGAGCTGGAGGCCGGCCGGCTACCTTGGATTCAGCCTTGGGGCACAGCGGCGGCGAAAGCGCCGCTCGCCATGCCGAAGAACGCCGCCACCGGCCGAGGTTATTCCGGCATCAATGTGCTGATCCTCTGGGGCGCCGTGATCGAGCATGGCTTCCCCGGCCAAAGCTGGCTCACCTTCAGGCAGGCGCTCGCGGTCGGCGGGCATGTGCGTAAAGGCGAGCGCGGAACGACGGTCGTTTATGCCGATCGCTTCGTCCCCGACGACGAGAAGCGACGCGCCCGCGAGACCGGCGAGGAAGCCCAGGCGATCCCGTTCCTGAAGCGCTTCACGGTTTTCAACCTGGCGCAATGCGAGGGCTTGCCCGACGACCTCGCGATTGTCGCGCCGCTGCCCGATCCCGGCCTGATCGAGCCGAAGGTGGAGGCGCTGATCAAGGCAAGCGGGATCGATTTCCGGATCGGCGGCGACCGTGCCTTCTACGTGCCAGCGCGCGATTATGTGATGGTCCCGCCGCCCCAGGCTTTCTTCGAGCCCATCAACTGGCACCGCACGGCCCTGCATGAATGCTCCCATGCCAGCGGGGCGCCGGATCGCCTGAATCGCGACCTCTCCGGTTCCTTTGGCACGAAGAAGTACGCCTTCGAGGAGATGATAGCCGAGATTTCAGCGGCATTCTGCTGTGCTGCGCTCGGCATCGTGCCGACCGTGCGGCACGCCGATTACATCGGATCCTGGGCCGAGGTTCTGCGCGAGGACAATCGCGCCATCGTCCGCGCAGCGTCGCAAGCCAGCAAGGCTGCCGATTTCCTGCTCGGCTTCCTGTCCGAAGACGAACGGCTTGCTCCGGTCTCCGCCGACGCCGGCGAGCGGGAGGCAGCCTGATGCGCGCGCCGTCTCCAGCAGGCCGGCGACGCTTCCGGCAGGAATCCTCGTCATCTCCCGAGTCCTGTCATGCGTCCGCACGGGCGCGCAGCTCATCGACGCGCTGGCGGGGGAGGTATCTCTTCGACAATGCAGTTGAGTTCCTCGCCGGGGCGCGCCACCTCGCGACGGCGGGCGATCCACACTCTCGCGAAGCCCTATTTCATCTCATCGGATGCGCCGTCGAGCTGTCGCTGAAGTCCTATCTGCATTTCCGGGGGTGGAACGATGACCGGTGCCGCCATGAGGTTCGGCACGATCTGGTCAAGGCGCTCGCCGCAGCGGAACGGCTCGGATTGCATCCACGTCATCCGGATGTGCGGATGCTGACGCGGATATTGTCGCCCTACTACCGCTGCCATCGCATCCGCGAGTTGGCGAAGCGCAACCCGGCGCCGATATCGCCCGAACGGGCGTTGCAGGCAGCCGAAGGATTGCTGGACGATGTTCTCGCCGCTGTGGCGGGGCGTCTCCGTTCCCGCCACTGACCGGATCTCCGGCGTCTGCTGCGCGCCAGCCGCCGTTCCTCGCTTCTCCGCCCCTTCGGCCTTCGCTTTCGCCGCTAGCCGAGAGGAAGAGGGCCGAGGGGATTTTCGTGACGGGTTGGAGGCCGGGAGAGAGGCTTTCGGCCGCCCGTCGCGGAGACTATCCCCATGGCTACTGCCGTTCAGAAGATCACCCTGTCGTCCTCGCGCGACATCCCCTTCAACAAGCTGGTGCTGAGCCAGTCGAACGTCCGGCGCGTGAAAGCCGGCGTCTCGATCGAGGAGCTGGCCGAGGACATCGCCCGGCGCGGCCTGCTTCAGGGCCTCAATGTCCGCCCCGTGCTCGACGCCGAAGGCAAGGAAACCGGCATGTTCGAGATCCCGGCCGGCGGCCGACGTTACCGGGCGCTCGAACGGCTGGTCAAGCAGAAGCGTCTGGCAAAGACCGCGCCCGTGCCCTGCGTGGTGCGCGATCCCGCGACCGGCATCCTCGCCGAGGACGATTCGCTCGCCGAAAACTGCCAGCGCGCTCCGCTCCATCCGCTCGACCAGTTTCGCGCCTTCCAGACGCTTCGCGAGAAGGGCCAGTCCGAGGAGGAGATCGCGGCCGCCTTCTTCGTGCCCGTCAACGTCGTCAAGCAGCGGCTGCGGCTCGCGGCGGTTTCTCCGACGCTGCTCGAAACCTATGCCGAGGACGGCATGTCGCTCGAGCAGTTGATGGCCTTCACCGTCTCCTCCGACCATGCCCGCCAGGAACAGGTCTGGGAGGCGATCCGCAATAGTTGGTCGAAGGAACCGTATCAGATCCGCCGCATGCTGACGGAATCGACGGTGCGAGCCTCCGACAAGCGCGCCGTGTTCGTCGGGATCGACGCCTATGAGGCGGCCGATGGCATCGTCCTGCGCGACCTGTTCCAGTCCGACGATGGCGGCTGGCTGCAGGATGCGGGCCTCCTCGACCGGCTGGCCGCTGAGAAGCTGAAGGTCATGGCCGACGAGATCGCCAATGAAGGCTGGAAGTGGATCGAGGTTGCCGTCAGCTTTCCCTACGACAACGCCCGCGACCTGCGCGCTCTCGTCGGCACGCCGATCGACCTCACTGCCGATGAGCAGGCGACGATCGACGCCCTGAACGCCGAATATGCGAAGCTGGAGGCCGAATATGACGGCGCGGACGAGCTGCCCGACGAGGTGGATGAGCGGCTCGGAGAAATCGAGACGGCGCTCGCCAATTTCGAGAACCGACCGGTCCAATATGATCCGGCCGATATCGTCCGTGCTGGTGTGTTCGTCAGCATCGATGCGGACGGCTCGCTCCTCGTCGATCGCGGCTATGTCCGCCCCGAGGACGAGGCGCCGGCCGCCGTCGACGGCGAGGATGGCGAAGACGCTCCGACCGACGCGAACGATCCCGCGGCGCCTTCCGTCCAGCGCGCCGTCATCACCATCGGCGGCCTACCCGTCGAGCCGGAGGAGGACGAGGAGGACGTCATCAAGCCGCTGCCCGAGCGTCTGGTGATGGAACTGACCGCGCACCGCACGCTGGCACTGCGCGACGCCATGGCCAACAATCCCCACGTCGCCATGACGGCGCTCCTGCACAAGCTCGTCACCGATGCCTTCCAGCGCGTGTCGAGCGCCGGCGGGTGCCTGGAGGCCTCGGTCCATCATGTCTTCTTCTCCGCCCAGTCCGCCGACCTGAAGGACAGCCCGTCCGCGAAGTCGGTGAACGAGCGGCAGGAAGCGTGGAAAACCGACATCCCGCAGGACGATCAGGCCCTGTGGGACTGGCTCGACGCGCTCGATGCCGCCAGCCGCATGGCGATGCTCGCCCATTGCGTCAGCTATGGCGTCAACGCCCTCCATGAGAAGGTCGACCGCTATGGCGGCTCCGGCCTCTCGCAGCATGGGCTCGAACGCCGCCTTGGCCAGGCTGACCGGCTGGCCCGTGCCTGCGGGCTCGACATGGTGGAGGCAGGCTGGAAGCCGACCGTCGAGAACTATCTCGGCCGTGTCACCAAGGCTCGCATCCTGGAAGCCGTGCGCGAGGCCAGGGGGGAACAGGCCGCGCAACTCATCGATCATCTGAAGAAGGGCGATATGGCGAAGGAAGCCGAGCGGCTGCTCGCCGACACCGGCTGGCTGCCAGATCCTTTGCGTACAGCGGGGCCGCTGCGCCTTGCCGACGCCGGGTCGGCTGCCGACCTGGCGACGGCCGAGGGTGAAACCGAGGCGCTGCCCGACTTCCTCGCCGGCGATGACGACGAGTCTTCCGCCAGCGCCGAGAGCGAGGATGACCCGGCCCGCATGATCGCCGCCGAATAGCCGGACCACGCGGGGCGGCCCCGGCCGCCTCGCATCCCTTCACCCATCCGCTTATCCGAGCCCGGCCCTCCGCAACGGGGAACAGCCGGGCTCCTCTCGTTTCAGGAGCCTCGCATGGCCGACTATTTCACCCATTTCTCATGCCTGCTCGATGTCGGCACGCCGCAGAACGCAGCCCGCGCGCTCGACCTCTACAACAGGCTGTCCGACGACGGCGCGTCGGAAGACCCGCCGTCCGACGGTTTCCTGCTTTCGATCCAGCCCGAGCATGGCGGCACCCGGCTCTGGATCCGCGATGACGTGACCGGTGATCCCCAGCGCGTCATCGACTTCGTGCTGCTCTGCGCGAAGACATTCGGTCTCACCGGCCGCTGGGGTTTCCAGTACGCCAACACCTGCTCGCGTCCGCGCATCGATGCCTTCGGCGGCGGCGCGCATGTGATCGATCTCGGCACCGGCCAATCCGTTGCCTGGATCGGCACGCACGGATGGCTCGCCGAAATGCTCGCGACGGGAGGGTCGGACGATGCCGAGGATCGTTGAAACCACCGTCTATCAGCTCGGCGAGCTGTCCGTGGAGGCGCATGAGAAGGCGCGTGCCTGGTTCCGCGAAAGCATGGACACCGATGATTGGTACGAATTCGTCTACGAGGACTTCGAGGCGATCTGCGCCATTCTCGGGGTGCGGCTCAAGACCCGCGCCGTGCGCCTCCATGGCGGCGGTACGCGGCAGAAGTCCTGCGTCTATTTCCGCGGTTTCTGGTCGCAGGGTGATGGCGCCTGCTTCGAGGCCTTCTATTCCCATGCCAAAGGCGCCCCTGACAAGATCAGGGCGCACGCGCCGCAAGATGGCGAGCTTCACCGGATCGCGGACGCCTTGGAGACGGTCCAGAAGCGGAACTTCTATCAGCTTCATGCCGATGCCAGCCATCGCGGCCGCTATACCCACGAATACTGCATGGCGATCTCGGTCGAGCGCGATAGTCCGACCTGCCAGGACATGACCGCCGATGCGGAGGAAGCCGTGACGGAAGCGCTGCGCGATCTCGCTCGCTGGCTCTACCGCCAGCTCGAGCGGGAATATGAGTATCAGACCTCGGACGCCGTGGTCGACGAGGCGATCATCGCCAACGCATACACCTTCACCAATTTCGGGCGCCGCTTCGGCTGAGCGTCTGGGCGCCATCGTCACGATGGCGGTCCGGCTAGAGGAAGAGGGTTGCCGGGACGGGTTTGAGCCGGTGCGGTCGAGAGAGAGCGCCAGCCGGCTCGTCCCGTCCCGCTCTCCTCGAGGTTCCCTCCATGACCACTGTCTCCGCTTCCGTGGCCGCTCGCGCGGTCACGTCCCTCCCGCTCGTTCCGGCCGCTCGCATCGCCGAGGCGGCGCGGCTTCTCCTTCCCCATCTCGAACGCGGCCAGCGCATCGACGCGGGCGTCCTGCGGACCGCCATGGAAACGGCCTTCGGCGCCTCCGATGCGACCGGCGCCTGGGACTGGAAGGCCGCCTATGACGCCTGCGAGGCGGCGACCGTGCTGTTCCTGCGCAAATACGGAAAGGCGCTTTCCCGCAAAGCCGGCTCTCCGGCTGCCATGCTGCCGATGCTGGCGAAGATCGCCGGCCTTCTTCCCACCCACACGCGCCGTTCGGCCGAGAGCGAGACCTACCAGCAGTTCTCGACACCGATCCCGCTGGGTCTCGCGGCCGCAACCGCTGCGGCGATGACCTCCGCCGACCGCGTGCTGGAGCCCTCTTCCGGCACCGGCCTGCTCGCCATCCTGGCCGAGATCGCGGGCGGATCGCTGGTCTTGAACGAACTGGCCGAGACCCGCGCCGCTCTTCTCTCCCACCTCTTTCCGGCCATTCCCGTCAGCCGCTTCGACGCCGCGCAGATCGACGATCATCTGCATGCGGCCGTGGTGCCGTCCGTCGTTCTGATGAACCCGCCGTTTTCGGTGATGGCAAACGTCTCGGGCCGGATGGCCGACGCCGCCTATCGTCATGTCGCCTCGGCGCTTGCGCGGCTCGCCGAGGGCGGGCGTCTTGTGGCGATCACCGGTGCGAACTTCTCTCCCGACAATCCGGCCTGGGCCGCGGCATTCACTCGCTTGCAGGCGCGCGGGCGCGTGGTGTTCACCGCCGCCATCGACGGCTCGGTCTATGCCAGGCACGGCACCACCATCGACACGCGGCTGACCGTCATCGACAAGCTGCCCGCCGATGATCCGGCGGTGTTCCCTGTCCCGCCAGGCGTCGCGCCCGACGTCGCCACGCTGCTCGGCTGGATCGACGCCCATGTTCCGGCGCGTCTGCCGGTCGCGGCCTCGGTTCGCGTTTCCGCCATTCCCGCCGCCGCGTGTGCCGTCGCTGCGCGCCCCGTCCGGGGATTTGCCTCACGGCCATCCACTCCCGTTCCGGCCAACCTCACCGAGCCCGACGGGGTCGACATTGACTATGAGACGGTGGACTTGACGCCGTCTGAGAACACCCGACTGACGGACGCGATCTATGAGGAATACGCTCTTCAGTCGATCCGCATTCCCGGCGCGCAGGCTCATCCCACCAAGCTGGTGCAATCGGCGGCCATGGCCTCGGTCGCGCCGCCGAAGCCGAGCTATCGGCCGCGCCTGCCGGCCAACATCGTCACCGATGGCCTGCTGTCGGACGCCCAACTCGAGACCGTGATCTATGCCGGCGAGGCCCATGGCGAATTCCTCGCCGGGTCCTGGACCGTGGACGAGACCTTCGACATCGTTTCGGCCGCGCGCGACGATGCGCCGAATGCCGTGCGTTTCCGGCGCGGCTTCATGCTCGGTGACGGAACCGGCGCCGGCAAGGGCCGCCAGTCGGCCGGCATCATCCTCGACAACTGGATGCAAGGGCGTCGCAAGGCGGTCTGGATCTCCAAGGCCGATCTCATCGAGGACGCCCGGCGCGACTGGTCGGCGCTCGGCATGGAGCGGCTGCTGATGACGCCGCTTTCCCGCTTCCCGCAGGGCAAGCCCATCACGCTTCAGGAAGGCGTCCTATTCACCACCTATTCCACGCTGCGCTCCGACGAGCGTGGCGAGAAGCTTTCCCGGGTCAAACAGATCGTCGAATGGTTGGGCTCCGACTTCGACGGAGTGATCGTTTTCGACGAAAGCCACGCCATGCAGAATGCCGCTGGCAGCAAGGGTGACCGCGGCGAGCAGGCCGCCTCGCAGCAGGGACGCGCGGGCCTCCGCCTCCAGCACGCACTGCCCAATGCCCGTGTCGTCTACGTGTCCGCCACGGGCGCGACCACCGTCCACAATCTCGCCTATGGGCAGCGGCTCGGCCTCTGGGGCGGCGAGGATTTCCCCTTCGTGACGCGGGCCGAGTTCGTCGAGGCGATCGAGGCCGGCGGCGTAGCGGCGATGGAAGTCCTGGCGCGCGACCTCAAGGCGCTCGGCCTCTACACCGCCCGGTCGCTCTCCTATGACGGCGTCGAATATGAGCTGGTCGAGCACCAACTCACGCAGGAGCAGACGCGCATCTATGACGCCTATGCCGGAGCTTTCGCCATCATCCACAACAATCTCGATGCGGCGATGCAGGCCGCCAACATCACCGGCGAGCATGGCACGCTGAACCGGCAAGCGAAGTCGGCGGCGCGTTCCGCCTTCGAATCCACCAAGCAGCGCTTCTTCGGTCATCTGCTGACCTCGATGAAAACCCCGACTCTGATCCGCTCGATCGAGCGCGATCTTGAGGAAGGTCACGCCGCGGTCATCCAGATCGTTTCGACCGGCGAGGCGTTGATGGAGCGCAGGTTGGCGGAAATCCCGACCGAGGAATGGAACGACGTCCGGGTCGACATCACGCCGCGCGAATATGTTCTGTCGTACCTGCAGCACAGCTTCCCGGTGCAGCTCTATGAACCCTTCACCGACAGCGAGGGCAACCTGTCGTCCCGGCCGGTTTTCCGTGACGGCCAGCCGGTCGAAAGCCGCGAGGCCGCCGCCCGCCGCGACCGCCTGATCGAAAAGCTCGCGAGCCTGCCGCCCGTTCCCGGCGCGCTTGATCAGGTCGTGCAGCATTTCGGCACCGACACGGTGGCGGAAGTCACCGGCCGCTCGCGCCGCATCCTGCGCAAGACTGGCGCGGACGGGATCGATCGCCTGATGGTCGAGAACCGTGCCGCCTCGGCTTCGCTCGCCGATGTGGCCGCCTTCATGGACGACCAGAAGCGCGTGCTCGTCTTCTCCGACGCGGGCGGGACGGGCCGCAGCTACCATGCCGAATTGTCGGCGCGGAACCAGCGGCTGCGGGTCCACTATCTCCTGGAACCGGGCTGGAAGGCCGACGCCGCCATCCAGGGCCTGGGGCGGACGAACCGCACCAACCAGGCGCAGCCGCCGCTCTTCCGGCCGATCGCGACCGACGTGAAGGCCGAGAAGCGCTTCCTGTCGACGATCGCGCGGCGGCTCGACACGCTCGGCGCGATCACGCGCGGCCAACGCCAGACCGGCGGCCAAGGCCTGTTCCGGCCCGAGGACAATCTGGAAAGCCCCTATGCGCGCGACGCGCTGCGGCAACTCTATCATCTCCTGGCGCGCGGCAAGGTCGAGGGCTGCTCGCTCCAGATGTTCGAGGATGCCACGGGCCTTTCGCTCATGGACGCGAACGGCATCAAGGACGAGTTGCCGCCGATCACCACCTTCCTCAACCGGCTGCTGGCGCTCACCATCGCGCTTCAGGGCATCCTGTTCACGGCGTTCGAGCAGCTTCTCAATGCCCGGATCGAAGGCGCCATCGCTTGCGGAGCCTATGACTTGGGGCTGGAGACGCTCAAGGCCGAGAGCTTCGTCGTCACCGGCCGGCGCACCATCCATGTCCATCCCGGCACCGGCGCGGAAACCCGGCTGCTAACCATCACCCAGCGCGAACGCAACCGGCCGGTCGCGCTCGATCATGCCCTTGCCCACCTCTCTGATCGTCGCGCCGCGCTGCTCGTCAACGAGCGTTCAGGACGGGCCGCCGCTCAGATCCCGACCAGCAGCGTCATGCTCGACGATGGCGAGATCGAACGGCGTGTCCGCCTGATCCGGCCGATGGAGGCGCACAATATCCCGGTGAAGATGATGGGCGAGACCCACTGGATCGAGGCCGATGAAGCTAGTTTCGCCAAGGCATGGAACGCCGAGCTGGCAGAGGTGCCGGAATTCTCCGACAGCACCATCCATGTCGTCGCCGGGCTGCTGCTGCCGATCTGGAAGCGCCTGCCGAACGAGTCGACGCGCGTCTATCGGCTTCAGACCGACGACGGCGAGCGCATCGTCGGCCGTCGGGTTTCGCCGGCATGGGTGGCGGGAGCGACCGCTACCGGCGCGACGACGCTGACGCCGGACGATGCCTTCGCGGCCCTGATGGACGGCCGGACGATCCTCGATCTGGCTGAAGGGCTCCAACTGCGCCGGGTCCGCGTCATGGGCGCCCATCGCATCGAACTCAGCGGGTTCACCGACACCATGCGCGATCGCCTGGCGGCCTACGGGCTGTTCCACGAGATCATCTCGTGGACCTTGCGCATGTTCGTGCCGACGGACGCGAGCGGCCCCGCCATCCTGGCAAGGATCATGGAGCGTTACCCGGTCGAGCGGATCGGCGAGCGGGAGGCTGCGTAAATGGCTCGCCACGACGCATCCGAACTGGCGCGGCGCCTTGCCCGCCAGGCCGAGGCGGTGTGCCGGCACTATCTGTCCGCCGGTCATCGCGAGGGCCGCTACTGGCTGGTCGGCGATGTGCAGGGCACGCCGGGTCGCTCCATGTTCGTCCGGCTCAAGGGACCGGAGTCCGGCAAGGGCGCGGCGGGCAAATTTACCGACGCCGCTACCGGCGAGCATGGCGACCTGCTAGACGTCATTCGCGAGAGCTGCGGGCTGGTCGACTTCAAGGACGTCGCCGACGAGGCGCGGACTTTCCTCAGTCTGCCTCATTCCGAACCGGTGCCGCAACCGAGGCAAAGGCCGACGTCCGCGCCAACCGGATCGCCGGAGGCCGCACGCCGACTCTTCGCCATGTCGCAGCCGATTACGGGCACAGTCGCAGAAGCGTACTTACGGAAGCGCGGCATCACGGCTTTGCACGGAGCCGGATCACTCCGCTTCCACCCGCGCTGCTATTATCGGCCCGACGAGCATTCGCCGACCGAGACCTGGCCGGCGATGATCGCTTCCGTCACCGACCTCGACGGCCGGATCACCGGCGCGCATCGCACCTGGCTTTCCCCCGATGGCGACGGCAAGGCGCCGATCGACACACCGAGGCGGGCAATGGGCGAGCTTCTCGGCCATGCGGTCCGGTTCGGCGTGGCGCACGACGTGATAGCGGCGGGAGAAGGCATCGAGACGATCCTGTCGCTGCACTGTGTCCTGCCCCACATGCCGATGGTCGCCGCGCTTTCGGCCGCCCACCTTGCCGCCATCCTGTTCCCGGCGGCATTCCGCAGACTCTACATCGTCCGCGACGACGATCCGGCCGGCGATGGCGCGCGCGACAGCCTGATCGAGCGGGCGAACGCCGCCGGGATCGAGGCGATCGTATTGTCGCCGGTGCTCGGGGACTTCAACGAGGATCTCCGCACCTTCGGCATCGACGCTCTGCGGGCAGCGGTCCGCCAGCAGCTCGCCCCGGAGGACGTCGCCCGTTTTCTCGCCCTGGCGGCATAGCCGGAAGGGGCAAGCGCGGGCAGCGGCAGCCATCGCCGCATCGCACGAGGCTGCATCCCGTTGCGGCGGAGAGGACCGCGACCCGGCCTTCGAGAGGGCGATCGGCCGTCAAGCGGCCCGGACCGGCAATGGCTGCGCCCGGCTATTTTCCGGCGCGCTCCAGGGGAGCGCTTTCCATCGCGAAACAAAATAGCCGGCCTTCGCCATCCGGCGCGATGCTTGGCCCTGCGCTGACGCTCCGGGTGCAGGTCCGGCCCGCCCGACGGCTTTCGTCGCCAGAAGGCCGCGAGGGTCGCGGTCAAAACGACGAAGGAGCATCCCATGGCAAGCGAGCACGACGACGGCTTCGAACCGCACCACGCCTCATCCCCAACCGACCACGTCCTGACCGAACTCCAGCTCTACGGCTTTCGTCCCTTTCAAGACGAACCCGATCCGAGGCCACTTCCCGAAGGCGATGCGGTCGCCGGGGCCATCGCCGACATCTTCGACGCCCTGATCGCCACCCTTGAGGACACCCGCCTCGAACCCGACCTCGATGACCTCCTCTGGTCGGCCGTCAACCTCTTCCATCGCGCCACCGGCCGGATCGAACGCGAACTCGACGACAATGAGCAGGCGCAGCGCCGCGGCCAGCGCGAACAGGATGGCTCGGAGGTGAAGTCGGTAGAACTCGAACGTCTCACCGCCGAGGGACAGACCATGATCGAGCGCCGCAATGCCTTCGAGCTGATGCGCGACCAGGCCGCAGAACACTTCGAGCGCCACACCGGATCATCCTGGCGGCCACGCAGCGGATCGATGGTCAATCACCGCGCCATGACCTCAGCGATGATCGACAGCCGCGATTTCCTCGCCGCCAAGCGCCGGGCCGAGAGCGAGGTGCTGATCCCGGCGGGTCCGAAGATCGCGGTTACCGGCGGACTCGACTTCAATGATCACCGGCTGATCTGGGCCAAGCTCGATCAGGTCCACACCAAGCATCCCGACATGGTGCTGCTGCACGGTGGATCGCCGAAAGGCGCCGAACGCATCGCCGCTCGCTGGGCCGACCACCGCAAGGTTCCGCAGATCGCGTTCAAGCCCGACTGGACGAAGCACGCCAAAGCCGCGCCGTTCAAGCGCAACGACCAGATGCTCGCCGTCCTGCCGATCGGCGTGATGGTCTTCCCCGGCACCGGCATCCAGGACAATCTCGCCGACAAAGCGCGTAAGTTCGGCATCCCGGTTTGGAAGTTCGGCAACGGCGGCGCGTGAGCGCCGCCAGCCTCACCTGCAAATATTCGACAACGGGAACGCAGCCCACAACTGTTTCCGAACTTTCGTGCAGGGCGGCGAATTGCCCTCGCAAACGTCCCAATTGTACGGCGTCGCCAATATCAGGTGTGCGAATTCCCGACATAATCGGGAATTCATCGCGACAAGATATTGTTGCAGAAAGGGAAGACCATTATCCAGCGCAGCATGAGAGTTTCGCTACATCCTTGGCAAATCCTTGGGCAGCGAGTTTCAGCCCCTCCACGGTGGTGAGATAGGGGAAAATCATCTCGCCGAGGGCCTTCGCCGTCATGCCGTGCTTTAGCGCCAGCGCCAGGCTCTGGATGCTGTCTGCGCCCTCAGGAGCGAGAATCTGGCCGCCGAGGAGCCGGTCGCTCTTTGCGTCCGCCACCAGCTTGATGAGCCCACGCGTATCGCGGGCGGCGAGCGCGCGCGGCACCTGGTCGAGCGACACCACCGACGTCTTGACCTCGACTCCGCGCTCGATTGCCTGCGCCTCGCTGAAACCGACGCCGGCTACTTGCGGATCGGTGAAGACCACCCAGGGCATAGCGGTGTTGTCATAGACGAGGCTGTCGCCGTTCAGCGCATTGCGCGCCGCGAGCTTGGCGCCGTAAGCCGCCATATAGACGAACTGATCGCGCCCTGTTACATCGCCGGCGGCATAGACGCCGGATTTCGAGGTGCGCATCCGGTCATCGACGACGATCCCACCATTGGGCGCCAGCCTTATGCCGGACTCCTCCAGGCCAAGATTCACCGTGTTGGGCATGCGTCCGGTCGTCACCAGAACCTGCTCGGCGGTGAGCATTTCGGCGCGACCATCTACATCAATGGTCAGCGTGATTTCACCGTCTTGCTGCTCGATCCTGGAATAAGTCAGTCCGGTGCGAACCGTGATGCCTTCGTCGGCCAGATAGCGAGCGAGTGCTTGCGCTATTTCCGGTTCCGCCTCGGGTAGCAGGCGCGATCGCGTGACCATGGTCACGGCGGTCCCGGTGCGGGCGAACATCTGTGCCAACTCGCAGCCAATATAACCGCCGCCGATGACCAGAAGCGAGCGCGGCTGTTGGTCAAGTTCCAGCGCTGTGGTGCTGGTGAGGTAGGGAACATTCTCAATGCCGAGGATGCTCGGCATGGCCGGTGACGCGCCGGTGGCGACGATGATCTTGCCGGCAGCGATTGGGCTGTCGTTCACAAGCACACCGGCGCCATTCAGCCTTGCTGCCCCCTCCAGATAGGCGATGCTGTTATATTCGGGCAGCAGATCGACATATTTCTTCTGCCGGAGCGTTCCGACGAGATCGTCCTTGGCCGCGATCAGCGCTCGCCAGTCAGCGACATGAGCCTCACCGGCGAGGCCGGCGAACCGACTTGCCGCGCGTGCGCCATGCAGAGCTTCGGCGGCGCGGATCATGGTCTTGGAGGGCACACAGCCGACATTGACGCAGGTACCGCCGATGAGCCCATGGCCGATGAGAGCCACATTCGCGCCTTGCTCGGCGGCCGTGATCGCAGCGGAGAAACCCGCCGAACCCGCGCCGATGACGGCGAGATCATAGCCACCCTTCCGGCTTCCGTCCGTGCTGCAGCAATCGACCATGTCAGGCCCTTTCCTTGTTCGATTGTGTTTCAGAGGCGCAGCACGCCGCCGCCCGCTGCCGCCGCCAGAGCCCATAGGCAGTGATCGCGAGAAAGAGGACGAGCGCTGGAATGAGCACATAGTCGACCCACCCGAGCCAGGCCGACAGGCCAAGAGCGCCGAGCGCGATGACCAGGATCGGTGTTGCGCAGCAGATCGCCGCGATGACCGATCCGATGATGCCGGTCTTGAGGATCGTCGTGTCCTTCATCTTCCCGGACCTAGCTTCTCGCTGTTGCGGGATAGCCAGCATTCGTCGAGGCCGCCGCGATCGCTTCCGGCGTCGCGATCAAGGGATCAAAGACGACGGTCGCTGTCTTGGCGTCGAAGTCGATCCGAACCGATCGCACGCCGCTGACGCGCTCCATTGCTGATTTGACCGTCACCGGACACAGTGCGCAGGTCATGTTCTCGATGGTGAAGCTCATCGTTCGGAGAGCC
>WBZS01000439.1_pt1 | contig 55573 bp, 50 predicted proteins | sample 5204201 | NCBI WGS metagenome assembly WBZS01 (sample SAMN12344357, study PRJNA552823) | activated sludge metagenome | biome: Activated sludge suspended growth; feature: Nitrification reactor; material: Wastewater; isolation source: activated sludge from nitrification reactor of wastewater...
TGGTGCCGTCGTCCTCGATGGAGATGTTGGCGCCGGTGTCGTCCTGGATCTGGTTGATCATCTTGCCCTTGGGGCCGATCACCTCGCCGATCTTGTCGACCGGGATCTTGATGGTGATGATCCGCGGTGCGAACGGCGACATCTCGTCCGGGGTGTCGATGGCCTCGCCCATCACGTCCAGCAGGGTGTGCCGAGCCTCGCGGGCCTGCTGCAGGGCGCCGGCCAACACGTCGGACGGAATGCCGTCGAGCTTGGTGTCGAGCTGCAGGGCGGTGACGAAGTCACGGGTGCCGGCGACCTTGAAGTCCATGTCACCCAGGGCGTCCTCGGCGCCGAGGATGTCGGTCAGCGCGAGGTAACGCATCTGGCCGTCGATCTCGTCGCTCATCAGGCCCATCGCGATGCCCGCGACCGGCGCCTTCAGCGGCACGCCGGCGTTCAGCAGCGCCAGCGTGGACGCACACACCGAACCCATCGACGTCGAACCGTTCGAGCCGAGCGCCTCGGACACCTGACGGATCGCGTAGGGGAACTCCTCGCGCTTGGGCAGCACCGGCACCAGGGCCCGCTCGGCGAGCGCACCATGGCCGATCTCGCGCCGCTTCGGCGAACCGACCCGGCCGGTCTCACCGGTCGAGTAGGGCGGGAAGTTGTAGTTGTGCATGTAGCGCTTGGTGGTCTCGGGCGCCAGCGAATCGATCTTCTGCTCCATGTCGAGCATGTTCAGCGTGCTCACACCCAGGATCTGGGTCTCGCCACGCATGAACAGCGCCGAGCCGTGCACCCGCGGGATCACGCCGACCTCGGCGGACAGCGTACGGATGTCGCGCGGCCCGCGGCCGTCGATCCGGATGCCGTCGGTCAGGGTCTTGGTGCGGACGACCTTCTTGGTGAGCGCCCGGTAGGCCCCGGTGATCTCCTTCTCGCGGCCCTCGAAGGTGCCGTCGAGTTCGGTGTGCAGATCGGCGAGCAGCGCCTCGGTGGAGGTCTCCCGCTCGTGCTTGCCGACGATCGTCATGACCTGGCGGAGCCGCTCGTCGGCGGCCGCCTCGACGGCCTCGTAGACGTCGGGCTGGTAGTCCAGGAAGACCGGGAAGTTGCCGACGCTCTTGGGGAACTTGGCGGCCAGCTCGACCTGTGCGTCGCACAGCGCCTTGATGAACGGCTTGGCGGCCTCGAGGCCGGCGGCGACGATCTCTTCGGTCGGCGCGGTGCGGCCGGAGCGGACCAGATCCCAGGTCTGCTCGGTCGACTCGGCCTCGACCATCATGATCGCGACGTCGCCGTCGGCGAGCACCCGGCCGGCCACCACCATGTCGAAGGTGGCGTCCTCGAGCTGGCTGTTCGACGGGAAGCCGATCCAGTCGTTGCCGATCAGGGCGACGCGGACGCCGCCGACCGGGCCGGTGAACGGCAGGCCGGCCAGCGTGGTGGACGCCGAGCCGGCGTTGATCGCCAGCACGTCGTAGAGCACGTCGGGGTTGAGCGCCATGACGGTGATGACGACCTGGACCTCGTTGCGCAGGCCCTTCACGAAGCAGGGACGCAGCGGACGGTCGGTGAGCCGGCAGGCCAGGATGGCAGCCTCGCCCGGACGGCCTTCGCGGCGGAAGAACGAGCCGGGGATGCGGCCCGCGGCGTACATCCGCTCTTCCACGTCCACGGTGAGCGGGAAGAAGTCGATGCCGTCGCGCGGGTTCTTGGACGCGGTGGTGGCGGACAGCAGCATGGTGTCGCCGTCCAGGTAGACGCTCGCGCAGCCGTTGGCCTGACGAGCGAGCAGGCCGGACTCGAAGCGGACGACGTGCTTGCCGTGCGCGCCGTTGTCGATGATGGCCTCGGTGTACTGCAGATCGGGTCCCTCCACGGGACCTCCTTTCGGGTTTGACCACCACTGCGGCGTCACGGCCACCCTTAAGCTGTACTGAATCAGCCAGGTACGGAGGTGGCGACTTGAACCCGGTCTTCGATCGAGGCCCGCGGGGATTTCGACCCGAGAGCCACTACCGAGGACCGACGATTCACATGCGTTCGCGCGGTGGACGGTGGTGTGGATATTCAGTTGTGTCCCGGTGGTTGAGCTTGTCGGGCTCTGGCTTGGGTGAGCCTGTCGAAACTCGTTGGTTGAGCTTGTCGAAACCCTGTCGAACCCCGGGGAATGACATGAGGGGAGCAGCCGGAGCCACTCCCCTCATCAAGTCAGCGACGCAGGCCGAGCCGCGCGATCAGCGCACGGTAATGCTCGATGTCCTGCTTGGCGACGTAGTTCAGCAGCCGGCGGCGCTGGCCGACCAGCAGCATCAGGCCACGGCGGCTGTGGTGGTCACCCTTGTGCACCTTGAGGTGCTCGGTCAGGTGGGCGATCCGGCGGGTGAGCAGCGCGATCTGCACATCAGGCGAACCGGTGTCACCCGGCTTGGTCGCGTACTCTTCGATGGTCTTCTTCTTCAGCTCAGCGTCCATGTAGGTTGCTGCTCTCCTCTCGGTTTCCCGTTGCGCGGCGCTGCCCGACCAGATGGTCTCGATGCCCGGGTCTCGACAACTCGGTGTGATCGATGGGCGGCTCTTAGGGCTCCGCGGGCGTCCTGACGCCAGTGGACGACTCTACCGCAGCCCGCCGAGCACGAGCGAATCGGCGAATCTGCGGCGCGCTGGCTGGTCCGGACCTGCATCACAAAGCCGGCGATCCACCTCGGCTGACTTCTGGCACGCCGGGGATTGACCAAGTAGGTGGGACGTGCCGACTTCACCGCGCACGTGCTTCGGCGCGCGCGATCGAGAACGGCTATGTGGAGCTTCCTGTCAGCGGCGCACACGCGGCAGCCGTCGCCGATCTGCCGTCGCTGCATCGCGGTCCGTTCGATCGGCTGTTGGTCGCCCAGGCCAGGGTGGAGGGCGTCCTGCTGTTGACCGTTGACCGGCAGGTCGCCGACTACAGGTCTCCGGTCCGGCTCTACTGACAGGGTCCGGCTCTACTGACAGGATCGTCCACGGGTCAGGGACGGTGGTAGCGGTAGGCCACGGTGACGTACGGCAGGTCGATGGTCCGGCGTCCAGCGAGTTGGGGATGGGTGTCGAGCAGGCGCCGCACCGTGCCGAGCACCTCGGCCTGCCCGGCGGCGTCCAGGACCGCGAAGTAGCTGCGGGAGCGGACGAGTTGGAGCACGGCGTCAACCTCGAGCGGCTGAGTCCACCCGAATTCGGCGCGCTCGGGCGCACCGAGCGGCGCGGCCACCTTCGGGTCGTCGTCCATCCCTATGGTGTATTGACCCTTGTCAGCACGCATCGCCACACCGAGCTCGCGCACCCAGTCCACCCGTTCGTCACGGAGATTCCAGATCAGCCCGAGTATGCCGCCCGGCCTGAGCACCCGGGCCACCTCAATGGACGCGGCCACCGGATCGACCCAGTGCCACGCCTGCGCAAACGTGACGGCATCGGCCGAACCGTCGTGAACCGGCAACTGCTCGCCGGTGCCGGTGAGGGTCTGCACCCCCGGCACCCGCTGCCGCAGCACGGCCAGCATCTCTTCGGACGGGTCGACAGCGGTGACCTCGTGCCCGGCCGCGTGCAGGGCGCGGCTGAGCTTGCCGGTGCCCGCGCCGACATCGACGACGCGCACCTCCTCGGGCTTCACCAGCCAGGAGACGGCGACCTCCGGATAGCTCGGACGGGACGCCTCGTAGACCCCGGCCACCTCACCGAACGAGCGGGCGTGGGCGAGCTTGTCGGAACGCGGTTCCATGCGCACCACCGTACGCTCGGCGACCCGCCGAGGCACGTCCCCGACGGCACCGGAGTAGTCTGCGGGCAACGTCGCGTGTCGGTGGCAGACCGTGTCAGACATGGAGGCGTCCGACACGAAGGAGACGACGATGATCGCGTCGACCCCTTCGCCCTCGTGTGACTGAGGGCGAGAAGGCCAGGCTGATCGCCTGGAACCACGAACTGCGCACCGTCCATGAACGACTGCGTGAAGCCTTGCAGTTGACCCGCACCGCGCTGGCCGACCGTGCACCCGCCGAACCTGCACAGCGCGACCTGCTGTTGTTCTGCCACGGCTTCTGTACTGCGCTCACCGGCCATCATGAGGGCGAGGACGCGGAACTGTTCCCCGCGATCGCCGCGGCCCATCCCGAACTCAGCGAGGTACTCCGCAACCTGCGGCAGGATCATTCGATGATCGCGTACTTGCTGGGCGCACTGGGTGCGGCGATCGATCGGACGGCGCCGCCTGAGGAGTTGGACCGGCACCTCGAAGGCGTCGCGGCGATCATGGAAAGCCACTTCCGCTACGAGGAACGCAGCCTGGGTGTGGTGCTAGAGGCCCTCGAACTCGACGCTGATCCCGGGCGGGTTCTCGGCCCGCTGTGAGTCGGTGAGCCACCGGGCAGGCCCAGATCGAGCGGAGCCGTCCGACTAGCCTGTCGAGATGCTCCCACGTCGACCGCATGCTGCTGGCGGTGCTCTATGACGACGACCGGACGCCGCAGGCTGATCGCGGTCGGGCTCGCCGCGGCCACCGTTATGGCTGGCCTGGCTGTGCGCTTCATGCTGCGTCGTGGTGCCGCGTCCGATGTGGCCGGTGACGCCCTCTACGCCATCCTCGTCTATCTGATCGTCGTCTTCCTGGCGCCGCGGGCTCGTCCCGCGGCGGTCGCCGCGGTCGCGGGCTCGCTCTGCGTGACGATCGAGTTGTTCCAGCTCACCGGACTCCCCGTTGCCTGGGCCGCAACCTTCCCGCCCATCGCGCTGGTTCTCGGGAGCGGCTTCGACGCCCGCGACATCGTCGTCTATCTGGTGGCAGTGGCCGGAACCGCCTTCACCGACAAGAACATCGTCAACCACCTGAACAACTCGCCGGCCACCTCACCACCAGCGCCGCCGGCTCACTGAACCCGGGCTTCCACCAACGAACCCGACGTTTTCTGCCTATCCGCACCCGACTCGCGGCAGTTTCGCTCCGGGTGCACCGGGTCGGCGTCCTGCAGCTAGACCGGATGTGGGCCGACGCCCACCCGGGCGCATCCGCAGTGGAGGGTCGAGCCGCTGACATGCCGATAGCCGCCCGACTTCCCTACTGATAGCTCCCCGACGTCCACTCCTATCCGCACGTCAGCCGCCGTAGTTCGCCGCATGGAAGTGACGCCCCCGACTATTCGGGTGGTCGGAATCGCTGGCGACATTCCTGACGCGCGACAATACGCCGCGGGGCGCTCGCTGCCTACGATGGCCATCCCACCTATTCGCGTGGTGGGAATCGTTGATGACGTCGCGGTCGTCGATGTGTGTCCGCACACCGGGGTGGAATCAGCTCCGCTATCCCATCCGCCGAGATGCGGATCTCCCATTGCAACTCCGGCGCCCGTTTCCGATCAGGTTCCAACAAATTATGGTGATGTTTACACAACAAACACAGATTCGACAACGCCGTCGGGCCACCCTGCACCCACGGGGTGATGTGGTGGGCGTCACAATCAGCCGCGGGACGATTACATCCGGGAAACACGCATCCTTGGTCTCGGACATGCAGGGCGTGGCGGATGTCGGGGGTGACGAGGCGTTGTTCGCGGCCCACATCGAGCACTCCGGACGGGCCGCCCAGGATGACGGGCAGGATGCCGGCGTCGCAGGCGTATTGGCGGAGCTGACCAGCAGTCAGTTGGGTGCCGTCAGCCAGTCCGGCACCGTGGCAGTCGTTGAGCAGGTCGTCGTAGTTGATCAGGATCGTCAGGTGCGGCCGGTCACCACCGTGCTTGGGGGCATCCCGGTGGATCGCGATCCGGCGGGCCAACTCCACCAGGGCATCAGCGCGGCGTTGCGGCCACGACGGTTGCGGCACGCCTGGGTCACGCAACTCCAACGCGGTGCGATGCATCTGCTGCGCGAGTGCCTCGATCTGTTCCTTGATGAGGGCTGCGTCCGCGCTGGGCAGGGAGCCTTTGATGGTGGTGGACCCGTGCCCATCATCAGCAAAGTTGAGATGCCGGGCCTGCTGGGCGTCGCGTAGTTCGCGTTCCTGCCGCTTCGCCGCGGCCTCTTCCGCCACTTCGGGAGCCACCACCTCCAGCAGGTGCAGCGACAAGCCGGCCAGATACTGGCTGTCGAACTCCTCGCAATGACCGACCATCGTCGCCTGCGCCTTCGCCTCAGCCTCGACACCCAGATCGGCAGGCAACTTCTTCAACACCTGCGTCACCGCCGGGGCCTGCCGATCGTTCGCCCGCCCGTCCCTGAGAGCATCCGCGAGTTGGGTGAACCGATGCAAATCTTTCGCGTGGTGCACCATGGCGGAGGCCTGACTGCGGGTGTAGCGCAACTCGGAAGCCAACCAGGACACGGTCGGGATGCCGTGCGCGGTGAGTGCCGCGTCGGCTCGGTCGACCTGGCCGAGCACGGTATGCACCACACCCGAGAGCCGTGACTGCACAGTGAGCAGGTCAGCGACCAGATCGAGCTGTTTCCGATCGGTCAATAGGGCGACATTGTCGTAGTCGAGCCGGTCGAGCAGGCCGGTCACCACGGTGGCGAAATCCGTCACCGTCGTCCCGACACCTGCCTCGATACTCATACCATCAACCTAAACGTCGCCACTGACAGTTTTCGCGGCCAGCCGGCCCGGGGCAAATCCCGTAACCAGGCTGGTCGATTGATTCATGAGCACCACGGTAGAGACTGGTACTGACAGTTTTCGGTCCGCCTGGGTGGCTGGGAGGAAATCCGCTGGAACTGACAACACCTGGACCGTTTCTGACAACACCTGCGACAACACCTTTTCGATGAAAGCGAGTTGCGGAAATCAACAGCGAGTGAGAGTCCCGACCTCACTTAGAGAAACGCTGCTCAACGCAACCACCGCTGGTTGAGCTTGTCGAAACCCCCTTTGCCAACGCCAGGTCGTCCCAGGTCTCGACAAGTCGTCCCAGGTCTCGACAAGCTCGACCAACGGGCGGGACCCAAGTATCGATAATCTCAACCAACGCGCAGGGACCATCCGAAAGACGGTCCCGACAAGCTCAACCAAACCCTCGAGACGTCCGAATCGCGGTCTCGACAAGCTCGCCTGAGGTTGACCCGGTGGCCCGGACACCGTCTTGGCGGGTTCCGAGCTACGGGGTCATCCTCAGAACGCGGACTCCGCCGCAACGACCAACTCGCCAACACCTACCGAACCTGGCTCCACACCCACCCGAGCACACCTTGACAGACAAACGGAACGGAAAGAACCGTCCCCCGGTCCGGGCGCGGTGGCCGGGGGCGTTCCTGATCCGGGCTCACCCGACCCCATGACAACGAACACGCTCCCGACTACGTTCGAGGCGGAGCGTCCGCCGCTGAAAGAGGTGTCCCGATGAGTGAGTCTCCGGTCCGCAGTCGTCACGACCACCTGTTCTTCGGGGTGTACCCGGCGCTGGTCACATCGTCAGCCGATCCGCAAGGGCTCGGCCGGGTGCAGGTCCGATTCCCGAGCCTCGGCACGGGCGACGACGCCAACGTCCGCGCCTGGGCCGTCCTTTGCAGCCCCTATCCGGACGCCGATCAGCACCTCCCGGTCATGCCGGAGGAAGGCAGCCAGGTCGTGGTGGCGTTCGAGGCCGGTGACTTCCGGCGGCCCTACATCGTCGGGACGGTGTGGACCGGCAACGCTGCGCCGTCCGGGAACCCGATGCCGTCCGAGGACCCGACGCCTCCCGGCGACCCGAGGCCGTCCGGGGACCCGACGCCTCCCGGCGACCCGATGCGTCCCGGCGAGCCGACGGCCCCGGGCGGCATCCGGCTGTCGCGCACGGCGGACGGCAACCGGCTCGAGATCGATGACACCGGCGGTTCACCCACCGTGAGCCTGACCACTCTTTCCGGACACAGGGTGGTGCTGGACACCGACCAACAGGACGTCACCATCACCCACTCCAACGGATGCCGGATCAGGCTGAGCGCCGCGGGAACCATCGACATCGACGCCACCAGCCAGGTGAATGTGACAGCCCCATCCCTGAACGTCCAGGCACCCACCTCAACCTTCAGCGGTGTCGTCAACTGCCAGACCCTGGTCGCCGGTGTGGGAGTCATGTCGCCGCTGTACAGCCCGGGCGCGGGGAACCTCTGGTGACCGGACTCGCCGTCGGTTCGTCCGGTCATCCGGTCCAAGAAGCCGGGGCCGCAGATCGTCGGCCGGGTGCGCCGCAGCCGGGACATGATTGATCAGCGTTTTGCTCAGAAACCGGCGGGTTTCGCTGGTCCAGCCTGTCTCGAGACCTCGGAAGTGCAGCTGCTGGCAAGGGGTTTCGACAAGCTCAACCAGCAGTGGCTGCGAGATCAGCACCTCCCCAAGGCAGCGCTGACTCTCCTTGGTCGAGCTCGTCGAGACCTCGGACGACCTGGGCGTTGGCTAGGGGTTTCGACAAGCTCAACCAACGGTGGCTGCGATGATCAGCGTTTCCCTAAAGGCGCCCGGAGGCTCAGTAGCGGTAGGCGTCCGGCTTGAACGGGCCCTGCTCACTGACGCCGAGGTACTCCGACTGGGCGGCCGTCAGCTCCGTCAGTCGGACGCCGAGGGCGTCCAGGTGCAGCCGGGCGACCTCCTCGTCCAGTTCCTTGGGCAGGGTGTAGACCCCGACCGGGTAGTCCGCCGGCTTGGTGAAGAGTTCGATCTGGGCCAGCACCTGGTTGGTGAACGAGTTGCTCATCACAAACGACGGGTGCCCGGTGGCGTTGCCCAGGTTCAGCAGCCGTCCCTCGCTGAGCACGATGATCGAGTGGCCGTCGGGGAACGTCCAGCGGTCCACCTGCGGCTTGATCACGGTGCGCTGGACGCCGGGGTAGGTCTCCAACCCGGCCATGTCGATCTCATTGTCGAAGTGGCCGATGTTGCCGACGATCGCCAGGTGCTTCGTCCGCGCCATCTGATCAGCCGTCACCACGTCGCGGTTGCCGGTGCAGGTGATCACGATGTCGGCGACGTCGAGGACATCGTCCAGCCGGGCCACCTGGTAGCCGTCCATCGCGGCCTGCAGCGCGCAGATCGGGTCGATCTCGGTGACGATCACCCGGGCGCCCTGCCCGGCCAGCGCCTCCGCCGCGCCCTTGCCGACGTCGCCGTAGCCGCAGACCACCGCGGTCTTGCCGCCGATCAGCACGTCGGTGCCGCGGTTGATGCCGTCGATCAGCGAATGCCGGATGCCGTACTTGTTGTCGAATTTGCTCTTGGTGACCGAGTCGTTGACGTTGATCGCCGGGAACAGCAGTGAACCCTGCTTGGCCATCTCGTACAGCCGGTGGACGCCGGTCGTGGTCTCCTCCGTCACGCCGCGGAGCTCGTTCGAGATCGCCACCCAGTCCAGCGTGGAGGCCCGCAGCTGCTGCAGCACCACCGCGTACTCGGCGGAATCCCCGGCACCCGGCTCCGGGACCTCGCCGGCCTTGGCGAACTCGACGCCCTTGTGTACCAGCAGGGTGGCGTCGCCGCCGTCGTCCAGGATCATGTTCGGACGCCGGTCGCCCCAGTCCATGATCTGCTCGGTGCACGCCCAGTATTCGGCCAGCGTCTCGCCCTTCCAGGCGAACACCGGCACGCCCTGGGGGTCCTCGGGGGTGCCGTTCGGGCCCACCACCACCGCGGCGGCGGCCTGGTCTTGCGTGGAGAAGATGTTGCAGGACGCCCAGCGCACCTCGGCGCCCAGCGCGACCAGGGTCTCAATCAGCACCGCGGTCTGCACGGTCATGTGCAGCGACCCCGCGATCCGGGCTCCGGCAAGGGGTTTCGAGTCGCCGTAGCGTTCCCGCATCGCCATCAGCCCGGGCATCTCATGCTCAGCGAGAGCGATCTCCTTGCGTCCGAAGTCGGCCAGGTTCAGGTCCGCCACGCGATAATCCACCGAAGAATCCTAGTGCACGGCACACCGCACCACACCTGATGTGACAAGGCCGGCACACCGGGGTTGGATGGAATCATCACCGTCTGACAACGTCTGACAAGGCGAGGGAGAGAGCCATGGGCTTCGTGCTCGGCATTCCAGTCAGCGCCGATCCAGCCGAGCGGCGCACCCCGATCGTGCCCGACGTGGCGACCAAGCTGCGCGCCCTGGGTGCATCCCTGATGATTCAGGCCGGCGCCACCGATCGGGCCCACATCACCGAGCACTCGCTCGGCGAGGCCGCCTGGGCCGGCAGCACCGAGGAGGTAGTGGCCGCAGCCGACGTCGTCTGGACCATCGGCCCGCCGTCCCCGGAAACGATCGAGGGACTAAGGCCCGGCACCATCCTGATCGGCACCCTGGCGCCGTTCGCCGACCCGGACCGGGTCCGCGCACTCGCCACCGGCGGCGTCAACGCGTTCGCGATGGAACTGCTCCCCCGCATCTCGCGCGCCCAGTCGATGGACGTGCTGTCCTCCCAAGGTGCGGCGTCCGGCTACCAGTGCGCGCTGATCGCCGCCGCCCGCTGCCCCAAGTTCTTCCCGATGCTCACCTATGCCGCCGGCACCGTCCGTCCCGCCCGGGTGCTGGTGATCGGAGCCGGCGTCGCGGGCTTGCAGGCGATCGCCACCGCCAAGCGGTTGGGCGCGATCGTCGAGGGCTACGACGTCCGGCCCGAGACGAAGGAACAGATCGAATCGCTCGGCGCCAAATTCGTCGACACCGGCGTCAGTGCGGTCGGCGCTGGCGGCTACGCCCGCGAACTGACCGAGGCCGAACGGGGCACCCAGGAGGCCAAGCTCGGCAAGGCGATCGCCCAGTGCGACGTGCTGATCACCACCGCCGCCGTTCCCGGCAAGCAGGCTCCGCTGATCGTCAGCGAGATGATGGTGAAGGCGATGCGCCCCGGCGCGGTCGTGGTCGACATGGCCGCCGAGCAGGGCGGAAACGTGGCCGGCACCGTCGCCGGTCAGGAGGTCCGGGTGGGCGGCGCACACGTCGTCGGCCCGGTGAACCTGCCCAGCCGGATGCCGGTGCACGCCTCGGAGATGTTCGCCAAGAACCTGTTCAACTTCACCGCCCCGATGGTCATCGACGGCACACTCGCCATCGACACCAGCGACGAGGTGATCGCCGGCACCGCCCTCACCCTGGACGGCGCCGTGGTGCATCCGTTGGCGCGCCAGGTGCTGGGGCTGGACGACCTGGCACCCCGGAGCACCCAGGAAGGGAACGCCTGACATGACCGACCTGCTGTACCTCTACATCTTCATGCTGGCCGCGTTCACCGGCTATGAGGTGATCTCGCGGGTGCCGGTGATCCTGCACACGCCGCTGATGTCGGGCTCGAACTTCGTCCACGGCGTCGTGCTGGTGGGCGCCATGTACGCGCTGGGTCATGCCGAAACGCCGCTGCAGATCGTGCTCGGCTTCCTCGCCGTGCTGCTGGGCGCCGCGAACGCCGCCGGCGGGTACGTGGTGACCGAGCGGATGCTCGCCATGTTCGCTCCGAAGAAGAAGCTCCCCACCCCGGGCCAGGAGGCCTGATCACCCATGGAATGGATCGTCAACGGGATCTATCTGCTGGTCTCGGCGCTGTTCATCATCGGCCTGAAAGCGATGGCGTCCCCGGCGAAAGCACGCCGTGGCATCGCCTGGGCCGGGGTCGGCATGGTGTTGGCCACCGGCGCCACCTTCTTCGTGCCCGGCATGCGCAATATGGTGCTGATCGCGGTCGCGATCGTGCTGGGCGGCGGGGTCGCCTGGTGGGCCGGACGTGTGGTCAAGATGACCGACATGCCGCAGATGGTCGCCATCTACAACGGCATGGGCGGCGGCGCGGCAGCGCTGATCGCGGCGGTCGAGTTCGCCCGCGCGGAGGTGCACGGACCGATCGTCGGCACCCTGGCCGTGCTCGGCTCACTGATCGGCTCGGTCGCCTTCAGCGGCTCGGTGATCGCCTTCCTGAAGCTGCAGGGCATCATGAAAAAGGCCGTCCGGCTGCCGGCGCAGAACCTGATCAACATCGCATTGGCCCTCGTCACGGTGGCTTTGGGTGTGGTCATCGTGGTCTCGTCGATGGGTGTCGGCACGGCCAACCCGTGGCTGCTGGTGCTGTTCTTCCTGCTGGCGCTGGCGCTCGGCGCTGTGGTCACCATGCCGATCGGCGGTGCCGACATGCCGGTGGTGATCTCGCTGCTGAACGCCTTCACCGGCCTGGCCGTCGGCTTCGAGGGCTACGTGCTGGGCAACCCGGCGCTGATCATCGCCGGCATCGTGGTGGGCGCGTCCGGCACGCTGCTCACCCAGCTGATGGCGAAGGCGATGAACCGGCCGATCCTGGGTGTGCTGTTCACCCCGATCACCGGCGAGGCCCAGGCCGGCGGCGCGATCGAGGGGCGGCTCAAGGAGGTCAGCGCCACCGACGCGGCCGCCCTGATGCGCTACGCCGAGAAGGTGATCATCGTCCCCGGCTACGGCATGGCGGTGGCCGGTGCGCAGCACAAGGTGTGGGAGATGGCCAAGCTGCTCACCGACGCCGGGGTCGAGGTGTCGTTCGCCATCCACCCGGTGGCCGGCCGGATGCCCGGGCACATGAACGTGCTGCTCGCCGAGGCCGGCGTCCCGTACGAGAAGATCTTCGACCTCGACGAGATCAACGCCGAGTTCCCGCAGACCGACGTGGCGTTGGTGATCGGCGCCAATGACGTGGTGAACCCGGTGGCCCGCACCGACAAGACGTCCCCGATCTACGGCATGCCGATCCTGGACGCCGACAAGGCCCGCAACTGCATCGTGATCAAGCGCGGACGCGGCGCCGGCTACTCCGGCATCGAGAACGCCCTGTTCTACGCCGACCACACCTCGATGCTGTACGGCAGCGCTCAGCAGGCGGTCGCCGACGTCATCGGCCAGCTCAAGGAGCTCGGCTGACATTGACCGATACACCACACCGTCCCTCGGGACGACGTCGCCCACGGCTGATGAACGAGCCGGGTCCGAGCGTCGCGGATCGACGTAGGCTTGCATCGTTCTGGCAAAATGAGCCATCCGATGGACGCAAGCCAGACCAACGCCCACTCGATCCCGATCCCGACCAGCGGAGGTATCTATGACGGAGCCCATCGTGGTACGGCTGTGCACCGCTGATGACCTCGACGCGTTGGGACGCCGGGAACCTCACCCGAACGCCCAATATGCCGTCGGGCATTTCGAGCGTCAGCAGCGAGGCGACTACTTCTTCGCGATCGCCGTCCGTGACGGCCTCCAACTCGGCACCAGCGTCCTGGACTGCCGCTCGGACAATCTGTTGCAGCCCGAGTTGAAGAGCCTGTGGGTGAATCCGGAGTCACGCCGGCAGGGTGCGGCGCGGGCATTGACCCGTTTTCTCGAGCAGCAGGCGATCGACCTCGGCTTCGAAGAGATCTTCCTCCGGGTCGATCCGCAGAACGCCGCCGCGATCCCGATGTACATCTCGTTGGACTACACCCCGACCGGCGATCACAAGCAGACCACTTATCACTACGTGGATGGCCGGGGCGATACTCACAGCCGCGAAGAGTTGGACGCCATCTACCGCAAATCGCTGCGCCTGCTGCACTGACCCGTCAGCCAATCAAGCGCTGGTCACGCTTGTCGAGAACCTCAACGTCCACACGCTGGCAACGGGTTTCGTCAAGGTCAACAGCGGTGGCCGAGTTGATCAGCACGTCCGCGATCCTCTGGCCGGTCAGTCGTCCTGATCCAGGCCGACTGCCAGCACGCTGACGTGCCCGCGGTCCCAGTCCAGGTCGAGCACCACCCGGCTCTGCTCGGCGTGGAAGTCGGAGACCCGCACCTTGTGGGTGACCGCGGTGACGGCAAGGTGTCCCAGGTCGCCGACGTGGCGTCCCTGCACCTGGAGTGTGGTGCCGTCGGCGAAACACATCCGGGCCAGCCCGTGGGTTGGTCCGGGGCGGACGGCCCGCAGCGGCACGTTGCGCCGCATCACCATGCCCACCCGATGGAGCAGCACCTGAACCGGCGCGCGGTCGAACTCCTGCTCGACTCGATGCCCGATGGCGGTCAGTTCCGCGAGATCGCTTTCCAGCAGACCGAGATCCTCGGGTGCCCACGTCCGGCTACGAGCCCGTCGTGACGTCCTGGGCCGCCGGAAAGCCTTGGGTCGACGCATCATGCCGACCCCGATCACCACCAGCAACGCCACCACAGCGAGCGCGACCAACCCGGTCATACCCCCACTGTGCGCCGCCGATCGGCGTCACGCAATACGTCCATCACAGAGGCTCGCTGCGCGAGCACGTCGGTACCGGTCGCTCCCTTGCCAGCACCATGTCGTCCAAGGTCTCGACAAGCTCGACCAACGAAATCAGCGGTTCCCCAAGGACGCGCCGAGGATGTCGCGGCTGCGCCGGACATCGTCGTTCATCTGGACGATCAACGCGTCGATGCCCTCGAACCGGACTTGGCCGCGGATGCGCTCGATGAAGTCGACGGCGATCGGTGCGCCGTACAGTTCGAGGTCAGTACGTCCGAGCACATAGGACTCGACCCGCCGCTGCACACCGTCGAAGGTCGGATTCGTGCCGACCGAGATCGCCGCGGGCCAGCGGGGTGCGGACGCGCCGTCCGGGAGCGGCTCGCCGTGGGCGTCCCGGCCGTCCAGCCGGGTGACCCAGCCCGCGTAGACACCATCGGCCGGGCAGGCCAGGTCCTCCGGGACGGGCAGGTTGGCGGTGGGAAAGCCCAGCTCCCGTCCGCGATGATCGCCGTGTGCGACCACCCCGCTGAACCGGAAGGGCCGTCCGAGGTGCTCCGCGGCATGCGCGACGTCGCCGGCAGCGAGGGCGTCGCGGATGGTCGTCGAGCAGGTCTCCTCGTCCCCGAAACGGACCAGCTTCAGGGCGTCCACCTCGAACCGGTCGCCGCCGATTTCGCGGAGCGTCTCCACTGTGCCAGCCGCGCGGTGTCCGAAACGGAAGTTCTCCCCCACCACGATCAATGCGGGATCCAACGGCAGCAGCACATCGGCGACGAACTGCTCGGGGCTGAGCTGGGCGAACTGCGGAGTGAAGTCCACCACCTCGACGCGGTCGGCACCCGCGGCCTTCAGCAGCGCGACCCGGTCGTCCAGGCCGGTCAGCAGCATCGGCGCCCGATCGGGGCGCAGGACGCGAACCGGGTGCGGCCAGAAGGTGACCACCACCAGCGGCAGGTCGGGACGGCGTGCGTGTGCCTCGGCAAGCACCTCGACATGGCCGGGGTGAACGCCATCGAAGTTGCCGATGACCACCACCGATTCGCTCACGAGGAGCCAGCCTAGGAGATTCCGCAGGGAGGCGAAAGTCGATCGGCTGCCGCCTCGGCCCGCACCCGAGCAGGTTCTGCTCCCCTCGTCGGTGGCATCGATGCAGACCGGGGAACGATGGCCGTCTCACCACGCCCCACTCGCGGGACCTACGACGCCGCACCGCTGGTGAGAAGCGTGGCGCGACCGCGAGCCAAGCCGGAGCCGAGCCGAGCCGAGCCCGAGTCGGCCCGAGCCGAGCCTAGCCCAGCCGAACCGAGCCGAGCCGAGCCGAGCCGAGCCGCGGGAGGCTGCAGGTCGATGCCATCACCGGGGAGGAGCGCAGCCGCCGACGGTGGTTGGATGGCTACATGGAGTTTCGTCATCTGGGTAGCTCGGGGCTGAAGATCTCCGAGATCACGTACGGCAACTGGCTCACGCACGGGTCGCAGGTCGAGAACGAGGCCGCGTTGGCCTGCGTGCGCGCCGCGCTGGACGCCGGCATCACCACTTTCGACACCGCCGACGTCTACGCCAACACCAAGGCCGAGACCGTCCTCGGCGAGGCGTTGGCCGGGCAGCGGCGCGAGTCGATCGAGATCATGACCAAGGTGTTCTGGCCGACCGGGCCGCGCGGGCACAACGACAGCGGGCTGAGCCGCAAGCACATCATGGAGTCGATCAACGGCTCACTGCGGCGCCTGCAAACCGACTACGTGGACGTCTACCAGGCCCATCGCTACGACGTGGAGACGCCGCTGGAGGAGACCATGCAGGCATTCGCCGACGTGGTCCGCTCGGGCAAGGCGCTCTACATCGGGGTCAGCGAATGGAGCGCGGACCAGATCCGCGCCGGCCAGGAACTGGCCCGGGCGCTCGGCTTCGCGCTGGTGTCGAACCAGCCGCAGTACTCGATGCTGTGGCGGGTGATCGAGGGCGAGGTCGTCCCGGCCAGCCGTGAGCTGGGGCTTTCCCAGGTGGTCTGGTCGCCGATCGCGCAAGGCGTCCTGACTGGCAAGTACCTGCCCGGCCAGCCCGTTCCGGCGGGGTCGCGGGCAACCGACGAGAAGGGTGGCAAGCGCACGATCAGCCGCTTCCTGGACGACACCATTCTGGAGCGGGTGCAGAAGCTGCAGCCGATCGCGTCCGATCTGGGGCTGAGCATGGCCCAGCTGGCGATCGCCTGGGTGCTGGCCAACGACAACGTCGCCTGCGCGATCGTGGGCGCGTCGCGTCCCGAGCAGGTCGCCGACAATGCGGCCGCCGCCGGAGTGAAGCTCTCCGCCGAGACGCTCGCCGCGATCGACGCGGCCCTGGGCGACGTGGTCGTCTCCGACCCAGCGCTCACCAAGGACAGCACGCCGGCGTCCCGGCCCAGCTGAGCCGCCGAGTCCTGTTGGATGCCGGCTCGGTAAGGCCCTCCCTGGTGGTGACGACCCCGGACGGACTTAGCTTAGGCAACCCTTAGTTGTGGGGTATAACTGCCTCGTGGCGACAGTGCGGGTGAACCCGTTGGAGGGCTGAGATGGCCCGAGGATTCCAGGGCGCCTTGATGCGCAGCTTCGGTGCCCGCGACCACATCGCCACGGTGACCGGCACGCAATGGCTGGCGCCGCACTTCCTCCGGGTGCGGCTCACCTCGCCGACACTGTTCGACGACATCGAGGTCGAGACGACCACCTGGCTGCGGTTCTGGTTCCCCGATCCGGACGGCAGCGACACCGAGTACCAGCGCGCCTACACCCTCACCGAGGCCGACCCGGACACCGGGGCGTTCGCGGTGGATTTCGTGCTGCACACCCCTGCTGGTCCGGCCTGTCTATGGGCCGAGCGCGCCCAGCCCGGCGACACGGTGCCGGTGATGACGTCGCTGACCGCGGGTTTCACGGTCCCCGAGGAAGTGCCGGCCGGGTTCCTGCTGGTCGGGGACGCCGCGTCCATCCCGGCGATCAACAGTGTGCTCGGCGTGCTACCCGCGCAGGTTCCGGTCGAGGTGTACCTGGAACGGCACAGCGCCCACGACGAGGCGATCCCGCTGGGCAGCCACCCGCGGCTGCGGGTGCATTGGACCGATCGCCGGGACGCCGGCTCGCTGGCCGCCTCGATCGCCGCGTCCGACTGGTCGGACTGGTACGCCTGGGCGGCACCCGAATCGGGGTCGCTGAAGGCGTTACAGACCCGGCTGCGGGACGAGTTCGGCTTCCCCAAACGCGAGATCCACGGCCGGGCCTACTGGATCGAGGGCCGCTCGATGGGCAAGGTCCGCGGGGACTCCGCCGAGTCCGCCCCGAAACGACCGGACGCGGACGCCGCAGGCCCAGCCGCGCGTAGTGCGGCTGCAGGGGTGGACGCGCGGATTGGGGCCGCCGCGGGCACCACCGCGCAGGGGCCGGCTACAGGCACCGCAATGACGGTGGCGAACGAGCGGCCCGCCGGTGGACAGGCGGCTGACGAGCGGCCCGCGGTTGGACAGCCGGTGATTGCGGACCCGGAGGTCCCGGCGGTTGGACGGCCGGCGCTTGCGGAACCGGAGATCCCGTCGACGTCCGAAACCCCAGCCCCCGAGGTCCCAGCGCCCGCACCAGCGGCGGCGACGGCCGGCCACGACGTCCCAACGCCCGGTGCGACGATTCCCCGGACCTCCCAGGGGCGTTGGCGCTCCCAGGCCGCGGGCACCCTGCTGGCTCCGCTGAAGTCGCGGCTGATCGTCGCCGGTGTGCTGCAGGCGCTGGTCACGCTGCTCGAACTCGCCCCCTATCTGTTGCTGGTGGAACTGGCCCGCCGGCTGCTCGCCGGCGACGGTCCGGACGCGCTCTGGCCGCTGGCCGTGGGCGCTGTGATGCTGCTCGGCTCAGGTGCGCTGCTCGGGGCCGGGCTGCTGTTCTGGCTGCACGTCGTGGACGCGCGGTTCGCCCGCGATCTGCGGCTGCGGCTTCTCGACAAGCTGTCCCGGCTGCCGCTGGGCTGGTTCGCCGACCGTGGGTCGACCGGGGTGAAATCCCTGGTCAGCGACGACACGCTGGCGTTGCATTACCTGGTCACCCATGCGATCTGCGACGCGGTGGCCGCGGTCGTTGCCCCGCTGGCGGTGCTCGGTTACCTGTTCGTCGCCGACTGGCGGCTCGGCCTGGTGCTGCTGCTTCCGGTGCTCACCTACCTGGTGACGATGTGGATCATGATCGTCCAGTCCGGCGCGAAGATCGGTGCCGCGCAGCGCTGGGCCGAATGGATGGGCGGTGCCGCTGCCGGCTATCTGGACGGCCAGCCGGTGGTCCGGGTCTTCGGGGGCGCGGCGGCGTCCGCGTTCAGCCGCCGGCTGGAGGGCTACCTGCGGTTCCTCAACGAGTGGCAGCGTCCGTTCACCGGCAAGAAGACCATGATGGATCTGGTCACCCGGCCCGGCACACTGAGCTGGCTGATCGCCGTCGCGGGCACGCTGATGGTGATCGGCGGCGGGCTGGACGTGGTCGGGCTGCTGCCGTTCCTGCTGCTCGGCACGGCGTTCGGGACGCGGCTGCTGGGCATCGGCTACGGCCTCAGCGGCCTGCGCGGCGGCCTCCTCGCCGCCCGCCGGATCGGCGTCGCGCTGACCGAACGGGAGCTCGACACCCGTCCCTCCCCCGGCTCGGACGCCGCCCGCCCCACTCGCGGCACCGTCGAGTTCGACCGGGTCCGCTTCGGCTACCACCCCGGCGTCGCGGTGATCCGGGAGGTGTCCGCGGTGCTCCGGCCGGGCACCGTGACCGCGCTGGTCGGGCCGTCCGGATCGGGCAAATCGACGCTGGCCGCGCTGGTGGCCCGGTTCCACGACGTCGACTCCGGCGCCATCCGCCTCGATGGCGACGACCTGCGGACGCTGGACGCCGATGAGCTCTACCGACGGGTCGGTTTCGTGCTGCAGGACGTCGCGCTGGTCCGCGGCACGGTCGCCGAGAACATCGCGCTGGCCAGGCCCGACGCGTCCCGGGAGCAGATCGAGTCGGCCGCCCGCGACGCCCAGATCCACGATCGGGTGCTGAGGTTGCCGCAGGGCTACGACACCGTTCTCGGCGACGAGGTGGCGCTGTCCGGCGGCGAGAAGCAACGGCTGACCATCGCCCGGGCGCTGCTGGCCGACACCCCGGTGCTGGTGCTCGACGAGGCGACCGCCTTCGCCGACCCCGAGTCGGAGTACCTGGTGCAGGCCGCGCTCGACCGGCTCACCGCCGACCGGACGGTGCTGGTGATCGCACATCGGCTGCACACCATCGCCGGTGCCGACACGATCCTGGTGCTGGACGCCGGTGCCGTGGTCGAAGCCGGCACCCACGACGAACTCCTCGCCCTGGACGGCCGCTACCGCAGCCTGTGGTTGGCCGGCGGACACCCCGCACTCGATGATCCCGGGCTTGATGATCCCGGGCCCGCTGGCCGCGCGCTCGGTGAGCCGGCGTCCGAGGAAATGCCGGCCGGCAGCCCGACGGAGGTCCGCGCATGATCCGCACGCTGATCGCCCTGGTGCCGGCCACGGCCCGCCGCGCCCTACTCGGCTACCTCGCGCTGACCGTCGGCTCGGTGCTGCTGCGGGCCATCTCGACGGTGCTGCTGGTGCCGCTGATCGCGGCTCTGACCAGCGGCGATACAGAGCTCGCGCTGTGGGTGCTGGCCACCCTGACCGGCAGCACCGTGCTCGGCTGGGTGGTGGACGCCGCGGCGTCCAGGATCGGTTTCGGGCTGGGTTTCGAGGTCCTCGACACCGCCCAGCACGGCATCGCCGACCGGCTCACCCGGATCCGGATGACCTGGTTCACCGCTGCCCACGTCGCCGACGCCCGCGCGGCGGTGGCAGCCACCGGACCCGACCTGGTCGGCCTGATCGTCAACCTGGTCACCCCGCTCATCGGCGCCGTGCTGCTGCCGCTGGCGATCGCGGTCGCTCTGCTCTGGGTGTCGCCGGCACTGGCGCTGGCCGCGCTCGCCGGGGTGATCCCGGTGCTGGGTGCGCTCTGGCTGGCCGGACGCCTCACCCGCCGCGCGGATGCCTCCGCGGAGTCCGCCAACACCATGCTCACCGAGCGGCTGGTCGAGTTCGGACGCACCCAGCAGGTGCTGCGGGCCAGCCGCCGCGCCACCCCGGCCCGCAGCCAGGTCGCCCAAGCCCTGGCCGGGCAGCACACCGCCACCATGCGGCTGGTGCTGATGCAGATCCCCGGACAGCTGCTGTTCGCCGTCGCCAGCCAACTCGCGCTGCTGGTGCTGGCCGGCACCACCGCCACACTCGCGCTGCGCGGGGAACTCTCCGCCGGTGCAGCCGTCGGACTCATCGTGGTCATCGTCCGCTACCTGGAGCCGATGACGACGCTGGCCGGACTTGCCCCGGCGCTGGAGACCACCCGGCTCGCGCTGGCCCGGATCCGCGCCGTCCTGGACGCCCCGCTGGCGCCGTCCGGACTCGACGAGTCGCAGCTGGACGGGCCGCCGCGGATCGAGTTCCGCGACGTCGAGGTGCGCTACGGCGACGGTCCGCCGGTGGTCGCCGGTCTTGAGTTGACCCTGGAGCCCGGCACCACCACGGCGATCGTCGGACCGTCCGGTTCGGGGAAGACGACGCTACTGTCACTGATCGCCGGACTACAGCAGCCGAGCCGAGGACGGGTGCTGCTGAATGGCGTGGACGTCGCCGACCTGACCCCCGAGGCGCACCGGGCCGCGGTGAGTGTGGTGTTTCAGCACCCGTACCTGTTCGAGGGCACGCTGCGCGAGAACGTGCTGGTCGGCGATCCCGCAGCCGGCGCCGACGAGGTGGCGCTCGCCACCGAGTTGGCCCGGGTCGACGAAGTCACCGCCCGACTTCCCGAGGGCGACGCGAGCACCGTCGGGGAGGCCGGCGGCAAGCTCTCCGGCGGCGAACGCCAGCGGGTGAGCATCGCCCGGGCGTTGCTCAAGCAGGCCCCGGTGCTGCTGGTCGACGAGGCCACCAGCGCCCTCGACCCGGAGAACGAACGGGCCGTGGTCGACGCACTGACCCGCGATCCGCTGCCCCGCACCCGGGTGATCGTGGCGCACCGGCTGTCCAGCATCCGCACCGCCGACCGGGTGCTGTTCCTGGAAAACGGCGCCATCGTCGAGGATGGCAGCATCGATGAACTGCTGGCCGCCGGCGGCCGCTTTGCGGCGTTCTGGGAGCATCAGCAGCACGGAGCGAGCTGGCGGCTGGGCGCCGATCCTCAGACGAGCACGGCGACCGGGACGGCGCGGTTGCCGTCCGGCCGGTAGAGGGCGAGCAGCCGTCCGTCGTGCAGCAGTGCGGTCGGATCCGTAGGCAGCGCCAACCGCAGCGGACGTCCGTACCCGACGTCGACGGCCTGTTCGTCGCTGAGTTCGACGTGTGCAAAGCAGCGCCGCGCCACCTGCGCCATCCCGGTCACCACCGGGGTCGCGGGTGGGTCGACGGTCAGTTCCTCGGGCGTCAACGCGCCGTCCAGTTCGAAGCCGCCGACCCGGGTGCGGCGCAGCGCGGTGAGGTGTCCGCCGGTGCCGAGCGCGGTGCCCAGGTCGCGGGCGAGCGCTCGGATGTAGGTGCCGGACGAGCAGTCGACGATCACCTCCAGGTCGATGACCGGGGTGCCGTCCGCCTCGGTGTCGCGTCGGCCGAGCACCTCGAACCGCGAGACGGTGACCGGACGGCCCTGCAGCACGACGTCCTCGCCGCGGCGGGCCCGGGCGTAGGCGCGCTGGCCGTTGATCTTGATCGCCGACACTGTCGACGGCACCTGCACGATGTCGCCGCGCAGCGGGGCCAGGGCCGCCTCGATCGCGGCGTCACCGACACCGTCCGCACCGGACGCCATGGTCACCTCGCCCTCGGCGTCGTCGGTGACGGTGGCCTGGCCCAACCGGATCGTCGCCATGTACGTCTTGGTTGACAAGGCCAGATGACCCAGCAGCCGGGTGGCCTTCTCGACCCCGATCACCAGCACCCCGGTCGCCATCGGGTCGAGGGTGCCAGCGTGACCGACCTTGCGGGTGCCGAGCAGCCGGCGGCAGCGGCCGACCACCTGATGCGACGTCCAGCCGGACGGCTTGTCGACGATCAGGATTCCCGAGTCGGGCATTGCTCTCCTCTGCTGCGGACGGCGGCCCGAACAGGTTACGCCACCGCTCGGACAGGGTTACGCCGAACGACGATCAGTTCGCCGCAACGGATCCGCGCAGCGCCTCCAGCTGAGCCACCGCCTCCGACGCCTGATCGAGCGCCGCGCGGGTGTCGGAGGCCAGCCCACCGTCGGTCGCTGTGCCCCCGGCCCGGACGGCGTCGCCGGCACCGGGTTGCGGCCTGCCGGCGAGGACGAACAACTCGCCGGCCAGCCCCTGCACCGCGGAACAGCCGCCGGGCCGCTCGGTCGCACTCCACAGCGGCGCGAGCGCGGACAAGGCGGCGATCTGACGGCCGACGGTGATGACGGCGTCCGCCGCAGCGGTGAGCGCCGCGTCATGCCAGCGGCCCTGCGGGTGCGGCGGCTCGCTGCGGGCGCTCCGGGTGGCACCGACGAACTCGAGCCGCACCAGCCGGCTCAGCACACTCGCGTGGGCCACGGCGAGCCGTCGCTCCTCGGTCTCCCCCGACCACAGCAGGCCGAGTGCCAGCAGCCGATCGGCCTCGGCCCGCGCCCATTCCGACAGCAGCTCGTCCAACCGACGGCGCTGCCAGGTGGGAAAGAGTAGATAGACCGCGAAGCCGAGCAGGCAGCCGATCACGGTGTCCACGCCGCGGGTGGTCGCAGCCAGCGGTGCGGCCATCAGCGACGAGATCCACGCGACCAGGAAAAGCATCGACCAGGGTTGCCCACACGTCCGGAACACCTCCAGCCCGATGTAGAGCAGCAGCAGAACGATCGTGTGCAGCAGTGGATCGGCCGGCAGGAAGGAGAGCGCGATGCCCAGCAGGGCACCTGCGATCGTGCCGACGGTGCGGCCGATGCCGCGCGCGAAGGTGTCGCCGTAGTCCGGGAAGACGATCAGGGCGACGGCGACCACCACCCAGAATCCGTGGGCGGCGAAGATCGCATCCTTGCCCAGCCAGGCGGCGACACCCATGCCGACCAGCTGGCCGACGACACAGGCGATCGCCAACCGGAGGGCGTGCCGGAAGATCGGCGATCCGGGTCGCAGTTCGTCGCCGACCAGCTCCCAGGACGACGGCGTCCGGCGCTGGTCGGACGCCGCCGGCGCCCTCTCGCCCGAGGCGACCTGCTCGGCGATCTCGACCACCCGCCGCAGCGCCCGCTGGACTCCGCTCGTCGGCCCCGCTGGCCAGGGCGCCGGCGACGACTCCGCGGGACTGTTCGGCCGTGCGATCCGGGCAGCGATGCCGGACAACCGGGCCGACGCCGCCGTCTGCCACGGTCCGGCCGACTCGGGATTGTTCTGCAATGCGAGCAGCAGTTGAGCGGTCTCCTCGCCCCTCTCGACCAGCTGGACGAACCGGGTGAGCTGATCGTTGCCGTCCGCCCGCAGCAACGCCAGGCTGCGGTCGGCCGCCAGCAGTGTCGCAGCGGTCGGCGTCCCGCCGGCGAGGGAGCGGTAGAAGCCGCTGACCGCCGTGCGCTGGGCCGCATAGCGTGGCTCGTACGGCGGGAACAGCTGAATGGCGAGCATGATCGCGGCACCGGCCAGGTAGCCCGTCGCGACAGTCAGCGGCGGAGTGTTCAGGCCCCGTCCCATCTCGGCGAAAGCCAGGAACAGAATCGTCATCAACATCACCCGCATGCTGATTCCGACCGCGACGGCACGCAGCATTCCGGACGCGAAGAAGCCCCCGAAGGCCAGCACCAGCACCACCCACCACTGGCCGGACAGCGTGACGCCGACGTAGACCCCGAACGCCTGAGCCAATGAGCCGAGTCCGGCCGCCACCAGCCGCGACCGGTTGTGCGGCAGGGTGAGCGAGATTCCCGCCAGCAGCGCCCCGACGGAGAGAATGACCTGGGTCTGCGGGCTATGGGCGGCATATCCGACGACGGATGCGATCAGCATCCCGATCACCAGCCGGAGGATCATCGGCGGATTCTGGAACGGACGGCCCGGGGTGAGTCCGCGGACGGCGGCCCGCTTGATGCTGCTCAGGTCCATGTCTCCCGCTCCCGGCACCGGCTGGGCTCCGACGCCAGCGCCGATCATAGGAGTCGCGGCCCGGCGGGGCACGCAGCGTATCCGACCGCAACCCGGGACGGCTCAGCCGGGACGACCGCAACCCGGAGAGCTCAGCCGGGACGGCCGCAACCCGGGGCCGCCTAGCCGGGACGGCTCAGCCGGGACGGGGCCGGAACGCGGCCGCGATCTGCTCAGGATGTCCCGGACGCCCGCTCACCCAACGCGACATAGCCGTAGAGGTCGCTCTGCCGCTCGTTGACCCAGATCGGCTCGCCGCCGCCCGGGCGATCCATCAGCAGGGTGCGTCCGTACGACTCGTCGACCACATTGCAGCCGATGCCTGCCGCGCTCAGCCGTCCGGCCAGGGCGTCCACGTCGCCGTCGTACTCGAAGGAGAGTTCCGCGTTCGGCTCATCGCCGCCTTCGTGGACGGCTGCCAGTCCGCCGCCGTCCGCGGACGCCTGGAACCAGCCGCCGCTCTCGCTGCGCACCCTGTCGTCCAAGCCCAATGCCTGCAGCACCCTGGTCGCTCCGCCGACATCGGCAGTCATCCACAGGTTCAGCGCGGCCAACTCGGGCGACGGCGGCGAGGACTGGCCCGCGGTGGGCGCCAGGAACACCAGCGGCAGGCCGTCCGGCGCGATCGCCTCGATCGCCCGGCCACCGGAGCGGCCGAACCGCCGCACCTTGCAGATCTCGGCCAACCGGCCTGCGACGGCATCCAGTGCGTCGGTTTCGAATCCGAGGGACGCCTGCCCGTCCAGCGGGTCACCGTTCGGGACGGCATGCAGGCCGACCCGTCCGGAGCCGGCTTGGAAGACGGCCCAGTCCGGCGTCGTGTCTCCTGCTCGATCGGGCGGCAGTTCGGCCAGCCCGATGGCACCGAACAGCTCGCGGTACTGCGCGACTCGGCTTGTGTACTGCACCGGTCGGACGATGATCATCGCTCTTCCTCCTCCAGGTAGCGCCGCCCCAGCTTTTCCACGAACGCCGACATGCTCAGCCCCTCGTCGATCGCCCGGTGTTTGAGGGCGATGACAAGCGACTTCGGCAGGTACACGTTGAACTGCACCTTCGGGTCCGGAGCCTGCTCGTTTGCTTGCATACTCGAATGCTAGCATTCTATGGCCCGGACCGCTCGAACTAGGCCAACCTGGTTCCAAGAATGGTCTGAGCCTACGCGCGCGACGGTGCCGGTAACCGGGAAGGGTCGGGGGTGGTTTCAGGCAGCCGGGTTGAGGGTGACTGTGTAGCCCGAGTGCTTCGAGGCCGCTGATGCTTCGGGACGGGTGCCGGCGACTGCAGCTTGGCCGGCCAAGCTCAGTGCGAGGTGGTGGCCGGACGCTTCTCCTTTCCGGTCTCCGGGTCGCGCGTCTCCCAGATGTCGGCACCCACGATGCCCAGCGCGATCGGGTCGAAGAGCGGGTCGAGGCCCTGCTTCTTCTGCTTCTCGTAGTCGCGCAGCGCCTTCAACGCCGGCCCTTGCAGGATCAGGATGCCGGCGATGTTCAGCCAAGCCATCAAGCCCACACCGATGTCGCCCAGCATCCAGGCCGCTTCGGCTTCGTTCACCGCACCGATGAACACCGCTACCAGCACCAGCGCCTGCAGGCCGCGGGTGGTCACATTCCCCAGGGTGACCGAGCCGAGCGCGCGAGTGGCCGCCTTGCCGACGATGTACCGCAGATTCGTCTCGGCCATGTAGTAATAGGCGATCAAGGTGGTGAGTGAGAAGAAGAACAGCGAGAAGGCCACGAAGGACGCACCCGCCCCACCGAACACCGTGTCGAAGCCGGCTTGCGCGAAGGGCGGCCCGACCGGGACGCCGGGCGCCAAGATGCCGCCGTCGGCGATCACCTCGCCGGTGGAGCTCTCACCGCGGAACACCCGGTAGGCACCGGTGGACAGCAACAGGAATCCGGTCGCTGAGCACACGAACAGGGTGTCGACGTACACGGCGAAAGCCTGCACCAAGCCCTGCTTCGCCGGGTGCGACACCTCAGCCGCGGCGGCGGCATGCGGGCCGGAGCCCTGGCCCGCCTCGTTCGAATAGAGGCCGCGCTTGACGCCCCACATCACCGCGCTGCCGACGATGGCGCCGAAGGTGGCATCCAAGCCGAACGCACTGGCGAAGATCATCCGCAGCACCTCAGGCAGCATGCTGATGTTCACGAAGACGGTGACCAGCGCGCCGACGATGTAGATGATCGCCATGAACGGCACCACCACGGAGGCGAACGTCGCGATCCGCTTGACGCCGCCGATGATGATGAAGGCAAGAACGACGACCACGCCGACGCCCACCGCCCAGGTCGGGACGCCCCAGGCCCCGTCCATTGCGACGGCCATCGAATTCGACTGGATACCGGGCAGCAGGACGCCCATCGCCAGGACGGTCACCGCCGCGAACACCATGCCGTAGATCTTGAAGGCGGACGCCGCCCGGGTGTGCCGGAGTGCCCGGCTGAGGTAGTACGCGGGACCTCCGCGGTACTCGCCGGACTCCTCGTCGCGAACCTTGTAGATCTGCCCCAGCGTGCATTCGACGAACGAGGTGGAGGCACCGAGGAACGCCATCACCCACATCCAGAACAGCGCACCGGGCCCGCCGAACGCAATCGCCGTTGCGACACCGGCAATGTTCCCGGTACCAACGCGTCCGGCGAGCGACATGGTCAGCGCCTGAAACGACGAAACCCCGGAGGGCGACTTCTCGCCACGCACCATCAGGCGGAGCATTTCGGGCACCTGCCGAAGCTGGACCAGCTTGGTCCGAACGGTGAAGTAGACCCCGACGGCAAGGCAGAGATAGACGAAGACATTGCTCCAGATCAGGTCGTTGATGCTTCCCAGTACTTCCACGCGACGCTCCTGAACTCGGTGATGGTTTCCGGGGATGCTCTCACATCGGCGCTGCTGAGCGCGGCGAACGAGGTTACGGGCATGTTCCATGTGGTGGGCCCGACCCCACATCCCTGTCCGGTTCGGCGCCCACTCTCGGGGTGGATCGCAGCCCGTCGGCGTGGTCGGCGAGGAGCAGGTGGAGAGTTTGCCGTCCGCGCGCTCCGATGGGCCTGCCCTCCTCAACCCCGGACGACCAGGCCCTCCCTAACTAGTTCAGGCCTCCCGTCGACGGGAGGCCTGAACTAGTTAGGGAGGGCTCTATGGGTCGGAGGACCCGGGGGAAGACGGGCCTACTCGGCCGGGTTGTCGTCCTCGCCGGGCTTCTTGTACGGGTCGGGCTCACCGGCGTACGTGGCGCCGGCGGCCTGGGCCGCCACCGCCTCGTCGGCGGCGCGGGCCCGGGCCAGCACGTCCTCGATCTGGGCGGCCGTCTCGGGGACGGCGTCCAGCACGAAGTCGATCGTCGGGGTGAACTTCATCCCCAACTGCTTGCCGACGGTGGACCGGATCAGGCCACGGGCCGACTCGAGTGCCTCCGCGGTATCGGACCGCGACTGCTCGTCGCCCAGCACCGTGTAGAACACCGTCGCCTCACGGCCGTCGCCGGTGAGCCGGACGTCGGTGAGCGTGACGAACCCCAGCCGCGGATCCTTGATCCGCCGTTCCAGGAGTTCGGCCACGATCACCTTGATCTGCTCGGCGACCTTGATATAACGCGGGTTTCCCATCAGTCCCTCGGCTTCTCGACCATCTCGAACGTCTCGATGACGTCGTCGATCTTGATATCGGAGTAGTTGGCCAGCGTCATGCCGCACTCGTAGCCCTCGCGGACCTCGGTGACGTCGTCCTTCTCACGCCGCAGCGAGGCGATCGAGGTCTCGGTGACCACGACACCGTCGCGCAACAGCCGCGCCTTGGAGTTCCGCTTGACCGAGCCGTCGATGACCATGCAGCCCGCGATGGTGCCGAACTTGGACGACCGGAAAATCTCCCGGATCTGCGCCTGGCCGGTGACCTTCTCCTCGTAGATTGGCTTGAGCATGCCCTTCAGCGCCGCCTCGACGTCGTCGATGGCCGCGTAGATCACCGAGTAGTACCGGATGTCGACGCCCGCCGAGTCGGCCATCTGGGTGGCCTTGCCCTGCGCCCGGACGTTGAAACCGATGATCACCGCGTCGGACGCCTCGGCGAGCGACACGTTGGTCTCGGTGATGGCACCGACACCGCGATCGATGACCCGCAGGCTGACCTCGTCGGAGATCTCGATGTTGGCCAGCGCATCTTCCAGCGCCTCGACCGAACCGGCCGAATCGCCCTTGAGGATGAGCTTGAGCTCTTGGGTCTCGCCCTTCTCGAGCTGCTCGAACAGCTGGTCGAGGGTCTTGCGCCGGGTGGTCTTGGCCAGCAGGGCCGCCCGCTGCCGGGCTTCCCGTTTGTCGGCGATCTGGCGCGCCATCCGGTCGTCGTCGACGACCAGGAAGTTGTCGCCGGCCCCCGGGACGGAGGTCAGACCCAGCACCTGCACCGGCATGGACGGTGGCGCCTCGGCCACCTGCTCGCCCTGATCGGTGATCATGGCGCGGACGCGGCCATGAGCCGAGCCGGCCACGATCGAGTCGCCGGTGCGCAGCGTTCCGCGGTGCACCAGGACGGTGGCGACCGGGCCGCGGCCCTTATCCAGGTGCGCCTCGATGGCGACACCCTGGGCCGGCATGTCCGGGTTGGCCCGCAGGTCGAGCGACGCGTCAGCGGTCAGCACGACCGCCTCGAGCAGCTCGTCCAGGCCCAGCCGGGCGGTGGCCGACACGTCGACGAACATGGTGTCGCCGCCGTACTCCTCGGGCACCAGACCGTACTCGGTCAGCTGGCCGCGGACCTTGGTCGGGTCGGCTGCCTCCTTGTCGACCTTGTTCACCGCCACCACGATCGGCACCTCGGCCGCCTTGGCGTGGTTCAGCGCCTCGATCGTCTGCGGCATCACACCGTCGTCGGCAGCCACCACCAGCACGGCGATGTCGGTCGACTTGGCACCACGGGCACGCATGGCGGTGAACGCCTCGTGACCCGGGGTGTCGATGAAGGTGATCTTGCGCTCGATGCCGTCGACCTCGGTGGCCACCTGGTAGGCACCGATGGCCTGGGTGATGCCGCCGGCCTCGCCGGCCACCACGTTGGTGTTGCGGATCGCGTCCAGCAGCTTGGTCTTGCCATGGTCGACGTGGCCCATCACGGTCACTGCCGGCGGACGCGGTGCGAGGTCGTCCTCGTCGCCTTCATTCTCGCCGAACTCGATGTCGAAGCTCTCCAGCAGCTCGCGGTCCTCGTCCTCGGGCGAGACGACCTCGATGGAGTAGTTGAGCTCGGCACCCAGTACCTGCAGCGTGTCATCGGCCACCGACTGGGTGGCGTTGACCATCTCGCCCAGGTTGAACAGCACCTGCACCAGCGACGCGGGATCGACGCCGATCTTCTCGGCGAGGTCGGTCAGCGAGGCGCCGCGACGCAGCCGGACGGTGGATCCGTCACCGGAACGGATCCGGACGCCGCCAATCGTCGGCGCCTCCATCTGGTCAAACTCTTGCCTGCGCTGCTTCTTCGACTTACGTCCGCGACGGGCCGGCCCACCGGCGCGACCGAACGCGCCCTGGGTGCCGGAGCCACCGCGGCCGCCACGGCCACGGCCACCGCCGCCACCCGCCGGCGCACCACCGGGACGACCGGGTCCGCCACCGAAACCGGGACGGCCACCGCCACCACCACCGGGACGACCACCGCCGCCACCGAAGCCGGGACGGCCACCGCCACCACCGGCACGGGCCGGAGCACCCAGCGACGGGTTGGCCTGACGCGGCATCATCGCGGGGTTCGGACGCGGCATGCCGGGCACTCCGGGCCGGGGCCCGGGACGTGCCCCGCCGGCCTGTCCCGGACGCGGGGTGCCGGTGCGGGCGTCGCCACGACCGGCAGGAGCCGCGCCGCCCTCGGGGCGGGGACGGCGCACGCCCATGCCCTGGCTGGACGAGAACGGGTTATTGCCCGGACGGGGCGTGCCGGTGCGCCGGCCACCGGCACCGGGCAGACCACCGGTGCCACCGGGACGCGGCATCGGCCGGGGCGCACCCGGACGCGGCGCCGTGCCACCGGCGCCCGGGGCCGGACGCGGGGCGGGGCTGCCGCCGGCCTGCGCCGCGGGACGCGGCTGCTGCGGGGCTGCGCTGGGACGCTCCTGCGGGGCGGCGCTCGGTCGCTGCTGCGGAGCAGCTGTGCCGGGACGGGGCTGCGGGGACCCGGCCGGACGCGGCGCCGGCGTCCCGGGCCGGCCCGGGACGGCGCCGGACCTGGACTGCGGCGCGCCGGGCCGCGGGCTCGCGGCTGGACGCGGGCCCGGCGTGGACTGCGCGGGCGCGCTCGGGGCCGGTGTCGAAGCAGGGGGCGTTACCGGTGCCGAGGCGGTCGGCGCGGAAGCGGCCGGTGCCGATGCTGCCGGTGCCGAAGCGCGGGCCGCCGGTGCCGGGTTCCTCGGTGCGGGCGCACCCGGTTTCGGAGCCGGAGACTTCGCTGCGGGCGCGCTGGCCGTCTTCTCGGCGGACAGGCGTTCGCTCAGCCGACGGACGACGGGGGGTTCAATGGTGGACGAAGCAGACCGGACGAACTCGCCCATGTCGTTCAGTTTCTTGAGAAGATCTTTACTTTCGAGTCCGAGCTCTTTGGCGAGCTCGTAGACGCGGACCTTGGCCACTACTCTCCTTCAGGTCCGCGAGCGCGCGGACCAGCTAGTTGTTGTTGCTCATTTCGAGGTACTCATCGAGTGGTCATGAGCGTTAGCCCACTTTCTGGTTGGGATCCGCCGGGAGTCGGCGGAGGCGCACCTGCGAGTGTATCGCCGTCGCCCTCGAATCACCCAACTGAGAGTGTCGCCAGGACATTCCCCACCGTGGCGGCGTCCAGGCTGCGGCGCAATCCGCGTCCGATCGCCTTGGACTTCAACGCCCGTGCGACGCAGCGCGGGTGCAGGTAGACGCCCCGTCCGGGCAGCCGTTGCCGCTCGTCGATCAGGACGGACGAGCCACCGTCCCAGACCAAGCGGACCAAGCTGCCCTGGTCGGCCCGGACGCGGCAACCGGCACACATCCGCTGCGGAGCCGTCATGTGGTCAGGCTATCGGTCGCCCGAGGTCCGTGGTCACGGGCCGCGGTCACAGTCGACCCACAGCTGGGAACCAGCGCATTCCAGGGCCCGGCCGGTTGAGTAGGGGACATGAACAGCACACCCGAGGTATCAACCCACCGGGCAACGCAGACCGTCGGCGTACGCACCGGGGAAAGGAGCCGCCGCTGACCACGACGATCGACTGATTCCTTATCCCCGCCCGGCCGTCCCCCGACGGCCGGGTTCAGTCGCGCCCGGGGGCCGTCCCCCAGCAGAGCGCGCCGAGCGTTTGGTTGCGAAGAAGGATGGTGCCGGGCTGGGAGCGCCTCTCGGCGCGTGGCCGCTCGCAGCGGCAAGTGTTGGAGCCCGGGGCTACCTCAGCCCGACACCGATCGCCCATCATAGGCGTCCCGGACGGCAGTCCCAACTCGCCGCTCGGATCAGCGCAGGTCGCCGGCGCGCCAGAGCCGAGCACACGCAGTCAGGTCGGCGGCCATCTCCTGGAGCCTCGCCGACCGGGCCAGCGGCTCGACCCCCCGCAGTTCCGCGCTGCCCGCGGAGGTGACATGGCAGAAGGCGGCCGCCCGCTCCAGCGCCACCGCGAAGTCGCCGGTGAACGCGCCGCGCATCAGGTCGTCCGCGACCCGCTGGACGTCTTCGGGACGCGGCGGATCGATGCCGGCAATGACATGGTTGGGTTCGGTGAAACGGACGCCGGCCGCATAGCAGCGCGCCACCCCGGCCGAGTCGATACGCATCCACTCGCGCAGGAAATACAACCGCCAGAGCGCGCCGGGCAGGGTCCTCGCCGGCCTGGTCGCCCAGAGATCGGCCAGCGTCGACAGTCCGATCTCGCCGACGATGTCGACCAGACGTTCGGTCACCGACGGGTCGCCGGAAGCGCGTCCGGTGTGCAGCAGCACCGCCGCGGTCTCATGGGCGGCGTGCAACTGCGCGATCGGGTCGACGCCCTCGCCCAGCGCCTCCAGCATCGCTGGGGCGCGGAAGGCGGGCCTGCGTGGTCGGCTGTTGTCGGACGGCACCCGGACAGGCTAGTCGGCCCGCAGCCGCGTCCGAGCACCTGGCCGGGCCAGCAGTTGGCTTAGGCCTGGGTGTCGGAGCGAATGTCGATCCGCCAGCCGGTGAGCCGGGCGGCCAGGCGAGCGTTCTGGCCCTCCCGTCCGATCGCCAGCGAGAGCTGGTAGTCGGGGACGATGGCGCGGGCGGCCCGCGCGGTGGCGTCGGTGACGATCACCTGGGACACCTTGGCCGGTGACAGCGCCTCCTTGACGAAGATCGTCGGATCCGGGGAGTAATCGATGATGTCGATCTTCTCCTCGTTCAACTCGTGCATCACCGCGCGCACCCGCTGCCCCATCGGGCCGATGCAGGCACCCTTGGCCGACACGTCCGCGTTGTGCGACAGCACCGCGATCTTGGACCGGTGGCCGGCCTCCCGGGCGATCGCCTTGATCTCGACGATGCCCTGGTCGATCTCGGGCACCTCCATCCGGAACAGCTTCAGCACCAGATTCGGGTGCGTCCGGGAGACCACCACCTGCGGCCCACGCAGCTCGCGGCGCACCGAGACCACATAGACCCGAAGCCGCTTGCCGTGCGAGTAGTCCTCCCCCGGCACCTGCTCGGCCAGCGGCATGATCGCCTCGATGCTGCCCAGATCGACCCGGACGGTGCGCGAATCGCGGTCCTGCTGCACCACGCCGACCAGGATGTCGCCCTCCACCGCGGAGAAGTGGCCGAACTTCTGGTCGTCCTCGGCCTGCCGGATGCGCTGGTAGATCACCTGGCGAGCGGTCGTCGCGGCGACCCGGCCGAAGCCGTCGGGGGTGTCGTCGTATTCGCCGATCTTCTCGCCCTCTTCGTCGAGCTCGGGGGCGAACACCGTCACGTGGCCGGTCTTCCGATCGAGTTCCACCCGCGAGCCCGGCACGGCGCCGTCGGTCTTCTCGTAGGCATTCAGCATGGCGTCCTCGAGCGCACCGAGGAGCACGGTCATCGGAATCTCACGGTCGCGCTCGAGTGCCCGAAGGGCCTCCATGTCGATGTCCATGTCACTGTCCTTCGTCGTCGATGCTGCGGTTGAGTTCCACCTGGACCACGGCCCGGGTGATTGAGTCCACGGAGAGCGTGCGAGAGGCACCCGCCACGTCGAGGATCACGTCAGCCTCGGTGACGCCGGTGATTCGTCCCTGGATCTCGCCGTCGGCGGTGGTGACGCTGATCAGTCGTCCCGTGTTGCGGCGGAAGTGCTTGACCTCGGTCAGCGGCCGGCTCACCCCGCGCGAGGAAACCTCCAGCGTCCAGGGGCGGCTGCCTAAGGCGGGGGCCTCGTCGAGGACTCGCGAGATGGCGCGCGTGGCGTCCGCGATCTCGTCGAGGGAGGGCCCGCGACCCTTCGGCCCGTCGCCGTCGAGGAAGATCCGCACGACGCGGCGCTTGCCGGCCGGCAACACCTCGACCCGGTCGACCTCGAGACCACAGGCGGTGACCACCGGGGTCACCAGATCGGAGACGGTGACTGGGTCCATGGAGCATTCCTCGATCCGGTTTTTCGGTGCAGTTGTCGGGCCGGTGCGGCTGTCCGGGAGTTTACCCGGTACGGTCGACCCGTGATCGGACGTCGGCTGCTGCTGCTCGGCGGTGTGGCGGCGCTGGCCGGCTGCACCGTCGGCGAGAGCGTCCAGTGGCTGCCCTGGACGGCGCCCAGCCCGCTGCCGGTGACCGTGCCGGACGGCCTCACGGCCCGCCTGGCCCGCACCGATGCGCTGGCCGAACACCTGGTCAGCAACGCCGCGCCATGGAGGCTGACCAGCCGCCGGGTGGAGACGTTGGAGTGGTTCCGGAAGGCGACCACGGAACACTTCCGCGTCCTCTCCTCCGGTGATCCCGCGCGACGCCAGCACGCGAGGACGGCGTTACCGAGCACACCACCGCCCAACCAGCGGACGGCTCCCGCGACCCAGGCGGCGCTGACCAGCGAGTTGGCCGCGCTGCGCGCACTGCACCGGACCTCGGCACAGCAGACGGCCGGCCCGGCCGCGTTGCTGTGGGCATCGCTGGCGGCGTTCAGCGCCACGATGGCCACCGCGCTCGTGACCGGAGTGGGAAGACTCGGCGACGACGGCACCGACCGCGCCCCCGACCTGACCGGAACGGGCGTCAATCAGGTCCTGCTGCTGGGTGCCCAGGCGGTGTACGGCTATGAGATGGCGCTCGCCGCGCCCAACCTCGCTGCGCCCGACAGCGCCCTGTTCCGGACCCGCCTGCTGCAGTGGCAGGCATTCCGGCCGAAGGTGCTCACCGCGTCCCCGACGACCGAACTCAGCGCGCCGCCGCTGGCCTATGACCTGCGTCCGGCCCGGGACCGGTCGTCGGCCCGGCGGATCGCCGTCCAGATCGAAATGGCGGCGCTGCCGATCCTGGGCGCCTGGCTGGCCGGGACGTCGTCCGCCGCGGAACGGCAGATCGGGATCGACACGCTCGCCGACAGCAACTCGGCGCTCGTCCGGTTCGGTGGGACGGCCCTGCGCTGGCCGGGTTGGCCCGACTGAGGTTTGCCGTTCAGCCGAAGTAGCTGAACCAGGTGTCCCAGGCGAGCTTGAGCGCGAGCGCCGACACCACCAGCAGGAACACCTTGCGGACGAAGGCATTGCCCTGCTTCAGCGCCGTCCGGGCGCCCAGGAAGCCGCCGGTCAGGTTGGCCACCCCCATCAGCAGGCCCAGTCCCCACAGGATGTTCCCGGTGATCGCGAAGGCCACGATCGCGGCGGCGTTGGTGGTCAGGTTGGCGAGCTTGGCCAGGGCGCTGGAGGCGAGGAAGTCGTGACCGATGATCGACACCAGCGCGATCACGAAGAAGGTGCCGGTGCCCGGTCCGATGAAACCGTCCCAGGTCCCTACCACCAGCCCGATCGCGGCCATCCGGAGCCGGGCATCGTTGCCGGTGTGCTTGACGTGCCCGTGCAAGCCCAGGTGCGGGCGGCGCCAGGTGTACCAGCCGACTCCGACCACGGCGGCCAGCACCAGCGGGGTGAAGTGCTGCCGGGGCAGGAAGTGGGTCAGCTGCGCACCGGCGGCCGAACCGACCGCGGCCATCACCAGTAGCGGCCAGGCCAGCGACCAGTTCACCCGGATCGAGCGCAGATAGGTGGCGCTGGCGGTGGCCGTGCCCAGGAACGAGGGCAGCTTGTTGGTGCCGGCGATCGTCGCCACCGGCACCTCGGACGGCAGCGCGATCAGCAGCGCCGGCAGCTGGATCAGTCCCCCGCCGCCGACCACGGCGTCCACCCAGCCGGCCACGAACGACGCCGCCACCAGCAGCGCCAGGGTGAGCAGCGGGAGCTCGAGCCCGGTGACCATCACCACGACCGACCCGAGCCCGGCCGGACACCGACCGGGGACGGCGCGACCGGTGCGGTCACGGCCGCAGCAGCGCGATCAGTTCCTCGGCGGCACCCTCGGCGTTCAGTTCGGTGCGCTCGCCGGTGGCCCGGTCGCGCACCTCGATCAGCCCGGACGCCAGACCGCGTCCGATCACCACAGTGGTCGGCATGCCCAGCATCTCGGCGTCGGTGAACTTCACCCCCGGGCTGGCCTTGCGGTCGTCCAGCAGCACCTCGACGCCGGCGGCGGAGAGCTCCAGGGCGAGCCGCTCGGCGTACTCGGTCATCGCGGCGTCCTTGCCGGCCGGGACGATCTGGACGTCGAACGGCGCCAGCACCCGGGGCCAGGCGAGTCCACGCTCGTCGCAGTGCGACTCGGCGACCGCGGCCACCGCCCGGGAGACTCCGATGCCGTAGGAGCCCATGGTGACCGTGACCAGTTTGCCGTTCTCGTTGAGCACCTTCAGGCCCAGCGCGTCGGCGTACTTGCGCCCCAGCTGGAAGATGTGGCCCATCTCGATGCCCCGGGCCAGGCTGAGCGGGCCCGAACCGTCCGGCGCCGGGTCGCCCTCCCGCACCTCGGCGACGTCGATCACGCCGTCCGGGGTGAAGTCGCGGCCGGCGACCAGGTCGATGACGTGGGTGTCCACCTCGTTGGCGCCGGTCACCCAGCGGGTGCCGGTGACCACCCGAGGATCGACCAGGTAGCGCACGCCGGACGCCGACTCCTCGCCCAGCGCCTCGGGGCCGATGTAGCCCTTCTTCAACGCCGGATGCGCGGCGAAGTCCTCGTCGGTGAACGGCACCGCTTCGGCCGGCTCCACCGCTGCGGCCAGCCGCTTCAGGTCGACCTCACGGTCGCCGGGCAGGCCGATCGCCAGTGGCGTGCGCTTGCCGTCGGGGTGCTCGAGCACGAACACCACGTTCTTCAGGGTGTCGGACCCCTGCCAGGCCCGGTCGGCCCGCGGGTATTCGGCGTTCACCCGGTCGACCAGGGTGGCGATGGTCGGCGTGTCCGGTGTCGGGATGCGCTGCGGCGCGCCCACACCGGAAGAGTCCACCGACTCGGGTGCGGGCACGGTGACCGCCTCCACGTTGGCGGCGTAGCCGCCGGGCGAGCGGACGAAGGTGTCCTCGCCGGACTCGGCGATCGCCAGGAACTCCTCCGACGCCGAACCGCCCATCGCACCCGAGGTCGCCTTGACGATCACGAACTCAAGGCCGAGCCGGTTCATGATCGCGATGTAGGCCTCGCGGTGGGCCCGGTACGAGGCGTCCAGGCCGGCGTCGTCGATGTCGAAGGAGTAGGAGTCCTTCATTACGAACTCGCGGCCGCGCAGGATGCCGGCCCGGGGCCGGGCCTCGTCACGGTACTTGGTCTGGATCTGGTACAGGCTCAGCGGCAGGTCCTTGTACGAGCTGTACAGGTCCTTCACCAGCAGGGTGAACATCTCCTCATGGGTCGGGCCGAGCAGGTAATCACCGCCCTTGCGGTCCTTCAACCGGAACAGGTTGGGGCCGTACTCGGTCCACCGTCCGGTCGCCTGGTAGGGCTCCCGGGGCAGCAGCGCCGGGAACCGCACCTCCTGAGCACCAATGGCGTCCATCTCTTCACGGACGATCGACTCGACCTTCGCCAGCACCTTCAGACCCAGCGGCAGCCAGCTGTAGATGCCCGGGGCGGCACGCCGGACGTAGCCGGCACGGACCAGCCAACGGTGACTGGCGACCTCGGCATCGGCCGGGTCGTCGCGCAGCGTACGGACGAACAACTGGGACAGGCGGGTGATCACGGCGCTCAGCCTAAGAGGTTCCGCGGGTAGGCGAAAATCGGCTGGCTGCTGCCGCGGCGTGATGAGATATCCGCGAGCATCGACGACTGGAGGACGCCCATGGAGATCCTGCTGCTGGTAGTGGGCTGCGTCAGTACCGTGCTGGCCGCGTCCTGGGTGTGCCGGCGGGTGCCCGTGCCGGCGCCGTTGCTGCTGCTGGTGATCGGCGCCGCCGGGTCGTACGAACCCTGGTTCCCGCTGCCCGAACTGACCGCCGAGATGGCCCTGTTCGGCTTCCTGCCGCCGCTGCTCTACGCGGCCGCAGTGAACACCTCCCTGGTCGACTTCCGCACCAACCTGGCAGCCATCGGCTACCTGTCGATCGGCTACGTGCTGTTCTGCGCCGCGGGCGTCGCCCTGGTGATCAGCGGCATGCTTCCGGTGCCCTTCGCCGCCGCGTTCGCGGTCGGCGCCATCGTCGCTCCCCCGGACGCCGTGGCGGCCGTCGCGGTCGGCCGGCAGGCCGGACTGCCGCGCCGGGTGGTCACCATCCTCGAGGGCGAATCACTGCTCAACGACGCCACCGCGCTGGTCAGCCTGCGCACCGCGGTGGCTGCGTTCGGGGCCTCGGTGACCCTGATGGAGGTCGGCACCGATCTGGCGCTCGCGGTTGTGGTTGGCCCGCTGGCCGGCTACGTGGTGGCCAAGATCGCCATCTGGTTGTTCAGCGTGTTCACCGACGCGGTGACCAGCACCACGCTCACCTTCCTGATCCCGTTCGCCGCCTATGCGCTGGCCGAGAGCTTCCACGCCTCGGGTGTGCTGGCCGTGGTTGTCGCCGGTCTGATCGTCGGGCACGTCACCCCGGTGGTCCGCTCGGCACCCGCCCGGCTGTCCACCTGGATGAACTGGTCCACCATCCAGTACGTGCTCGAGCACACCGTGTTCCTGCTGATCGGGCTGCACACCCACCAGGTGTTGGACGCCGCCGCCCAGTTCCCGGTGTCCAACCTGGCCATCGCCGGAGTGTCACTCGCGGTGCTGGCTGCGGTGATCGCCTCCCGGATCGTCTACGTGATGGCCGTCCGCCCTTTCCTCGACCGCAAGCATCGCGCCTTGTCCTGGCAGGAGGCCCTGGTCGTCTCGTGGGCGGGCATGCGCGGCGTCGTCACCCTGGCCGCGGCGCTCACGCTGCCGCTGGACACGCCGCTGCGGCCCGTGCTGCTGCTGATCGCCCTGGTCACGGTCGCCGGCACGCTGCTGATCCACGGCCTCACCCTGCCTCTGGTGGCCCGGGCGCTGGGCGTGCACGGCCCCGACCCGCGCGAGGACGCCCTACAGGAGGCCATGGTGACGCAGCGCTCGGTGATCGCCGGGGTGGCGGCGATGAAGGACGCCGCCCGTCCCGAGGATTCCGACATGGTGCTGGGGCTCAAGGAATCCGCCAAGCGGCGCGTCGACCTGCAGTGGGAGCGCGTCGGACTGGCCCGCGAAGAGCAGGCAGCAGAGAGCCGGGCGATGGCCTACCGCCGGCTGCGGCTGGTCGGACTGGCGGCCGAGCGGACCAAGCTCCTGGAGATTCGCGACCGCGGTTTCGCAGACCACGAGGTGTTGAGTTCGCTGCTCGCCGAGTTGGACGTCGAGGAGGCAACCCTGCTGTCGCGCGAGCACCGGGAGCGCGAGGTACGGGCGGCGGGACCGCGTCCGGCCGGCCAGGCTCCCTGCCTGCACCTGGACGCCGTCCCCGCCGAGGTGGACTTCGAGGCGCACGGCGACTGCCTCGACTGCGTCGCAGCCGACCAGGATCCGGTGGAGCTACGGATGTGCCTCAGCTGCGGACACATCGCCTGCTGCGACTCGTCACCGGGCCAGCACGCCACCCTGCACTTCCGGCGGACCGGCCACGCGGTGATGCGCTCCATCGAACCCGGCGAGCACTGGCGATGGTGCTACATCGACCAACTGCACGACGAGGGTCCGGACGATCAGTAAAGGACACGCTGGTCAAAGCCCATCCCTCGTCATGGTTCCCAAGCGGGCGCTGAACCCCTCGTCGATCGAGCCTGCCGAGACCTCGGAGAAGGGTTTCGACACGCTCAACCAGCGAGGGGCGCGACGCTGTCGAGATCAGTAGAAGGTCGCCGTCACATTCGGCCTGCTGATGTCGGCCCGGAAGCCGAACACCGTCGCGTTGCCGTACCAACGGCGTCCATCGGTGGAGCGGACGTCGAAGCGCACCTTCGTCCGCGCCGCAGCCTCGACCCTGCCACCGCCGAGGTACTTCAGCTTCGCCTTGCTCCAGTTGGCGCCGCTGGTCGTCCGGTAGGAGATCGTGCCGGTCCGGAACTTCACGCCGGTGGGCTGCCGGAACCACACGGCACAGCCGGCCGGCCGCAGCGAGTTCTGCTTCAGGCACCACGAGTACTTGGAGTTCACGGCCTTGAGGATCGCCGTCTTGCCCGCGGCACTGATCGTCACGCCGCTGCCGCTGGGGGTCTGGCTGGTCAGGTCACGGACGGCGATCGTGGTAGCGCCGTAGGAGAGGTTCCGGTTGGCCGAGGTCACCGGATAGACGCCCGGGAAGAGCGCGACGATGTTGGCCGTGGACGTCACCCCGGCCAGGCTGACCGGTGCCATCGGCTGCCGAATCCGGGACAGGTCGACCGTGGCCGCGACCCGGCTGAGCCGGAACTGGTCGGCCACCCGGGTGACCTCGAAGGAGGCGGCGACAGGCTTGCCGGCCAGCGTGTAGCTGGCGGTGACGTTGGTGGCGGTCGGGTCGGTGACCTCGGTGACCGACACATTCGCCAGCTTGCCGGCCGTGGTCTTGGCCAGCACGGCGTTGGTCAGGAAGGTGGCGTCGCCCATCGGTGCGGACGCGGACAGGCTCAGCGCGGTGGTCGCATCCCCGGTGCTGAGCGCACGCAGATAGGCCACGACGGCGTCCGACGGCTTCGTGGTGGGTACCGGCGCCTGGGACTGCTGGCTGGACGGCCCGGGCACCGGCGCCGAGATGCTCGGGGTCGGGTCGGCGGTGTTGTTGTTCCGCATCCAGATGACGACGCCGCCGATCAGGGCCAGCACGACCGCGACACCGATCAACCCGAACAGCAGCTTCTTCGACCCGCCGCCGCCCTGACCGGGCTGCGGCGGTGGGGCACCCCAGGGCTGCTGCGGCGGTCCGCTGTACTGGCCCGGATTGGGACCGTACTGGCCGTAACCGCCCGGTTGCTGCGGCGGAGGCGGCTGCTGCGCCCAACCACCGCCGGGCTGGCCGGGAGCCGCCGGCCATCCCTGTCCGGAAGGCTGGCCGGGGGCCGGCTGGCCGCCCCACCCTGCTCCTGGGCCGCCAGGGCCGCCGGATCCGGGCGGGCCGCCGGCAGGCGGGTAACCCTGGCCGCCCTGCCAGGCTCCGGGGTCGGGGTTTCCGCCACCCGGCGAATAGGGTCCGTTGTCGCTCACCTGCGTGTCCTTCCCACCTGAAGGATTCCCCGGCGCAGCGACGGGCGATTCGCCGCCGCCTCAGCACCCACCGGCGCCCTGGGATGATGCCCAGCACGACAAGTCCGCCTGCGGAATCTCTGAGGCGACAGTGTACGGTCCGGCGGCTCGCCGAAAGCGCGGAACCCGGCGCTATTGTCAGCGATATGCAGCACGAGGAAGTGAGCGGCCGTTGGCCCCCGTCCGTCTTTGGGGTCGGCGACGAGCCCGATCCTCGGTTCAGCCTCGCCAACGAGCGCACCTTCCTCGCCTGGATCCGCACCGGCCTCGCCTTCGTCACTGCCGGCCTGGGCGTGGCTGCCTTGGCCCATTTCGCCCCGGCGACCGGCAGCAGGTTCATCATCGCCGCCGTGGTGATGCTGAGTTGCGGCGTGCTGTGCGGCTTCACCGGCTTCACCCGGTGGGCGCGCAACGAGCGGGCGATGCGGCTCGGGAAAGCCTTGGTCCGGCCGTCCGTCCTGCCGATGCTGTCAGTGATCCTGTTGCTCATCGCCGGCCTGGCCGCGTTCAGTCTGCTCAGCTGATGAGCGCGCCGAGCGAACTCCCCAACCAGATCTGGGATCCCGGGCTGCAACCCGAGCGGACGTCCCTGGCCTGGCAGCGGGTGAATCTCGCCGGGCTGGGTGCGAGCCTGGTCAGCGCCCGATTGGTGGCGGAGATCTCACCGGCGATCGGGTACACGCTGGCGGCACTGAGCGCCACGGTCGCCGGCGTGGTGACCTTCGTCCACAGCCGCCGGCTCAAGAACATCCTCGAGGCACTGTTCGGGGATCGCACCCTGCCCGACGCGCGCGTGTACGCACTGCTGGTGCTGCTGTTGGTGCTGATCGCGTCCGGGGGTCTGCTCTTCCTCCTGGCCGGAAACCGGTAGCAGATCGCCGAAGAAAGTACTTTCCTGATTGGAAAGTACTTGTTAGAGTGGCGGCATGGAACCGACGAACTACCAACTCGCGCTCACCCAGGCCGATGACCTGGTGCTTCGGGGCCACCGCTCGGCCCGCTGGCTGGCTCGCTACTACCTGATCTTCGGTGTCGCGTCGCTGCTGATCGCGCCGGCCTTCGGCGTCCTGCACGGCCTCGCCTGGACGATCGTGCTGACCACGCTGTGGGGTGCGCTGATCCTCGGCATCAGCATCTACGCGGCGAAGCAGCGGACGATGGTCCGCGGCGGTGCCCGGATCCACGGCTGGGTGATGGCGGTCTGGACGCTGATCTGGGTCGCCACCGTGGTGCTCGGCAGTGCGTTCGAACTGGCCTGGCCGTGGTGGCTGGCCGGCGGCGTCGCGATGCTCGCCACCTGCATCATGGGCGCTCGGGCGGTGCTGCGCCGGACAAGGCGAGAGCCATGATCGACGAACAGTTCCACTCCCCCGTCCGGTTCTCGATCATGGCTTCCCTGGTCGGCCTCGACCGGGCCGAGTTCGCCTTCGTCCGGGACTCGATCGGAGCCTCCGACTCGACGCTGTCGAAGCAGGCCGCCGCGCTGGAGGCCTCCGGCTACCTGAAGGTGATCAAGGGTCACGTGGGCAAGAGGCCCCGGACCTGGTACTCACTCACCGATCAGGGCCGGACGGCGTTCCGCGGCCATCTGGACGCGCTGCGTTCCCTCGCCGAAGCAGCTGCCGACTACAGCGGCCAGGGTTCCGGCTGACACCCCGACCGGCCCCCTGACACCGATCCGCTGATCGCCGTTCGCCGGCCCCACTGTCACTACCCCTCCCCACCGGGGCATTGCGCCCTCCCTGGGCACCGCCGTGCCTGAACGCGGCCCACCGACATCGAAAGGAATCGTCATGCCCATCTCCGTCACCCAACTGCTCGCAATCGTTGTCGAACTCGCCCTGATGCTGGTGCTGCCCGTCGTCGCGGCCATCTGGTGGTGCCGGCGCCGCCGGGTGCCCGGCTCGGTGCCGCTGATCGCCGCCGGCTTCTATCTGCTCAACCTGGCCGTCAACGTGCCGCTGGTGACCCTGGTGTATCCGCAACTCGGGCTGCCTCCGCTGGCCACCCTGGCGCTGACCGCACTGACCTACGGGGTCTGTGAAGAAACGGCCCGTTGGCTGTCGTTCCGGGTCGGCTCGCTGCGCCGGCACCGGGACGGCGACGGCGCCATCGCGGCCGGGATCGGGCACGGCGGAACCGAGGCGATCATGTTCGGGCTGCCCTACCTGCTCGGCACCGTGGCGCTGCTGGCGGCGCCGGCGTCGCTGCCGCCGGAGACCATTGCCCAGTTGCAGGCGGCCAGCCCGTGGCTGTACCTCGGGACGGGCCTGGACCGGTTGCCGGCGATGGCGGGCCATTTGGTCTTCGCGCTGCTGATCGTGCTCGCCTACCGCAAGGGTGCGCGGTACCTGGTGCTGGCGATGGCCCTGCACGCACTCCTCGACTTCTCCATGTTCGCGATGAGCGACTACGCGCCCACGGCGGTCTTCGTGGTCACCTGGGCCGCCATCGGCGTGGTGGCACTGCTGGTGGCCGCCCGGCTGTGGCGTCGGATGCCGGCGAGCGCGGTGTAAGCTCCGCGAGCCGGTGAGCCATGCCGGACGAGGCCGAAACCGAACAGCGGAGCAGATGACACCGGACACCCCGAAGCCCTCCGGCGCGGGCCGACCTGAGCTCGCGCCGATCGGCGGGCCGTCAGTCGGCGGGCTGTCGGTCACCCAGGGTGCGGCGCTGAGCATCGGCGCGGTGCTCGGCACCGGCGTCCTGACCCTGCCGGCGCTGGCCGCCGAGATCGCCGGGCCGGCCAGCCTGCTCTCCTGGCTGGCACTGATCCTGCTGTCGGTGCCGCTGGCCGGCACCTTCGCCGCCCTCGGTGCACGCTACCCCGATGCCGGCGGGGTGGCGACCTACGTGCGACGAGCGTTCGGCGATCGCGCCGCGGCGATGATCGGCTGGTGCTTCTACACCGCGGTGCCGGCGGCGGCGCCCGCCGCGGCGATGATGGCCGGACGCTACGTCGCCGACGCCGTCGGGGGCGGCCGGGCCAGCGAGATCGGCACCACGGCCGTGCTGATCGTCATCGTCTGGGGCTTGAACGCCGTCGGCCTGCGACTGTCCGGTCCGGTTCAGTTGGGCCTGGCGGCCGTGCTGGCCGCACTGATGCTGCTCACCGTCGTCGTCGCGCTGCCGCACGTCCGCCCGGACGCCGTCGGCCCGCTGCTGCCGCACGGCTGGGGGTCGGTCGCCGCCGCGGCCGGCCTGCTGGTCTGGGCGTTCGCCGGGTGGGAGGCGATGTCATCGTTGGCCGCCGAGTACCGCGATCCGGCGCGCAGCGTGCCGCGGGCGACCACGATCGCGCTGATCACGGTCGGCGTGCTGTACCTGGCGCTGGCTACCACCACCATCCTGGTACTCGGGCCGCACGCGGGAACCAGCGTCGCCCCGCTGTCCGACCTGATGGCGCTGGGTATCGGACCGGTCGCCCGTCCGGCCACCGCTGTGGTCGCGGTCCTGCTCACCGTCGGCACGATGAACACCTTCTTCGCTGGCGCCGCCAAGCTCGGCGCCGCGCTGGCCCGGGACGGCGCGCTGCCGTCCTGGTTCGCCCACGGGAGCAGCGCCGGCGCGGTCCCGCGACGCAGCCTGCTGATCGTCGGCGGCGGCGCGCTGCTCTCCCTGGCTGTGACCGCGTCGGCCGGACTGGATCTGACCAGCATCATGCTGCTGGCCACCAGCTCGTTCACCCTGGTCTACCTGGTCGGCAGCGCCGCCGCCGTCCGACTGCTGCCGGCCGGCTGGGCGCGTCGCGGTTCCTACGTCGCCACCGTGGCCTCACTGGCCCTGGCGATCAGCATCGGCGCTCCGATGCTGTGGCCGGCCGGGGTGTCGGCTGCTGCGGCGCTGTATCTGGCGGCTCGGCGTCGGGGTTAGGGATTGCTGCGAGAGTCCGTGGGACCCCCGCGACCAGCACAGAGCTGGGCTATCGGGCCTTGTCGGCACGGACGAAGGCGCTGGCGAAGGCACCCGTCAGTCCGGCCACCGCATCCGCAATGGTGAGCCCGTCCGGTAGCGCGTGCTTGACCGCGCCGGCGAGGTCGTGGAGATCCTCGTGGGTGTATTCGCGGGTGAGTTGCACGGTCGCGTTGTCGAAGCCCGCGTTGCGCAGCTTCGCCTGGTAGTCCTCGGTGGTGAGCGCGCCGGAGATGCAACCAGTCCACAGCTCGACCACGGTCATCAGGCGGGGCTCCAGCGGTCGCAGCAGCACGATGTCGGCGACGGCGAACCGGCCACCGGGGCGCAGCACCCGGAACGCCTCGGCCAGCACCCGGTCCTTGTCGGTGGAGAGGTTGATCACGCAGTTCGAGATCACCACGTCGACACTGGCGTCCGGCAACGGCAGGTCTTCGATGATGCCGCGCAGGAAGCGGGCGTTCTCGATACCCGCCTCGGCGCGGTTCCGCTCGGCCAGCCGGAGCATCTCCTCGGTCATGTCGACGCCGTAGGCGGTGCCGTCCGGGGCCACCCGGCGGGCGGACAGCAGTACGTCCAGACCACCGCCGGAACCGAGATCGAGCACGTCCTGCCCGGGCGCCAGGTCGATCAACGCGGTCGGATTCCCGCAGCCCAGGGACGCCCCCAGCGCGGTGTCGGAGGGTGCCGCGTCCGCGTCGTAGAGCTCGGCGGTGATCGGATCGGCGGAGGTGTCCGCGCAACAACCCGACGGCCCGCAGCACGATCCGGGTTCGCCGGCCAAGGTCAGCTGAGCGGCAGCGGCGTAGCGCTGCCGCACCGCCTCACGCAGCGGTGTCGCGTCCTGCATGTCCAGTGTTTCGCTCATGATGCACTCCTTGATTTCGATGGTTATCGAAACAGCATCCTTCGCCAGTGATTCGATATCTGTCAAGATAGACCTCGTGGATGAGTTGCCGATCGTCGCCTCCGATGCCTGCTGTGGGCTGACTGGCACCGTGATCGACGCCGAGTCGGCGACCCGGATTTCGCTGATGTTCAAGGCGCTCGGCGATCCGGTGCGGTTGCGCCTCGCCGCCCTGATCGCGAGCCGTCCGGAGGTCTGCGTCTGCGACCTGCAGGCACATTTCACCTTGTCCGGCCCTACTATCAGCCATCACCTGAAGGTACTGCGTGAGGCGGGCCTGATCAGCAGCGAGCGGCGCGGCACCTGGGTCTACTACTGGATCAACCCGGACGTCCTACGCTCGCTCAGCGTGCTGCTGAGTCCCGCTGCGGTCGTCGATTGAGCCCGGTCGGCGGCTGAGTGCGGGTCAGCGGATGGCGTCAGCCGTCCTCGGGCAGCACGCAGCCGACCTGGCGGCGCAGCTCGTCCAGCACCTCCATCACGGCGATGCTGTCGTCGAGGGTGAGACGCGGGCTTTCGGTCAACCCTTCGCGCAGGCAGCGTTCCACTTCGAGCGCCTGGAAGTGCATGCCGCGCGAGGTGCGGTGTGGCTCGAAGGTCTCGGCAAGTTGCTGCCGCCCGGTGTAACGGCGCACGGTCGTCCAGTTGTAGAAGGCGCCGTTCAGTTCGAGGAAGCCGTCGGTGCCGATCACCGCCGCGCGGGACGGGCCGGCGCTGACCATCGTGGCGTGGCCTTCGGAGAGCGCCCCGCCGGAATGGGTCAGGGTGAACGCCACCTCGGCATCCACCCCCGTCGCGGCCAGGGTGCCGCGGGCGACGATGTCGGACGGCGCGCCGAGCAGGTCGAGCGCGAACGAGACGTTGTAGACGCCGAGGTCGAGCAGGGCGCCGCCGGCCAACTCCGGGTTGTGCAGGCGTCCCTTCGGGTCGGGGTTCAGCTTCTGGCTGTGATCGGTGATCACCGCACGCACCTCACCGAGCGAGCCGTCGGCGATCCGGGCCCGGACGAAGTCGGTGGACGGCAGGAACCGCGTCCACATCGCCTCCATCGCGAACACGCCGGCCGCGCGGGCGGCGTCCGCGACCTGCCGGGCCTGGGCTGCGGTCACCGTGAACGCCTTCTCGACCAGCACCGGCTTGCCGGCCCCGATCGCCAGCAACGCATGCTCGGCGTGGAAGTTGTGGGTGGTGTTGACGTAGATCGCGTCCACCTCAGGGTCAGCGATCAGCGCCGCATACCCGGCGTGCGCCGTCGGAATCTCAAACCGCTCCGCGAACGCACCCGCCCTGGCGCCGTCCCGCGCCGCGACCGCCTGCAGGTGCAGCCCCTCGGTGCGCAGGTTCTCGGCGAACGTGCCGGCGATACCCCCGGCCCCCAGCAACCCCCAACGAATGCGGTCCGTCATCGGTGCGTATCTCCTTCGATCGGCTGCGTCGAGTCTTCCAGAACGATGCCGGCGGGTCGAAAGGTACCGTCCCCGCGTACCACTTTCTGGGCGGCAGGTCAGTACAGGACGGTGGCGAACTGGCCGGCGATGGTGAAGCCGGTGCGCAGATAGGCGCGGACGGCGCGGGTGTTGAAGTCGTTGACGTAGAGCGACACCAACTCGTGCTGCGCGAGGATCTGCCGGGTGGCTGCGGCCATCGCGGGGGCGGCGAGGCCGCGTCCGCGCAGCCGTGGCTCGAGCCAGACGCCCTGCACCTGGGCGATGCCGCCGCAACTGATGCCGACATCGGCCTTGAACACCACGGCCCCGGCCTCGTCCACCACACCCCAGGCGCGACCGCTCTCGACCAGGCTCTGGCAATGCGTCCGGTAGGCGTTGCGACCGCCGCCGGCGGTGGGGTCGACGCCGACCTCCTCGGTGTACATGGCGATCGCGGCCGCGTGGTACGAGGCGAACTCAGCCATGGTGATCTGCCGCACCGGCACCTCGGTTGCCATCGCCGCGACCCGGCGGGCAACCATCAGCGGTTGTCGCGGACGGATCTCGCGCTGCCCCGCATAGCTGCGACTCCGGACGGCGAGCGCACGATGCAGCGCCAGCGCGGCGCCGCTCTCCCCCACGATCGACTGGCACCAGCGATGCGGCCCGAGCGCCTCAGCGAAGCCGGCGAGGGCGGCGTCCCGTTCGGCAGGCTCGCAGTAGGCGAACGCCGGCACCAGATTCGATCCGGCGTGCAGCAGGTGCCGAGGAGCCTCCGCTGGCCAGCCGTACAGGGTGGCCGGCGAACCTGGCCGCAGCACGCCGGCGTCCACGCGGGAGCCGATGAACAGGTTGCCGACCGGGTCGGCGGAAACCAGGCCCCGGACCAGCTCGTCGTCGCGGGCGCCGAGCACCCGCGCGCGTGTCATCCCCCGGATTCCTGGTTCAGCTCACGGACACCATCGGCGCACCCTCGGGCGACCCCTCAGGGGTCTCCTCGGCGATCCGATTGGCCTCGGCGATCAGGGTCTCGACGATCTGGTCCTCGGGAACCGTCTTGATCACCTTGCCTTTGACGAAGATCTGGCCCTTGCCGTTGCCGGACGCCACGCCGAGATCCGCCTCCCGGGCCTCGCCCGGGCCGTTCACGACGCAGCCCATCACCGCGACCCGCAGCGGCACCTGCAGGCCCTCCAAACCCTTGGTGACCTCTTCGGCGAGCGTGTACACGTCCACCTGGGCGCGTCCGCAGGACGGGCAGGAGACGATCTCGAGCTGCCGCGGCCGCAGGTTCAGCGATTCCAGGATCTTGATCCCGACCTTGACCTCTTCGGCCGGCGGCGCGGACAGCGACACCCGGATGGTGTCGCCGATGCCTTTGGCGAGCAGCGCGCCGAACGCGACCGAGGACTTGATGGTGCCCTGGAAGGCCGGCCCAGCCTCGGTGACGCCCAGATGCAGCGGGTAGTCGCAGGCTTCAGAGAGCATCTCGTAGGCGCGCACCATCACCACCGGGTCGTGGTGCTTGACCGAAATCTTGAAGTCGCGGAAACCATGCTCCTCGAAGAGCGACGCCTCCCACAGCGCCGACTCGACCAGCGCCTCGGGCGTAGGTGCGCCGTATCTGGTCAGCAGCCGCTTGTCCAGTGAGCCGGCGTTGACGCCGATCCGGATCGACACCCCGGCGTCGGACGCCGCCTGCGCGATCTGCTTCACCTGATCGTCGAACTGACGGATGTTACCCGGGTTCACCCGGACGGCCGCACAGCCGGCGTCGATCGCGGCGAAGACGTACTTCGGCTGAAAGTGGATGTCGGCGATGACCGGGATCTGGCTCTTCTTGGCGATGATGAACAGCACGTCGGCATCGTCCTGGCTGGGTACCGCGACCCGGACGATGTCGCAGCCGGTGGCGGTCAGTTCGGCGATCTGCTGCAGGGTGCCGTTGATGTCGGTGGTCTTGGTGGTGGTCATCGACTGCACCGACACCGGCGCGTCACCACCGACCAGGACCTTGCCGACCCTGATCTGCCGGGTGGGCCGGCGCGGGGCCAGGACGGGCGGTGGCGGGGCGGGCATGCCCAGGTTGACGGTCATGGACTCCTCGTTCGAGATCGGGCGGCCCCACGACCGCCGCCAGACAGCCTACTCGCGCCAGCCGGCGAGGAACTCGGCGATCCGGCCGATCGCCTCGGTCAGCACGTCGGCGTCCGGCAGGGTGACCAGCCGGAAGTGGTCCGGCTCGGGCCAGTTGAACCCGGTGCCGTGGGTGACCAGGATCTTCTTGGTGCGCAGCAACTCGATCACGAACGCCTCGTCGTCGGCGATCGGGTACACCTCGGGGTCGAGCTTCGGGAAGCAGTAGAGCGCGCCCATCGGCTCCACGCAGCTGACCCCGGGAATCTCGTTGAGCAACCGGGCGGCCAGCTTCGACTGGTCGTAGAACCGGCCGCCGGGCACGATCAGTTCGTTGACCGATTGGTAGCCGCCGAGCGCGGTCTGGATGGCGTGCTGCGCCGGCACGTTGGAGCACATTCGCATGTTCGACAGCAGGGTGAGGCCTTCGAGGAAGTCGGTGGCCAGGTGTTTCGGCCCTGACACCATCACCCAGCCGGCCCGGTACCCGCAGACCCGGTACGCCTTGGACAGCCCCGAGAAGGTGAGACAGAGCACGTCGTCACCGGCGAAGGTGGCCGCGTGGTGATGGACGGCGTCGTCGAAGATGATCTTCTCGTAGATCTCGTCGGCCATCACCACCAGGTCGTGCCGACGGGCGATGTCGACCAGCCCGCGCACCGTCTCTTCGCTGTACACCGCGCCGGTCGGGTTGTTCGGGTTGATGATCACCAGCGCGTGGGTGTTCTCGGTGATCAGCGACTCGATCTCTTCCAGATCGGGGTTCCAGCCGTTGGCCTCGTCGCAGCGGTAGTGGACGGGGACACCGCCACACAGGCTGACCGCCCCGGTCCACAGCGGGTAGTCGGGCGCCGGCACCAGAATCTCGTTGCCGTTGTCGAGGAAGGTCTGCAGCACCATCATGATCAGCTCGGAGACGCCGTTGCCGATGTAGACGTCGTCGACCGTCGTGTGCTGCAGCCCCTTGGACTGGTAGTACTGCGCCACCGCGGTACGCGCCGAATAGATGCCGCGCGAATCCGAATAGCCCTGTGACTGGGGCAGATGGTGAATCATGTCGGCGAGGATCCGCTCGGGTGCGTCGAAGCCGAACGGTGCGGTGTTACCGATGTTGAGCTTCAAGATCTTGTGCCCCTCGGCCTCCAGCCGCTGGGCCTCGACCAGGATCGGACCTCTCACGTCGTAGCGGACGTGCTGCAGCTTCTGGGATTGGACGATGCGACGCATGAGCCACAGTGTGGCAGCCGAGCAGTGTGGGTTTCGACAGGCTCAACCAGCGGCTCGTTCCGGTTAGCCGACGAGTAGGCGGTCGAGTTCCAGCAACGTGGCGTCGGTGCCGTCGAGGCCGCGGGCGATCCTGCCCACCTCGGACGCCCGGGCGCGGTACGTGTCGCCGGCGACGGCGGCAACCAACTCAGCCAGCCGCTCGGCGGTGATTCGAGGCAGCGGCACGGGCGCCGGGCCGACGCCGAGTTCCGCGAGCCGGCGTCCGTGGTAGGGCTGGTCGAAGGCGGCCGGCACACACGCCGACGGCACGCCAGCCCGCATCGCGGCAGCAGTGGTGCCGGCGCCGCCATGGTGCAGGGCTCCGGCCACCATCGGAAACAGCACGTCGTGGGGGACGCCGCCAGTCGTGCACAACCATTCGTCCACCACACCGCGCGGTCCGTGGGGCACCGTCGGCGCGACGATCCGGCGTCCGGCCAGCCGGGCCGCGTCGCCGAGCAACTCCAGCCAGCGCACGCCGCCGGCGTCGTTGAAGCTGCCCAGGCCCACGTAGACCGGCGGCTCACCCGCGTCCAGGAACGACCCCAGCGGTTCGGACGGCGTCCACTCGCCGGGCACGGGTCGGATCGCACCGGTCTGGACGCAGTTCACCGGCCAGTCGGATGCCGGCGGGATCAGCACCTGGTCGGCGGCCAGCCAGATCGGGAAGCGGTCCGCGGCCTTGGCCAGCCCCGACGCGCTGTACCGCGGCAGCCCGGCACGCTGCCGGAACACCCGGCCGGTGTTCCGGGACAACCCCTGCACGGTGTGCCAATACCAGTCGACATACCCTCGTCGGATCCAGCGCGGACCCCGTAGCCGGTGGCCCTCCAGGTGACTGGCCGCCGAGAGCGTGGGCAGGACCGCGGTGTGCAGGACGGTCGCCATCCGGCAGCCGCGGTCCTCGACCAGCGCGAGGGCGGGGTCCCGGGAGGCCACCCCGGTCACCACCGGCGAACCCGCCGGCACCTCGTCCAGGGCAGTCGCCAGCGGCTCCGCGAGCCCGGCGAGCCACCGGCCCAGCAGCACCGGCTGCGCCAACGGCGTCCGATGTGCGAACTGGCCCAACCGGCTGCCGCTGAGCCTCGTCACCTGGGCGATCGCCGGCCCTATCCCCCGAAACCTGGCGCCGTGGGAACGCACCAGTTCGGCGTAGTCGTCGACGGCGACCACCGTCGCGGGGCGCCCCCGGGCCACCACGGCACCGGCCAGCACCGCCATCGGCTCGACATCGCCGCGCGAACCGATGGCCAGGAAGGTGACCGGCTTGGCCTCGATCTCAGGCATCAGAGCAGCTGCATCGGGCTGATGATGTCGGCCAGGATCAGCACCACGCCGGTGAGCAGCAGGAAGCCGCCCACGACGTAGGCGACGGGCAGTAACTGGGCGGTGTCGAACGGTCCGGGATCGTCTCGGCCGAGCAGCTTGGCCCAGGCCCGCCGGATCGCTTCCCAGAGCGCGCCGGCGATGTGGCCGCCGTCCAGCGGTGGCAGCGGGACGAAGTTGAACAAGGCCAGGAACAGGTTGACCGCCGCCAGCAGCGTCCCGAACAGGACCACCTTGTCGGTGCCGTCGATGCTGGGGCTGGCGGCCACCTCACCGGCGGCCCGGCTGGCGCCGACGATGCTCAGCGGACCGTAGATGTCGCGCGGCTTGCCCTGCACCAGGTCGGCCGCGACGTTGTAGACCTTGACCGGGAATTGGGCGATCGCCACCGCGCTCTGTTCGGTGAGCTGCCACATCTGGGCCACCACGTCTCCGGGCCCGCCTTTGACCAGTTCGGAGGTCGGGCTGATCCCGAACCAGCCGGCCGGGATGCGCTTGCTGGGGTCGAGCTTGTCCGGCACCCCGGTGACCACGGTGTGCACCGGGGTCAGCGGTGTCCGGACGCCGTCGCGTTCGACGATCACCCGGGCCTCGCCGTCCTGGTTGGCCCGGATCAGATCGGTCAGCTGCGGATAGCTGGTGATCGCCGTCCCGTTGAACTCGACGATCCGGTCGCCGGCCCGGATGCCCGATTTGGCGGCAGGCGTGTCCGGCACCAGGCATTGGGCGGTGGGCTGGTTCTCGCGGACGATGCAGGACTGCACCTCGGCGACCACCGGCTGCGGCTGCCAGCTGCCATGCAGGCCGAGGATCGCCCAGAACAGGGCGAACGCGATCAGCAGGTTCATCGCCGGGCCGCCGGCCATAACGATCAGCTTCTGCCAGGTCTTCTTCTGGTAGAACAGCCGGTCGTTGGCGATGTCGTCGGGGGTGATCTCGGCCCATTCGTAGGCGCGTGCCGAGTCGGCGAATCGGGCCAGCCGACTGTCCCGACGCCCCGGACGCGCCGGTGGGTACATGCCCATCAGCCGCACGTAGCCGCCCAGTGGGATCCATTTGACGCCGTACTCGGTCTCGCCGCGGGTGGTTGACCAGATCGTCGGGCCGAAGCCGACGAAGTACTTGGGGACGCGGATGCCGAACGCCTTCGCCGGCACCATGTGGCCGATCTCATGCAGCGCGATCGAGACCAGGATGCAGGCGAAGAAGAGCAGCGCGAAGAGGACGATGAGCACCCGGCGTCACGCCCCCGCAGCGATGATCTCGGCGGCCCGGGCCCGGCCCCAGGCGTCGGCGGCCAGGACGGCGTCCACGCTGAGCACCGAATCGGCGGGCTTGGCGAGATGTTCCTCGACGACCGCGGTGACGGTGTCGACGATGTCCAGGAAGCCGATCCGTCCGTCGCAGAACGCGTCGACGCAGACCTCGTTGGCGGCGTTGTAGACCGCGGGCGCGGTGCCGCCGGCCTGACCGCAGCGGCGAGCCAGCGCGACGGCCGGGAAGGCGTCGTCGTCCAGCGGCTCGAAGCGCCAGTCGATGCCGCGGCTCCAGTCGAAGCCCTTGGTGACGCCGGGCAGCCGGTCGGGCCAGTTGAGGGCGAGTGCGATCGGCAGCTTCATGTCGGGCGGTGAGCATTGCGCGATGGTGGAGCCGTCGCAGAACTCGACCATCGAGTGCACGTCGGAGGTGGGGTGCACGACCACCTGAATGGCGTCCAGGTCGACCCCGTAGAGCAGGCCGGCTTCGAGCAGTTCCAGGCCTTTGTTGATCAGGGTGGCCGAGTTGATGGTGATCGTCCGGCCCATGTTCCAGGTCGGGTGCGCGAGCGCCTGGTCGGGGGTGACGTCGGTAAGTTCGGCGCGGGTCCGGCCGCGGAACGGCCCCCCGGACGCGGTCAGGATCAGCCGGCGGACCTCCTCGGCGCGTCCGGCCCGGAGGGCTTGGGCGAACGCCGAATGCTCGGAGTCGACCGCGACGATCTGGCCTGGTGCCGCCGCGGCGGTGACCAGCTCCCCGCCGATCACCAGGGATTCCTTGTTCGCCAGGGCGAGGGTGGTGCCGGCGGCCAGCGCGGCCAGCGTCGGCTCCAGTCCGGCCGCACCGGTGATCGCGTTGACTACCACGTCGCAGGGCAGCCCGGCGAGTCGCTGCGAGGCGTCCGGGCCGGCCCAGAGCGCGGTGGTCGGTGGGAGCCGTCCGTCGAGTGCGGCAGCAGCGGCGAGGCTCGGGACGGCGACCACGTCCGGACGCCAGGTGTTCGCCTGGTCGACCAGCAGATCGAGGTTGCCGCCGCCGGCCGACAGCCCGACGACACGGAAGGCGTCGGGGTGGCCGGCGATCACCTCCAGGGTCTGGGTTCCGATCGATCCGGTGCTGCCCAGCAGGACGATGTCACGCACCGAGCCAGGCTACAGGGGTGCATCATCGTGCCGCCGTCGGCATCTGTTCGGGCAGAAAGGAGGCAGCGATGACTGCACAGCTGGCCCAGGAGGCCGATCTGAAAGACCGTGACCCGGAGCCCGAGGACGCCGACGAGGCCTTCCCGGACATCGACGACGAGGACGCGGAGGACCAATCATGACCAGCACCGCGGCGTTCATCAGCCTGGCTCGACGCCAGGTCGGCAAGCCCTACGTGCTCGGCGCCGAGGCGAGTCCGAACGACCCCAACCCGCCGAAATTCGACTGCTCGGAACTCGTCGAGTGGCTGTTCCACCGGGTGGGAGCACCGATCACCGATCTGGCGGCCGCCCAGTTCAATGCCACGGTGAGGGTCACCGGGGCGCCGCGGACCGGCGATCTGGTCTTCCTGCGGAACAACCCGGCCCGGCCCAACGGCATCGGTCATGTGGCGGTGCTCACCGCGAAGCTCTCCAACGGAGATTTCGAGGTGGTCGAGGCCCGCGGGCGCCGGTTCGGAGTGGTGCGCAGCACGCTCAGCTACTGGAAGCGCCGCAATCACTTCGCCGGAATCCGGCGCTACCCCACGTTGCAGCTGACTGCCGCCGGGAAGCCGGTACCGGCAGCGTTCCGGAGTCTCGTCGTGGACGGCGAGTTCGGCCCGAAGACGATCGCGGCCACCCAGCGCTGGACGAACTCCACGGTGGACGGGATCTGGTCACTGCGCTCCCGCAAGGCGTTACAACGCAAGCTGGGGGTGAAGCAGGACGGGGTGATCGGACCGATCACCACCCGTGCCCTGCAGGCCAAGGTCGGTGCCGAACAGACCGGGGTGTGGAAGGCCGACACCACGCGACGTCTGCAGCGGTTCCTCAACCGGAGGCTGGGCTGAGCCCGGCACCGAAGCAGACGAAGGCACGGTGTCCGGGCGCGGCGTCCGATTGGGCGCGGGCCAGGGCGGCCGCCGGGGGTTCCCCGGCGGCCAGTCCGGCGTGCAGCCGGGCCATCACCGTCTCAGTACCGCCGTCGGGCACCGGAGCCACCGGGGCGATCAGGGTGCGAGTCCCGCGGATCAGGCAGGCGGCGGCGAACCCGAGCAGCGCTTCCCCGGGACGCGAGACCGGCCGTCCGCTGTCGC
>WBZS01000440.1_pt1 | contig 55370 bp, 42 predicted proteins | sample 5204201 | NCBI WGS metagenome assembly WBZS01 (sample SAMN12344357, study PRJNA552823) | activated sludge metagenome | biome: Activated sludge suspended growth; feature: Nitrification reactor; material: Wastewater; isolation source: activated sludge from nitrification reactor of wastewater...
CAGCATCAATAAATTTTGATTCGCCGCAAAGGCAACTATCTGCGAAACTTATGCAACCAAACTGCGAACTGGAATGAAATGGGATTTCTTGCTTTTGGTTATTTGCAAGTCTAAGATTAAAAAAAAATATTTAGAGGTGAGACATGAAAATATGTCCTGGTTGTCAATCTAGCTATCCTGATGGATTTAAATACTGTCCGCAAGACAACACAACGTTGCTGACGGGCGAAGAATATCAAAAACGTACAGCTCCGGTTGTGCCCGTGGCACCTGCCGAAATGCGCGCCGAAGTTCCTGCTGCAATTGCTGAAACGCCAAAAGTAGCTGCGCCTGAACCCGCGCCTGTGGCTGCTTACATTGCACCGCGCGAAGTCGAAGCTCCCGCCGCCGCTCCTGTTTCTGTTACCCAGCCGAAAGCGCCTGCGCCCGCTGCAAAAGCGGAAACCGTCGCCGCGAAGGAAACGAAAACTGTTACGACGAATGGCACAGCCGCAAATGGCACGGGTAAAGTAATGCCGCCGCAAACCGTAGGAAAAATGCTTGCGGCTGCGGATGACGACCTGAAATTGACCCTGCCGGATTCTGGCGGATTGTTTTCGCGGCTGGTCAGTTCGCTGAGTAATATGAAGGATGTGAAAATTTCCTTCAATCCGTCGCAGTGGTTAGTCACTCGTGCCTTACGCGAAGTGGGATACACTTTTCAGGAATTTAGCAAAGACCCAAAAGGATTTGTTACAGCACTCGTTAAAGGCGAAGGCAACAACGCCCGTCGCCGTAATATCTTGCTGGCTGGCTCTGAAATGGCTGCGGTAGGGTATGTAACGCTTTATTTAAGCGGTCAGGCCGTCGGGTTATTAGGTAAGTCTAAGCCTGCTACATTTAACCTGATTTGCTTAGCTGTCATTACATATCTCGTCGGCTGTTTTGTCGCGCGCGGCTTTTTGCTGAGCAAGTTCATCAACAAATTTACCAATTTCTTGTCAGTGCCGAAACTTGGCCTTGAGTTTGCGACCTGGGCTCCGATCTTGCTTTTATTGGGCTTTATTTGGATGTCACCCAGATGGTTTTGTCAGGTTTTTCCGGCGCGCTGTTTTGATCCAATCGTTGATGAGCAATATCGGAAATTAATTGAAGTAGCCGACGTGAAGCCCGAAGAAGCTCCTAAGGTAGATAAGCCTGTTCCAAAAGAACAAGTTATCGTGAAAGGTAAAGGCGGATTTACAGGCGGAAGCAAACCGAAAATCCAGCAAGCCAGTGGTGGTGGTGGTCAAAATTCCAATGCACCTGTGAGCAAAGGCGTTCCACCGCAAATGTCCATGATTCCACAAGTAATGCCTCCAACCCTGCGCACACCGACAATCAAGAATCCTTCGTTGGTTGTTGCTCCGACGTTGGTTGGCGATGACGCTCTATCCAAACGGCAGGCCGGCCCGATTGGTTTGCCGGATGGTGCTGACGCTCCGCCTTCGTTAGGTCGTGGTTCGGGGACTGGTCTTGGCGATGGTAAAGGTGGCGGCAAAGGCCCTGGTGAAGGTGGCAACACTGGTGGCGGAAAAATGGGCATAGGTGGCGGGCCAGGCGATGGCGGAAGTGGTGGGAACCAAATTCTTCCGGCGACAGCAAGCCTGAAGCCTGATGTCTACTTCCGGCCCAAAGCGAAATACACAGAAGATGCGCGTCAAAATCGCATCACTGGTACGGTCGTTTTACAGGCGGTTTTCACAGGGGACGGAAATATTACAAGTATTCGCGTGATGCGTGGTTTGCCTGATGGATTGAACGAAGAAGCAATCAAAGCGCTGAAGCAATTCAAATTCAGACCAGCTATGAAAAACGGACAACCTGTGAGTGTTCGCATGTCATTAGAGTTTGCTTTTAACTTACTCTAGGCCACATAAATTTGTGATAGTTTTTTGACAGAGAATCTTTTGTTGGTGGGTTGACGAAGGCGAGCTTGCTTGCTACTATCTCGGTTCCTTTTCGGAGGGAATTGAAAACTGATTCTCAAACAATCAGTTTTCAGTAGTGGGCCGATAGCTCAGTCGGTAGAGCAAATGGCTTTTAACCATTGGGTCGAAGGTTCGAGTCCTTCTCGGCTCACCACTAATTTTAAAGATAAAAAGCCTGCTTAGCATTTACCCTAAGCAGGCTTTTTGTTTTTTCGCAGTTTTTACTAGCAGCAGCCTGTTTCAGGATCGCAGCAAGCCAAATTTGAAATATCTGTTACGTCGTAATCCATCCCTTTAGTTTCGCGTGGATTACGTAAAGCGGTGCGGCGACAATCAAATTCTCTGGCTTCGTCAAGTGGAATATTTTCCAGTGGCGCGACCGCAATTATGTCTGCTTGGTACGGAGGCCGACTGTAGATTTGAAACGTTTTATCACAGACAGCCATTCGCGCTCCGCGTTCTAAAATGTGTCCGTCATCGTCAATCACTTTTTTCCACGGCCCGCGATAAATTACGGCTTGATTGCGTTCCCAGCACGCGCCTTGTTTTCCTTTGTAAGCTACGACTGTGATGGATCGGAACTCAATGCCTTCGATGATTTGCCAGGGCTTTTCATCGCGCTTCACAATTTCCATTCCATAAAATCCTGCACGCGCGAATGCTTCGATAAATAAATCCTCGCGGAACGCACCGGAAATACAGCCTGACCAAAGCGCAGGATTTTTCTGTAAATGTTCAGGAATATCTTCGTCTGATACGATGTCAGAAATTGCGACCCTGCCGCCTTTTTTGACGACGCGAAACATTTCTTGAAACATCTGTTCTTTGGATTCAGTAGCAACCAGATTCAGCACGCAGTTAGACAAAATTACATCAATCGAATCATCTGCAATTAACGGTTTTTCCTGTTTTATTTGGGCGACGAATGTTTCATATGCGGCTAAATCCGTTGCCGAATGGATTGGATTGTGCTGAAGGTATTCATCAACCAAGCGCAAATCAAGCCGTAAATCCTGAATCTTTCCGTAGCGGAATTCAACATTCTGGTAGCCGATTTTCAGCCCGATTTCAGCGTGATATTTATTGGCCAGGGCAAGCATTACCGGATTGGTATCTACCCCAATAATTTGGCCTGTTGCACCGACAATTTGCGATGCGATGTAACAGATTTTTCCGCTGCCTGATCCTAAATCAAGTACTGTTTCGCCCTCCTTTACAAACTCAGAAGGATTACCGCAGCCATAATCGCGCTCAATAATTTCATTGGGAATTACTTGCAGCAATTGCGGATCATAAACAACAGGACAGCACAGCGCTGCTTCGGTGGCTTGCGCGGCTGCAGCGTATCGCTCGCGGACGATTAAATCAATGTTATCCATAAAGACTTGGTGGGGAATTATTGTGAAGAGATTGAGGCAAGCAAAAGTACGACAATCAGTCGTGATTATCGTACTTTTGCGGCGGAGATTATTTTTTGTTCAATTGTCCTGCGACAGCTTCCGTAGCCTTTTTGATTGCTTCGGGATCGCCTAAATAAAAATGACGAATCGGCGTCAGATCATCATTCAATTCGTACACGAGCGGAATTCCTGTCGGAATATTTAATCCGATGATGTCTTCGTCAGAAACATTATCAAGATATTTGACGAGAGCGCGCAAACTATTGCCGTGGGCGGCGATGATGACGCGTTTGCCTGCTTTTAGTTCTGGCGCAATTGTCTCATGCCAGAGCGGCATAAATCTTTCGACTGTATCTTTCAAGCATTCCGTTAATGGCAATTCTTCCGGCGTCAAATTTGCGTAACGTGGATCGTTACCAGGATAACGTTCATCGTCAGAAGTCAGCGGTGGTGGCGGAATATCGTAGCTTCTGCGCCAAATATTGGTTTGTTCAATGCCGTGTTTTTCGGCGGTTTCTGCTTTGTTGAGTCCTTGCAGCGCCCCGTAATGCCGTTCATTCAAACGCCAATCTTTAATTACAGGCAGCCACAGCAAATCCATTTGCTCCAGCGCAATATTCAGCGTTTTAATCGCGCGCTTCAGCACGGATGTATAAGCCACATCAAACGTGTAGCCGTCGGCTTTCATTTGTTTGCCGGCGGCGATGCCTTCCTGCACACCTTTTTCGCTGAGATCTACGTCAGTCCAGCCAGTAAAACGATTCTCGCGGTTCCAATCGCTCTCGCCGTGACGTAATAAAACTAGGGTCTTCATGAAATTTCTCCTTCGGGAATTTGAAAAGAAAATTGATACACGAAAGCTGCAAAAATGGCAATTAACGAAACACCTCATTTTGCAAATGCGCTACGTCAGTACGAATGAACGGAAGCAGTGCATATAGCGCATCTCCCGGACAATGGGTGCCTGCACAGACGCTTGCGGCTTTGGAATCGTTTGCCATTCGATGCCCGGAAATATTCGGCAAATTCAGCCGCGTACTCGGATGATAGGTGGAGCCAAGAGGATTAATCTTCAACTTGGCACTTTCATTTGCGAGCAGTGATTTCAGGCTTTTCAACGCTTCCTGACTTGGTTGTACAGTCATGAAATTTCCCAGCAACGAAATGCCAAGAGTGCCTGTATTGGCGCAACTAAAATGCGATCCTGCAATCTGGTCTCCACCTGCGCGCCCTTCATAAATTACGCCATCGGGATCAATCAAAAAATGGTAGCCCGTATCGCTCCAGCCATTTGTAAATACATGAAAATTCCAGATGCAGCGCACAACCGCAGGCCAATCCAATTCATCATTGCTCGTCGCCGTATGATGAATAATTAAGTGCGTCATGCGCGAGCGGCGCGGCGCTCCGCGATGGGGCTTTTGTCCATCAGGGCAATGCCACTCAAAACGCGAAGAGACACTTGCAGTTGAAAATTCAGATTTTGCTTGCGCCAGCATTTTTTCGCGCTCCTCACTTGGCGTAGCACCGGGACTAATGAACCTGAAATTTATCTCGTGGACAATTGGTGCAACTCCTTTTGCGTCGCGTGTGATTTCGATTTTGTATTGAATAAATTGAGTTGGAGCTGGGAAGAAAAATAACCCTGTATGAGTACGCGGATCACCATCTAAGCTGGATTGTTGCCATTCGCCCCATTCATTTTCATTGGTTGCGCCGCGTACACTGACAATCAATTTTGCATCCGGCTGCACAATTGAATCCCATTTTGCTGAGAGCGCTAAAAATGGCTGGGCGTGTTCCATTATGACCGGAATTTTTTCCGATAAAAATTGTGCGGTCGTTTGCTCATTAATGATAGTCAGTCCACTGGCGTTGGTTTCAATATGTTGAATTTCCTGATGCGGCGTCTTAGCTGAGAACGAAATTGATAATTCGTTAGTACGAATCATTGGCACCGCGACAATGTTAGGCGAAGCGGAAGGCGTGACCACCTTCGATTGCTGAGAAAGAGGGGATTCTGGTTGTTTGCATCCAGCCAAAAGCAGGCAAAATAAAATGATCGCCGCACAGTTTCTTTTCATCTTTTGATTCATTACCTTTTGCTTTGCTAATTTGGCAAAATACACTACAAACGAGGAAAGAAAAATGCCTATAGAACCTTGGCTGAATGGCCCGATTGAAGGAATTCCTGCTTTACTGATGCCCGCTGCACACGCGTTAATGCAGGCACAAGAAGACATCAAGACTTTCGCTGAAAACTTATCGCGCGAACAAATATGGCAGGAACCGGGCGGCGCGGCTTCGATTGGCTTTCATCTGCGCCACATCAACGGCAGTTGTGATCGCTTGCTACGTTATGCCAAAGGCGAATCTTTATCTGTTGCGCAATTTGAATTTTTAGCAGATGAACAAAACGGCGCGAAAATAGAATCCGCCACTGAATTAATTACAAGCGCTAATCAGCGCATCAATGAAATCAGCGAATATTTGCGTGGCGTGCCAGAAGAAGAATTTTTAGCAGAAAGATTTGTTGGCAGAGCAAAACTCAAAACGAATGTGATCGGCCTGTTATTTCACATCGCTGAACACACGCAGCGCCACGTTGGATCAATTATCGCCATCAGTCGTGTGGTAGGGAGCTAAGTTATCCGTACAAATCTTTAACCATTGCCAGACGCGCCGCGATGGCTAATTTTTTGGCTTTGCGCTCACCATGTTTTTTGATGGAAAAACGTTTGTATTTGCGCGTTCCATCCGGCAATAGACAGTCCGCTGCCCAATATTCTTCGGTGAACGTCGCGCGCTGAGTAATACCACGACTCACACCGGGCGTTCCGCTGGTGTTGCGTTTGGAGGGCGTCAACGCCCGCTCTTTGCGTGAAGGCTTTGGGTATTTTGCCAACATTTCCTGATAATATTCTTTGGCAGCCAGTAATGCTTTTCGCTTCCCGCCTAATTTGCGATCCGAAAATAATTTGGAATGCGTATTTTTTTTAATGCGATAACGCACTGCCCAGCCATGCGTATATTCATAATCCATCCGTGTAATGCCTGCGAGGGAAGAATTTCTTTTCGTAGTTTTTGACGAAACCTGTTTGCCCATAATCAAAATTATCCGCATTGAATATTACAAAAGTGAGTCGTTCTAACGCCGTAAATAATGCTCTTTGTCTTTTGGTTTGGCAACTTTTCCTGCAAAATGCCAGGTACGATTAGATCAATCATTGCAGTTGTCGGTATATTTTCACCCGCAAAAAATAAGCAAATGTATTGCCGAAAATAATTGTGAGGTGTATGTAGACACTAGACACTTTAGCGTTGGAGGCGTCATGAAATGTTATTGTTGTAGACCCCGCAGATCGGCGTCCGCTTTATCAGCAAGTTGTTGATGAGATTAAAGCCTTAATTGCTGATCGTTCCTTAAAAGAAGGCGACCAATTGCCACCCGTGCGTCAATTGGCAGCGGATTTGAGTGTGAACTTAAATACGATTGCGATTGCTTATCGTGTGTTGCAAGGCGAAGGACTCATCACCGTAAAACACGGATCCGGCGCGACCGTTGCTTCGCGTACAACTACAGAAAACAACGAAGTTGAATTGCGGAAATCCCTGCGCAACAGACTGCGGCTTATTTTGAATTGAAGGAACGGTCGTTACGCTTATCGTTACGATATATAGATACACTGCGAATATTAGTGGGCGTAGTAGTTGCCATCGTGCCATTGAACTTGATTATCAGCGCAATTTCTAATTATAAATTTCTCGAACCACTCAGCGCCATCACGCTTTGGTCTTGTTGTGTAGTTACGATGTTAACGACGATATTTTTCATTTATCGCACTATGCAAATCAATACACAAATAGATGATTTGGTGGGAGCGGATTTTCCTTTTAATACATCTGGCGATGTCGGTTGGTTTGGTGGCGACCTGATTTATTACAATCCGATTGACCCATCATTATTTGTCGAAAAGAAAATCGGCATCGGCACTACAATCAATTTTGCGAACAAACAAGCCAAATATTTTTTGTTGTATCTCTTGGGCGGTGGCGGGATTTTATTTCTCTTAGCAATCACAAATTTTTGAGAATCTAACAAGCCCGCGCAAAGTGGCGTATTTCGTAATTTTTTGATGTCAACTTGCACGGGCATAGTAAGATATTATAAACGTTAGTGCGTTAAATCTATAAATTGCGGAAAGATCGTGTCGGTGTGTTATCGCGGGTGTTTTTTTGCACGGCGATGGCGGCAAACAAACTCAAGATAAAGGTCATTGCAAAAAAGCCTTTTTCGCTGCGCAGTAGAGTTGCACTGAATAAGCCAAACACCAACAGTGCCATTGTTAGCAGCACTGATAACAAGCTCAAGCCAAAATATATCGGAGTAACAGGAACGCCTTCCGCTTTGTCGCGTACACTTTTTTGCACCGACACCGCCGCGAACAATCCATACGTCAGGGTAATGAAATAATAGCCTTTTTCATTCAGCGCCATTTCAGCATTCCACAAGCCAATTAGATATGTGCCGGTGCCGATGATTAAAGCGAGCCACGACGCGCCGATAAAGGCTGCGGAAGGTTTTTGTAAATCGGTGTTCATTGTTTTTTTTCTCTCCAAATTAGTAAATTCGTCATGCACGAGAAATGAAGTTTCTCTGTATTTGACAGATAGCCCAGAAGATGTGGAGCGGGTTCTCTACCCGCTAATTCATAAATGAGCCGAGCCGCGCGGGTAAAGAACCCGCTCCACCTACTTGTCCAAAAAAGCTTGGGTAGCGCACACTTTATTGCAAAGAATGCCGACTCTCTTTTATCAAATCGCAACTATAGTAAATTGTATACAAAGTTTATGGCACAATTTCATTCTATGACTGCGTCAAACTGCGATATTCAATGCGCTGCGGTTGGTCTGCATCTTTGCCCAATCTGGCTTTGCGGTCGGCTTCGTATTCGGAATAATTGCCATCAAACCACACGGCTTTGCTGTCATATTCAAACGCTAAAATGTGTGTAGCAACGCTGTCTAAAACCAACAGTCATGGCTGATGATGACGGCGCATCCGGCGAAATTTTCTAACGTTTCTTCCAGCGTGTGACCAACGTTAAAACAAGAAATGACTTGCATTTATAGAGGGCGATAACGAATATTTTACCTATGAATTACCGCGATTACATCACAATTGAACCTAATAAACGTGGTGGCAAACCTTGTGTGCGTGGGCTGAGAATCACAGTTTATGAAGTGCTTGAATATTTGGCTTCGGAAATGACAGAAGAAGAAATTTTGGCTGATTTTCCGAATCTAACGCGTGATAATTTAAAAGCCTGTATTGCATTTGCCGCTGACCGTGAGCGTCGTTTAATGACCGTTCCTTGTTGCGGATAGTCAGAAGCCCTGCAAGGGCGAGATTCTACAGCTTGGGGCATGCCGCAAGGATGACTATCAAAAATAGTCTAAGCCCTGAAAGGGCGAAATAGCACTAACGTTATTTCGCCCTTTCAGCGTTTTTGGACTTTATCAATTGCGACTTGGGGCGTTGCCCCAAGCTATTGAATTGCGCGCCGTTGGAGCTTGTGATGCGGGAACTTTTTTAATTAAGCCCGCGTCAAGCTGCGATACTTGATGCGATGCGGTTGGTCTGCATCTTTGCCCAATCTGGCTTTGCGGTCGGCTTCGTATTCGGAATAATTGCCATCAAACCACACGGCTTTGCTGTCGCCTTCAAACGCTAAAATGTGCGTAGCGACGCGGTCTAAAAACCAGCGGTCGTGGCTGATGATGACGGCGCATCCGGCAAAATTTTCTAACGCTTCTTCCAGCGCACGCAACGTGTTCACGTCCAAATCGTTCGTAGGTTCGTCCAGCAACAAAACGTTTGCGCCTTCTTTTAAAATCTTGGCTAAATGAACGCGGTTGCGCTCTCCACCGGATAACTGACCAACTTTCTTTTGTTGGTCGGAGCCGGAAAAATTGAAGCGCGCGACGTATGCACGCGAATTCACTTCGCGCGTGCCGAGTTTGACTAAATCAAGGCCGTCGGCGATTTCTTCCCAAATTGATTTGTTCGGATCAAGCGGACGATTTTGGTCTACGAATGCGAGCTTGGCGGTTTCGCCTACGCGGAACGTGCCGCTGTCAGGCGTTTCCTGTCCTGAGATCATTTTGAATAACGTAGTTTTTCCCGCACCGTTCGGGCCGATGATGCCTACGATGCCGTTAGGCGGGAGCTTGAACGTTAAGCCTTCATACAACAAATTATCGCCGAACGCTTTGCTGACATCGTTGGCTTCAATAACGATGTTGCCGAGGCGCGGACCCGCAGGAATATAAATTTCAAGGTCTTCGACGCGCTTGTTGGTTTCCTCAGCAAGCATTTGTTCGTAATTATTGAGACGCGCTTTGCCCTTGGCGTGACGGCCTTTCGGCGACATGCGAATCCATTCCAACTCGCGCTGCAAAGTTTTTTGGCGATCCGATTCAGATTTTTCTTCAAGCTGTAAACGATTTTTCTTTTGTTCCAGCCACGAAGAATAATTGCCTTCCCAAGGGATGCCTTTGCCTCGATCCAATTCGAGAATCCAGCCCGCTACGTTGTCGAGGAAATAGCGGTCGTGTGTGACGGCGATGACTGTGCCTTCGTACCGTTGCAAATGTTGCTCAAGCCACGCGACAGATTCGGCGTCCAAATGGTTGGTCGGTTCGTCGAGCAATAAAATATCTGGTTTTTTCAGGAGTAAGCGGCACATGGCTACACGCCGTTTTTCGCCGCCGGAAAGATTTTTAATTAGCGAATCACCGGGTGGGCAACGCAGCGCATCCATCGCCATTTCCAGACGCGAATCCAAATCCCACGCGCCTGCGTTTTCGATTTTTTCCTGCACTTCGCCTTGCCGTTCGATCAACTTTTCCATTTCGTCGCCGTCCATCGGCTCGGCGAATTTTTCATTGATCGCTTCATATTCTTTCAGCAAATCTACGGTTTCCTGCACGCCTTCTTCGACAATTTGGCGCACAGTTTTTGTCTCATCTAGTTGCGGTTCCTGTTCGAGAAAGCCGATGGTGTAGCCGGATGAAAGATGCGTTTCGCCGTTGAATTCTTTGTCTACGCCCGCGAGAATGCGCAGGAGCGAAGATTTACCGGAACCATTCAAGCCCAGCACGCCAATTTTTGCGCCGTAAAAATACGAGATGTAAATGTCTTTGAGGACAGCTTTTTTATCGTAAAATTTGCTGACTCCGACCATCGAATAAATAATTTTGTTAGGTACGTCTTTGCTCACTTGATTCGCTCCGTGTGAATATTGCAGTTTTAAGAAACGCGGATGATAACATCGGACGGCAAAAATCACGAATTCAAAGGAGCAATTAGGCCACAGATGAACACGGATTTACACCGATTAATTGCCACAAAAAGGCGCAAAAAACGCAAAAATATTTTTGTGGCTTTTGTGCTTTTTGGCGGCGATTCTCAATCGGTGTAAATCCGTGTTCATCTGTGGCTGATTATTTATGACTCATTATCTCGGAGTTGATTTAGGCGGCACGCAAATGCGAATGGCGGCTGTGAATGCGGAGGGCAAACTCGTTTCGCAAATGTTATCTGAGCCAACCGGAACAGCGTTTTCGCCAGAACAAATGCGCGAAAATCTGGTGACGATGGCAATCAGAATTGAGGCTGAAATCGGTGCGAAAAATTTTGCGGGGCTGGGCATTGGCTCAACTGGTTTTATGAGCGAGCAGGGCATTGTGGCATCTGATTTTATTCCGTTATTGAACGGCGTGAATTTAATGGCAATGGTCAGCGAGAGTTTACAAATTCCCGTCAAAATCGAAAACGATGCGCGTTGTTTTGTGCTGGCTGAAGCGCGTTTTGGTGCGGCGCAAGGTTGCAATCACGTAGTCGGCCTTACGCTCGGAACAGGCGTAGGCGGCGGCGTTATCGTTGACGGGAAAATTGTGCATGGCGCACATCGCTATGCGGGCGAAGTCTGGGGCATTCCGCTGCGCGGCAAGTGGATGGAATATTTTGTTTCTGGTGTTGGGATCGTGCGAACATTTACAGAAAAAGGCGGAAACGTGGCGGATGTAGATGCTGCGCAAGTTGCTGAATTGGCGCGCGGAGGCAATGAAATTGCGCAAGCGACATTTGACGCTTTTGCTGAAGATTTGTGGGCTTTGTGTGAAACGTTGCGCTCGTTGCTTGATCCTGAAGTCGTAGTGATTGGCGGTTCAATCGCGTTGGCGCGTGATGTGTTCGGCGCATATTTTCAGCGCAGGCTTGCCGAACGCGGGCCAAAAGTTGTTTGGGCTGGTTTAGGAACTGAAGCCGGAGTGATTGGCGCGGCAAGTTTACTAATGAATTTTTAGTTCCTCACCACTTCAATTTCAGCAACGATACGCCTTGACGCGGCAAGCTGAATTTTAAATTTAGTTGTCCGTTTATTACTTTTTGTACTTGCGCTTTGCCTAAAGTTTGCAATTGCCCTGCGCGTTCTAACTGTTTGTATTGCGCTAGGGATGGTTGTTGGGGGGCGTCCATTTTTTTCCAGACTTCGTAAGCATTACTATGATCAGCATCAATGCGGTAATGTTGTAATGTCACTCGCGTGTTGGGCAATCCAGCCAGTAGCATTTCGACTTCGCTGGTTGGCGCTGGCAATTCATCGTCGTGGTAATTCCAAACTAAAACTTCTACACTGCGATTTTGTCGGGTCGCCAACGCGTTGATTTCGGGATTGCCGCGTACGCTGTTATCCCGAATTGTTTCCAATGTAAGCGCGCCAGTACTTTCTACGGCAAGTCGGTCGCCGCCCATCATTCCCAGCATCCGAAAAACATTCAGAACAGGCTTGTCTATGCCATTCGTAGCCAAATCGCGGAAGCCGTCAAAATAGGGTTGATCTTCAAATTCAAAAGCCCATGTAACAGACCCTAATATATTTACACCGTGCAAATCTGCGAGTTCATATGTGCGCGCGATTTGGGCTGCGGTGTAGCTGGAATACATCGTGCCGTTGCGATAATTATTTTGCGGATAAACACGCGAGGAACACGCCGCACAGCCTTCAGGATCGGATTCGCCAATGACAATCGGCGTATTGCGAAATTCAGGGAATGACGCAACGATTTGAAAACCGTTGGAAATTGATTTGAGTTGATTACTAATGCCCATTTGCACGTGACCATCAATTACGCGCGGTGAGCCTTTAGCGTGAAATCCTATGTAATCAACTGGTGCGCCTGTTTTTCCCGTCGCAGCATTTTTCCCACGTGCGCAATGTTCTAAAAATCCGCGCAGGAATCTTTGCGATTTTTCGCTGCTTGGGCCAGTGACGTGCGGCCCGCCGATGCGAGCAGTTGGCAAGGCACGTTTTACTGCATCGGAGGTGTAATCATAGAGTTTGTAATATTCTTCGGGTGTGCCTTGCCAATAACCAATGTCCGGCTCATTCCATAACTCCCACCACCAGCTTTCGACTTCGGCGCGTCCATATTTTTCGACGGTGTGGCGCACCCATTGAAAAACCAACTCCGACCATTTTGCATAATCATTTGGCGGGTGCGCCCAGCCTGTGAAAACTGTGTTGTAGGTATTCCCGATGCTCCAGGAATGTTTGTACGGTTGCGGCTTAACGGAAAGCGCTTCCGGCATAAACCCAATTTCAACGAGCGGTTTCATCTTCCGTTCAAGCAGCGTATTAAATATGCGATCTGTTATTGTCCAGTCATATTTCGGTTTGCCGTTCGCGTCTTCTGTGTAAGCATTCGTCGAACCCCATTTGAGCCCCGCTTTGCCGTCGCCTGTGGTAAGCAAATTATGCGTGCGTACGAAAACTGGCGTAGGGCTGAGCGCGGCAATTTCTGATAACAATTTCCGCCCATCTTTCATGTAAGTATAATTCGGTTCATCATAACCAAACCAGTTCCAGATTGGCTTCATTGGCCCTTTGCGCTTACTCGCATCCACGCGAATTATAACAGGATTCGTTTGGCTGATGGCCTCGGCGCTGAGGCAAAAAATGAGCAGTAGCGTGAAAAATAATTTAGTCATAGCGTAAATGAATGAAGTCAAACAAAAAATTATGCTGGCAGGAAATAAAACGTGATGCCGAGAATTGTGTAGACCGCCAGCAATAATACGCCTTCCATCCAATTTGATTCGCCGTCTTGTACGATCAACGCGGCAACGCCGGCAGAAATCGCAATTGCCAAAACTTCCAACGGCGTAAACAATAAATCCATTGGGCCTTTAGCTACGAGATAGCTGGCGAAAACTAACACGGGCGCGACGAACAGTGCGATTTGCAAACTAGAACCTATCGCAATATTCAACGCCAAATCCATTTTGTTTTTCATTGCCATTAAAACGGCTGTGGAGTGTTCCGCCGCGTTACCAATAATCGCGACTAAAATGACACCAACGAAAACTTCAGTTAAGCCGACAGTCTTAGCGGCGGCCTCTACCGCTCCAACCAAAAATTCGCTCATAATCGCGACAAAAGCAGTGGCGACTAACAAGATCGTGACTGATTTCCCCTTACTCCAACCGTGCGTACCGCGCGCTTCTTCTTCGTCTGTGTGGTCTGCACCAGATTCACCCACATACAAATGCGCGTGTGTGCGCAGCGAAAAGATCAAGCTCAGGATGTAAACAATGAATAATACAACCGCAATTTCAAGGCTTAGATTTTGTTCTTTTACGTTGGGGTGATCTTTTACGAGGAAGTGAAAAATCGCCGGAATTATTAGCCCAACGGCAGAGAGTGCGAGTAAGGTAGACCCCAGTGAAGCCGCTGTTTGATTGAATTTTTGCCGCGCATGTTTTAGCCCGCCAGATAAAATGCTCAAGCCCAACACCAAAAGAATATTGCCGATAATCGAACCTGTGATCGAAGCTTTGACGACTTCAAATAGTCCGGCACGTAAGGCCATTAACGCGATAATCAATTCTGCTGCGTTACCAAATGTCGCGTTTAGTAAACCGCCAATGCCTTCGCCTAATGATTCTGATAAATGTTCTGTGGCTTTTCCCATCAATCCGGCGAGTGGAATGATGGCAATGGCAGAAGCGATAAAAATTGCGACCGGACTGGCATGTTGGAATTCCAATACGACCGCGACCGGAATTGCGAAAAGTAAATAGTTAAGGAAATTTTTCGGCGCAAAAAATTCTTTCAGCATAGAGTTTTTTTAATTGATTTTCTTCTTATAGAAACGAAGCCCGCATTATAGGCGAAGCTGTAAGATTCGCAATTCCTTGCACGATTTGTTAAGCTCTTTGCAAATGAAAAAATGAATTTCTTGCCCCACTTGTGGGATGCGTGTGAAGAAAAAAATGACTTTGATCCACGGAGGAGGAACCATGAGAAATTTCAGTAAACTGTTTTTCTTTGTATTAGCAATATCACTTTCAATGCTGTCATTCGATGTTTCAGTCGAAGCCCAGAAAAAAACGACACGCCGCAAAACGGTCAGAAAAGTGCCGACCAAAACAGCAGCAGCCGTGACACCTGCCGCACCTGTTGCGCCACTAGTGCCTAAAAATACGGAAATCAAAATTCGGTTGAGTACAGATATTGACACTGCTACGTCAAAGGACGGCGATACCTTCACGGCGACAGTGATTGACCCGGCAAAATATGCAGATGCGACGATTGATGGTCATATCGCTACGGTGCAACAATCTGGCAAGATGAAAGGAAAGACTGCCATAGCGCTTAGTTTTGACAAAATTACTTTTGCTAATGGAACCAGCCGCGACATCGCTGCGCAATTGGTGAAAGTTTACGATTCGGCATCAGCGAAAAAAGTTGATAACGAAGGTAACATCGAAAGCGGCGATAAAACTAAAACCACTACGATTCGCACGGGCGGAGGCGCAGCCGCTGGCGCAATTCTGGGCGCCGCGATTGGTGGCGGCAAAGGCGCAGCAATTGGCGCTATTGTTGGTGCGGCGGCTGGCGCTGGTTCGACGTACATACAGGGTGCCAACAAAATTAAATTAGAGCGTGGCACCGAAATTTTGATCGTCACAATCAAATAATTTGAGTGTAGACGGCGGATTGATGAATGCGGAATTCCTGATGGGATTTCGCATTTGTCATTTAGTGACGACAATGAGGTAAGGCCAAGAAATTGCTGCCACAAAAAAGCACAAAATAGACAAAAGTACAATTTGATTTTGTGTCTGCTGCGCCTTTTGGTGGCACATTGAAAAATATTGATGGGAATTTCTGACAATCACAATCTGCTCAACAATCGCTATTCGCGTCAAATTCTTTTTGCTGGCATCGGAAGCAAAGGGCAGGAAAAATTACAGAATAGCAACGTTGCGATTATTGGTTGCGGCGCGCTCGGCACAATGCAAGCCGAAATGCTGGCACGCGCAGGCGTGAAAAAATTGCGCATTATTGATCGTGATTTTATTGAAGGTTCAAATCTGCAACGCCAAATCATGTTTGAAGAAGCTGATGTTTTAGCGCGGCTCCCGAAAGCTATTGCCGCACAAAATCGAATTGCGAAAATTAATTCTGACATCGAAGTTGACGCGCGCGTGATGGATGTCAATTACACCAACATCGAAGAATTAATTCACGATGTGGATTTAGTAATTGATGGCACCGATAATTTTGAGACGCGCTACGTTTTGAATGACGCGGCAGTGAAGTTCCAAAAGACCTGGATTTACGGGGCTGCAGTAGGAGCGTATGGCGTGCAAATGACAATTATTCCTGGGCAAACTTCATGCTTGCGCTGCGTATTTCCTGAAGCGCCTGCGCCAGGAACTTCGCCGACTTGTGATACGTCGGGAGTAATTTTGCCGATTATCGCTACGATTGCTTCGTATCAAATCACGGAGGCGCTCAAGATTCTCACCGGACAAATTCAAAAATTGCATGGCAAATTATTGCAGTTCGATTTGTGGGAAAACCGAGTGACGCAAATCAAGCTCGGCGCGCCTGACGATCAATGCCCGACCTGCGCAAAAAGGGAATTTCAATTTTTATCAGCGCACGCAGGACAATTGGCCGTTTCGCTCTGTGGGCGCAATGCCGTACAAATTTTCCCTGCTGAAAAAACTACCTTAGATTTTCAACAACTCAGCGCACGCCTTAGCAACAGCGGCGAAGTAAGCTACAATCTCTACCTCTTGAAATTCGTAGCAGACGGCCATGAGATGACAGTCTTTCCTGATGCGCGAACCATTATCAAAGGCACAGACGACCTCACGTTCGCGCGGTCAATGTATGCCAAATTTATAGGAGCTTGAGAATTGCGGATTGCGGATTGCGGATTGCGGATTAACCATCTGCCTCGTGGTCTTGGCTGCTGCAAGAATTTGGGCGATGAGTACTAATAACAATCCGAAATCTGAAATCCAAAATACGAAATTTACTATCACCGTTCCCTCATCTACGTCGAATCTCGGTGCTAGCTTTGATACCTGTGGGTTGGCATTGTCTTTATATTTACGTGTCATCGTCGAACCACAAGCAAGTGGTTTTGAGATCGAATTGATGGGCGAAGGGGCAGAAAGTTTGCCACGCGACGAATCGAATTTTATTGTGCAGGTAGCGCATTTTGTCGCGGAGCAACGCGGCAAAAATTTAGGCGGGGCGAAACTGCAAATTGATTCGCAAATCCCGCTCGCGCGCGGACTCGGCAGCAGCAGTTCGGCAATTATCGCTGGAATTTCTTTGTACGAAGTATTGACGAGTGATTGTCTGACAGAGGCAGAATTTTTCCGCTTTGCAATGCACTATGAAAATCACGGCGACAATTTAGGCCCTTGTTATTTAGGTGGCTTGGTGCTCGCCTGTGTGCGCGAAGAAACCCCCGGTGAATTGAATTTGTTAGCGGTCAAACGGCGCTGGCCTGAAGCCGTAAAATTGATTATTGCGATTCCTGATTTTGAAATGGAAACAGCAAAAATGCGAGCGGCGTTGCCGAAAGAAATCCCGTTACGTGACGCAATTTTCAATATGCAACGCACAGCTTTGTTGCAGGCCGCTTTGTCGGAAGGGCGTTACGAACTCATCACCGAAGCGCTGCGCGATCGCATTCATCAGCCCTATCGCGCGCCGCTTGTTCCCGCACTCAGCGGCGTGCTGCAAATGAATGAAGACCTCGCAAAATTTCCTGGCTTACTTGGCGTAGCGATCAGCGGCGCGGGTTCGACGATGATTGCTTTTGCGCTTGACGGTTGCGAAGACATCAAAGCCGAAATGAAAACTCGTATTGAAAAATGTGGAATTTCTGCGCGTGCGATGCAGGTCGAAGTGGATAATCAAGGGCGTACCATTCGCTAAATAGACAACTGAAAATTTAGCGTGGGGTTCTGGCTTGTCGCAGTGCGCCGTGTTTTATTGGTTGGATATAACGCCTAAGATGCCGAAACTGCTGACAGCTTCTTGTTCATCTTCAAACGTTTCAAAAATGTGGAGCAGTCTTGTGACGGTTAAAAGATCGCGGATTTTTTTTGGTAGTTTTAGTAATTTGAGATGTCCACTCTGGTTTTTTGTGGTGGTGTGACGGGAAATTAATTCGCCGATGCCGGAACTGTCGATGTACGTTGTCTCAGCAAAATTCAAAATAATTTCGCGCTCATTTTTTTCGAGCAACTGATTTACCTGATCGCGCAATAAATTGCTGCCATCTCCAATCGTAATTTTGCCGATGAGATCAAGAATGATGATGTTACCAACCTTACGTTCATTGATTTCCAACTGCATTTGGCTATCCTTGCTCCGCGACAGGAGTCGGTTGGCATTGTTTGACGAGCGTAATTTGCATGCCACCCTCAGGGTGGCGAATTAAATCTACATCATCCATAAAAGCGCGCATATACAAAATGCCACGCCCGGCTGGGCTTAATAGATTTTCAGGATCAAGCGGGTCGGGCAGGGAGGCAGGATCGAATCCCGCTCCGTGATCACGAATTGTGATATGCAATTGTTCCGCTGTCAGGGAAAAACGGATGGCGACGATTTTATCGTCCGCGAATTTGTTGCCGTGCTCAATCGCGTTGGCAATAGATTCGCGCACAGACAAATTGATGCGATATTGTTGTTCGTCGTCAAATCCGGCAATTTTAGCTAAATGGTCGGCAGCGAGCGTTACGACCTCAATCAGGTCTAACTTGCTGGCAATATTGATTTCGACCACTTTTTCGGACTGTGTCATACAGGAACAGTTCCTTTGTCAGTAAGCATCGCGTAAGATAATTCAGTTATCTTTCGAGTATTTGGGGATGTAACATAGCTTTTTCAGTAGTGTCAAGCAACGGCAACTACAAACATACTAAAATAGTTAGCGCCATCTTAAAAGAAAAGGACGAAATCCGATTCCAGTTGGTTTCAAGAAGAGAAGAAATGCACGAACAGATCACCATTACAGCCGCGTCTGCATTGCGCGGTGATTTTTATTTACCCGGCGATAAATCCATTTCACACCGTAGCGCAATGTTTGCTGCACTTGGCGACGGCACCAGTTATTTACGCAATTATTCTTCTGCCCGCGATTGCCAAAGCACGCTGGATTGTTTGGAAGGGCTTGGCGTCCAAATTGAACGCACGCCGGATTTGATTACAATTGCGGGAGTCGGTTTACACGGGTTGCAAGCGCCACAATGCGTGCTGGACGTGGGGAATTCAGGGACTACAATTCGATTATTATCTGGCATTTTAGCGGGGCAAAATTTTACAACAGAAATTACTGGCGACGACAGCATTCAACATCGCCCAATGAAGCGAATTATTAATCCGCTCACACAAATGGGTGCGCAAATTGTGGCGCGCGATGGTAGTTTTGCGCCGCTCAAAATTTCTGGGGGGAATTTGCAGGCGATGGCATATACGCCGCCGATGGCGAGCGCGCAGGTGAAATCTTGCGTTTTGCTCGCGGGCTTATTTGCGAATGGGGAAACAGCCGTTTTAGAGAAAACGCCGACGCGCAATCATACCGAAATTATGTTGCGCGAATGTGGTGTGCCGCTCACGTTAAATTTAACTGAAAACGGTATGCGCATCGCGGTGCAAGGCGGTGCGCGGTTGCGGGCATTGGGCGAATATACAATCGCGGGCGATTTGTCTTCGGCAGCGTTTTTTATTGCGGCGGGCTTAGTTGTTCCGAATGCCGATCTGCGGATTCGCCACATTGGCGTCAACCCTTCGCGCATTGGATTGGTGCACGTGTTGCGCGATCTCGGTGCACAAATTGAAATTGTAAATGAACGGTTGGCACACGGCGAACCCGTAGCCGATTTTCACGTCAAGACTTCGGCGCTCAAAGGCGAAATGGAATTGCGCGGCGAAATTGTTGCAAATTTGATTGACGAAATCCCCATTCTTGCGGTTGTTGCTACACAACTTGAAGGTGCGTTGACGATCCGCGAAGCGCACGAATTGCGCGTAAAAGAAAGTGACCGCATTCGCTCCATCGTGGATAATTTGCGAAAATTAGGCGTTCAGGCCGAGGAATTTGATGACGGTATGCGCATTCACGGCAAGCAAAAATTAACAGGGGCATCACTTGAGTCTTATCACGATCATCGCATCGCTATGGCATTTGCCGTGGCTGGCTTGCTCGCGGAAGGCGAAACGAAAATCAACAATGCCGAAGCGGCTGGCGTTTCTCTGCCAGAGTTTTATCAGTTGCTTGAAAATTGTCGCGCGTAAATTATCGCCCAAAAAAGCGCATACGATTTTGCATTTGAAGTGAATTTTATGGTGGGTGATTTACACGCTGTACGAAAAATCAATAAAAGTATTTTTTTGGTTGGCTTCATGGCGTCAGGCAAATCCACCGTCGGGCCTGCGTTGGCTGGAATTTTAAATTTGCCGTTTGTGGATATTGATCGAGAGATTGAAAAAGTGGTGGGCTGTTCCATTGGCGAATTGATTCAGCAACAAGGCGAGCCATGTTTTCGGCAATTAGAAACCGAATATTTACGCAAATATGCTGAGGCCGAAATAGCTGTGATTGCGCTGGGCGGAGGCGCTTTTACCTTCGCAGAAAATCGTACGGTCGTGGCTGAAAAAGGAATTTCTGTCTGGCTCGACGCGCCGTTCGAGTTGTGCTGGGCACGCATTCAGCAGGACGCTGCGATTCGACCCTTAGCCGCAAATGAAAAAGTTGCGCTTGAACGATTTGAAGCACGCCGCTCAATATATCAATTGGCTGTGCACCGAGTCACAATTAAACCTGATGAAACCAGCGTAAATATTGCCCGCGAGATCATTCAATCAATTTCTGTCTCAGCCGCGTAGCTTGGCGCTTGTTTGTTTTTACCGCACCGCCTAAAATACCCGTTTCATTTTGCTACATTTTTTTGAAACATAGTCTGTGAGAGCGTCGTATTCCTTTGCGGCTTAGGCAACTCACCAATATTTTTTAGTTCGGAGAAAAAAATGGCCGTCTCGAAAAAGAAAAAAATTATCATCGGCACAGTTATTGTCCTCGTGATCGCAGGGATTGTTTCTGCGAGCTTGTACGCACGTCGCAGCGATGCTCCAGAAGTCCAAACAGCAAAAGTTGAAAAACGCAATTTGCTGGAATCTAAAGTTACGGCGAACGGTGAAGTACGACCGATTCAGCTCATCAACCTTACCGCTGAAGTTTCCGGGCGCGTCACAGATGTATTTGTCAAAGAAGGCGACCTCGTGAAAAAAGGGCAGAAGATTGTTCGCCTTGACCCTACGCAACAAGAATCTTCCGTAGCGATTCAGGAAGCGGCACTCCGCGCCAATCAGGCGGACGTACAAAATCAAAATGCTTCTATTAACGTCGCTGAAAACGCAATCAACACGGCGCGCGCTGCATTAAATTCAGCTCAGGCTGATTTAGATCGTGCGAAAGTTGACCAGGCAAACGCTGACATTGAACTCAAACGCAATACAGAGTTGCTGGAAGCGAATATCATTGCGCGCTCTGTGTATGATACGGCTAAGGCTCGTTACGATTCTTCTTCGGCTTCGGTCAATGCCGCCAAGGCACGCGTCGAACAAAATCAGGCGCAGATCAAAGACGCGCAATTGCGTGTAGATCAAAACAGAGCTTCATTGCGTTCCTCGCAAGCGCGCGTTGCACAGCAACAAGCCAATTTGCGCAGCTCAACAGACTTCTTGAATAAAACAGTTCAGTTCGCCACTATTGAAGGCGTCATTGCTAACAAACCGATTGATGTTGGAACATTTGCCACCGCAAATTTCCAATCAACTCCCATCGTTATCATCGCGGATATGTCTATAATTAACGTTGAAGTACGCGTGGACGAAACCGATATTGCCAGCGTGCAAGTTGGGCAGCGCGCATTAGTAAAAGTTGACGCCCTAGGCGAAAAAGAACTCGAAGGCGAAGTGAAGGAAAAAGCAGCTTCTGCTGTCACCAAATCGGGGCAAAATATTTCGCAGACTGCCAACACTGGTAATCAGGAAGCTAAAGAATTCAAAGTCGTAATTCGCATTGCGAATGTAACCCCGGAATTGCGTGAGCGTTTACGTCCTGGTATGTCAGCGACGGCGACGATTTATACAGACAAGCGCGAAAATATTATTGCGATTCCGCTTCAGGCTTTGGTTGAGCGTGACCCGGCGCAGCTTGATAAAGAAAATAAAGTTGGCACCGAAGCCAAACCAACGCCAACACCTTCACCCTCGCCTGGTTCAGGGCCAAGTCCAGTCGATGCCAAGAAGAAAACTATCAAAGGCGTATTCTTAGTTAAAGACAAAAAAGCAGTATTCACTCCAGTCGAAACGGGCATTACGGGTGAAAATGATATTGAAATCAAGTCGGGATTATCAGGCGGCGAAGAGCTAATCACAGGGCCTTATCGCCAACTGCGTACGCTGAAAAATAACACCGTCATCAAACTGGAAGACAAGAATAAAAAGCCAAGTGGTACTGATGACAAAAAATAATCAGGTCTAAAAATATTCTGCGGACGGCTTCTAACTATATTCTAAAAAAGTTGTCCGCAGATTACTTTCACATTTGAAGAAAAATCCTATGTTGACGGATACGCAAACAAATACTTCCTCACAAGTTCGCCCTAATCCAAACGGCGCGGGGGCAGACGCACTGATTCGCACGGTGGATATTTGGAAAACCTACGTCATGGGCGATGAAGAAATTCACGCCTTGCGCGGTGTCTCCTTTGAAGTCAAGCGCGGCGAATACGTGGCGATCATCGGCCCTTCAGGATCAGGTAAATCTACCTTAATGAACATGATTGGCTGTCTGGATACGCCGAGTAATGGTGAATATTGGTTGAACGGGAAACTCGTGTCTGAAATGGATGATGACGAATTGGCTCACATCCGCAATAAAGAAATTGGGTTCGTCTTTCAGACATTCAATTTGCTGCCGCGCGCGTCTGCTTTGCACAATGTTGAATTGCCGTTGATTTACAATGGAACCCCTTCAGCAAAGCGCTTGGAAATGGCGCAAAAAGCACTTGAGTCGGTCGAACTTGGGCATCGTATGAGTCACCGACCAAATGAGCTTTCAGGTGGTCAGCGCCAACGCGTAGCGATTGCCCGCGCGCTGGTAAATAACCCTTCGATTATTTTAGCGGACGAACCGACCGGAAACCTTGATTCAAAAACTTCTGTAGAAATCATGGCGTTGTTAGAGCAGTTACACGACAAAGGCAATACAATTATTCTTGTGACGCACGAGCCTGATATTGCGCAACATGCCTGGCGTGTCATTTCGATTCGTGACGGTATGATTGATAAAGATGAGCGGATTAGATGAAAAATCTTTGTTAGGCAACTGGGCTTGGCTCTTGCCTCTTAGTTACGCTTGTCATTTGCTCGAAGAATATTTTGGCGGTGTAGGTTTCCCGCAGTGGTTTTCGTCACTTGCGGGAATTCATTTTTCTACCTCCGCTTTTATAATCCTAAATGCGATTGCTTTGACTCTGGTTACAGTCGCTACAGTCATTGCAATAAACTTCTTGCGCTTTAGATTTCTTACCATCACTCTGGCAACAATTTTTTTGATTAACGCCTCGCTGCACATCATTACCAGTGTTGTGACAATGACGTATTCTCCAGGCTTTTTTACAGGATTATTGATTTGGTTTCCGTTTGGAGTTTTTGTATTGGTCAGGATGCGAAATCAATTATTGCCACGAGCTTTGTGGGGCGGAGTCATGGCAGGATTTGGTGCGCATATTCTGCTTGTTTTGATTTTATTTACTACTTCACGTTAGGTTATTTTTCCGCAATTATTTGAGTTTATAGGTTTGCAATATTACTTTTGAGCATTCTTAAAGTCTTTCTCTCCTGAAACTGCGCAAAAAAACATCATATTGTCTTGGAAGTTCTCAGGCCTCCCCTCCATTTACAGCCTTTACATCCTCCCTGTCTTGCGCATAAATTCCAAGTTGCCATGGAACAAGACATTCTGATTGAGAATCAACGCGCCCAAGCTATCCTGCGTGAGTTATTGCGCGACGGAACTATTGCCGTCGAACAAATGGCGCAAGCATTTGCCGTTTCGCCTTCTACGATTAGGCGTGATTTGCGCGAATTAGAACGTGCTGGTCTGTTACGGCGCACGCACGGAGGCGCAGTTCTTGTCGAGCCATCACTTTACGAGCCATTTCGTCATGTTTCGTCATTCGGCGAACAGGAGGAACGATGCGCTGCTGAAAAACGTCGGATCGGGTTGGCGGCGGCGGAAATGATTGCGGATGGTGACATTGTTAGCATTGGTGCAGGTACAACCACTACGCAAGTCGCAAGGGGAATTCGTCACCGCAAAAATATTACTGTCGTGACAAATGCTGTGAATGTTGCGATGGAATTAAGTCATCGCAGTGATTTAAAGATTTTTATGGCGGGTGGTTTTCTAAGTGCCGATTGGTTTGCCTTAGTTGGAGCAGCGGCAATCCAAAGCGTCAGTGAAATGTTTGTAGATAAAATCTTCATTGGCGTTGACGGTATCCATCCGCAACATGGTCTGACAACAAATTACCCCGACCAGGCGGCAATTCATCGCCAGATGCTCAAACAAGCCAGCTATCGCGTCATCGTTGCTGACCATCGTAAGTTAAATGTCACTAGCGCTACTTTAATTTGCCCGCTCAATGAAATTCATTTGTTGATTACAGACAAAGGCGCAACGAAAACGATGCTGGCCCCTTTTCAGGAAAAAGGTGTCAAGATTCGACGTGTATAGTTTGTATTTGATTAAGTAGCCGTTCAATTCCAAAAAATATTCTTCAGCATGATTGCCAAATGGCTCTGAAGATAGGGATAAAAAACAGATAGACAGAAATATCAATCGAAATTGTCCGGCTCTGTCTTGACTTGATGCTCATTTGGGCTAAAAATGAGCATTCTTTTGCTGGATAATAGATAATTTATGCATTTTGGTATCAGCGCTTTGTTCTTACAAAGCTCGCGGCATATTTTCACAGCAAGCAATTACAAACTAAATCGTATCCAACATTCACCATTAAAGGAGCTAAAAATGCGCACTCGTAAAACGAGTTTGGTTACCTTCCTCCTCGCTGTATCGCTGTTATTGAGCAGTGTGCCCCCTGTTTTGGGGCAAGCAACACAAGCCCGCATCAAGATAGATATTGATCGCAACATTGGGGAAGTTGACCCTCTCCTGTTTGGTAATTTTGCTGAGCATCTGGGGCGAATGATTTATGGCGGCGTTTACGAAGAAGGCAGTCCGCTCTCTGACAAAGATGGTTACCGTAAAGATGTGATGGATGTAGTCAAGCAATTGAATGTTTCGATCCTGCGCTGGCCGGGAGGAAACTTTGCGTCTGGCTATAACTGGAAAGATGGCATCGGCCCAAAAGCGCAACGTCCTGTGCGCATGGATCTTGCCTGGAATGATTTGGAAAGCAATCGCTTTGGCACGGATGAGTATTTGAAGTATTGCGAGCTGATCGGCGCTGAGCCGTATATTTGCATCAATGCCGGCTTGGGAACGATTGATGATGCACGTCATTGGGTTGAATACTGCAACGTAGAAAAGAGTACCTATTGGGCCGATCAACGCCGCAAGAACGGACGCGATAAACCTTGGAACGTGAAATACTGGGCGCTTGGCAATGAGATTGACGGCCCCTGGCAACTCGGTAACAAGACCGCCGAAGAGTATGCCAAATTTGCACTCGAAGCGGGCAAGGCCATGCGGTCAACTGATTCCAGCATCAAGTTGATTGCGAGTGGATCGAGCAATTACGGACCGACGGCGGACTGGATGCACTGGAATCGCACGGTGCTGGAAACGCTGCGCAATCAGGCTGATTACATTGCGCTGCATACATACATCAACAACCGCGACAACGATTTCGAGAAATTCCTAGCGAACTCACAAACGATTGATAATTACATCAACGTCACGGCCAGTCAGATCAAGGAAGTGCAAAACCGCCAGCAAAACCCGCGCCCGATTTACATCGCTTATGACGAATGGAATGTTTGGTATCGCGCCTTCAACGAAAAGAAACTCGAAGAGGTTTATAACTTTGAAGATGCGCTAGCGATGGGGATGTTTTTCAATTCATTCTTCCGTCGCGCTGACGTAGTCAAGATGGCGAACATCGCGCAAATGGTCAATGTGATCGCGCCGATTACAACCAATAAACAAGGGTTATTTTTGCAAACAATTTATTTCCCGCTAGTTGAATTTTCCAAACAAAAAGGCAATCAGTCGTTGGATACATTTGTCTCTGCGCCGACTTACAAAGTTGGCAATCGTGCGCCGTTGAAATATTTGGATGTTTCGACAACCTATAACGCGGGCGAAAAAACGATCTATGTAAATGTGTTGAATCGCAGCAAAGACAAAGACCTGACAACGCGCATAGATAATCAGGAAGGAGCATTGCTGAGCGATGTCGGCGTCTGGGAAATGAATCATCCTGATTTGAAAGCTACACATACGTTTGGCGATGACAAAAAAGTCAGACCCGTGACGCGTACGTTCCAAGCTTCAGTCGTAAACAATGAGTTTAGTTACACTTTCCCTGCTCATTCACTGACGATTTTGCGATTACGGCTCAAATAACATCATGTATTCCGCTTCTCAGCTTAGCGCTTAAGCAACACACCGCATAAGCATGATTTGGGAAGTTTGAATGCCTTGGTAATCTCGCGCACCAAGGGGTTTACTATGTCAGACCAATTTACTCTTGATGAACCCAATAGACGCAACAATTCTCCTGATGTGGCGTTAGGGTTGGATTCAATTTATCGCTTTAGTCTCGCTAGCACAACGCAGCGTAAAGAGGAAAATTTCTCTGATACTTGGCAGGCTGACAATAAGAAAAGGGCGGAGCTTGCCATAAGTGCGCTAAACCGTCGTTTTCCGTTAGTTAATCATACAAATTGGGAACAATGTGCCAGCCTGATCCCGCAAGTTCAAGCATTATCCAAAACCATTAATGAGTACGAAATAGTCTCGTCAGAAGCTGCCCGCTTGCTGCATCAGGCAGGCTATTACTTACTCGAATGTGCGGAATTTAATGAAGCCGAACCACTCCTACTTGATGCATTGCGTTTGTATGAAACTATCTACGGCAATGACCACACACGCGTAGCCATCGCCCTCAGCAATTTGGCAACGTTATTTAAAGATACAAATCGTGTAGTTGAAGCCGAGCGTTTATTACGAAGAGCATTATCAATTGATGAACGTCTTTTTGGTAAAGATGATCCGGCTGTCGCGGTTGATCTAAACAACCTTGCTACTGTCCTACAAGCGGCAAACCGTTTTGCTGAAGCCGAATTGCTATTACGGCGAGCATTGTTGATAGATGAGTTAAATTATGGGAATGACCATCCACGCGTGGCAATGGGGCTTAATAATCTCGCAACGTTACTTATGGAAAACGGAAGATTGATAGAGGCTCAACAAATACTCCAACAAGGAATAGCTATATTTCAAAATGAACTTGGTTGTGATCATCCCTATACGTTGATTGCCTATGAAAATTACGAAGCAGTCATGCAGGTAATTAATGATAATGAGGGAATGGATACAGGGCTTCTGCTTTAGCACAGCCGTGAGGTTGTTGAGCAACCTGCGGTTTAAAAAGGGCATTACTAATAAACTATGAAATTCACGTTTCTTCTGACAATCGTATTAATTGTTGGTGCTTCGCTGCCAATTATGGCACAAGTGCAAATTGAGGCTCCTCCAGTTGTCGCAGGGGCAAAGCCTGTGCAGGTTGAACGCATTAAGATTCACGGGGCGTCGCTAGAGGGAAATTTGGAAGGTGATGCCGTTGACCGTGACGTAATTGTGTTTTTGCCTCCCAGTTATACAAAACAAAAATCACGTCGTTATCCGGTGGTTTACGCCTTGCACGGCTATTCCATCGGCGCGGAGCAATGGAGTAAAGAAATCCACGTACCGCAAACAATTGAAGGTGCCTTCGCACAAGGCACACAAGAGCTGATTGTCGTATTACCTGATTCCAAAACCATTCACAACGGTTCGATGTATTCAAGCTCGCCAACAACGGGTGATTTCGAGAATTTTATAGCACGTGATGTAGTCGCCTATGTTGACGCGCATTACCGCACAATACCAAAACGCACAAGTCGCGGGCTTGTTGGTCATTCAATGGGCGGCTATGGCGCGACGCGCATAGGGATGAAGCATTCCGATGTTTTTGGCAGCTTGTACATTATGAGTCCGTGCTGCTTGTCCCCGCGTCAAGCTGGCCCTGCTAATCCAGAAATCGAAAAGGCGTTGGAAGCCGTGAAGACGCCCGAAGATTCCGCCAAGTTAGGATTCGGTGCACGCGCCAATCTTGCCGCTGCTGCTGCTTGGGCCCCCAATCCAAAAAATCCTCCTCTTTATCTCGATCTGCCGCGCAAAAATGGCGAAGTGCAACCGGATGTGCTGGCAAGGTTCGCCGCCAATGCGCCGCTGGCGTTCATAGATCAATACATTGGAAACCTGCGGCAATATCGAGCCATTTCAATTGATGTCGGCGACAAAGACGGACTGAAAGTGGATTCAGAAAAGCTGCATAACATACTGGATAAATATGGCATTGCCAACAGCTTTGAAATTTATCAGGGCACGCACACCAGCGCCGTCGCAGTTCGTTTCCAAAATTTCGTGATGCCGTTTTTCAGTAAGAATTTGTGTTTTGGCAAAGACTGCAAATAACGAACTCAATAACCATCAACCAATACACCTCCAATGAACAAAAAACTTGTGGCAATTCTTTTCGCGGCGATGCTAGCCGTGTTCGCACCCTCAGTGTTGGCAGGCGGCCTTGACGGTCAGATCGGCATTCATGACCCGTCCACCATTGTTATGTGCGACGGCAAATATTACACCTATGGCACGGGCGGAACGATGCTTATCTCGGACGATGGCTGGACTTGGCGGCAAGGGCCGCGCTTGCCGCGACGCGGACTTGCGCCTGACGTGATTCACATCGGTGACAAATATTTTTTGTACACCGCTGCCAACAGCGGAGTTACTAAAGCTGATGTTTTCTTGCTCACGAATAAAACGCTTGATCCCAATTCGCCCGATTACAAATGGGAAGAAGGTGGCATAGTTGCTTCGTCCGATGGCGTCGAAGATTGCAATGCGATTGATCCGGGGCTGTTGCTTGACCCTACGACCAAGCGGCTGTGGCTCGTATATGGTTCTTATTTTGGCTATATCCGATTGGTTGAACTTGATCCCAAAACTGGCAAGCGCCTGAATCCCGCCGTCAAGCCTGTCAACATTGCCATCAACAGCGAAGCCTCGATCATGATTTATCACGAAGGCTGGTATTACCTGCTGGTCACGCACGGCAGTTGCTGTCGCGGGGCCGATTCGGGTTACAACATTCGCGTTGGTCGCGCAAAGAAAGTCACCGGACCTTTCCTAGACAACATGGGGCTAGACATGATCCAAGGCGGCGGCAAGTTGTTTGCCACGTCAGTTGGTCGCGTCATTGGCCCTGGTCATTTCGGCTTGTTTGATTTGGGCGACGGCGTGCAGCGGTTCTCGCTGCATTACGAGGCTGATTTAGATAGAGGCGGAGCCAGCGTGCTTGATATTCGCCCGTTGCAATGGAAAGACGGCTGGCCTGTCGCGGGTGACAATCTGCAGGCAGGCACTTATCAATTTGAATCTGTGCGCACAGGCACTGCCCTTGAGCTTGCCGTCGAAGGTTTTCCCGTCGGCGGCAGACCTGTCAGGCGCGGCCCTCCGCCGGGCGCGACACCGCCTGCGACTGGGAATCAAGGGCCTCCACCCGGCATTGGGCCAGGTACAGGCCCTGGAACCGGTGGCGGAATTTTCGCAGGCATTGGCAGGCCGATACCAACACAGGATGTCGCAGAAGTATCAGCGAAATGGCCGACAGGTAACGTAAACATTCGCATGGGAAATTACCTGTGTCAGGCGCAGCAGAAATGGACGATTGAGCCTGTTGCCAGCGCGGGAGGCTACCTCGGCGCACCGTATTTCAAAATCACAATTGCGGGAACTACACGCACTTTGACAGCAACCGAAGGCGGCGAGTTGATTGCTTTGCCCTCTTTTACTGGCAGCCCTGAACAGCTTTGGCGCTTCGATCAGCTAGCTGATGGCAGTTGGCGCATTAGCCCCAAAGCTATTCCCAACACCAAAGAACCACTTGTGCTTTCGGCAATTGGCAGCAGCTTCGCTACGTTAGCCAAATTCGATCCTAAGAGCGAAAAACAACGCTGGTCAATTAAAGCTCCATAATATTCAATTTAGCGTCTCAGCCTATGGACGGGTGTTGGATTCAGGTGAAAGTAAACGACCTTCCTGAATCCAACCGTTACTACTTGAAACGGATTATAACTACTCGGGAATTTTCATGAATACGCATTCCATCAAAAAAAATGCACTTGGTGCGCTGATTTCGATTTTGACGTTCGTTGCGGTTGCAAACTTGACGGCGCAAACACCGCCAGTGACATTGACGAAAGCTGTTACACCTAGCAAAACGCCAAGCACTGATGGCTTTATTCAACGTTGGTTGATATTGGAACCCCTCGCGGCAACGGGCGTAACCGACAATGCAGTTCAGGCGCTTGTCAAGAAAGACCTGTTTCCGAACCAGTTCACCGTTGTGCCGAAAGACGGCGACAAAGTAAGTGTCGGCAACAATGAGCTCATGTGGCACGCATTGGATACGCTGAATTACAACGTCAACCTGTTTCACTTTGCGCGGGCGCAAAACAAGAAAACCTCTGATGTTTTGTTTTGGGCAGTGACGATAATCAACAGCCCGCGTGAAATGAAAGATGTGCGGCTGGCAATTGGTTCCAATGCCGCTTCGGTTTGGTGGGTCAATGGCAAAGAAGTCATCGGCATTTATGGCGACCGCCAAGCTGTGATTGATGATGGTGTCTCCAAGCGCCTCACGCTCAACAACGGCCAGAATATCATTCGCGCCGCAATTGTGAATGGTGGAGGCGCTACGGATTTTTGCGCACGCCTGCTCGATTCAGACGACAAGCCGATCAAAGACATCACGGTGAGTTTGGCAGACGTGAAGGCTTTGATTACGCCTTCAACGAAGAAAAGATGAGCACAAAACACATAAGGTGGCAGCAGTTGAAGTTATTCAATGGTTTGCTGATGGCTGAAAGATGCGGCAGGTTTCATATTGGAAGTTGAGGAGTATGCTGTCATCAGTCTTGGCTCTGACCACTATTTGATAGGCTGGTGGAAAAGATTCGTGTCCAGATTTTTTCAGAGCCTTTTTGAATTCAAGCAAATGTTCTGGCGAGCTAAAAAACTCTGCTGCTGCTTGTGTGCCAGCCGAATTCACTCCTGAAAAAATCAAGTTGCGATTCTGATGATTACCTGAACTTTCACCGGGCAGCACTGTGATTAAGCCAAAAACCTCTATGAGCCGCTGCTTCTGGTCTCGTTTAAGTCCATAGTGTTCGGCTGACCCCTGCGCGGTGCCAGCGCCAACGACTGCATCCAGATATTTGACCTGAAGTGGGCAATTTTCCAGAAAGCGGGTTACGGTTGCGCTGTAGGCTGATGCGCCAAAAAGAATTACGTTGCGATGTCGCAGCGTTGGCATAGAGGTAACCATTTCGGGGAACATCTGCGGAGCCACTCCGGCGGTGTTCAGGGTTTTGAATGTCGTCAGTGCGCCCAGCACGTCTCCCCAATATGTGGCGTTCGGCGTGATAGTTAAACTCAAGTTGGTGGTTGGTGGATAACGCGCGGCAAACAGTTCGTATAGGTCTCGCGGCAAGTGGCGCTCACCAGCGAGTGGAGTCTGAGGCGGCGGCGGTGAAAAAGGCCCCGGAAGTACTGAAAACGCGGGTGGATTAGCAACACAGAGTAACACGTCGGCATTGGGTGTCAGTAATGGCCCCCAAGCTTCAGCCAGAATCGGCGGCACGTTGCGCGAGCCCGTATTGGTGCCCATCCTAATGTCCTTCCACCAATAAAGACCGATGGCAAAGAGCGCCATTACCAGAGCCCCTGCTCCAAAAGGAAGCAACCAGTTTTTATTACCTTGTACCCGCTCAATTGTTGGGAGTGGTGTCAATTCTTGGATTAAAGAAGAATTTTGAGATACTTCCGGTTCAGCCTGCGGTTGCTTGTTACTTGTGTCAGAAAATCGTTCAATAAAATGCGGGCAGTAAGAACCTTTGGATAACTCAATGCGGAGCGTGGATTGGGGTTGCTCGTGCTCATAAAACTCTTGCAACTTTTTCCTGAGGGCAAACGCCTGGGTGCGCACTCCTGAATCGTCACCCGGTGAATAATTGGCTGGCCGCCCCAACGCTTCGATACCGATTAAATACTCAGTCAATTCCTGACCGCGCCCGCTCATCTCCATTTCACATACGTATTTCAGAAAACATTTTAATTGGTCAGCTCGCGCAAAGGTTTGGCTGTGCAGGACGGCTTCAAGAGCGGCGCACTTGTGTTCACTTGTCAGCGACTGGCTGGTTTTAAGCGGCGTTTCGTACATAAGTGCTTTTAAGCTATGAACTTTTGAGTGGATGAAAACAGTGTAGCACGATGTTATTTAACGTTAAGTAACGTTCCAAGACTTATCAGAAAATGCTAGCTGCAGTAAAACAGGCTCGCTTTTCTACTATTTAGACAACCAAATTAAATATTAAATAGACCTACTGGGAAACGAACCTGCTGGCTTTGCTGTTGGGGATTTTGTCCGATTACATCAGCGCGATGCAATCAATAAAGGGATTGAAGTTTCGCTGGTCTTGTATCACTAAGGCCACATCATTCCCAAGCATTCCGCCGCTTAACAAGCTGCGGCGCACCTAACTACAGGAGTAAATATAAAAATGAGAATGCGTTCTATACTTCTTACGCTCGCCAGTGTGGTGATGCTCTTTGTTTTTGCCGCTACTGGTAAGGCGCAAACCAGTGGTGAAATTACCGGTCTAGTAACAGATTCTTCAGGCGCTGCTGTTACTGGCGCCACAGTTACAGTCACGAACAAAGCTACTGGTGCGACGCGACACATAACCACTAATAATGACGGGCTGTACACTTTCCCATCGTTATTACCAGGCGCTTATGACTTGCAAGTTGAGCAGACAGGTTTCAAGACTGCGAGGCTTGATGGTATCACACTTACAGTACAACAGACAGCGCGACTCGACGTTACGATGGAAGTTGGACAAGTCGGTGAGACGCTGACAATCACCAGCAATGGCGTACTACTCAACGCCGAAAACGCGACGGTCGGAACTGTGGTAGACAACAAGACTGTGACTGAGTTGCCGCTGAACGGTCGGCAATACCTCAACCTCGTTGCACTCTCACCCAACGTGAACATACTCGCACCTGCCGCAGGGCAAGCGGGAGCACGACAGGGCGGTGAACGTGCCCAACAAGCGATCTCCGCTGGCGGTCAGCGCATCTTTTTCGATTACTACTCGCTCGACGGCGTTAATAATATGGACGTGAACTTCAATTCGTACGTCGCGCTTCCTTCCATTGATGCCATTCAGGAATTTAAAGTTCAAATTGGCGTTTACCCCGCGGAATATGGGCATCAAAGCACACAAGTGAACGTGCTTACCAAGTCGGGCGGCAATGCCTATCACGGCACGCTCTTTGAATTTTTACGCAATGACAAACTGGACGCTAAACAATATCAGTTCACCACTGCCAAGCCGAAAAATCCATTCAAATGGAATGATTACGGGTTCGAGTTGGACGGGCCGGTGCGCATCCCCAAACTTTTTAACGGCAAAGACAAGCTGTTCTTCATGTCGAATTACGAAGCACTTCGTCGTCGGCAGAGCGTCTTAAATACTTTTACTGTTCCAACTGCGAAAATGTTTGGCGGTGACTTCAGCGAGCTGCTTCCGTCTACAGTAATTTACGATCCGAATACAGGGTTGCCATTTGTGGGAAACATTATCCCCAGTAATCGCTTAGATCCGATTTCGGTGAAGTTTTTGAAATACTACAATTCCGGCAACGCGCTCACGACCAATAACTATGCGCAAACCAGTTCTCAACCCTTCAACCGTGACGGATTTGTTTTAAGGATGGATTTTATCGAATCGTCGAAGTCGCAGTGGATGGGGCGATATAACTGGGGCGACGAAAATAACTCCACGCAAGGCCTGAATCTCGCCGGAACAAAGGTGTTGACTAATTACGAACAATACACCGGCTCCAATACTCGTACGATCACCTCTAATTTAGTTAACGATGCCCGTTTCGGCTACACCCGTTTCTTCAATTCGCTTGGCACTTTGAGTGCAAGTAACACGGATGTGGTTTCCGCCATAGGTATTCCCAATCAAAAACCTGGCGCTCCGATCACTTGGGGAATACCTAATGTAGTATTTAACGGAGGTGGGTTCACCGGAATCGGCGATGCCAACGATGGGCCTTTTGCAAATGACAATAACACGCTGCAATTCGTTGATAAGGTGTCCTGGATTCATGGTAAGCACACCTTTGGTTTCGGGGGCGAGTACAACCGACAAAATTTCAATCAGGTAGGCAATCAGTTCTCACGCGGCGTATTTACATTTCAGGCAAACGCCACGAAAGACCCTGTCACTGGCAGTGGTGGCTATTCTTTCGCAGAATTTTTGCTTGGGAAACTTTTCGTATCCACCAATGCAGCGGCTGTTGCAAATGCGAAGTTTAAGCGCAACGTCTTCCACACCTTTATTGACGACACTTGGAAGGTCACGCCCAAACTGACTTTGTCACTGGGCTTGCGTTACGAACTTACTCCGCCTTTCACGAATACGTTGGGCGATTATTTCACCGTGAAGATACCGAAGATAGAGTTTATTGCGAATGCGCCGCAAGCTGATTGGCCAACCTTCGTGCGGCAGGGAAATTGCACTGATCCTTATCAAGGCTTGAGCATCCGTTGGACAAGCACGAATGCGGTCTGCGGCGGCGGATTAAATAATAATCTCAGAGAAACAAAATATAAGAATTTCGCACCCCGCTTAGGCATTGCCTTTTCGCCTGATGATAAGACCGTGATCCGTGCCGGGTTTGGTATTTTCTTCATGCAGGATATTGCTAATGCTGAGTACTTCGACATGGCTCGCAATATTGCAGCGCGTGTAGACCTGACCACGACGCCCGCCCTTCCGGTCACATGGAGCAATGCGATTCCCGGCGGAAGCGGAACTACTGTTCAGGTGCCACCGCCATTTGCATGGGCAGCCTCATACAACCATGCAACTCCCTATACGATGCAATATTTGCTGAACGTACAACGACAGCTTAGTGCTAACTGGTCGCTGGAAGCTGGTTACTTAGGCTCACAAAGCCGACATCTGTACGGTTTCCAAAACATTAATCAGGCACTCCCAGGTCCATTGAGCAGCATTAATTCGCGCCGCCCGTTTGCTAACTTTGGGGTGCTGTCTTATGTCAACGATGGTTTTAATGGAAACTACAACGCAGGCAGCGTGAAGCTGACACGCCGCTTTAGCGAAGGGGTTAGCTTAATCACGAATTACACGTGGTCAAAATCAATTGATAATGCCAGCGGCACCCGCACGCAAGGGCTCGACACCTTGTTTCCCCAAGACAGCAGTTGCCTACAGTGCGAGCGCGGATTGTCGTCATTTGACGTACGCCATCGCTGGGTTCTCGCGGGTGTATTTGATCTGCCGATAGGGAAAGGAAAAATGTTGGATGCCAGTAATCCTATTGCTAATGGGTTTGTCGGTGGTTGGCAATTGAGCGCGAACACTACAATTCAGAGCGGCGTTCCGCAAAGCCTTACCATCGGAATCAATAATGCAGGTACGAATAACCCACTGCCGGATCGCCCCAGCTTCTCAGGAACAGGCACAGGATATGCGGCAAATCGCACGCCCTCACAATGGTATGCTCCTGCATCTTTCGTAGTGGCTCCGCAGGGAAGCTTCGGGAATGTTGGGCGCAATACAATGATTACCCCACATTTCCAATCAATTGATATGGCGGTACATAAGCAATTCCATATGGCGTATAAAGAAGGACACGTGCTTCAGTTCCGACTGGAAGCATTCAACGTGTTCAATCATCCTGTCTGGGGAGCACCGAACGGAAACATTTTGGCTGGTCCGACATTTGCGGGCGCGGCCTCCAATGCCGCACATCAGGGCTTCGGTGTTATTAGTTCAACGGCTCTCCCGATGCGCCAGCTTCAACTGGGGCTTAAGTATTCGTTCTAAGGTCGAGAATCCAAATTAATGCTGCCCAATCAGCGACGATGTATCAGTTACCGATTGAGTTCTAGCGATGGTTATTTTGATAGTCAGACTGATTGGCAATCGCTCTGCTGAGAGCCATGTTTGAGGCTTGGTTCTCAGTACATTTTTCTAAAACATCAAACACGGTGCCAACTTTTCTCTTCACTACTTGTGAGCGGAGCGTACATAATATGTATACTACGCAGAAAATACGGGAAACCGAGACTTCTCAAACTTACTTCTTGGATGGAACTGATATTGCTATGAGAATAAAGTTGGCATTGTTCTTTTTTGCCGCATTTCTGATTCCTGCAACACAGGTTTTTGCTGCCCCCGATCCGAATTTTTATATCTATTTATGCTTTGGCCAATCAAACATGGAAGGCGGCGGGCGCATCGAAGATCAGGATCGTATCGCGGATGAACGCTTTCAGGTAATGGCGGATTTTGATGTGCCTGGCCGAAATTGGATAAAAGGCCAATGGTATTCAGCCGTCCCGCCTTTGACACGCCGCACCAGAGGGATTTCGCTGGTTGATTCGTTTGGCAAAACGATGATTGCCAATCTGCCGAAAAATATTAGAGTCGGCGTGGTTAAAGTCGGCGTAGCAGGTACGAAAATTGAACTGTGGGACAAGGATGGCTTCCACGAATATTTAGCGACCGCAGACGCTTGGAAAGTAAAACTTGCGAATGAGTATAACGAAAATCCTTATGCCTATCTGGTTGAGCTTGCAAAAATCGCACAACAGTCTGGCGTCATCAAAGGCATATTGTTACATCAGGGAGAATCGAACGCTGAAGACAACGAGTGGCCGAAGAAAGTTAAGAAAATCTATCATGATTTAATGCGAGATTTGCAGCTCAAACCCAAAACAGTGCCATTGCTGGCAGGCGAAGTGGTCAATGCAGATCAAGGCGGCGAAAAAGCCAGCGCGAATGGAATCATGAAAAACCTCCCTGCCACATTGCCAAATTCCTTTGTCATATCTTCGGCTGGATTGCCTTGTAATTCCGATCATCTGCACTTCACTGCGGAAGGGTATCGGCAGCTTGGCAAGCGGTACGCCGAGAAAATGCTTGGGTTAATGGGATACAAACTGAAGAATTAATGCAGGTGCGAGACGTAACGTTTTGCATCGAACACCTATCTACTCAATATCACGAACTGAAAGAGGAGAAAGCTAATGAGAAAGCTATCAATTGTTCTATCTTTAGGGCTATCTTGCGTGCTGCTTGCGGTTGCAGCTTTTGCGCAAGAAGCGGGAGATTTTAAGCCCGCAACAAGCAATGTCTGGGGCGCAGAATATCCACGCGTTGACAGTAAGGGACGCGTGCAGTTGCGCGTGAAAGCCCCCGATGCTGCAAAGGTCAGAATCAATTTCTGGAGTAATCCGAAAGCGGAGATGGAAAAGCAGGCCGATGGATTCTGGACGTACACAACTCCGCCGATGGTGCCGGGCTTGCATTATTATAACTTCGTCGTGGATGGCGCAGATGTTAGCGACACTGGAAGTAAATCTTTTTTTGGTGGCAGCAGATATGCCAGCGCGGTAGAAGTGCCAGAACCTGGTTCGACGTATTACTCGATACAAGACGTACCGCACGGACAAGTGAGAGAGGTTTGGTACAACTCAAAAGTCACAGGCACTTGGCGACATGCGATGGTTTATTTGCCTCCGACCTATGAAGCGCAAACTAAGCAACGATTTCCCGTCCTTTATTTGCAACACGGCGGTGGCGAAGATGAAACGGGTTGGATTCGTCAGGGACACGCTAACGTAATTCTCGACAACCTGATTGCCGAAGGAAAAGCCAAGCCGATGATTATCGTGATGGCGTATGGTTATGCCAAACGTGCTGGACAGCCAGCACCCGCAGTGACTGGCCCTCCAGGCAATTCGCCTGATCGAATGAAAGCGATGCAGGAAATGTTTTCGGCATTTGAAGACGATCTGACGCAAGAGTTAATTCCGTTTATTGACAAAACATATCGCACGGTGGCAAACCGCGAAAACCGCGCAATGGCGGGGCTTTCGATGGGCGGCATGCAGACATATCAAATCTCGCTCAAGCACCTTGATCTTTTTTCACACATCGGCGGATTCAGTGGTGCAGCCGGATTTTTGTCAGCGGATCAAAAGATGAACCCTAAAACCGATTACAATGGCGCTTTTGCTGATCCGGCGGCATTTGCCAAAAAAGTCAAAGTACTCTGGCTTTCCATCGGCACTGCTGAACCCGAACGCATGCGTGCTGGCATTCACAGACTGCACGACGCCTTGAATGAGGCAAAGATTCAGCACGTCTTTTACGAATCACCGGGCACCGACCACGAGTGGCAAACATGGCGGCGTGATTTGCATGGTTTTGCGCCTAAGCTGTTTCAGAAATAAGTAAAACTATGAAGGTAATGCCAAGCAATAGATACCTGAGGTTAGGGATATTTTGGGCGTTGTTTGTGCTTGTGTGTATAGACACGCAAGCACAACGCGCCACTTGGACTTCTGATAACGGCAACGGCACGTTCACCAATCCGCTATTTTACGAAGAGTTTTCTGACCCCGACATGATTCGCGTTGGTGAGTACTTTTATCTCACCGGAACAACGATGCACACGATGCCCGGTCTGCCAATTTTGCGCTCGCGTGATTTAGTGAATTGGCAGTTCGTTGCTTATGCGATGGACAAGTTGGATTTAGGCGCAGAATTTCGATTAGAAGCGGGGAAGAATATCTATGGGAAAGGAATATGGGCTCCCTCATTTCGCTATCATAACGGAACTTTCTATATCTTCAGCAATGTCAACGGTCAAACAACGCAAATGTTCACGGCGACAAATCCCGCTGGGCCGTGGACACGAACGCCGATGAAAGTTTCCTTGCATGACCTGTCGGTGTTATTCGACGATGATGGCAAGGTGTATGCCATTTGGGGCTATGAAGACATTAATTTCGCACAACTCAATAGTGATCTGACAGACATCGTGCCTGGTACGAAGCAGATCATTATTCGCAAAGGCGCAGGCATTGGCGAAGGCTCGCATTTCTATAAAATTAACGGCAAGTACATAATCACGAGCGCGTGGTATGCGGGAACGATGCGAATGCCTGTTGCACGCGGCGACCGACCGGAAGGGCCTTACGAAATCAATCAGGCTGTCAGTATTGATGAAGACTTTGGTCTAATGAAAGGAAAAAGCCTCACGCGCGATAATAAAATCAAACCTGCTGATCCAACAGCACGCGGCAGGCTTTCGCTGCATCAAGGCGGGATTGTGCAAACAGCGAAAGGCGAGTGGTGGGGCTTTTCGATGATGGATTACAATTCCATCGGAAGATTACTGGCAATCTCACCTGTTACATGGCAGGACGGCTGGCCGTATTTCGGATTGCCGGGCAACCTGCGCCGCACGCCGCGCACATGGGTCAAACCGAATACTGGATATAATGATCCGCCGTCTGCACCTTATGAACACAATGACGATTTTGCCTCGTCAAAGCTCAAGCCCATTTGGCAGTGGAATCATGTGCCAGTTGATGAAAAATGGTCACTCACCGAACGAAGCGGATTCCTTAGGCTTCACACCTTGCCAGCAACAAATTTTTGGCAAGCACGTAACACTCTTACGCAGCGCGCCGTTGGGCCGCTGTCTTCACCCATAATTAAAATTGATGTCACAGGCTTACACTCAGGCGATGTAGCAGGGCTCGCGCTGCTGAATAAGCCTTATGCATGGATTGGAATTGTGCGCGACGACCAAGGGCTTAATATTACTCAATACAATGATTACACGGCGAAAACCACTCGTGCTGCGACCACCAGTAAGGCGCTATGGGTGAAGGCCGATTGCGATTTCTTAAAAGAAACTGCGCAATTCAGCTATTCGCTGGATGGTAAGAACTTTACGTTTTTGGGTGAGCCGATTGAGCTGGTTTTTCAACTGACTACTTTTCAAGGCGTGCGGTATTCGTTGTTCGCCTACAACAGCGCAGCGCAGCAGGGTGGTTATGCTGATTTCGATAGCATCACGGTTAACGAGCCTTATCCAAACGGCTTAATGCGTCCGATTCCATTCGGCAAACAATTACACCTGAGATCGTTTCAGACCAATGCAGGCTTAGCTGTCCAGTCAAATACTATAACCATCAGTACGCCAACTGCTTTCACTGTCGTTGATATGAAACTAGGACGCGTAGCGCTCAAATCAGGTCGCAGTTTTATCACTGTTACGAGTGAAGGAAATATTAAATTGCAAGCAGGTAAACCTGGCTTGAAGCAAAGTTTTCAGTGGATAGAGACACCTACGGGGGAATTAATCTTAATGTCGTTAGCAACGAATCGGTTTTTGCGAATTGACCAAAAATCGCAGACGATTATTTGCGATAGTCCTGGCCCGACACCTGATGGCAACGATGGCACTCGATTTATTTGGGTATTGGCAAAAGAGTAAAAAACTAAAAAGTTACAAGCGGTAACGTTTTTTCTTCTTCGGATCAATGATGGGAACGTCAACATTTTGCAGCCGAATACTTACATCCGCGCTTAACTCTAAGCCCGCTTTTTCTCCGCGTAATAATTTTTGATAACCCGCTGCCGCAATCATCGCGGCGTTATCCGTGGTGTAAATGGGAGAAGGAATGTACGCCGGAATTTTTAGTGTTGCAGCGAGTTCGGTGATGCTTGCGCGAAGCTCAGAATTGCACGCTACGCCGCCTGCGAGGATTAAAGTTTTGGGGTGATAAATTTCAGCCGCTTTGCGAACGGAACGCACGAGTGCGCGAATGACTGCATGTTGAAAACTAGCACAGAGATCAGGAATTTGTGGCGAAATATTTTCGTGATCGGTGACCGTCGAAATTTCGTTTTCGCGCACGTAACGCAGCACAGCCGTTTTTAATCCACTAAAAGAAAAATCCAACCGATTATCTTTGATGTCTGCGACCGGAAAATTAATGGCGCGTTTATTACCTTGTTTGGCGAGGCGATCTACGAGAGGGCCGCCGGGATAACCGAGGCCGATTAATTTCGCTACTTTGTCAAATGCCTCGCCCGCCGCGTCATCGCGTGTGCGCCCAATTAATTTGTATTTTTCAGGTTCATTGAGGAGAAACAAATTGGTGTGACCGCCAGAAACAATTAAGGCAAATGCCGGATATTCGGGCGGCGAGAATTCAAACGCCACTGAATAAACATGGCCTTCGATGTGATTGACGCCAACGATTGGTTTTTTGGCGGCATACGCGATTCCTTTAGCGTAATTGATACCAACCAATAACGACCCAATCAAACCAGGGCCTTGTGTTACAGCGATCCCGTCTAAATCATGCGCAGTAATTTGCGCTTCACTTAACGCTTCTTGTACCACGCTATCAATTTTTTCGAGATGTTGGCGCGAAGCAATTTCCGGCACTACGCCGCCAAATTTTCTGTGCGTAGCAATTTGCGAATAAATCACATTAGATTTAACTAGCGTGCCGTTTTCAACGACCGCCGCCGCCGTTTCATCGCATGAACTCTCAATACCTAATATCAACATATAATTTAAGCGGCAGCTTCTTCCGCATAATCCTGTCGCCGAACCACTACGACTGTGCTGTCATCGGCGGAGCGCGAAAATTCAGGTTGACCACAATCAAAAATGCGATGGCAAATCGTATTGACTTCGCCACTGCTGAATTCATTAGCCAAACGTTCGATTTGGTTTGCGCCATCTTCGCGCGTACTTGCCAGACCTGAATACGTCCCATCTGTGTATAGCGCCAACAAATCGCCCTTGGGAAAATCAATAATGCCTTCAATAAATTTGTTTTCAGCGTTAGCGCCTAGCGGATGCGGATTATTTGGGTCAACTCGGATAATCTCGCGTTTACTAATTCTGATCGCAGGCAAATGCCCCGCATTTATATAATGCAGATTCACTCCTTGCCATTGTGCCAGCACGCAGCTCATCGTTTTTTCTCCTTGATAATTTTCGTAGATCAATTGATTCAAGGCATCAGCGATTTCTGATAATGAATGATTGCGGGCGACAATTTCACTAATTTGTTGGTGCAGGTGCGAAACGGTGAACGCGGCTTGTAAGCCTGCGCCGGGCAAATCCGCCAGCAAAATAATTGACCCATTTTGATGCGGATAAACTTGATAAAAATCGCCACTTGTCGCTGTGCCTACCCCGTGTTTGTAGGTTGCATATAACCCCGGCAAAGTATGTTGTACAGGCGGCATGAATTGCGCATGAATTTCGTTAATTAACGTCAACTCTTTGTCTGCAGAACCTGCGGCGTAGGCTTCTTCCACTAAAGCGTTGGTTGTTTGCACGATTTCTGCTTTTGGTTTACGCGCAGCCGAGAACGCTACGAAGCCAAGAATACCGAGCATCAGGACACGCAGGATGGAAAAAGATTCGACTGCAAATAAACTGAGCAGGAGATAAAATAACAGTAGTCCGGTAGTAACCTGCAAGAATAATAAAATGTTGTTACGCGTTGCTAAAATTACCAGCAACGGAAAATAACAAAGAAAAATGATGGTGCCTTTGCTGATAAAAATATTTTGCCAGGCACATAACAAAAGCCCGAAGCTAACAATTGCGAAATCAACCAGCAAGGGCAAGTATTTCCCATTGGTTAGTTTCGTTTTTGTTCGCATCCCTAAAATTAATGCTGCGAGCAACCACAGCAACGCCAATCCAAAATAAATCAAACTGCTGGCAGTTTCGTCATTCCAAGACCATAAGGCCGCTAGTAAAAAATAAGCACCAAAAATCCAGCGTAAAGTCAGGGCTGATTTTTCAGAGGCAATGATTGATTGAGCGAGCGCTAGATCAATTTTATTTGGTATCTGAGCAAGAATTTTCTTCATGCGCGTTTGTTCCTGAAAAAATATGGTTCAAGTAAGAATCGCAAAGGATACAGCAAAAATTTAGAACTGGAAATTATCTCTTAGCCAAAAATATCATCGACAGACAACAAAAAAATCCCGAGTCAATGACTTCATTGACAATGCTTCCTTTTCGCACATAGTATCCTTCTTTCTGCACTTACATTGCTTGTCGGACTACTACTCAATGAGAATAACAATTGCTTCATCCGAGGCTGTACCCTACTCAAAAACAGGTGGTTTAGCAGACGTTTGTGGCGCGTTGCCTAAAGCCCTGAAACGTATCGGTGTTGATGTGCGCGTAATTCTGCCACGCTACACGGGGCTGGGCTTTCGTCAGGGCGACGTGGTGAGTCAGGCCAATGGTTACCCGGTTTTTAACGACCTCGCTGTCCCGTTTGCAGGTGGCATTAAATACGCCAGTGTGTGGGAAGATTGGCTAGACGACACGCCATTTTATTTTATTGATTCCCCTGAATATTTTGCGCGCGGCTATATTTACGGCTCAGGGGATGCCGAAGCCGAGCGATTCGCTTTTTTTAGTCGCGCAGTTATTGAGTTGACTAAACGTCTTGGTGCGCCACCTGATGTGATTCATTGTAATGATTGGCAAACAGGATTGGTTCCTGCTTACTTACGAACTGTCTATCGCAGCGATCCTTATTTTGCGCAAACCGCTACACTTTTTAGTATTCATAATCTGGCTTATCAAGGCGTTTTCAATCCTGCCATGTTGAATCATATCGGCTTAGGATTAGACGCGTTTGCAAATGGCATAGAGTATTTTGGGCAGGCTAACGCGCTAAAGGCTGGGTTATCTTTTTCGACTGCATTAGCGACGGTCAGCCGGAAATATGCCGAAGAAATTCAAACGCCGGAATATGGCAATAATTTAGACGGCTTATTGCGCTGGCGGCGCAATGATCTAATCGGAATTTTAAATGGCGTAGATTATGACGAATGGAATCCGGCGCATGATTCGCATTTGGCAGCCCACTTCTCCATTAATCATATTGAAGGAAAACGCGAATGTAAGCGCGATTTGCTCAAGAAATTTTATTTGCCAGAAGAATTAGATCGTCCGGTCATAGCAATTATTACGCGCCTGACTACGCAAAAGGGAATTGACCTGCTTGCCAATGCGATTTGGCAAATCCTTGATACGGGGGCGCTGTTCATTCTGCTTGGATCGGGCGCGAAAAGTTACGAAGATTATTTTCAGCATGTCCGAGATTCGCGTCCGCAACAAGTTGGCGTTTATTTTGGCTATAACACAGCATTAGCTCATCAGATCGAAGCAGGTGCCGATATGTATGTCATGCCCTCTTCGTACGAACCGTGTGGGCTAAATCAGATGTACAGTCTGAAATATGGTACGGTTCCGATTGTCCGTGGTGTTGGAGGATTAGACGACACAATTACCAATTATGAACGGACAACAGGACGGGGGAACGGCTTCAAATTTTATGATTATTCGCCGGATCGTTTAGTCGAAAAATTTTACGAAGCTCTACTGGCTTTTGACAACAAAGATGTTTGGCGGCAGTTGCAACGCAATGGAATGGCTGCGGATTACTCTTGGGAACGCGCCGCGCGAGAATATCTCAACGCCTATCAATTAGTTGCGAGTGCCGTACGCTAAGCCACAAGACTTGGGGCTTGAAATCATGTATAATCATTAGTTCTGCCAGCGCGACTGACAGGCAGCAGGCGTTAACAATGTATCCGCAAGATTGGTTTCTTGCGAGGATTTCAAAAGAGGAGTTACAAATGAGCGCTCATGTTTTAGAAGCTACAGATACAAACTGGAATAGTGAAGTTCTTGGTTCAGCACAACCTGTGTTAGTGGATTTTTGGGCAGCCTGGTGCGGCCCTTGCCGAATGATTGCACCAACGATTGAGGCCCTTGCCGAGAAATATCAGGGCAAAGCTAAAATCATGAAGATGAACGTTGATGAGAATCCAAATACGCCTTCGCAGTATGGTATTCGCGGAATCCCGACGTTGATCCTTTTCAAAGGTGGTCAGGTTGCGGAAACAATTGTTGGTGTTCCCAGCAATGCACAAAACGCACTATCCAGCCTGATTGACAGTCACACCGGTGAATAATATTTTTCATCTAGGGGAAATGATTTAGCCCGCAATTCCAATTTGCCGGCTAAACTATTTCCCCTCAACTTTGTTTTGAGCCGCAATATTTTATGGCAGATTTTGACGTAATTATCATCGGCGGCGGCCCCACTGGCCTTGCCGCCGCAGTTTATACAGGCCGCGCTTTACTGAAAACTTTGGTCTTGGAAAAGAAATTCGTCGGCGGACAAATCGCGCTTTCGGCTGCGATTGATAATTATCCTGGTTTCGCTGATGGCATTTCCGGCTTTGATTTTGCCCAGAATTTTCTTAAGCACGCCCAGCGCTTTGGTGCAGAAGTCCGCGAAGGCATCGGCGCCGATAAAATTATGCCCGAAGCCGACGGCACATTTTCAATTGCTTTGAGCGATGGGACTATCGCAACCAGTCGTGCCGTCATTTTGGCGATGGGGCGATTCCCGCGCACGTTAAATATTCCCGGCGAAAAGAAATTTGAAGGCAAAGGCGTAAGCTGGTGTGCGACCTGCGATGGCGCATTTTTCCGTAACGTTCCCGTCGCCGTTGTCGGTGGCGGAAATTCTGCGGTTGAAGAAGGCCACTTCCTGACGCGTTATGCTTCGGAAATTAACAACATTCATCGCCGCGATCATTTCACAGCACAAAAAATTTTGATTGAAGAATACACGCACAACGAAAAAGTGAAACCGATCTGGAATTCTGTCGTCGAAGAAATCATTGGCGAGGATGAAGTTGAGGCGATTCGCGTGCGCGATTTGCAGACTGATAAAACCGAGACAATCCCCGTCAAAGCCGTGTTTGAATTCATCGGTTGGATACCGAATTCTGATATTGCTGAAACGCTGGTGGATGTTGATGATCAAGGCCGCGTGCTCGTGAATGATTTGATGGAAACGAAAGTCCCCGGATTATTTGCTGCCGGAGATTTATGCGTGCGTCCGGTTTATCAGCTCGCCAATGTCGTCGCCGATGGCGTACAAGCTGCGATTTCCGTTGAAAAATATCTCGAAGCAAATAAGCACTAAATTTCAAATACCAACTCGGAGAACGCTAAAGGCAAATCTCGAAAACGAAAAAAAACAGGCTGTAATTGGGTTGATATAATGAATTTTTGCCCTGTTTTTGTTTCCTGAGTTTTGCCTTTTGCATTGGATTGACAACCCATGAATTTAGCAATTATTGGAACCCAATGGGGCGATGAAGGCAAAGGAAAAATCGTTGATTTACTTGCCTCAAACTTTGATATTGTTGCCCGTTACCAAGGCGGTCACAATGCTGGTCACACTGTCATCATTCGCAAAGACGGCGAAGACCAGAAATTCGTTTTGCACTTGATCCCGTCCGGCATTACTCATCCAGCTAGCACTTGTGTCATTGGCAATGGTGTAGTGATTGATCCGCGCGCCTTGCTCGCAGAAATTGCCGACTTAAAAACACAGGGAATTGAAGTCACGCATAAAAATTTATTAATTAGCAATCGCGCGCATTTGATTTTGCCCTATCACGTAGCGCTTGATCGCCGCGTCGAATCACATCGCGGCAACAATGCCGTGGGCACTACAATGCGCGGCATTGGCCCTGCTTACGAAGACAAAATGGCGCGCAGAGGATTGCGCGCAGGCGATTTGACCAATGTAGATTTATTGCTCGAAAAACTTTCGCGTAATACGAAACAAGCAAACAATTTGTTAACCCATTTAGGCGGCGAACCAATTGATGAAAATCAATTGCTCGTGGATGGAAAACACTGGGCGGAAATGATTGCGCCGCACATTACTGACACGACTTATTACTTGAACAATGCCGCTCAGGCGGGCAAGTCCATTTTGCTTGAAGGCGCGCAAGCCACGATGCTCGACATAGATCATGGTACTTATCCGTTTGTGACATCTTCCAATTCGACCATCGGCGGGGCTTGCACTGGCGCGGGAGTTCCGCCTTCGATGATTGAAACAACCATTGGCGTTATCAAAGCCTACACGACACGCGTTGGCGGTGGCCCGTTCCCGACAGAATTGCACGATGAACTTGGCGAAGCGATTCGCGCAAAAGGCCGTGAATATGGCGCTTCAACGGGACGTCCGCGTCGTTGCGGATGGTTTGATGCCGTTATTGCTCGCTACGCCGTGATGGTGAATGGTTTAAGTGCGCTGGCATTGACGAAGCTGGACGTGCTCGACGATTTGGAAGAAATTAAGATTTGCGTCGGCTATCGGATTAACGGAAAAGAAACCGATCAGATTCCATACGATGCAGGTGAGCTGGAAGCCGCCGAACCGATTTATGAAATTTGGCCTGGCTGGCAAGCAAGCACGCAGGGCATTGCAAATTTCGATGACCTGCCAGCAAAGGCAAAAAACTATTTGGAAAGATTAGCCGAAATTTCCGGCGCACCATTCGCTTTTATTTCAACCGGGCCGGAGCGCAACGAAACCATCATTGATAAAGAGCTGCTGGAAAAATTCGGATTGCGGCTTTCGATCTAATTTGTTCCGCACGATCATTTTTTGAAAATCAACAAGGCATCACTGACCGGACGCTCGCCTGTAGCGTCCGACACACTGTTCACGACTTTATTATTAATGACCATGGTTGTTGATCCTCCTCCATCCAGATTCAACGCTTCTTCGCAGCCTAGCTCAATCATTAATTGCGTGAGTTCCGGGATTGTCATCCCGACACTTTTTTGCGGCTGACGACCATCCACTGTCACTAACACAATTGTCCCGTCGGCACGTTTTCCATAAGCAGTGCGCGGATGTTTTTGATTTATGAAGCTTGCTTGATTGAAGTGTTCCGAATCGTTGAGTATTTTTCCCGCGCGCAATAATAGCGGCCCGCCTCCAACAATATTTACAGGAGCAAATGGCAATATATCATCGAATTTTGTTTGTATTGTGAGCTTGATTTTCGCCCCCTTCTGCAAATTTTCTTGCAGCCAAGTTCTCATTTTCCCCCTGACGGAAATCACAAAACCCTGCGCAGGTATTTTTGAGCTCCCTTGATTTTTACGGATTGAAATAACGCGGTTATCACTGACAACATATTCATCTCCATCAGGATTTGTCAGCGTTGTGCGATGGAATTCGGGCGTGAAGATTATCAACTCATCCAACTCGCGCGGCCGGTTAAATCCGTTCACTTTCACTGGAGGATTTTTCCCCACCACTAATTCACAGGCTGTAGCAACGTGTGTGATTATCGGGCTTTCATTGTTAGCTCCGAAAACTAAAGCAGCACGATTTTGATAATCTTCACTCAATATTTTTCCATTTAGAAAAAATATTCCGTTTGGCTCGCCGCGATAAATTCCTGTTGTACGAAAGTACCCTGCATTGACAGCGGCGAGCGCTCCATATCTTTTGGCAAGGGAACTGGTCGTTTCAGTGCCAATGATTTCATCCATTGCACGCGCTAATTTTATTTGCCCTTGTTTGGGCGCCACTAATAAAACGTTGATGCGCCACTGCTCACTCAACGAAGGGTCTGAACCGCTCCTGTGAATTTCCAGATGCTCAATACCCGGTGCTATGGATTTTTGTGATTTAGTATCAGATTGGAAACCAAATGAAATGGGATATATGAGCGCCGACATTGTCAACAAACATTGAAATAACAATGATGTAAAAGGCGTTAAGAGTTTGTATTGCTGCATAATGAGATTCATCGCCCAGAAAAATGTTTCGGTGAAAATGAAATAGTCTAACCAATTAATCAAATCATCCTTGACACTTTTGTCATTGTTGCCTAGGCTGACAACCAGTCAAACACTGTGTCTGGATTTACGGTTTTACGCAATTAAAGAAGTCGTATAAAAATAAATCAATAAAATAAAACCAATAGCTGCGCTGGACTTACAAACAAACATTCAACTAAGGAGTATAAGGTGAAGCTATGCAAAAAATTCTTCAAATACTGATTTTTGTTAGTATCAGTCTGGGTGCTATCAATTTGGCTATAGCCCAAAGTGATAGGGGTTCTTTATCTGGCTCTGTTACCGATACCAGTGGCGCAATTCTCGCCGGGGCTAAAGTTTCAGCAAAAAATGTGCGTACCGGAGTTTCTCAGGATACTATCTCAACCAGCTCTGGACTCTATGCATTCCCCAATTTGGAGCCTGGGATATACACAATTGCTTATGAACAATCAGGGTTCAAGAAGCTATCCCGTTCAAATATTGTTATTGCAGTGGGTAATCGCACCGTTGTTGATGTCCAGTTAGAAGTAGGCGATGTAAGCCAGAGCGTAACTGTCACCGATGCTCCACCGCAATTGAATACGGCGACGACTGAAGTTGGTGTTAGCTTCGCTCCTAAGTTGTTCACTGATGCGCCAGTTTCAGGTGCTGGGCTGCGTAGTATTGAAGCTTTCATTGGGTTTCAGCCGGGCGTGGTGAATGGCGCAGGCGCTGAAGGTGGCATTTCTGGAGGTGCGCGTCGTTCTAAAGAAATTCTAGTGGATGGCGCTGGTATGACAAACCCCGAATCCGGCGGTGTTGCTTTCAACGGCTTGCCCGCTTTTGAATCCATCGGAGAATTTCGTCTCATCAATAATACTTTCGCGGCAGAGTATGGGCGCACAGGTGGTGGGGTCGAATCCTTTGTGACTAAATCTGGCGGAAATCAATTTCATGGCAATGTGTTCGACTTCCATACCAGCAGTGCGCTGAATGCTGCTTCCTGGTCAGGCAAAGCAAGTTCCACGGCTGCTAACCCTGTGTTTAGGAAAACACCTTTTCACGGCAATAACTATGGAGCCACATTTGGCGGCCCGATTTATCTGCCCAAGAAAATATTTGGGCCAATTGGCGGCTACAACGAAGATAAGACAAAAACCTTTTTCTTGTTTACGACAGATAACTTTCGTCGTGCTTCCGCCACTTCAAGCTTTATCACTTTGCCCACTGTAAAGATGCGCAATGGTGATTTTTCTGAATACACAAATAAAGTCATTTATGACCCGATCACGAAAACCCCGTTCGCTGGCAATATCGTTCCACAAGCACGATGGAGCACAGTGAGTAAAAATATTTTGCCTTTGATTCCGCTCCCAACGAATGGAAATTTAGTGCAGAATTACTTGCAAACAACAACAAGCGTGAATAAGCAAGATTCCTGGAGTATCAAAATCAACCAGAATTTTAGCTCGAAACACCTGTTTAATATGTATCTCTCCAAGCAGTACATCGGGTCTGTCGTAACAGGGCCTTTACCTGCTCCATTGCTCGGTGCTAACGGCAATGCCTTTAGTCCCAACAAACCAATCTTTGGACGTTTTGGTTATGATTGGGTCATTACGCCAACCATTAATTTGCACCTTAGTTACGGCATCACAAAACTGCGCTCCTATTTTGAAAATCAAAGCGTTGGTCAAGGGTGGCCGCAGCGTTTAGGATTGAAAGGCGTGCAGCAATCAGGTTCTGACGCTTTTCCGGTCGTGAATTTTGCTGGTGTCTATCAAGCCTTAGCTGATACGAATGGAACTAAGACGAATGGTACGCAATTCAATAACACGGATCATGCTCGTGCTGATCTGACTTGGGTCAGAGGTAATTTTAACTGGAAGTTTGGCGCTGACATGCGTTGGATGCAAACAACAGGTGAGAAATTGCCCTCCGGCGCGTTCGATGATGCAGGCGTCCAAGGCGTTTTCAACTTTAACTCAAATGAAACCGCATTGAGCGGCGCGGGCGGAGACCCGTTTGCTAGCTTCCTGCTCGGTTTGTCGAATAGTTCTTCACGTACTTACAACGGAACAGGTATTTCCGCTAAATTTGGCTACAATGCCTGGTACGCACAAACTGACTGGCGCGTACGTCCCAACTTAACTTTAAATTTTGGCATGCGTTATGAATTGCCAACTCCACGTCAAACCGATCCCGTCGGATCATTTACTTCTTTTGACCCCAATATTACTGATCCACGTTCTGGCTTAAAAGGTGCATTGGCTTATTTAGGCGATTGCAATGGCTGTAACGGTAAAGACCGTTTTGGCGAGATTGATTATTCCTCAATTGGCCCGCGGCTTGGATTAGCCTGGTCAATTGATCAAAAAACTGTTGCCCGTGTTGGCTATGGGATTTATTACGCCGCCGGAAATGGTTTGATGGGCGGATTCTGCTTACGTTGTGCAACAGGTTTTGCTACCGTTGCGAGCGGCGTCGGCGGATCGAATTGGGATAACGGTTTCGTTCCTACATCCAGCTTCATCCCGCCACCCATCATCAGTCCTTCGGCTGGTAACGCTGCCGATGAAATTTATTATATCAGTCCAAAATCGGGTACTGCTCCACGATTCCAAAATTGGAGCATCGGCATTCAACGCGAATTACCCATGAAATTCGTAGCTGAAGTTACCTATATTGGCAACCGTGGAACGCGTCTTTCTGCAAACCACTTTTCGTTGAATCTTTTAGATGCGAAATATTATGCGTTAGGTGATTTACTCACCAAATACATTGATGATCCGGCAGTAGTTGCGGCTGGATACAAATCTCCTTATCCAAACTTCATCGCAGATTGGGGCAAATCCAGCACGACAACTGGCGCTACGCTCGCGCGTGCCTTGCGTCCCTATCCGCATATCAATGGCCCGGTCAGTGACGAATATAATCCGGTCGGAAGTTCCTGGTACGATTCATTGCAGGTAAAGCTGGATCGTCGGTTTGGTAGCTTTTTTGTCGAGGCGAATTATACCTGGTCGAAATCGTTAACGAATGCATCAGGCTCACAAACGGGCGGCGATTCCAACAATCGTAATCCGAAAACGGATCGCTCCATTTCCACTCTTGGACAAGATGGAGTTTTGGCTTTCGAGAAGAGCCTGCAATATACAGACTATCCACACATTTTGAATGTGGTGATGACGTATGATTTGCCCTTTGGCAAGGGGAAGAAATTCCTTAGCAGCAATGGATTTGTTGATCGCCTCTTAGGTGGTTGGACAGTTTCGTTTGTCGGCAATTACACGTCAGGAGCCTTGATTTTGCTTAATGCGCAAACCAACTCCTATCCGAATTGGGGATTCGCGTATGGTCGCAAGCGTGTGAATATCGTTCCAGGTAAGGCAATTCAAACGGGCATCAGCCGTCAAGACCTTGATCCTCGCAAAGGATTATCAGGTGGCGTTTATGATCGTTCAGTTGCGACAGCCTGGCTGAACAATGATTTTTACAGCATTCCTGGTGCGTACGAGTTAGGGAATTCGCCTGTTTACTTAACTCAATTACGCAATCCGAACGCTTATAACGACAATATGGGCTTTATCAAGCGCACGCGGATTTCGGAAACCGTTAATTTTGAACTTCGAGCAGAATTCTTTAATGTCTTCAACCGCACGAACTTTGGATTAGGTGGTACTCCGTTCCGACCTGCGACAGGAACTGGAACACCCGTCAACAGCTTTGGGATTCCCACAGGTGTACGAACGGGCGAACGATCCGGTCAGGTTATGGCAAGAATTAATTTCTAAGCCACTTCTCTGAAATCAAAATAATTAAATGCCTGCTTGTCGCAATTGTCGGCGGGCAGGCATTTTTTACAGTAAGTTTTGAGTACCAACTTTAGTTGGCAGTCCTTGGCAAGATGCCTGAAGGCGGGACTCAGAATGGTGTTGTCCCTTACTTATTTCTATGGCAAGTATATGAAACGTGTTTTTCAACTCATTGTAATTTGTCTATCTATTATCAGCATTATTTATTCCAATAGTCGCCGCAACGTTAGCGCACAAACAAGCATTAGTTTTACGCGCGATATTAAGCCAATTTTTGATGAAAATTGTGTAAGTTGTCACAGCGCGAAAAAAGCTGCGGGGCAATTACGTTTAGATGGAAAAACTGCTGCGATGCGCGGCGGAATCAGTGGCGCCGCGATTTTGCCAAACAATAGCAAAGGCTCGATTTTATTGGCTCGCGTGCTGGGCGAAGGCGGTCAAGCGCAAATGCCAATGGGCAATGCTCCCCTCAGGCCAGAACAAATTGCATTAATTCGCCGATGGATAGATGAAGGCGCAAATTGGGATGGAGCGACAGACGGAAAAGGTGACGGTGCGAAAGAATTGCCGAAACATTGGGCGTATGTAAAACCGCAAAAAGCAGCAATTCCTGCCGTCAAAAATCTCAATTGGGTGCGTAACCCCATTGATAATTTTATTTTAGCCCGATTGGAAAAAGAGGGTTTAAGTCCATCACCCGAAGCGAGCAAAGAAATACAAATCCGGCGTGTTTCGCTCGATCTGACAGGCCTTCCGCCGACGATCAAAGAGGTTAATGATTTTCTGGCAGACACCTCTGCCAATGCGTATGAAAAAGTAGTGGATCGGTTGCTCGCCTCAAAACATTATGGTGAACGTTGGGCACGTCCGTGGCTGGATTTGGCGCGCTATGCTGATTCCAATGGATACGAAAAAGATAATTTGCGAGTGATGTGGAAGTACCGCGATTGGGTCATCAATGCGCTCAATAATGATATGCCGTTCGATCAATTCACGATTGAGCAATTAGCTGGAGATATGTTGCCAAACCCGACCAACGATCAATTAATTGCCACAGGGTTTCATCGCAATACGCTCATTAATCAAGAAGGCGGCATTGATCCTGAAGAAGCACGCTTTGAAATTTTAGTGGATCGCGTGAATACGACTGCAACCGTGTGGCTAGGCTCTACGCTGGGTTGCGCACAATGCCACAATCATAAATACGATCCATTTTCGCAAAAAGATTATTACAAACTTTACGCCTTTTTTAATTCCTCGCAATACGAGTACGGTTATCAAGGTGGCGGCGAAGAAACGCGTTGGGTGAAAGAGCCAATTCTTAATTTGCCTTCGCCGGAACAAGAAGAAAAAAGAAAAGGACTTGAAGCGGAAATTGCAGCGCTAGAAACTAAACTTAAAACGCAAACGTCTGAACTGGACGCTGCGCAACAAATTTGGGAACGTTCCATACTGGATGAAGAGAAATTGTGGACTGTGCTTGACCCGATTTCTTTGCGCACAATTAATGGAGCGTTACTGAACAAACTAGACGATAAATCGGTGCTTGCTACGGGAGTGAATGCTGAAACTGAGATTTATGAAATTGAGACAAAGACGGATTTGAAAAATATTACGGGTGTGCGTTTGGAGGCAATGACCGATCCCCGCCTACCGAAAAACGGGCCAGGCCGCGATCCTTATGGAAACTTCTTACTGACCGGAATTGAAGTTGAAGCGAAGCCAATTAATGGTGGCTCGATTGCCCAGATCGTGACGTTCAAAAATGCCAGCGTAGATAATCAGGCATCGCGTATTGACGCTAAAAAATTCTTTACCAAAGAAGGCGACTCTCCGCCGATTGACAAGCCAAGCGGCTGGTTGGTCAACGCCACATCTGATGTGAATCGCGTCAACCGACAAGCCGTATTCGTAACGGCAAAACCATTTGGATTAGTGGGCGGGATGACATTAACAGTTCGGCTGAAACATATGGGCGGTTCAATTGGGCAGGGGATTGGGCGGTTTCGACTTTCGGTAACCACAAGCAAAGTGCCGACGCAAATTACAACTGTGCCTGCCACATTGCGCCCGATACTTTCGATCCCAATACATTCACGCACAGAAAAACAAAAGCAGGATTTGGCGGCATTACATCGCTCAATTAGTACGCAACTGCAAAACGAACGAGATCGTCTTTCGATGCTGCAATCTGAGTTGAAAGAATTAGGCATTGTTACGGCTTTAGTAATGGGTGAAAAAAATAGTCATGAACGCCCGTCTGCCCCCATGCGTAATCGCGGAAGCTTTTTAAATCCCGGTGAAATTGTTTATGCAGATGTTCCCAGTTTCATGCCAAGGATGGCTGAGAATCTCCCATACAATCGGCTTGGCTTAGCGAAATGGTTGGTTAATGAAGAAAACCCATTAACCGCGCGTGTAGCTGTAAATCGTTTCTGGGAGCAATTTTTTGGACGCGGCCTTGTCTTAACTTCCGAAGATTTCGGCACACAGGGTGAAGCGCCTTCGCATCCTGAGTTATTGGATTGGCTGGCAGTCACGTTCCGCGAGGGGAGTGCGGATGCGGATTTGAAGAAATCAAGTGCAACTGCTCGCCCGCCCTCCGCCCGCCCCACTCCGCCCTGGAGCATGAAGGCCATCCACCGTCTCATCGTGACATCCGCCACATATCGTCAATCTTCCAAACTTGATCCGCAAGCCAACATCCGCAATCCGCAATCGGACGATCCCTATAATCGGTTGCTGGCGCGTGGCCCCCGTTTTCGGGTCGAAGCAGAAATGGTGCGCGATATTGGATTGAGTGTGAGCGGATTAATGAGCAATAAACTTGGTGGCCCCAGCGT
>WBZS01000441.1_pt1 | contig 55355 bp, 53 predicted proteins | sample 5204201 | NCBI WGS metagenome assembly WBZS01 (sample SAMN12344357, study PRJNA552823) | activated sludge metagenome | biome: Activated sludge suspended growth; feature: Nitrification reactor; material: Wastewater; isolation source: activated sludge from nitrification reactor of wastewater...
CGAGCCGCCCGCGCCGGCGAACTTGCCGTATTGCGACACGCACTCGACCCCACCGGAGAGGAAGACGTCGCCCTCGCCGGCCTTGATCGCGTGGAAGGCCATCCGGGTCGTCTGGACCGACGACGCACAGAACCGGTTGACCGTCGCCCCAGGCAGGTGGTCGAAGCCCGCCAAGACCGCGATGACTCGGGCCAGGTTGGCGCCCTGTTTGCCCGACGGCTCGGCGCAGCCCCAGTAGAGGTCTTCGATGTCGGTCGGGTCCAGCGCCGGGATCTTGGCCAGCGCCGCGGCGATCATCTGCACGGACAGGTCGTCGGGACGCAGGTCCTTGAGTGAGCCCTTGAACGCGCGCCCGATCGGGCTGCGGGCAGTAGAGACGATGACGGCGTCGGTCACGGGGTTCCTCCTCGTCGAGGGTGCGCGGCCGCAGGTGAGCGGGCGCTTAGTTCACGGCCGATCGTATGCCGTGCGCCCAGCGGGTGCCTACCTCCTCTGCGGTGACCTTCGCCTCCTACCGCGAGCCCTGAAGGTGAGCGGAGGTGAGCGGGCGGCATACGGAGCCGTCAGCCCTTGGTGGCACCCAGGGTGAGGCCGGACACGAACTGCTTCTGCAGGAGGAAGAAGATCACCAGCGTGGGGATAGCCACGATGGCCGACCCGGCCGCAACGAGGTTGTTGTCGGTGAAGAACTCGCCGCGCAGGTTGTTCAGGGAGCTCGTGACCGGGAACTTGTCGCCCTGGGTGAGCAGGACGGTCGCCCAGAAGAATTCGTTGTAGATCCAGGTCACCTCGAGGGTGGCCAACGCAGCCAGCGGCGGACGGCACAGGGGGAGGGTGAGCTGCCAGAATTGGCGCCAGACGCTGGCTCCGTCGACGACGGCCGACTCATAGAGTTCGCGCGGGATGGTCTTCATGTAGTTAGACAGCACGAACGCGCAGAAGCCGGTTTGGAAGGCGACGTTGACCGCGATGAGGCCGTAGTAGGTGTTCAGCAGGGTGCCGGATTCGCTGATGAACTCCGGCACTTGGATCTGGCTGAACATCTTGAAGACGGGGATGAGCAGGGCCTGCGGCGGCAGGAGGTTGGCCGCAGTGAACAGGCCTAGTAGCGCCAGGTTGAACTTGAACGAGAAGCGTGCGACGACGAAAGCGATGGCACACGAGAGCAGCAGGGTGAGCAGCACGCCCGGCACGGTGATGATCACCGAGTTGACGAAGTGCTTGCCGAACTCGGCCCGCTCCCACGCGTTTCGGTAGTTCTCCAGGGTGAACCCACCCCACGACAGGTAACCGTTGGCGGAGGTGTACTTGTAGTCCCGGAACGAATTGAGCAATGCCCAGAACACCGGGAACAGCCAGGCGAGGGCCGTGATGGCCAGGAAGATCTGCACCCCGATGCGCCGTCGTTTCTTGCCGGGGATGAGTGCCACCGCGGTGCTCATCGGGCGTCCTCCCTCATGACGATGCGCAGATAGATGACGATGAACACCGACGAGATGAGCAACATGATCGTTGCCAAGGCCGAGCCGAACCCGATTCGGCTGGCCTCACCGACGACGTTGGCCGTGACGAGTGTCGAAATGAGCTCCAGGCCGTTTCGGCCCTTGTTGATGATCCAGACCAGGTCGAAAGCCCGCAGGGACTCGATGACCGTGACGACCAGGACGATGATGTTGATCGGGGCCATGACGGGGAAGACGACCTTGAAGAAGGTCTGTTTCTCGGTCGCCCCGTCGAGGGCGGCCGCCTCGCGTAGCGAGGGATCGACCCCCTTGAGCCCCGCTAGGTAGAGCAGCATGACATAGCCGATGTGTCGCCAACTCGTGGCGATGAGCGCCGACCAGAGGTTGTACCGCTGGTCTCCGTACCAATCGATGGTGGCCCCGGTGAGGTTGTTGATCAGCCCTTGGTCCCGGGAGAAGATCAGCTGCCAGATGAAGCCGACCAAGGCCAGAGCGAGGACGACCGGCATATAGAACGAGGTCTGATAGAAGCGGCCCCCCTTGAGCTCCCGGTCCAGCAGCACAGCGAGAAACATCCCCGCGGGCGTGGCGAAGACGAACAGCACCGCCAACCAGATGAGGTTGTGTTGGATCGCGGGCCAGAACGGCGGGTAGATCGTCACGACGTCGGAGTAGTTCTTGATGCCGATGAACTTCGCGTCGGTGAACGATCCCAGGCCGTCCCAGTTGGTGAAGGACAGCCACACCGACATGATCGCCGGGATCCACACGAGCGCCACGACCAGAGCCGTGGGCACGATGATCATCAAAGCGACGACGAGGCGGTCGACTCCGCCGACCTTGTCGATCCCGGTCAAGCTGCGCTGCTTGGGCACGGCATACCTCCGAAACGACATGACGGTCCGCGCGCGGTTCGGCGCGCGGACCGTCATGTGGCGGTCACGACCCGAAGATGGAGACCTTCTGGGCTTGGATCTTCTTGACGATGTTGTCGACGTCGGTCGGCGTCTTGATGAAGTCCTGGATCGCCGGGATCATCACCGTCGACGCGAAGTCCGGCCGCGTGTCACGGTCGAGGAACTGGGCGATCGACTTGGCTCCCGCGACGAACTCTGCTGACTTCTTTTGCAGCGCGGTATAGCCGGCCGTCGACACCTTGCCGTTGGCGGCCACGACGCTCGGGTCGGCCTTGACCAGGACGTCCTGACCGTCCGCGGAGCCGATGTAGCTGAGCAGCTTCTTGGCTCCGGCCTCGTTCTTGGGCTTCTTGGACATCATGTAACCGTCGATCGGCGCCTCGACAGCGTCGGCACCGATGGTCGAGTCGATCTCCGGGAAGTTGAAAAAGTCGAGGTCGTCTTCCTCGCCCTTGAACTGCTGGGCGACGAAGGAGCCCAGCAGGTACATGCCGGATTCCTTCTTCTGCAGGGACTGCGCCGCCTCCTGCCAGGTCCGGCCGAGCGAGTCGGGCTGGTGGATCTCGAGCAGGCCCCGCCAGGTGTCGAAGACCTTCTTCACCTTGTCGCCGGCCCAGTCTTCCTTGCCTGCCATCAGGCTGACGTGGAAGTCGTAGCCGTTGACCCGGAGGTTGATTTGGTCGAACGTGCCCATTGCCGGCCAGCCGTCCTTGTCGCCAAAGGCGATCGGGACCATGCCGTCGGCTTTCATCTTGGCCCCGAGGGCCTTGAGCTCGTCGAGGGTCTTGGGGATCTGGTACCCCTTCGCTGCGAAGACGCTCTTGCGGTAGAACATCGCCCACGGGTAGTAGGTCGACGGCACGAAGTACTGCTTGCCGTCGTCGCCGGTGGATGCCTTCTTCATGGCGTCACCCATGCCGGGCAGGTTGGCCCAGACGTCGGAGATGTCGCCCGCCAGGCCCTTGCTGGCGAAGAACCTCATCCGGTAACCGGCGAACCACGCGAAGACGTCGTCCGGGGTGCCCTGGAGATAGTTGTTGATCTGCTCCTGGAAGGTGTTGTGGTCGACCGTGTTGATCTTGACCTCAAGGCCGGAGTTGGCCTTCTTGAAGGCGGCCGACACTGCTTCGACAGCCGCCTTCGGCACGGCGTCGGACTGGTTGGAGCCCAGGCTCACCGTGCCGGTCGCGCCGGTCGCCCCACCAGTGCCGGAGGTCGTCGCGGTGGTGGAGGAGCTGCTGCAGGCAGCTAGGACAGCGGGCGTCACGACAAAGGCGCCCACCCCCTTGAGCAGACTGCGGCGGTCCAGTCGATGGGCCCGGACCGAGTCGGGGACCAGGCTGGCGAGGTAGGCGGCCTCGGTGGGTGGACGGGTCATGCTCGCGTCTCCTTCGACGATCGTGCCAGCTCGTGGACGGGGCTGGTGGGGATCCGACTCGGTCGGGCAAATCCAACAAGACCCAACATGAGTCGAACCGCTGAGTCGATCCTCATGCGTCGGTACGCATTTGTCAACAGTGCCGAGAGTGAGCGTTAACGCGCCGTTGGCGGTCTCCGGTGGCTAGCTGTACAGAACTGGAGCTAGAACTGGAGCCAGGACTGCAGTGTTGATTTTTGTTGACAACGCCGGTGCCGCGACCGAGACTGACGATATGCGGCTGTGGCCAGAGCGTGTGCTTGCCTTCGGCGGGGACTACAACCCCGAGCAGTGGCCCCGGCACACCTGGGAGCGAGACATCGCGGCGATGGGGCGTGCCGGCGTGAGCTTTGTCAGCCTAGGAATCTTCTCCTGGTCCTGGGTGGAGCCCAGCGATGGCCGCTTCGAGTTCAACTGGCTGGACGAGGTCATGGGTTTGCTCGCCGAGGCTGATATCGCCGTCGACCTGGCCACCGCCACAGCCTCGCCGCCCATGTGGCTCAGCCACGCCCACCCTGAACTTGCCCCCATCGACCGCGACGGCCGACGCCTGTGGCCCGGGTCCCGGCAGGCCTGGTGCCCGAGTTCGGCGACGTTCACGGCATACGCCACCCGGCTGACCGAGGCGATGGCGCGTCGCTACCACGACCACCCGGCCCTGGCGATGTGGCACGTCTCCAACGAGTACGGCTGCCACAACACCCCTTGCTACTGCGACACGTGCGCGTCGAATTTCCGCACCTGGCTGGCCCAGCGCTACCCGGACGAGGACGGCGGCGTCGACGCGCTCAACCATGCCTGGGGGACTGCCTTCTGGAGCCAGCGCTACACCTCCTTCGAGCAGATCTTGCCGCCGCGGGCGACGCCATCGTTCCCCAACCCCGGCCAGTGCCTGGACTACAAGAGATTCCAGTCCGATGCCTTGCTGAGCCAGTTCCTCGCCGAGCGCGCGGTGCTGCACGAGCACTCCCCAGGCGTCCCGGTGACGACGAACTTCATGACCATGCGCCACTTCACCCACCTGGACTACCACCGGTGGGCCGCGGCGCTGACCGATCCGACCGACGTGTTATCGACCGACCATTACGTCGTCGATGCCCTCGACGACCCATGGGCCGAGCAGGCCTTCTTCGGTGACGTCATGCGCGGGATCTCCGGCGGACGGCCGTGGGTGCTCATGGAGCACTCGACGAGCGCGGTCAACTGGCAGCCGGTCAACCGCCCGAAACCCCCGGGCCAGTTGGCTCGGGACAGCCTCACCCACGTCTCCAGAGGCGCCGACGTCATCGGCTTCTTTCAGTGGCGCGCATCCCGGGCGGGGGCCGAGAAGTACCACTCGGCGCTGCTCCCACACGCTGGCGAGGACTCCCGAGTCTTCGACGAGGTATGCCGCCTGGGCGCCGTTGCTGCCCGCCTTGGCGAGGTCGTGGGCAGCCGGGTCGAGGCCGACGTGGCATTCCTGTGGGACTTCGAGGCACAGTGGGCCACTCAGGGGCCGGCGCTCCCGTCGGCGGAGGTGGAGTATGCCGACCTGGCCATCGCGCTGCACCGGGAGCTGCGCGAGCGGCAGATCGCGGTCGATGTCGTGTCCCCCGCAGCCGACCTCACGGCATACCGGCTCGTCGTCGTCCCTACCCTCTATCTCGTCTCGGACGCGGCTGCCGCGGCGATCGCGGCGGCGGTCGAGGATGGCGCGACCGTCCTGGTCACCTACTTCTCGGGCATCGTCGACGAGCATGACCACGTCCGCCTCGGCGGCTATCCTGGCGCCTTCCGGGACCTGCTCGGTCTGCGCGTCACCGAGTTCGGGCCGCTGCGCTCGGGGGAGGAGGTTGCGCTGTCGGACGGTGGCACCGGGGCGATCTGGAGCGAGGACGTGCACCTCACCGGGGCGGAGCAGGTGGTGTCGTTCGTCGACGGGCCGATGCCGGGGCGGCCCGCCGTGACCCGGTATGCCGCGTCCGGCGGCACCCGCTGGTACCTGGCCACCTGGCCAGATCGAGACACGCTCGGGCGGCTGGTGGACGCGGTCGTCGCGGACGCCGGCGTCGAGCCGGTCCTCGCGGGCGTTCCGAGCGGGGTCGACATGACGCGGCGCCGATCGGCCGACGGATCGTGGGTGTTCGCAATCAACACCCTCGACCACGCGGTCCAGGTGCCGATCCAGGGCTTTGACCTGGTTTCCGACGCACCGGTCGCTGGCCCGCTGTCCCTGGCCGCGGGTGCGGTCGCCGTCGTGCGGGAGACGTGAGCGACATGCTCGCCGACCAGCGTCGCGACATCATCTTGGGCCACGTGCAGGCCGGCGGTGCCCGGGTGTCCCAGCTGGTCGAATTGCTCGGGGTGTCGGACATGACGATCCGCCGGGATATCGAGTTCCTCGCGGCACGCGGTCTGGTCCACAAGGTGCACGGTGGTGCGCTGCCGACCGGCGCGATGAGCGCCGTGGAGCCCGGATTCGTCGTCAAGAGTCAGATGTCCGTGGCCGAGAAGCGCGGTATCGCCCGTAACGCCGCGGGCCTGGTGCGGCCGGGTCAGGCCATCGGGATATCGGCGGGGACGACGACCTTCCAGCTCGCCCGCGAGCTGCGGTCCGTGCCGGACCTCACCATCGTCACCAACTCGATGCTCATCGCCCAGACCCTCCAAGACGGTGCTGAGATCGGGCAGACTGTCGTGCTGACCGGGGGCACCAGGACTCCGTCGGACGCCTTGGTCGGTCCGGTTGCCGTCGAATCATTGCGAGGGTTGCACGTTGATCTGCTCTTCCTTGGCGTCCACGGGATGAGCCTGCGGGCCGGGCTCACCACGCCCAACCTCGAGGAGGCCGCGACCAACCGGGCGTTGATCGCTGCCGCCGGCCGCACTGTCGTGACCGCCGACCACAGCAAGTGGGGGGTCGTCGGTCTGGCGTCTTTCGGTCGGCTCGAGCAGGTTGCCACACTCGTTACTGATTCGCACCTACGCGCTGACGTCATTGAACGGGTCCGGGCCGTGGGCTGCGAGGTGCTGGTGGCACACCCTGACCCAGTGACGGCGGATCTGCGGGACGACTCTGAGGGTGCCTGACTCAGGCTGACTCGCCCGGGCGAGCGGGCGGCATACGGGGCGAGCGCGAACCCAGCCACCCACCGCGCGTGGTCTGTGATGATGGCCCGATGAGATACGCCGAGCACATCAGCGACCTCGTCGGCAACACGCCACTGGTGCGCCTCACGAAGGTCACCGACGGCATCGCCGCGACCGTCCTCGCCAAGGTCGAATACCTCAACCCCGGGGGGTCGGTGAAAGACCGCATCGCGTTGCGGATGATCGAAGGGGCGGAGGCGTCGGGGGAGTTGCGTCCTGGTGGCACCATCGTCGAGCCGACCAGCGGCAATACCGGGGTGGGGCTCGCGTTGGTCGCGCAGCGCAAGGGCTATCGGTGTGTGTTCGTCTGCCCGGACAAGGTGAGCGAGGACAAGCGCAACGTCCTGGCGGCCTACGGCGCTGAGGTGGTCGTGTGCCCGACTGCGGTTGCGCCGGACCACCCCGACTCGTACTACAGCGTGTCCGACCGGCTGGTCCGCGAGATCGACGGGGCCTGGAAACCCAATCAATACGCCAACCCGCAGGGCCCTGCCAGCCACTATGCGACGACTGGCCCGGAGATCTGGGCCGACACCGACGGGCGGGTCACCCACTTCGTCGCCGGGGTCGGCACCGGCGGGACGATCTCAGGCACCGGGCACTACCTCAAGGACCAGGCGGCCGCATCCGGGCGCCCGGACCAGGTCAGGGTGATCGGCGCCGACCCGGAGGGGTCGGTCTACTCCGGCGGCACCGGCCGTCCCTACCTCGTTGAAGGGGTCGGCGAGGACTTCTGGCCCGCGGCATACGACCCGAGCGTCGTCGACGAGGTCATGGCGGTCTCGGACGCGGACTCCTTCGCGATGACTCGGCGACTGGCCCGCGAGGAGGGCCTGCTCGTCGGCGGCTCGTGCGGGATGGCCGTCGTGGCAGCGTTGCGGGTCGCCCGCGATCTGCCAGCCGACGCAGTGGTTGTCGTCTTGCTGCCAGACGGCGGTCGCGGCTATCTGTCCAAGGTGTTCGCCGACCAGTGGATGAGCTCATACGGGTTCCTGCGCGAGAACGGCGAGCGCACCGTCGGCGAGGTGTTGCGCGCCAAGTCGGGTTCGATCCCCGCTCTCGTGCATACCCACCCGACCGAGACGATCCGCGAGGCAATCGACATCCTGCGCGAATACGGCGTGTCCCAGATGCCGGTCGTCAAGGCCGAGCCGCCGGTCATGTCCGGCGAAGTCGCCGGTTCGGTGAGCGAGCGGGCGCTCCTGGAGGCGCTATTCGCCGGCCGAGCTCACCTCACCGACTCAGTCGAACGGCACATGCAGCCGGGCCTGCCGCTCGTCGGCGCCGGCGAACCGGTCGCGGTCGCGCGCGCCGAGCTCGAACAGGCCGACGCGGTCCTCGTCGTCGACGACGGCAAGCCCGTGGGGGTGCTTACCCGAGCCGACCTGCTCGGCTTCCTGGTCGGCTGAGCCATGGTTTGTGGAGTGATAGCGACAGTGGGCTGTGGCTATCACTCCACAGAATGTCGAGGAGTGCCCGTGGGGCGGCTTACCGTTGCCCGACCAGGACAAGCCCGACGAGGGCAGACATCGCGTTGACGACCAACGCCCCTACCAGCGGCCAGGGCGCGCGCGGCGACACCCGCCAGACCCAGGACAGACCGAGTCCCTCAACGAGCGCGACGAGGGCCTCAGCGACGAGGAATTGAACTGGCGAGGTGAAGCTGGCGGACGCGGCATACAGAATGGGGTGGGTGAGCAGGTTGACTCCCGCGGCGCCGACGACCGCGAGCGGCACCGACACCAGCGCGAACAGGCGCGCGAGCACGACGAACGCGGGCACCTCCACGACCAGCGTGAGCAGCAACGCCGGCAGGTATGCCGCGGAGCTGGCCGCCGCGGCGGCGCTGGCGATCGTCATCGCGGTGAACTCGCCGCTGGCGACCACGGTGATCGGGCTCATCTGCTTCGGGATCCTCCACAACGTGCTCGAATTGCGTTACGTCCTAGGGCGGTTCGGCGATCTGCTGTCTGGGGGCATCGGGGTGCTCCTCGTCATCCTGGTCAGCGGCATAGCAGTAACCCGGCTGGGGGGAGCCTACTTCGGTGGTTGGGCGACGCCAGCGGAGATCCTCCTCGGGTATGCCGTCCTCGGCGCCGGTGCCTGGATGAGTCTGCGCGGAATGCCCCGGTATGCCGCCCTGGCTGTCATCCTCGGAGCGGCGGGGGTGTCGCTCAGCCACGCGGCATACCACGTGGTCGTGCTCGCGCACCTGCACAACCTCGTGCCGCTGGTGTTCCTCTGGGAATGGTCGCGGCGGCTGCCGCTGCCGGTTCGGAGGGGGTTCCGCGGCGTCCAGGTGGCGTGGGTTCTCGTCGTTCCCTCGCTGGTGCTGGCGGGGTTTGTCGATCGTTGGATGAACCCCGATCCGAGCGCCGTGCGCGCGCTCGTCGGGGAGGGTGCCCAGCTCGTATCAGCGGTCGCGTGGCCGGCGGCGCCGGAGACCGGGATGCGGTGGCTGGTCGCCTTCGCTTTCCTGCAGACGATGCACTACGCGGTATGGGTGTGGTTCATGCCGCGGGCAGCCCCGGAGGCGACGGCAGTGTTCGAGGCGAGGTGGCCGGTGGCGAGTTCGCGGCTGGTGTGGGCAGTGGCGATCGCGCTGGCGGCGGCGCTCGGCGCGCTCTTGCTCGCCGACTATGGTCAAGGTCGTACGGTCTATTCAGGTTTGGCGACCTACCACGCCTACCTGGAATTCCCGGTCGTTCTCGTTCTGCTCACTCGATGGAGGGGTCTAGTTGATAGTTACCCTGATCACTGACGTCGCGCCCCAGCCCACGGGCACCGGGATCGCGGTCCTTCTCGTTCTGGCCCTTGTCGTCGCAGTCGGAGTGGTCGCCTTGGCCGTCCTCCTCCTGCGCCGCGGCCGCCGCCAACGCTGAGGTTCAACCGATGACCTCGTGCGGGAAGGCGGGGTTGCCCGGCGGCTGGGCTCGGGCGGCCTGCTCGCCTAGAGGTCGACGAGCATCCCGCGCAGAACCATGTCGGTGTAGCTGACGATGCCCATGATCTGGCCGCGCTTGGTGACCGGGGCACGCGAGAGGCCAAACTTGTCGAACAGCCTGGCGCAGTAGCGAATATCCATGTCGGGGTGCACGGTGATGACCGGCTTGGACATGATCTCGTAGACGTTGACCCGCTCCGGGGCGCGGTCCTTGGCCAGCACCTCACGGGCGATGTCCGAGAGCATGACGATGCCGTATTCGTCGTCGGCATCGCGCTTGTCGACAATGAGCGCCTCGGTTTCGATGTACTTCATCTGTCGTAGGGCATCAGCGACCGTCATGCTCCGATCGACCAGGTCGATCTGCGTCTTCATGACATCGCTGACCCTGGTGATCTTGCGCCCCTCGGTCACAGCTCCTCCTCGATCCGCGCCTTGAGAGTGTTCGCCTGATGGACGATACCGACCGCATGGCCTCCCCGATGGGGAACAGGCCAAGGTCCAGACCCCGAACGAACAGCGCGAGCCCGAGCACCACGGCAGCTCCACCGACAAGGATTCCGCCGAGGTTGGGCAAGGGGGACCGAAGGACAACGGACTGAAAGAACCCGACGACGAGCACGATGGGAAGCAGATCGCGAATGGCCCCTTTGAGGTCAGAGCCAAGTCCGGTGAGGACCTCCCTGACCATGACCGCGGACCAGCCTCTCGTCGTCGACAGTGCGGTGCCCCTCATGTTGGCGAGGCGAAAGCCCATTCGTCAGGGGGACTGACACCCATCTGGGTGGTGTGCGACGTGTATTTCGAGCCGCGAGCGCTTGGCGAGCCGCGTAGGGTCGGGTTCGAGCGGCATACCTCGTGTCTACGGGAGGGAGAAACGCGGTGTCCTTGTTCTGGCGGCTCTTTCTCGGGACCGTCGTCACCCTGTTGGTGGCCGTGCTCATCCTTGCGTTCGCGCCGGTCACCGTCTCGACCCGAGCCAGCGTCGACGAGATGATCGTCCTGTTCATCGGGGTGCTGGTCGTGTCAGTTGTCAACGCGGTGACGCTGCGTCGGGGGTTGCAGCCCCTGGCCGAGCTGCGCCAAGCTCTCACCGATCTGGACACTCCGCGCCCTGACCGGACCGTCCCAGTGCGGGGCACCGACGAGATTGCCGCGGTGGCGACGGCATACAACCACATGGTGGGGCGGCTGGATCTGGAGCGCGAGAACAGCGCCCGGGCCTCGCTCAACGCACAGGAGGCCGAACGCGCCCGCGTCTCCAGCGAACTGCACGACGAGGTGGGCCAGAGCCTGACCGTCCTGTTGCTGCGGCTGGAGATGCTCGGGCGGGCGGTCCCGGAGGAGCTGCGGGCAGAGGTGGCCGCGCTCAGCGAGGTGGTTCGAGACAACCTTGCGGACGTCCGTGCGATCTCGGCGCGGCTGCGGCCGGGAGTGCTGGAGGACCTCGGGCTGGGACCCGCACTCACCGCGCTGTGTCACGACTTGGGTCGCCACACGGGGCTATCGGTCCGGTTGAGTATGCCGCGTGGCCTCGGCGGCTCTCAGGAGCAAGATCTGGTCATCTACCGGGTAGTCCAGGAGGCTTTGACCAATGTGGTGCGGCATGCCGCTGCGAGCACCGTTGAGGTGGTGTTGGTGGATGAGCCCGATGGGTTGCGAGTGACGATCTCCGACAATGGAACTGGGATGCCCGGAGTGCCTGGGACAGGAATGATGGGGATGGCCGAACGGGCCCGCTTGGTTCGCGGTCGACTTGAGGTGGATGCAGTGACTGGCCAAGGCACAACAGTGACGCTGGCGGTTCCGCGCCTTGCCTCGGCAGCGACGGGGGTCGACCGATGACCACGTCGACCGGGTTCGGGGCCCGGCCGCAACCGACCCGGGCGAGGGTGTTGTTGGCCGACGACCATGCGCTGGTCCGTCACGGGGTTCGACTCATCATCGATGCCGAGCCAGATCTCGTGGTGGTGGCGGAAGTGTCCGACGGAGCAGCAGCCGTGGATCGGGTGGCCCAGGGGGGCATCGACCTGGCCATCCTCGACGTGTCCATGCCACGGATGACCGGATTGCAGGCGGCTCGGGAGATCGGCCGACGCGGGGTGCCGGTGCCGATGCTCATGCTGTCGATGCACGACAACGAGCAGTATCTGTTCGAGGCCCTGAAACTGGGGGCCGCCGGGTATGTCCACAAGTCGGTGGCGGACCGGGACCTCATTGCAGCATGCCGCTCGGCGTTGCGAGGAGAACCGTTCCTCTATCCCGGCGCGGTGGCAACGCTGATCCGCAGCTACCTCAACCAGGGCGGGGAGTCAGCGCAGGACGCGTCGCTGCTGACGCCGCGCGAAGAGGAGGTCCTCAAACTCATCGCAGAGGGCAACAGCGGCAAGGAGATCGCCGACCTCTTGTTCCTCAGCCCCAAGACCGTCGAGCGACACCGGGCCAACCTGTTGGAGAAGCTGGGAATGCGCGACCGGCTCGAGTTGACCCGCTATGCGATCCGGATCGGCCTCATCGAGCCCTGATCGGGATCCGTCCGGTAGGTCAAGCGTGGACGGCCACGACCGGGCTCCACGCGGATCGTGCCACCTGAATAGCTCGACACGCGCGGCTCACAGAACCCCGGTCATGGCCGTGGCAACGGGCGACTACGAGGGCCGCGGCTGTGCTGGCGGCGATCATGGCCGCAGACGAGGTCGCTCGGACGACAGGGACCCGCTGTTTGATCTCCCGGACGGCCGACTCGTCCACGTCCGCTCCAATCACGACCGTCCCATCAGGATCCTGTCGGTAGAGGCCTGGCACGATGACCACAGGTGCCGATGACTTCGTGACGACCGTTTCGATGGTCTGTCCTAGCTGGCGATTAGCGACCGGAGCCGGTCCGTCGGTCGGCAGGACAAGGACATCGGCCCACGCTGAGGCATCAAGCAACACCTCCGCCGGCGAACCGGCAGCCTCTTCGATGTCCACCTTGAGGGCGCCTAAACCGAACTCATCAGCACCACACGCGCTGGCGATCTCGGTGCGATAGCCGAACCCCGGCGACGCGGCAGCCCCGACGACCAACACGACGAGGCGCCGGCCTGTCGAGACAGCCCACTGGTGCGCCCACTCGGCCGCCGCCGCATCGGCGGTGGACCCGAGCCAGGCAGCCACGACGACACCCGGGACACGCTTACGACGGATGGCCGGGAGTTGCGGGTACTGCGGGTAGGACGGGGCGAGGGTCATGGTTGCCTCTCTGGGCGGGTCCTCCCATCGTCCCCCACCGCGTCTCGGCACAGGCCATTCCGGGGCACAAGTGCACCACCGACCGACCACAAGTGGGTGTTACTACCCAGACCCGCGACGACGGACCCACGCCATGCCGACGGTGTTGGCGGCATCATCGCTAGACCTCAACAACGCCAGCCCGCTGACTCGGCCGGGCCCTGTCTCGCAGCGAACCGCCTTGCTCAGGCTTGGCCGGTGCGGCGCAGCACGTCCTGGAACCAGGCGACGCTGGTGTCGAAAGCTTTGTGCCCGGCGATCCGCGGGAACTCGATGGCGCGCAACTCGTCGCCGCGCTCCTCGTCGTGGCCGACGACCCCGGGGATCCCGGCCATCGCGGCCTCGACGGCCTTGTCGCACATTGCGCCTATGAGCTCCAGGTCCTCGGCGTTGGCCTTAGCGGAGCGGCTGAAATACCCCGACTTCTGGACCATCGTCTTCTCAGCGCCGAGCTTCTCGGCGAACTGCTTGGCGAAGTACTGGCCCGGGTTGATCATGTCGAGCTTCACATGGCCGAACGGGTCGCGCGGCACCTCCTGTCCGGCGGCCTCCATCGCCGCGACGATGTCGGAGACGCCCGCGCCCTCGGACAGGAACAGGTTGACGCAGCCAACCTCGTCCATGATCTTGGTCAGCCGAGCAGCCTCGGCGTCCAGGTCGATATGGATCTCGGGGACGTAGACGCCGTGGATGGCCCATCGCTGCGCCGACAACCCGAAGCTGGGCACCCACTCTTGCGCGCCGTGCCAGGCCTGGTAGTTGCTCGCGGCCTTGCCGGTAAGCCAGCCGCAGCCTCGGCCCATGACCTCGTGGATGATGAGCATGCGCGGGTTCGAGCCATGCTCGGCCAGGACATTCTGCGCAAAGACCGACGCCTGCTCCGCCGCCGTGTAGGCGCCCAGCGACTGCCGGATCGGCACCACGTCGTTGTCGATGGTCTTGGGGAGACCGACCACCGTCAATTCGTACCCGGCCTCGTGCAGGTATGCCGCGAGATCGGCTGCGGTCGTGTTGGTGTCGTCACCACCGATGGTGTGCAGGACGTCGACGCCGTCCGCTTTGAGCCGTTCGGCCGCAACGTGCAGCGGGTTGGCGCCTTCCTGGACCAGGCCGCGCTTGACGAGGTCTTTGGCGTTGGTCAGCTTGACCCGGCTGTTGCCGATCGGGCTTCCGCCGAATTGGTGCAGCAGGTGGGCCTTGGCTCGGGTCTCGTCGTCGACGACAAGGTACCTGCCGGCGAGAACCCCGTGATAGCCGTGGAGGTAGCCGATGATCTCCGCGTCGGGCAACAACCGGGTGTAGCGCTCGATCAGCCCACCGACGGCCGAGGATAGGCAGGGGGCGTAACCCCCGGCGGTGAGCAACGCGATGCGGCGGATCTCGCGGGACATGGGTCGGCACCTTCCAGGCGGGGAACGTTCGCGACCAACCCTATTCCCGTATGCCGTGTGCGCACTTGTCACGTGCGGCATACGGGTCGGGGTTCACCGGTCGTTCACCGAACGGCGCATCACCGGAAAGTCGCGAGGATCCCGCCACACGCGCCCGCGAAGACGATAAATCCGACCGCGAGTCCGGCAAGCGCTCCGCTACCCGAATCATGTTTGCGTTCGTTCACCAGGATCCCGATTCCGACGAGTCCCACGACGATCACGGTCACGATGGCCGCGGGCAGGCCGTTCGTGCCGGAGGACATCGCGGACATCGTAATGACGAAGGCTGCGATGATCCCTAAGACGAAGCCGCCACAGGACGCCAGCCCAGGCGTACGGGCCGACGTCGATGGGCCCCCGGGATCGCCTGACTCCGGCTCTGGACGGGGGTTGGGATCGGATTCGGACATCCTCAGGCTCCCAACATGGACAGGATCCCGAAGCAGGCGCCAGCCATGACGATCACCCCGAGGGCAATCGTCCCGAGGACGATGGTGAGGACGATGGCGATGGTCTTCCCGGTGCTGCGTGGTGCCGGAACCGCGCCCGGGAAAGGCTGCGGCGCGGCGGCATACGGGCCGGGAGGTGGGGCAGCCGACGGGCCGGGGGGCAGGGCGGTCTGGAACGGGCCGGTCTGGAACGGGCCGGGCGGGATCGGGGGCGGCGTCACCTGGGCCGGTGGGAACTGCGGGTCGAAGGACCGCGGGCCGAAGGACACCGGGTCGGCAGAGGTGGGGTGGTCCGGCGGCTGGTCCGGTGGTGGTTGGGTCATCCGAGCCTCCCGAGTCGAGACAGGAGCATCCAGACGCCGACGCCGGCGGCGACGGCGAGCACCGCGAGGTAGGCCAACACGAGCCGGGTGTCACGCAGCAGGCAGCGGCTGCGCGTGAGCCCAGCTTGGCGGGCCTTCCAATAGCCGCTGAACCCCAGCCCAGCAAAAAACAACACCGCGAATGGTCCCATCGCCCACCCCAACAGCGCGACGGTCGCAAAGATGCACAACCGCAGCGGGTCGAAAGGCGTGCTCTCGTCCGTCGCCGACGGGAAGGGCACTCCCGGTATGCCGTGTGGCACGGGTGGGCTGCTCATCGTGACACCTCCGAAGGTGCTCGGGTGAGGGAACCGGCTGCGGTGCTCAGCCGGGTTCGGGATAGCGGCGCCCAAGCCTGGACCGCGCAAAAGGGAGCGCACTGGTGGGCGTTGTCGGCCGGGTTGAGGGTGCCGACGTGGACGCAGCACTGGGTGAGTCGTTCTTCGATCATCGTGTTGATGTCCATGAACGGCTTGACCGTGATCCGGACCACCCGCTCGGCGAGCATCGTGCGTAGGCGGTGGGCCTGACCGGGCAACCGGGAGGCGGCCAGGGTGGTGAGGGTGCCGATGCCGATGTCGCAGGTCGTGCAGATGTCCTTCCAGATCCGGCCGATGTCTGGATGGGAGACCGAGGACTGTTCGCTGAGCAGACCGAGCAGGCTGTCCTTGACGGTGGCCCGCAGCTTGGCCGGCAGCTCTTGGTCGGCGAACCGGTTGGCCAGGTCGTCGGGGGCGAGGTCGAGATAGCCCTTGAGGTTGTCCGTGCCGATGAGCGAGACGAGTGACCGCCATTGACCGGAGTCGTCGCGCAGGAAATAGCCCACTGACGCGCAGTGTGGGTGCGAGCACGGCAGGGCGGTGAGGTCGCGCCACGAGATGAGACCGTCGGTCTGGCCGGCGAGGCGCCCGAGCACCCCGGTGTGGGTAAGCCGGTCGAGGGGGTCGACACCGGCGCTGCGCCCAGAGCCGAACACCGGCTGGATCGTCACGCCGCCGACGAACGGGGTGTCCAAGGCGAGCCGGATCACCGGCCCGATCTGGTCGTCGTTGACCCCGAGCGCGGCGGTGAGGGTGAGGGTGGTGAAGACCCCGGCGCTCGTGAGTCGTTGTAGCGCCGCCTGTTTGAACCTCAGCAGGTCGGCACCGCGGTGATGGGTCGACCCGGTCGGGGTGAGCCCGTCGAACTGCAGGTAGACCTCGACGCGCTCGCGGTGGCGGACCAGAGCGGCGAGCAGTGCGTCGTCCTGAGCCAGCCGGATCCCGTTGGTGTTGACCAGGATCCGGATGATCGGGCGGGCCACCAGCTCGTCGAGCAACTGCTCGAAGTCCGGGTGCAGGGTGGGCTCGCCGCCGGAGAGCATGACAACGTCCAGGCGTCCGCGTTCCTTGGCGAGGCGATCGTCGACGGACGCGAGGACATCCTCCAGCCGGGCCGTCGTCGCGCGGGCCGGTGCCGAGTCGGCGAAACAGGTGGGGCAGCGCAGGTTGCATGTGTCGGTGATGTCGGCTAGCAGGATGCAGGTGTGTTGGGTGTGCATGTGCGGCATACCGTCGAGGTAGGCCGCCGGGACCGGCGCGAAGTTGCCCATCCGGTCGGCCAGGTGTTCCTTGGTCGTGGCCGTCCACTGCTCGAGGTAGGTGAGGATCTCGGCCGACTCGTCATAGAGCGTGCGCACGAATCCGTGCTCTGGGCAACCTCTTTCGAGCCAGACCTGGCCGTCCCGGTCCGCCAGCCACCCCGAGAGGCGGCGCACGTCGGCCAGCGGCTGATCGGGGCGCTCGGCTTGGCAGTGCGGGCAGAACGCGTTGACGTAGCGATGGATCCGGAAGTCTCGCAACGGCATACCGGGGCCGACGGCCGGCCGGCCGCTCACCGCAGGCTCCCAGCGAGGTCAGGTGCGGTTGCCGTGTGCCGTGGCGCCAGGGCATAGGAGCCGCGCCGCCACTGCCACGCGACCCGGGCGAGCAAGAGGGGGACGGTGGCCAGGAGGAACAGTTGGGAGCGGTCCAGCCCGGCCCACGCGACCTCGTCGCCGCGGGTGAACTCGACGAGGAAGCGGAACAGCCCGTATGCCGCGAGGTAGATGACCAGGGTCTCGCCCGGGGCTTGCAGCCGATGCCGAAGGACCTTCCAGAGGACGACGAAAGCGATCGCGTGGAAGGCGATCTCGTAGGCGAAGGAGGGGTGGAGGGGCACTCCGGCCACGCCGGACAGCCGCGTGGCGGTGGCCTCGTCGAGGACCGGGCCAAAGCCGAGCGGGTTGGGTGAGCCCGGCAGCTCGGTCAATAGGCAGCCGAACCGGCCGATCGCCATCCCGATCGCGACAGCCGGGGCGAACAGGTCGCCGGTGCGGGTGCGATAGCCGGTCAGCCGCTTGGCGACGTGGACGCCGAGCCAGGCGCCGAAGAGGCCGCCGAGAACGGAGCGGTTGCCGTAGACCCATTGCTCGGCCAGCGAGGGGTTCGACCGCAGGTCGACGTGCTGGAGGATCGGGCCGAGCCGCATGAAGATCGCTCCACCCACCAGAGCGCCGGTCACGACGTGGAGCACGCGCTGGTCGGTGATCCGGCGGCGACGGGCTTCGATGATGAAGACGGCGATCGCAGCCACAACCCCGAGGCCGACAAAGAAGTCGTGTGTCGGCACTGCCAAAGTGATGCCGAGCAGGTCCCCCAGAGTCGGATACACACCCTCACCGTATCCCGCGGGCGGGCGGTTGGTTCGGGATCACAACTCGCGGAACATGACGTGCAAGCCCACCGGGCCGTGGCTGCGGCTGCGGAAAGCGCCGGGCACCGTGCCGATGATCCGGAAACCCATCGATTGCCACAGGACGACGGCGCTCATGTTCGTCTCGACGACGGCGTTGAACTGCATCCCGGCATACCCCTGCTCAGTGGCCCAGCGCAGCACCTCAGTCGCGAGGGCGCGCCCGAGACCCTTCCCCTGGGCATCCGGCGACACCATAAAAGAGGCAGTAGCGATGTGGTCGCCTCGGCCGGGCCGGTTCGGGCCGGCCTTGGCCGTGCCGAGGAGGGCACCGTCGGCGGCATACGCGACGAGGCAGCAGGCGGGCGGCGGCTCCATCCACAGCGCGGCGATCTGCGCGTCGGTGAGGTTCTCGGGATAGGCATAGGTGTCGCCGTCGGCGACGATGTCGCGGAAGACAGGAGCGATGGCGGCCAGGTCGTCAGGTCGTGCGTCGCGGATCTCCACGAGGGCAGTATGCCGTGGGGTCCCGCTCTCGCGGAGGGGCTTCCCGGTCGGCCGGTAGATTTCGGACATGGCCGACTCGTCACACGCCGCCGACCTCGTCCTGGACGCGACCGAACAGCGGGTCCTCGGAGCGTTGTTGGAGAAGCAGGTCACCGTCCCGTCGACCTACCCGATGTCCCTCAACGCGCTGCGACTGGCCTGCAACCAGGCGACCAGCCGTGATCCGATCACCGAGTTCGCTGACACGACGGTCCAGGAGTGCCTGCGCGGGCTGCGGCTTCGGGACCTGGTCCGGGTGGTGCACGGCGACCGAGTGCTGAAGTATCACCAGCTCCTGGCCGACCGCCTGGCGCTCGCCGACGACGAGCGGGCCGTCCTCACCGTGCTGTTGCTGCGTGGGGCGCAGTCGCCCGGCGAGCTCAAGACGCGGACCGACCGGCTACATGGGTTTGCCGATCGTGCCGAGGTGGAGTCGTGCCTCGGGCGGTTGGCCGCGCTCGACCCACCCCTGGTCGCGGTGCTGCCCAAGGCCCCCGGCCAGCACGACGCGCGCTGGATTCACTTGCTCGGTCCGGTCGCCTTGCCGGTCGCCGTCGCGGCCGTCGTCGAGGCGGCACCCGCCGTCGACCGCGAGGTCGTCATCGCCGAGGGCGCGGATGCCCGCGATGCGAAGGTGGTCGCCGCCTACGACGCGGTGGCGACGGCATACGCGCTGGAGTTCGGGACCGAGCTGGAGCGGAAACCGTTCGACACGTGGTTGCTGGGGCGGGTGGCCACCCTCGCCGGGATCGATCCGGTGGCCGACGCCGGGTGCGGGCCGGGCCACGTGACGCGGTTCCTCGCCGATGCGGGTGCTCACGTCGTCGGGTTCGACCTTTCGCCCGGGATGGTCGCCGAGGCCCGCCTGGGCTTCCCGGAACTCACCTTCGAGGTGGGTGACCTCCGCCGTCTCATGCGTCCACGGTTGGCCCCCGCGTGGGGGGCCATCGTCAGTTGGTATGCCGTGACCCACCTCGCCGAGTCGGAGTTGCCTTCTGCGGTGGCCGGATTGGCGCGCGTGCTGCGGCCGGGTGGTTGGTTGGCGCTGGCGGCGCACGTGGGGGAAACGGTGCATCACGTGGATAGCTTTCTCGGGGAGAGCGTCGAGCTGGATTTCGTCCTGCACGACCCGGCCGCGGTGCGCAGTGCGGTCTCGGCGGCCGGGCTCGAGATCGTCGAGTGGTACCTGCGGGGGCCGCTTGCCGGTGCCGAGGCGCAGACCGATCGGCTTTACCTGCTGGCGCGCAAACCCGACTGAGGCCGGCACCGCGCCGGTGGCCGGTGCGTCGGGGTGGGCAAAATTCATCGCCTTCCCGCCCCGTTTCGTTGGGCGAGGACGCGATGGGACGGGTAGCCTGATCCCCGCACGCGTCGGGGCACGCCGCGTGGTACCAGAATCGACCCGGAGACATCCGGGTGCTCGGGGTGAGTGTTCTGATGCACGACGTCTCAACCGATGAGTTCATGACCGCTGCCGGTGATGGGCAGCTGCAGGCCGAGTCGCGAACGACGAGACCATCACGTCGTTCGGTCGCGGCTGGGTTGGCCTGGGCCGTCCCCGTGGTGACCCTCGGTGCTGCGGCGCCCGCGATGGCTGCCTCCGGGTGTCCGACGATGACGTATGTCCTGGACGACTCGCACTCGGGCTACGACGAGGTCAGGATCACGAACACCGGGACGGTGGCACTGCCGGTCGGGACGACGATCACCTGGGTGGTGCAGAACCGCGCGGGCATAGCCGCCACCCTGGCCTTCATCTCCGGTGGGTTGAGCGGGGTGAGCGCCAGTGTGTCCTCGATCGGCATCACGGCCGGGGGGACGGCCACGATCACGTTCACGTTGACCGCCGCGTTGGCCCCCGGTGCATCGCTCTACTGGCGCTACACGATCACCGGCTGGAACTACGCCACGCGGATCACGGTCAACGGTTGTGTCGGCGCCACGGCGTGCCGGTCGAGCTACTACTACACGCCAGGTACCGCGTGCCCGACGGGGGGTGGTGGGGGCGCCCGCCTTGCCGGCCCGCCCACCTTCCCCGACCCGTCCGAGGTGCCGCCGAAGACGGTGCCTTTGACGCCCTAGGCGATCAATCCCTCGGCCGGGTCGCCGGCAGTCTCGGTGGGCTGGCCGACGACGACCGTGACCAGGCCAAGGTGGCCCTCGACGGTGAGAAGGTCTCCGTTGCTGATTCGGGACATCACGCCTGGGACGCCGAGGACGGCAGGCAGACCGTACTCACGGGCGACCACTCCAGCGTGCGACAGGAGCCCGCCGAACTCGGTGACCAACCCGGCAACGACCCCGAACAACGGGGTCCAGGCGGGAGAAGTTGCCGGTGCGACGAGGATGTCTCCGGGTCGCACCGCCGCGAAATCCTCCGGCCCGCGGACCAGCCGGGCCCGGCCGGTGGCCGTGCCGCGGCTGGCCGCGATCCCCTTCATCCCGCCATCCCCCACGGTGACGGGCTCCGCAGTCCCCCCGAGGTGCACCGGCGCGGAGGAGCGCCGATGCCGGTCAAGCTCCGCTCGCCGCGTCTCGACCAGGCGCAGCGGGTCGGTTGGGGCCGGCGGGCCGAGATGCTCCGCGCCCGAGAGCCGGGCCGCCAATGCATCGACCTCATCGTTCTCCAGCAGGAAGACATCACCCTCGGCCGGAAGCCAACCCTCGGCGGCGAATCGGCGACCCAGCTCCAGCAGGATCGCTCGCATCGTCGGCACGCCGAGGACGAGATAGAACTGTTGGTTCTCGCGCAGCCGGAAGTAGATCTGCGCCAACGACACCACCCGGTCGAACACCATCCGCTTGGCCAGCGGCAACCGCGATCTTGCCTGGGCGGTCGCGAGTTCCCGAGCGGCCCGGCGCTGGGTCTCGCCCACTGCCGGGTCGGGGCTGCCAGCTGCGACCAGCGCGATGAGTTCACGCACCTGGCTCGGATCCTCGCGCCAGGTAGGGTGGCTGAACTCGTAACGGGGCGACCGATGCCCGTAGCGATCCAGGAAAGACGCCAGCCCCGCCTCGAACTGCGCGCTCGACGGGTCGAACTGGGCCACCTGCCACAAGGCGCGGTTGGTTTCGACGGTGAGGTTGCCGGTCAGGCCGGACAACAGCGCCAGCACGAGGGATTGGTCCTCGTCGCCGAGCCAGCGGCGAGTGATCCCGCCGAGCAGTTGCAGGGTCAAGTCCGCCGCCACGATCGCTCGAGCGTGATTGTCCAGCATGGGGATGAGGGCCTCGGCAGAGGTATGCCGGGTCGCCAACAGTTCGGCGGTCGAGCGCTCCTCCCAGCGGGTCGACGCTCCGGCGGTGATCCGCGTGACATAGTCAGGCAGTCGCCGCTCCCAGTCCCGATGCGTGCCGAGCACGAGCCGAACCAGGCCCAGGGCAGCCGACGCCATGGCCTCGTTCGGCCGGGTCCGGGGTGCTCTACTGGAGATCCGGCCCGGGTCACCGTCCCCTAGAGCCCCGTCACCCCCGTCGCCAGGGTCCGAAGGCGCCACGGGTGGCCGCAACGGCAATGACTGCATGCCCTGCTGGAACGCGGTGACATTGACATACGCTCGGCCGTGGATGAGCCGGATCATCGGCACATCGGTCGGCAGTTCCCCGCCGAGCGCTCGCAACGTCGTGGCCAGGGACGCGAAGAAGGTCGAGCTCACGGCCGACCAGGTGAGCGGGGTGATCGGGTCGGGATACCGCTCGATGAGCATCTGCCGCGACCATTCCATGCCGAGCAGGTCGGGTGGCAGCGCGGTGATCGCGCGCGCTTGGGTCACGAGAATGTGCCCGTCGTGGCTCACCCATTCGACATCGGTCGGCCGCCCGGTGTGCGCCTGGATGGCGCGGGCGATCTCGACGAGCGTGCCCACCTGCGCGGTCGTGAGCACGGGCGAGCGACGTAGGTCTTCGGGCACCGGCACGAGCGAAACCCCCTGCTCGTCCCGCACCGTCATGACCTGCTTGTCGGCGACTTGCTCGCGCAGCCAGGCCCCGGTCCCCGCATCCACGACAAGGTGATCGGGAATCACCTGCCCACCGACAAGAGCCTCTCCGAGCCCCCACGTCGCGTCGATGACCAGGTGGTCGCGGCGCCCACTGACCGGGTCGGCAGTGAAGAGCACCCCCGCAGAGTCGGCCGGGACGAGCACCTGAACGACGACGGCCAAGGCCACCTGCGCCGGGTCGATCCCTTCGCGGCGCCGATAGGCGATAGCCGGTCCGCTCCACAGCGACGCCCAGCACCGCCGGATGGCCTCACCCAGCGCAGCCATCCCGACGACGTTGAGGAAGGTCTCCTGCTGCCCCGCGAACGACGCATCCTCCAAGTCCTCGGCGGTCGCCGACGAGCGCACCGCGACGGCGGCTGGGGCCCCAGGAAGGCCGAGGGCGGCATACCCGGACTCGATGTCGGCGGCGAGCTCGGGCGAGATGACCGCGGACGCGAACAGGCCCGCGATGGTCGCCGCGGCCGCCTCCAGCGATACGGGATCCTCCACCCGCGCGGTCTCGTGCGCGGCGAGGATGGCGGCCTGTATGCCGTTCGCGCCCACCACCTCGCGATAGGCGTCGGTGGTGATGACGAAGCCGGGCGGGACCGGCATACCGGCGGCGATGAGGTCACCGAGACTGGCACCCTTGCCGCCCGCGATAGCGACATCGGCGGGGCCGAAACGATCCAGGGGGGCGACGTGGGTCATGAGAGGGGGCCTTCCGGGCGAGGGCGGACACGGGTGATGAGGGGGACGAGGGTGACGGCGCCGAGGGTGACGAGCAGGCCGGTGCCGATGAGGACGGCGCTCGGTCCGACGGTGCCGGCGAGCAGTGAGGTGAGGGCGGTGGCCAGCAGCTGAGCTAGACCGGTCGCGGTCTGGTTGACGCCCATGACGCGGCCGCGCAGGTCGGCGGGGACGCTCTGCAAGGTGGTCTGGGTGCTCACCTGGACGGTGAGGATGCCCACCCCCATGACCGCCGATAGGAGCATCGCCGGCGGGACGATCGTGACGAGGGGGAGGATGGTCAGCGATCCGCCGGCGAGGAGGAGGCCGACCAGGCCGAGTCGGCTACGGTCGGACCCGCCGCGGGAGCGTCCGACAAGGACAACGGCCGCGAGCATGCCGACCCCCATCGCGGACATCATCCCGCCGTAACCGCTGGTGCCCAGGCCTAGGGCGTCTTTGGCGACGACGACGCCGAGGACGCCCATGACCGCGATGATGAGGAAGGCGCCGGTGGCGCTGGCCAAGGCAATGAGCAGATGCCGCTGGCCTCGGATGTAGGTCCACCCAGCCCGCGCCTCGCCCGCGAGGCCCTGCGGGCCGGGGGGCGCGGAACGGCGCGCCGGCAACCGCAGCAGTGCGACCGCGACGGCCGGGACGAGGAAGGTGAGGCTGTCCAGATAGAAGGCCGCGTCGAGCCCGAACTGTTCGCCGACCCAGCCACCGACGGCCGGGCCGATGGCGATGGCTCCGACGAAGGCCGCCCCGAACAGTGAGTTGGCCGACATGAGCGCGGCGGGCGGGACCAGGTCGGGGATCGTTGCGGCCCGGGCGGGGATGAAGAGCTGGTTGACGATCGACATCGCCAGGTAGGCGACGAAGAGCACCCCAAGGCTGTGGGTCAGGGGAATGAGCAGGACGAGCAACCCTTGGGCGAGGTTCGATCCGACCATGACCCATTTGCGGTTCCAGCGGTCGACCAGCGCGCCGGCCACACTGCCCAGCGCCACCGCGGGCACAGCCTTGAGCAGCATGAGGATGCCGACGGCGTAGGCGGATCGGGTCTGTTCGTAGACCAGGGCGACGAGCGCGACGACGACGAGCCGGTCGCCGATGAGCGAGATCAGCTCGCTGAACAGCAAGGTGCGGAAGGTCGTGGAGCGCAGCGCCGGGGTGGTCGGCGGCCGAGTTCGAGGCGGGGCTGAGGGCATGGCGAAGCCTTCCGGGTGGAGTCAGTCGGCACGGTGGCGCGCAGGAGCGTGGCCGGTGGGTGGGCGGCATACCGAGGCGGGGTATGCCGCGGGCGCGCCTCCCGCTGTCGGCTGGGAGACGGTATCTCGTTGCGGGAGAGCGGGTTACGGGTCCGGCAGGGAGGCGGCGTGGGCGATGATGGCGTCGCCGGCGGTGCTCAGGTGGCTGCGTGCGATGTCGAGGGTCGTCGCTGCGTTGCCGTCACGGACCATGGCGGCCAGGCCCTGGGTGAAGATCCACATGAGGGCGTTGACCTGAGTGAGCCGCTCGACGGACGCGGTGGTCAGACGCGGGTCGGCCCGCAGCGCCGCGATGATCGGCGGTGGGGGAGGACCGTCGAGCTGGTGGCGCATCCAGGCCGCCGCCAGGTCGAACAGGTGCGGCTCCTCCTTGGCCAGGCGCACCGTGCGCAACCCGAGGGAGAGCATGGGAGGTGCCCCCGGCTCAGGCTGGGCGAGGTAGGTCTGGATGAAGGCACGAACCCGCTCGTCGACCCGCTCCCGCAGGGCGTCCATCGAGCCCCACGCGGAATAGACCGGCTGAGTCGAGACGCCGAGCGCGTCGGCGACTCCTCGCGCGGTGAGCGCGGAAAGGCCGTTGGCGCGGACCAGGTCGACGGCGGCGCGCTCGATGTCTTCCGCGGCGACCCGGGTGGGACGTGCCATGGCTCCTCCTTTCGTGAACAACGCTAGTTATATAACTAGCGTTCTTCCACTGTCAAGGAGGTCAGGCTGGGGCGATCCCGACCGGGCAGGTCATCCCGTTCGGGCCGTGGTTGCAGTAGCCGGCGGGGTTCTTGTGCAGATAACCCTGGTGGTAGTCCTCGGCGAGGTAGAACTCCCCAGCCTCGGCCGCCGCCCGGATCTCGGTCGTGATCACCCCGAAACCGTTGTCCCGCAACACCTTCTGGAACGCTTCGCGGGTCGCTAGTGCGGCTGCCTCCTGCTCCGGGGTGGTCCAGTAGATCGCCGACCGGTATGCCGTCCCCACGTCGTTCCCCTGCCGCATCCCTTGGGTCGGGTCGTGGTTCTCCCAGAACACCTTGAACAGTGCGCCGATCGAGGTCACCGACGGGTCGTAGACGACCCGCACGGTCTCGGCGTGTCCGGTGAGCCCCGTGCAGGTCTCCTCGTAGGTCGGGTTCGCGGTGTAACCGCCCTGGTAGCCCGCCGCGGTCACCACCACCCCGGGCAGCCGCCAGAAGATCCGCTCCACGCCCCAGAAGCAGCCCATCGCCAGATGGATGACCTCCGACCCGTCCGGCCACGGCCCCTCCAGCGGCGTACCGAGGACGACGTGGGTGGGGGAGACGGCATACGGGCGGGTGGGCCGCCCCGGCAGCGCCTCCTCCCGTGTGACGAAGGAGGTCCGGCGGCCGAAAAGGAAACCCATGCCGGGCAGTATCGCCGATAGCCTCCCCCGGTGACCCCCGCCGGACCCTTACCGACTGCGAACGCCCGCCTCCCGCGGCGCCTGGTTCAGCTGTATGCCGGGCTGGTCACCTTCGCCTTCGGCGAGGCGTTGATCCTGCAGGCGGGTCTCGGCGTGATCCCCTGGGACGTCTTCCAACAGGGCCTGGTGAACAACTGGGGCCTCACTATGGGCACCTGGTCGATCATCGTTGGCGTCTCGGTGCTCCTGTTGTGGATCCCGCTGCGGCAGAAGCCGGGTATCGGCACGGTGAGCAATGCCATCGTCATCGGGGCGGTCCTCGACCCGATGCTCCGCGCCCTACCGGCTCCCGAGTCGATGGGGTGGCGGGCGGCATACCTCGTCCTGGGGATCCTCATCAACGGCGTGGCGACGGCGGCCTATATCGGCGCACGGCTGGGGCCGGGGCCGCGCGACGGGCTGATGACCGGCCTGGTCCGCGTCACCGGACGGTCGGTCCGGCTCGTCCGGACGGCGCTGGAGGTGACCGTGGTCGCGATCGGGTGGCTGCTCGGGGGAAACCTGGGCGTCGGGACGATCCTGTTCGCCCTGACCATTGGACCGGTCGTCCACATCTTCCTGCCTCGGCTCACCGTCCCCGGGGGCTCAGCGCTGCACTGATCCCTCGGCGCGGGCGGATGGACTCAGGCATCGAACCGGCAAACCTGCCTCGGACTTGGTAAACTACGACCTTCACACCGGGGCCCGCGCCCCGGCAGCGACGTTCGGGCAGCGACTCCCGTGCCCGAGACGAAGCGCCGCGCGACCCCGACGACACCCGGAGCAGCCGACCCGCACTGGTCGTTTGCCCGGGACAGGCAAGGAGACGAACGACCGTGACCGAGACCGCGAAGAGCGCCTACCTCACGCCGGAGGCCTACGACCGGCTCAAGGCTGAGCTGGAGCACCTCTCGACCGAGGGGCGTGTCGAACTGTCCAAGAAGATCGAGGCCGCGCGCCTGGAGGGTGACCTGCGCGAGAACGGCGGCTACCACGCCGCCAAAGAGGAGCAGGGCAAGATGGAGGCCCGGATCCGCCAAATCACCCAGTTGCTCGAGTCCGCGACGGTCGGCGACACCCCGCCCCCGGACGACGGCGTTGTCGAGCCCGGCATGGTCGTCACGGTCGAGATGTTCGACGAGGAAGAGACCTTCTTACTCGGGCACCGGGAGATCCAGGACCACACCGACCTGCACGTCTTCAGCGAGGCCAGCCCGTTGGGCGCCGCGGTCAACGGCCGAACGGTCGGCGAGACGGTCAGTTACCTGGCGCCCAACGGCAAGACCATCGAGGTGAAGATCCTGCACACCCGCCCCTACGCTGGCTGAGCCCGAGGCCCCGCGCAGACGCCCCCGGTGCTCGGCGGACCAACGTGGCCCGCTCAAGGAGCATGACGACCCCTTGGATGTCCTGGATGCTGGCCGGCAGGGTGTCCCTGCCCGGCAAGGCTAGCCGTGGACTCCGGCCAGTTCCCTGGCCACCGCACTGGATGCTTCGGGGTGACGCCCTGCCAGCAACCCGACAACCACGAGCAGGTATGCCGTGTCCACTGCCAGCCGGGGCGCCCGCGGCACCCGCCATCCTCCGGCGTGGTCGGTTGCGACTGCGGTGAGCAGCACGTTCGAGACGTCGTGAGGGGTATGCCGCAGCACGCCGCCCGACCCGAGCACCAGCCCGAGGTCGGTCAACGCCCGAGGCGCCTCGCCGGGGAATGGCGGCCGGGCGTGCCTGCGGACCGCGATGGTCGCCGCCAACCGGGCCAGGTCCACGTCCAGGGCCGCTTCGGCGGGCCCCGATGGGAGGTACGCCGGGTGCTCAACCAGGCGGGCGGCATACGCGCGCAAAGCGGCTGGGGCAGGGAGGTGTTCGCGGCCGGCAGCCTCGATGACCCCTTCGGCGTTCCAGCGCATCCCGAGGTCAGCCTCAACGGTGCGTGAGAACCTCAGTTGCGCGACGACCTCCTTGCGAAGGCCGGCGTCCTCGCTGCGGGGGGTGACGGCCGAGTAGACATCGGTCGTCGCGCCGCCCACGTCGACGACCAGGACGTCCTGATCGAGGACCTCGGCAAGCACCTCGACCCCGGCAAGGACTGCGTCGGGGGTGGCCGCGCGCACCACACGGGCGAAAGCCGGGTCGCGGGAGAGGCCCTTGCCCCCGATGACGTGCCGGAGGAACACCTCACGAATTGCCGCTCGGGCACTCTCGGGTGCGACGACTCCGATCTCCGGGAGCACGTTGTCGGCGAGCACATGGGGGCGCCGCGCCCGCGTCAGCGCGGTGGCAACGAACGGTTGAGCCCCGACGTTGCCGGCGACGACGATTGGCACGTCGCGGTTGAGCGAGCTGTTGGCGAGAGCAGTTGCATTGTGCTGCAACACATCTGCGTTGCCACCGTCGGTGCCGCCGACGAGGAGCACGATGTCGGGTCGAGCGTCGGCCAGGGCCGCGAGCTCGTCCGGGCCGAGGGCCCCCGAGGCCACGTGGACAACCTTCGCCCCCGCGGACAGCCCGACCCGGTAGCCGGCCTCGGCGGTCACGGTGCGCTCATAGCCCACGACGGCTAGGCGCAGGCCACCGCCGGCCGAGGAACAGGCAAGGATGCGTCCCTCATCAACAGCCTTCGAATCGCCCAGCTCCGCGGCGAGGGACCGCACGCCGTCCATGACGTCGGTGTCCAGCGTCGTCGGGGTCTCGCCTCGGGCCGACACGCCGCCGGTCGTGAGGTCGACGAGCGCGGCCTTGGTGAAGGTCGACCCGACGTCGACGACGAGTATCGACCTGCTCTGCTCGGCCGCGGCCGGCCGTTCGGTCTGCGCCGCGGTGGCGGCCTGGGTCGCCATCAGCCGTGGATGTCCAGGGCCTCGCGCAGGTCGTCGATGAGGTCTTCGACGTCCTCGATGCCGACCGAGAGCCGGATCAGGTCACCCGGCACCTCCAGGGCGGTTCCGGCCACCGAGGCATGGGTCATCCGGCCGGGGTGCTCGATGAGCGACTCGACCCCACCGAGGGACTCGCCGAGGGTCCACAACGAGACGGCCGCACACGCCTTCACTGCAGTATCCTCACCCCGCCGGAGCCGGAAGGACACCATCCCGCCGAACCGGCGCATCTGCCGAGCCGCGACCTCGTGCCCGGGGTGGCCGGCCAATCCGGGATAGAGCACCGTGCTCACCGCGTCGTGTCCGCTGAGGAAGTCCACCACCCGCTCGGCGTTGTCGCAGTGCCGCTCCATCCGCACGGCGAGGGTCTTCAGGCCGCGCAGCACGAGCCATGCGTCGAACGGCCCCGCGACCGCGCCGATCGCGTTCTGGTGAAAGGCGATTCGCTCGGCCGCGTCAGCGTATGCCGCGACTCCCACCTCCCGGGCGACGACGACGGCGCCGCCGACGACGTCACTGTGCCCACCGGCATACTTCGTCGTGCTGTGCGTGACGATGTCGGCGCCGAGAGCGAGCGGTTGTTGCAGGTAGCTCGTGGCGAAGGTGTTGTCGACGACGAGCAAGGCGCCCGCGTCGTGAGCGACGGCGGCGAGCGCCGCGATGTCGGCGACACCCAACAGCGGGTTGGACGGGGTCTCGACCCAGACGAGCTTGGTGCGGCCCGGTTGGACGGCAGCGCGCACCGCCGCCGGATCCGACATCGGCGCCACGGTGTGCTCGACGCCGTGCGCCCTGGCGACCCGGTTGACATACCGGTAGGTGCCGCCATAGGCGTCGGTGGGAACGACGAGATGCTCTCCGGGGCCGACGAGCGAGCGGACCACGCAATCCTGCCCGGCCAGGCCCGAGGCGAAGGCGAACCCGCGGGAGCCGCCTTCCAACGCAGCCAGGCACTCCTCCAGGGCGGCACGGGTGGGGTTAGCCGAGCGGGAGTACTCATAGCCACCGCGCAGCCCGCCGACGCCATCCTGCTTGAAGGTCGACACCTGATAGATCGGGGTCACCACGGCCCCCGTGCCCTCGTCGGCCTCCTGACCCGCATGGATAGCTGTCGTCGCGAAGCCTCGTGGGCGCTGCGTGGTCATGACGAGCGACTCTAGCCGCGCGTCAGACGCTCCACGCTTCACCGACCTCCTTGCGCGGACGCGGCGACCGAAGGTCAGCGTCGGACGCAGTCGTGGACCAACCCGGCGAAAGCCTGGGTGGTGGTCTTGATGAGCACCTCGTGGGTCGTGGTCCGCTCGGTCGCCGCCGGGATGTCGACGAACAGCGTCCCGACGACGTTCTTCTTCCGATCCTGGGCATGGACCGTGCACACGACGGCGACTTGCGGCGGTTTGTGCACGTCGAAGGTGAGCTTGAGGGTCCGGTCGTCGACGACCTTGAACCCGGTCGTTGTCGCGTCGATCGCCTGATCGGCGACCGACAGCACGCGCCAGGACGCGAACACGGTGAAGGCGAGCGTGAACGCGATCCCCAGCGCCCACCACTTGCCGGTCCCCGGAGTGATCCGCAGGCCTCCTGCCGCCACGTGCGACACCTTCCGTCGTCAGGGTGGGATGATGGTCCACCGTAACCCCCCTCCCGTGAAGGACACGAGCCAGGTATGCACGAAGGCTTCCGCCTGCTGGCCGTTCACGCCCACCCCGACGACGAGTCGAGCAAGGGCGCGGCGGCTGCCGCGATGTATGTCGCCGGGGGCGCGCGAGTCCGCGTCGTGTCCTGCACTGGCGGTGAACGGGGCGATGTGCTCAACGAGGCGCTCAAGAACGACCCGCACATCCGTCGCGACATCGCTCAGGTCCGACGCGACGAGATGGCCGCTGCGGCCGCCGTACTCGGGGTCGAACACGTGTGGCTGGGGTTCGTCGATTCGGGGCTCCCCGAAGGCGACCCGCTGCCGCCACTGCCCGAGGGCTGCTTCGCCTTGGAGCCGATCTCGGTGACCACCGAGGCGCTCGTGCGGGTCATCCGAGACTTCCGACCGCACGTCATGACGACCTACGACGAGCACGGCGGCTATCCCCATCCGGACCACATCATGACCCACACCGTGTCGATGTCGGCCTTCGCGGCGGCGGGTGACCCCACGGCATACCCCCATGCGGGAGTCGCGTGGCAGCCGCTGAAGCTCTACTACAACCAGACCCATTCGGGCGGCCGGATCCGCGCGTTCCACGACGCGCTGCTCGAAGCTGGGCTGGAGTCCCCGTATGCCGAGTGGGTCGGGGCGATCGAGCGGCGTGGCCAGCGGCGGATCACCACACGGGTGCCGTGCGCCGACTTCTTCGGCGCTCGGGATCGGGCCCTGCTCGCCCACGCGACCCAGGTCGACCCCGAGGGCTCGTGGTTCAAGATGCCGCGAGAGCTGGAGCGGCGGGTCTGGCCGACCGAGGATTTCGAGGCGGCGCTGTCCTACGTGCCGATCCCCGAGGTGGAGGACGATCTGTTCGCTGGGCTGGCCTCGCCAGCGCAGGCGGACGAGATGGCAATGCGCCAGGACGTGGCGCTGGTGTTCGACGGACGGGTGGCGGTCTAGATGGGTGGTCCAGTTCCCAACTCGAATATCGGGCCGGGGATCGGCGCGTTCCTCGCCTTCTTCGCGTTGGCGGTGGCGCTCTACTTCCTCATGCGCAACATGAACGGCCGGATGCGACGGATGGCCTACCGAGAGCGTGACCGCCTCGCGGCGTTGGAGGCGGCCGAAGCGGCCAAGGCCGACGGGGCCAGCGCGACAGGTGGCTCGGCGGCTGGCGGGCCGACCCAGGCCGGTCCGTCAGTGGTTCCGCACGACGAGCCGGACTCCGCGCCGTAGCGCGACCTCCTGGTTCAGCCCGTGGCGACCGTGTATGCCGCGAGCGCCACAGCCACGAAGTGGGTGATGAACGCCGCCACCGTGCAGGCGTGGAACACCTCGTGGAAGCCGAACCAGCGCGGTGAGGGGTTCGGGCGCTTGATGCCGTAGACGACCGCGCCCACGGTGTAGAGCACCCCGCCGACGACGATGAGGGTCATCACCGCGGCGCCGCCGCCGGCCAGTAGCGGGGTGAAGTAGAAGACCGCCACCCAGCCGAGGGCCACGTAAATCGGCGTGTAGAGCCATCGGGGCGCGTTGACCCAGAACACGCGAAAGGCCACGCCGCCGATCGCCCCGAGCCACACCGTCAGCAGCAGGCTGCGGGCCTGGTCCGGAGGCAGCAGGCACAGGGCGAACGGCGTATAGGACCCCGCGATGATGAGGAAGATGTTCGAGTGGTCCAGCCGCTTGAGCACGGTGTGCACCCGCGCCGACCACTGTCCGCGGTGGTAGACCGCCGAGGTGCCGAACAGCATCGCCGCCGAGGCCACGAAGACGGCGGCGCCGGTCCGGGCCCGGCCTTCGGGCGCGAGGACGATGAGGACCACGCCGGCGATGACCGCGAGCGGGAAGGTCCCGGCATGCAACCAGCCCCGCAAACGGGGCTTGGGGGCCAGGTGCTCGGGCAGCTGGATCGCGCTCATGCGGAGCAGTCTAACTTACGGTCCCGTAACTTACGAGCCCGTAGGTTGCTGAGATCGCCGGGGCCGCGATTGCCACAGGAAGGGGTGGGAAGACCTACCGAAGCGATCTCACGACGCGAGCGCCACGGCATACCGGAGTAGCGTGTCAGCGATCAACCGGCAGCGGCGGCGAGCGAAGGGAAGGCGGGGGCGAGGTGGGCCTGAGCGACGTGCTCTACGGCGTGTATGAGCGGCGTCTGGCCCATGACCTGGACCGGGCCAACGTGCCACGGCACGTGGGCGTCATGCTCGACGGTAACCGGCGCTGGGCCAAGGCCAACGGGTTCGACACGGTCGGCGGGCATCAAGCCGGAGCCGACAAGATCCAGGACTTGCTCGCGTGGTGCGAAGAGGCCGGAGTCGAGCTGGTCACCCTGTGGCTGCTGTCGACCGACAACCTCGACCGGGACTCCAGCGAATTGGAGCCGCTGTTGCGGATCATCGAGCAGGCCGTGAGCGACCTTGCGGCAGCGCATCGGTGGAGACTGCACCCGATCGGTGCGCTCGATCTGCTCCCAGAGGCCACCGCCGACTCCTTGCGGGCGGCGGAGACTGCGACGGCGGACGTGTCGGGGCTCACCGTCAACGTTGCCGTCGGCTATGGGGGCCGTCGGGAGATCGCCGACGCGGTGCGCCGCCTCATCCTCACCCACGCCGCCGACGGCACCCCCATCGAGCGGATCGCCGACAAAGTCAGCGTCGAGGAGATCGCCGCGCATCTGTATACCCGCGGTCAGCCCGATCCCGATTTGGTGATCCGTACGTCCGGCGAGCAGAGACTCGGCGGTTTTCTCCTGTGGCAGAGCGCCAAGAGCGAGTTCTACTTCTGCGAGGCCTACTGGCCGGATTTCCGGCGGGTCGACTTCCTCCGTGCCCTGCGCTCCTACGGCAGCCGGGAGCGCCGCTTCGGCCGGTAGGTTGCCAGGTCGCCTCAACTCGGGTGCGCAGCTACGTCGGCGAGTATGCCGTCCTCGTCTCCGTCCGGGTCTGCTCCGGTGGGTTCATGCCGATGGGCTTTGCCCTTGGCCTTGCCCTTGCCCTTGCCTTTGACCGCGACCGGCGCTGCGCTCGAATCCGGGTCCGAGCCAGTGGCACCCATGGAATCGTCGGTCGACTCGGCGTCCGCGCTTGAGTCGGTGTCCCTCTTCGGGTCGGTGTCTGTGGGCTCGCCGGACGAGGGATCGCCGGACGAGGGATCGCCGGACGAGGGATCGCCGGACGAGGGATCGCCGATTGACGTGATGGCCGAGGTCACCGCCACTGCCGCTTGGTGGGCCTTGGCCAGGGCCGCGTGGGTCGCCTTGGCAACGACGCCTTGCGCCGACTCGTCGTGGGCGTGATGCGCCTCTTCGGTGAACCGGTAGACGTTCCACACCGGGGCGTCGTCGTCATCAGGCGCCTCGATGGGCAGCGGCGCCGGGACGTAGGGGTTCTCCGCAGCCCAGACGAGGTAGGCCTTCTCAGCCACCGGCAGCGTGGGGAAGAGCATGTCGGTGCCGATGAGTTCCATGAGGCCAGCCCGCTGCAACGGCAGCAGGAGGTCCTGCTTGACCCGCGCAAGACCGAGCCGCACGCCCCGCTCGGCGAGGTCTTTCTGCAACTCGGCCAGACCGTCGGCCGCGGTGAGGTCCACCTCGACGTTGGCTTCAACGTTGAGGATGAACCAGCGCGCCGGGCTCTGCGGGTAGGCGGCGTTCTCCTGGTCGACCACGATCAGGGCTCGCCGACGCAGGTCCCCGACATTGGCGAAGAACAGCGGCGCGTCGTAGCGGTAGACGATGAGCCCCGGCAGGGTCTGTGCCGTGGGGTAGTCGGCGACGTCGTGCATGCCCGGCAGTCCGGGGACCCGACCGAGCACCCCGTCGTGGGGTCGAGCCAACCGGTGGGTCATTTCCAGGACGCTGAGTGCGATGGCAATGCCGATGCCGGTGACGACGCCGAAGAGGACGGTCCCCACGGTAGCCGCGGCGGCCAAGAACAGCTCCCGCTTGCGGAACCTCGCGAGTCGCTTGATCTCCTTGATGTTGATGAGTTTGCTCGCGGCATAGAAGACGACGGCGGCCAGGGCTGCCTGCGGCAGGTTGGCGATGAGCGGACCGGCAACGAACAGGACGATGACCAGGACAAGTGCCGCAACGAGGGAGTACATCTGGGTCCGCGCGCCTGCTGCGACCGCAAGCGCCGTGCGAGATCCTGAGGACGACACGGGAAAGCCGCCCAGCATGCCGACGACGACGTGGCAGCCCCCCAGGGCGATGAGCTCCTGTTGCGGTTCGATGGCGTTGACGCTGCGGTCCTCGTCGGGCTCGATCGGGGCCGGGAAGCCGCGGGCGATGAGGGTGTTGTCGCCGTAGGCGACGATGGCCACGCCGACTCCTGCCGGCAACAACGACTCAAAGTCCGACCACGACACCGAAGGCAGGGCCGGCAAGGGGAGCCCGGTAGGCACCGTGCCGAGGACGGCGACGCCTTGATCCTTGAGCTGGAAGATGGTGGCCACGACCGTCGCGGCGGCCACGGCCATGAGGGTTGCTGGCCACAGGTGCCTGACCCAGTGGATGAGCATGAGGAAGGCGAAGGTGCCGATCCCTACCCAGAGGGTGAGCAGATGCGTTCCGTTGACGACCGAGAGGAACGAGTTCACCTGTTCGACGATGCTCTCGCCGTGGACCTTGGTGCCGGTCATCTTGCCCAGCTGGCCGACGACCATCAGGACAGCCGCTCCCGCGAGGTAGCCGACGAGCAACGGCTGGGACAGCAATTCGGCGACGATTCCCAGTCGGAGCATGCGGGCCAGGAAGCACCACCCGGCGACGATGAGCGACAACGCTGCGCCAAGCGCGGTGGCCTTAACCGGGTCGCCACCGGCGAAGGGCGCGATGGCGACCCCGGCGATGAGGGCCACGGTGGATTCCGGCCCGACGGAGAGCATCCGGGACTGGCCCATCACGGCATACACGATCAGCGCACCCAGGGCCGTCGAGAGGCCGACCTCCGGGGGGACGCCCACGATGGCGGAGTAGGCCATGCACTGCGGAATCATGTAGGCCACGACCGCGACCCCGGCGAAGACGTCCGACCTAAGCCACTTCCTGCGGTATTTCTGGAGTGTGGCCAATCCAGGCGTGCCCGCCTGGAGGGCCTTCATGAGCAGGCTCGGCCCGGTCGACGACGTGTGATACTCGAGGGCGGGCCGACGGGCCAGGAAATCCTCTGGGTCGGGGTCCTCGCCTGACTGGATCCGAGCAGCCACGGCCATCTCGCGTTTGCGCATCCGACGCAGCTGACGTTCGGCAGCCTTGGCAGCTTCAAGGTCGAGTCGGTCCTGGTCCACCTCGATCGGGGGCTGCGGCGTGTTGGACGCAGCGTCGCCGTTCTTGGACATGGGCTCACCCCCACGCTCGATAGGTGGCCGGCTGGTGAACGAGTGGTGAACCGGCCGGAGTTGGATGTCGAACAATCTAGGGGACTCGCGTGAATATGCGCACCCCGGGGGCGGACGGCATACGGGATCTCGTATGCCGTCCGGCTGGTTCCGCGCGACGCGCCCGCGCGCCAATCCCGCTTCCAGCGGCTGGCGGCACCTACCGTCGAGGCACGTGTAGATCACCAAGGAGGGGTTGCGTGGTTGCTACTCGGACGTCCACGAACACGGCGCTGTCCATGAGCACGGCGCTGTCCATGAGCACGGCGCAGGGTCGCAAGACCTACGTTCTGGACACGTCGGTCCTGTTGTCCGATCCGAGGGCGATCATGAGGTTCGCCGAACACGAGGTGGTGCTGCCGGTCGTCGTCATCACCGAGCTCGAAGGCAAACGCCACCATCCGGAGCTGGGGTATTTCGCGAGGACCGCGCTGCGGCTGCTGGATGACCTGCGGGTCTCGCACGGACGCCTAGACCACCCGCTGCCGCTCGGGGAGCAGGGCGGCAGCCTGCGGGTCGAGCTCAACCATTCCAACCCTGAGGTGCTTCCGGCGGGATTCCGGTTGGGGGATAACGACACACGCATCCTGGCCGTCGCCAAGAACCTCGCCGCCGAGGGTCACGACGTCACGGTCGTCAGCAAGGACCTGCCGATGCGGGTCAAGGCATCGGCGGTGGGGTTGGACGCCCAGGAATACCGCGCCGAGTTGGCCGTCGACTCGGGGTGGACCGGCATGGCCGACCTCGACGTCACTGTCGCCGAGATGGACGAGCTGTATGACCACGGGCGGCTGGAGCATGCGGCGGCGGCGGAACTGCCCTGTCACACGGGGTTGGTGCTGCACTCGCCGCGCGGCAGCGGCCTGGGTCGCGTCGGTGCGGACAAGCAGGTGCGCCTCGTCCGCGGCGACCGGGACGCCTTCGGTCTGCACGGGCGTTCGGCCGAGCAGCGGATCGCGCTGGACCTGTTGCTGGACCCCGACGTGGGGATCATCTCGCTCGGCGGACGCGCCGGGACCGGCAAGTCGGCGCTCGCCCTCTGCGCTGGCCTGGAGGCGGTCCTCGAACGCCGACAGCACCGCAAGGTGGTCGTCTTCCGCCCCCTGTATGCCGTGGGCGGCCAGGAGTTGGGCTACCTGCCTGGTTCGGAGGCGGAGAAGATGGGCCCGTGGGGCCAGGCGGTGTTCGACACGCTGGGGGCGTTGCTGTCGACCGAGGTGGTCGAGGAGATCCTCGACCGGGGGATGCTCGAAGTGCTTCCGCTGACCCATATCCGCGGTCGGTCGCTGCACGATGCCTTCGTCATCGTCGACGAGGCCCAGTCGCTTGAGCGCAACGTGCTGCTCACTGTGCTGTCCCGGGTCGGGCAGAACTCCCGGGTGGTCCTCACCCATGACGTCGCCCAGCGGGACAACCTGCGCGTCGGACGACACGATGGCGTTGCGGCGGTCATCGAGACGCTCAAGGGACACCCGTTGTTCGCCCACATCACCCTGACGCGCAGCGAGCGCAGCCCGATCGCGGCGCTCGTCACGGATCTCCTGGAGGGTCTGGACCTCTAGGTGGAAGGCCTCCGGATCGCAGGCGGCGTTGCCTGCGGACAGCGGCCGATGAAGTGCGCGTGCCCTCGATCACGGTGCACGGGATTTGCCAGGGTGACCGGATGTCTGGCACCCTTAACCGAACATCTCGACTTGATAACGCCGCCACGGTTTCCATTGTGTGCGCTGTCATCGGATGCGAGAGAGCACAGCACGTGGGCGTCAGCCGTGTCGGTGGCGCACGTCGAGAGGATCATTGTGGCGGAGCGTTACGTCGGCCGGCACCGCCGAGCCGAACTCGCGCAGACGCGGGTCGGCTCGCCGTCCAGGCGCTTAGGGCTGGCCTTCCGGCCGATGGTGCATGCCGGTGCCTCGATCGCTCTGGCCTCGGCCGCCGTGGGCGGTTACCTCACGGCGGGCAGCGGCAGCGCGCCCGTCGGCGCGGTCTTGGCCAATCCGCCCGTTGGCTCCACCACCGCGCCGGCTCTCGGTCGGCTGATCTCCATTGCCCCGGAGCAGTTGACGGCTTTCGATGCGACGGCAGCCGACCTTGAGGCAGGCACCGCGAACCGCGAACGGGTGACCCGAGCCGGCGTTGCGGCAGCGGCCAACGAGGCGGCGGCTGCAGCGGCGGCCGCGGAAGCAGCCCGGCTGGAGGCCGAGCGCCAGGCTGCCGCCGAGCGGGCTGCCCGCGACGCCCAACGCGCCAGCATCGTGGCCAACGCGCAGAAGGACCCCAAGGCCGTCGCGGCCCTCATGGTCGCCGATCGCGGCTGGAACACCGCGCAGTTCGGCTGCTTGGTCAAGCTGTGGACCAAGGAGAGCAACTGGCGATGGAACGCGACCAACAGGAGTTCGGGAGCCTATGGCATCCCACAATCCTTGCCTGGCTCAAAAATGGCTACGGCGGGCGCTGACTGGCGAACCAACCCGGTCACCCAGATCACGTGGGGCCTGAACTACATCGCGGGTCGGTACGGCACCCCGTGCGGCGCTTGGTCGCATTCGGTCAGCCACAACTGGTACTGACCGACCAGCCTGGCCTCGCCAGGACGCAATGCCTCACAGTTTGCGCAGCCGGACCTTCTGCACCGAATGGTCCTCGCCCTTGACGATGACCAGGGTGGCCCGTTGGCGAGTCGGCAGAATGTTCTCGACGAGGTTGGGCCCGTTGATCGACTCCCAGATGGTGAGTGCGGTCGCAACCGCCTCCTCATTGGACAACGCGGCATACCGGTGGAAGTAGGAATCCGGGTTGGCGAACGCGGTGGCCCGCAAGGTGAGGAAGCGGTCGACGTACCAACGTTCGATGTGTGACACCCGCGCGTCGACATAGACCGAGAAGTCGAAGAAGTCGCTGACCGCGAGGCCCGTCCCGCCCATGGGACGCACCGGGGGGGCACCCAGGACGTTGAGCCCTTCGACGATGAGGACATCGGGTTGGCGCACGACCACCCGCTCACCAGGGACGATGTCATAGGACAGGTGCGAATAAACGGGCGCCGACACCTCGGGCCGCCCGCCCTTGACCTCGGCGAGGAAGCGCAGCAATGCTCGCCGATCGTAGGACTCGGGGAAACCCTTGCGGTGCATGAGTCCTCGCCGACGGAGCTCGGCGTTGGGCAGCAGAAACCCGTCGGTGGTGATGAGCTCGACGTTGGGTGTCGACGGCCACCGGGTGAGCAGCTCGCGCAGGATGCGGGAGGTCGTCGACTTGCCGACGGCGACTGACCCAGCGACACCGATGACGAACGGGGTCTTCTGCCGGCGTTCCATGAGGAAGTCGCTCGTCACACCGTGCAGCTGCTCGACGGCCTCGCAGTAGAAGGTCAGCAGACGCGAGAGGGGGAGATACACCTCTTGGATCTCCCGCAGGTCCAGCGGATGGTCCAGGCCGCGCAGTCGGGTCAGGTCGTCCGCGGTGATCTCCAGCGGGTGGTTCTTGGCCAGACGCGACCACGCCGAGCGATCCAGCTCCACGAAGGGGGTCGGGAAACTCCCGTTGCTCTCACGGCGCTGGGTCACGCGGCACATTCTTGCGTATGCCGCCCGGGCTAGGCTGCTGCCCATGTGCGGAATCGTGGGTTACGTCGGTCCGGCGGCCGATGGGACGGCGCTCGATGTCGTCATGGAGGGGTTGGCCCGGCTGGAGTACCGCGGCTATGACTCGGCAGGGATCGCCGTCATCGACGGGGACCACGTCGCGTTCCGCAAGCGCTCGGGCAAGCTAGTCAACCTCCGCGACGAGATCACCGGTCGGCCCTTGTCAGCAACGACGACCGCCATCGGACACACCCGCTGGGCCACCCACGGCGGCCCGACCGACGACAACGCCCACCCCCACCTTGGCGGAGCCGACGGTCGACTGGCGCTCATCCACAACGGGATCATCGAGAACTTCCACTCCCTCAAGACCGAGCTGCTGGCCCAGGGTGTGACCTTCGCCTCCGAGACGGACACGGAAGTCGCCGCTCACCTCGTTGCGGCGGCATACGAGCGCACCGGCGACCTCACGGCAGCGATGCTCGAGTCGGTCGCCCGGCTGCACGGGGCCTTCACGTTGCTCGCGATCCACGCCGACCAGCCCGGCGTCGTCGTGGGTGCACGACGCAACAGCCCCTTGGTCGTCGGGCTCGGCGAGGGCGCCAACTACCTCGGGTCGGACGTCGCCGCGTTCATCGGCCACACCCGCGAGGCGATGGAGCTCGGCCAGGACCAGATCGTGACGATCACCCCCGAGTCCGTCTCGGTGATCCGTTTCGACGGGACCCCCTCGCAGGGGCGCCGTTATCACGTCGACTGGGACGCCGCGGCCGCCGAGAAGGGGGGCTACCCGTCGTTCATGGCCAAGGAGATCGACGAGCAGCCGCACGCTGTGGCCGACACCTTGTTGGGGCGCACCAAGGACGACGGCGAGCTCGTCCTCGACGAGTTGCGCGTGTCCGAGGACGCCCTGCGCGCGGTCGACAAGGTCATCATCGTCGCGTGCGGAACGGCCGCATACGCCGGGATGGTCGCCAAGTACGCCATCGAGCACTGGACCCGGATCCCCTGCGAGGTGGAGCTTGCCCATGAATTCCGCTACCGCGATCCGGTCGTCAACGGCACGACCCTGGTCGTCTCGGTGAGCCAGTCCGGCGAGACGATGGACACGCTCATGGCGGTCAAACACGCTCACGAGCTCGGGGCCCTCACGGTCTCGATTTGCAACACGCACGGTTCGACGATCCCCCGCGAGTCCGACGCCGTCCTCTACACCCACGCCGGTCCCGAGATCGCAGTCGCCTCCACGAAGGCGTTCCTCGCCCAGATCACCGCCTGCTACCTGCTCGGCCTCTACCTCGCCCAGTTGCGGGGCGGCACGGCCGCTGACGAGGCCCAAGCGGTCATGCGCGAGCTGCGCCAGGTGCCCGACAAGATCCAGACCGTCCTGGACCGCATGGGCCGGGTGCGCGAGATCGCGCGGTTCATGGCCGACTCTCGTTCGGTGCTCTTCCTCGGGCGCCATGTCGGGTTCCCCGTGGCGTTGGAAGGTGCCCTCAAACTCAAGGAGATCGCCTATATCCACGCGGAGGGTTTCGCGGCCGGCGAGCTCAAGCACGGGCCGATCGCGCTGATCGAGCCCGGCCAGCCGGTATTCGTCATCGTCCCCGGTCCCGATGCCCCCCACGACCTGCACGCCAAGGTCGTCTCCAACATCCAGGAGATCCGGGCGCGGGGGGCGCGGACCCTGGTCGTCGCCCAGGACGGGGACGACGCGGTCGTGCCCTTCGCCGACGAGGTGATCCGGGTTCCGCAGACGCCGCCGCTCCTGCAACCGCTGCTCACCGTCGTGCCGCTACAGGTCTTCGCCTGCGAGTTGGCGACCGCCAAGGGCCTGGATGTCGATCAGCCGCGCAACCTGGCCAAGTCCGTGACGGTGGAGTGACACGATGATCCTCGGCCTGGGGATCGACGTCGTCGACATCGACCGATTCGGCGACACCCTGGCCCGCACGCCCGCGCTGCGGGAACGCCTGTTCACCGATGCCGAGCGGAGTTTGCCACTGCCTTCTCTGGCAGCTCGGTTCGCCGCGAAGGAGGCCCTCGCTAAGGCACTCGGCTCCCCGGTGGGGTTGTCGTGGAGGGACGCCACCGTACTGCGCGGCAAGGGTGGCCGGCCGGAGCTCGACGTCCGAGGCAGCGTGCTGGCCCGGGTCAAGGAACTCGGAATCCAGACCCTGCACGTCTCGTTGTCCCACGACGCGGGGATCGCCTCCGCCGTCGTCGTCGCGGAGGGAGAGCCATGATCCAGGCGTATGCCGTGTCCGATGTCCGCGCGGTCGAGGAGGCCGCGATGGCCGGGCTCAGTGCCGGCGAACTCATGGGTCGAGCAGCCAAAGGCCTAGCCGCCGTAATCCTTGAGCGCCTCGCCGAACGCTCGGGAAGCCGGGTTGTCGCCCTGGTCGGGGGAGGAAACAACGGCGGCGATGCCCTGTATGCCGCCGCCCTCCTCGCCCAGGCCGGCGTCGCCACGGCGGCGGTGTGCACGGCATACGGGACGGTGCATCCGGGGGGACGCGAAGCTGCGGTGGCGGCGGGCGTCACGCTCATCCAGGGTGGTGACCGGGCCCAGTGGGGCGAGGCGCTCGCACAGGCGGATCTGGTCATCGACGGGATCACCGGCATCGGTGGCCGTGCCGGGCTCTCCGACGAGGCGCGCGGCTGGGTCGGCGCTATCGGGCCCGAGGCGTACGTCATCGCTGTCGATCTGCCCAGCGGGGTCGATCCGGCGGGGCTGGTCGGCACGGCCGACTGCGTGTTCGCCGACGAGACGGTGACTTTCGGCGCGGCCAAGCCCTGCCATGTCCTGCCAACGACCGAACCGACCGTGGGGCGCCTGACCGTCGTTGACATCGGACTGGACTTCGCCGACCAGGTGCCGGTCGTCGAACGGTTGACCGCTGCAGATGTTGCGGCGGGCTGGCCGGTGCCGACCGCGGCGTCGGACAAGTACTCGCGCGGGGTGGTCGGCATCGTGGCGGGCTCGACGGCATACCCCGGGGCAGGCATCCTCTGCGTCCTGGGGGCGCTGGGCACCGGCCCGGGAATGGTCCGCTATCTCGGGCCGGCCGCAGTGGCCTCCCTCGTGCACAGCCATGCTCCGGAGGCAGTGACCGCGACCGGCCGGGTGCAGGCCTGGGTCCTGGGTTCGGGAGTCGACCCCGAAGACACCGACGACGAGGAGCAGCTGCGCTGGATCCGCCGAGCGCTGGAAAGCGACCAACCGTGCGTCGTCGACGCTGGCGCTCTGGCGGTCGTGGGACCGCGGCCGGCGCCCACGCTGATCACGCCACATGCGGGGGAGCTCGCTCGGCTGCTCACCCGACTCGGCGGTGAGGGTGCCATCGAGGTGACCCGCGACGACGTCCTGGCGCGACCGGTCGAGCATGCGCAGGCGGCCGCCGACGCGCTGGGGGCCGTTGTGCTGCTCAAAGGAGCGACGACGCTCGTCGTGTCGCCAAGCAGCACTGGGCGCCCGATCCGAAGCCAGGCCGACGCACCCCCGTGGCTTGCGACCGCCGGGGCAGGTGACGTGTTGGCCGGCATCCTCGGCACCCTGGTGGCGGCCGGTCTGGACCTGGTCGACGCGGCGTCGATCGGCGCGCTCGTCCACGGGGTGGCTGCCGACGGAGCAAATCCCGGTGGCCCGGTCCGAGCTTTGACCCTGGCTCGCCGCCTTCCTGGCGCCATCGCGAGCTTGCTCACCGCTTAAGGCGCGTGCCCCTCGGCAGCGGCGGGCTGGCACACTGTCCCGCGATGACCTCCACACGACCAACCGCGCAGCCGGGGAGCCCGGCCACGGCTTACGTCGACCTCGGCGCGATCGAGGCGAACGTGCGGGCCGTTCAGGCCCGTGCGCCGAGTTCGGCGCTCATGATGGTGGTCAAGGCGGACGCCTATGGGCACGGGCTGCTTCCGGTGGCTCGGGCGGCGCGGCGGGCGGGGGCAACCTGGCTCGGCGTGGCCCAACTGCCGGAGGCAATCGCCTTGCGCGACAACGGGATCGATGGCCGGTTGCTCGCCTGGTTGGCGGTCCCAGGCGCTGACTTCCCCGCGTGCCTGGAGCGGGACATCGACCTCGGGGTGTCCGCGCCATGGGCGCTGACCGAGATCGCGGCGGCGGCACGGCATACCGGTCGAACCGCCCGCGTCCACCTCAAGGTCGACTCGGGGCTGGGACGGGCCGGGGCGTATGCCGCGGGCTTCACCGAGTTGCTCGGCGCCGCGGCGCGGGCGACCAAGGAGGGGACCCTGCAGGTGGTCGGGGTCTGGTCGCACTTGGCGTGCGCCGACGAGCCCGGGCATCCATCGATCCGGCGCCAGCAGGCGGTCTTCGACGCAGCGGTGGCCGAGGCAGAGCGTGCGGGATGGTCTCTTGAGGTGCGGCATCTGGCGAATTCGGCTGCCACGCTGACCGATCCGAGCCTGCACTACGACCTGGTCCGGGTCGGGATCGCGGGCTATGGCCTCTCGCCCGGGCCTGGGGTAGGTGACCACACGGCATACGGGCTGACGCCGGCGATGACCCTCGTAGCCCGGCTCTCCCTCGTCAAGGACGTGCCGGCCGGGTGTGGGGTGTCCTACGGGCACTCCTACACGACGCCACGGGCGACCCGGCTGGGGCTGGTGCCGATGGGCTATGCCGACGGGATCCCGCGCAGCGCCAGCAACGTCGGGCCACTCGCGGTCGCCGGGCAGCGGCATCGGATCGCCGGACGGGTCTGCATGGACCAGGTCGTCGTAGACCTCGGACCGGGATCGAGGGCAGCGGCGGGCGATGAGGTGGTGATCTTCGGCACGGGCGCTACCGGCGAACCCACAGCAGCGGACTGGGCGGTGTCGACCGAGACGATCTCGTATGAGATCGTGACGAGGTTGGGATCGCGGGTGGAGCGGGTCTATGTCGGCGCGCAGGAGGTGATCTAGTGGCCAGAGGTCGACCCAACCTCGTCGGCCTGGGCGTCAGCCTTGGCGCCGCGGGGGCCGCCGGTGCCCTTGGTGCTGCCGGGCTCATTGCCGACCGGATCCGCCGCCGCGAGGACGCGCAGCTCCCCGAGTATTCCAGCCTCATCGAGGCCCCCTCGCGTGAGCTCGCCGTCGTCGCCGACGACGGGGTCGTCCTGTATGCCGCGATCGACGAGCCGACCGGCCCCACGGTCACCGCCGCTGGCCACCCCAAACCGACCGTCGTCCTCTCGCACGGCTATTGCCTCACCAGCGAGTGTTGGGTGCTTCAGCGCCGTGCGCTGCGCCGGGCCGGCTATCGGGTCGTCTCCTGGGATCAGCGCGGGCACGGCCGGTCTGGCAAGGGCGCGAAAGCCGGCTACCACATCGACCAGCTCGGCAAGGACCTGTATGCCGTGATCCAGGCCGCTGCGCCGGAGGGGGACCTCGGGCTCATCGGTCACTCGATGGGCGGCATGACGGTCATGGCGCTGGCCGAGAGTCACCCCGACGTGATTCGGGACCGGACGGTGGCCTTCGGGGCCATCGCCACCTCGCCCGGAAGCCTGCCCCTGGCCAACGGGGGCTTCGTGGCCGCCACCGGCAAGCAGGTCCTCGAACGGCTCGGCCCCAGCGTCTTCACCGGGCTGTCCAAGCGTCCGGAGCTGCTCGGGACGCTGCTCAAGGCCAACCGGGACATGGAGGAGTTCCTCGTCGAGCGCTACTCCTTCGCCTCGCCGGTGCCCCGCAGCGTCGTCCGGCTGACCGCGAAGATGCTGCTAGGCACCGACCTCGGTGTCATGTCCGACTTCGTGCCGACCTTCGACGCCTACAACAAGATCCCGGCACTGGCGCACTTCGCCCACATCGAGACCCTGGTCTTCAACGGCACTCAGGACGTGCTCACGCCGCCCGCGCACAGCGAGCTCATCGTCCAGGGCATCCCCGGTGCCGAGCATGTCCTCATCCGGGATGCGGGACACGTCATCATGCTCGAGCACCCCGACCTGCTCAACGACCAGATCCTCGCGCTGCTGGACCGGGCCGAACAGAGCCGCGCCAAGCACCTCGACCCGGCCGAGAAGCCGCACGTCACCCTCGTCGTCACGCCGGTGGGCAAGGCGCGCCGGGTCCGCGAGGGGCTACGTAACAGCCGCAAGCGGGAGCATGTCTCCTCCTGAGCCGAGCGTTGTCATCGAGCTGGCCGACGCCGAGGCGACCCGTGCGCTGGGTGTCGCGCTGGCCGGTGTGCTGCGGGCGGGCGACCTGCTCGTCCTCACGGGGGATCTCGGGGCGGGCAAGACGACGCTGACCCAGGGTCTGGGCGAGGGGCTGGGGGTGCGGGGCCCGATCACCTCGCCGACCTTCGTCATCGCTCGGGTGCATCCGTCGATTGTCGGCGGTCCGGCGCTCGTCCACGTCGACGCCTATCGCCTCAGCGGTGCGGTCGAATTGGACGATCTCGACCTCGATGCCGACCTGGCTGCGGCGGTCGTTGTCGTCGAATGGGGTCACGGGGTCGTCGAGCAGCTGAGCGAGGACCGGCTTGAGGTGGTGCTGGAGGTGGTCGGCCCCGGGGAGGTCCGTCGGGCCCGGCTGTCAGGCACCGGGGTCCGATGGGCCAGCGCGGAGGGCGGCTGCGCCCTGGTGGAGCTCGCTGGGCTGGCTTGGCGGACCGGCCAGGGCGACTAACCTTGACCGGTGCTCCTGCTCGCCCTTGACACCTCGACCAGTGCCATCACCGTGGCGCTGCACGACGGCGCCAGCGTGCTCGCGGAGGCGAGCACGCTGGATGCCCGCGCGCACGGCGAGCGGTTGGCGCCCGGCATACGGGAGGTCTTGGCCGAGGCTGGCGCGACCCCCGGTGAGCTCACCCACGTCGTGTGCGGGCTGGGGCCGGGACCGTTCACCGGGCTTCGAGTGGGCATCGTCACCGCCCGGGTGCTCGCCATGGTGACCGGCGCCGCGCTGCACGGGGTCTGCTCGCTCGATGCGCTCGCCGCCGCGGGTCCCGAGGGCGAGGTCCTCGTCGCTACCGACGCCAGGCGCAAGGAGGTCTACTGGGCCCGGTATGCCGTGTCGCCGGGTTCCGTGCGGGCGCTTAGTGCACCGGCGGTCGCCAAGCCGACCGACTTGGCGCCGGAGCTACGGGCGCTGCCGACGCTCGGTCGGGGTCCGGTGCTCTATCCGGGGTTGTTCGCTGCGCCCGTGGAAGTGCTCGACGTGTCGGCTGCGGCTCTTGCGAGCCTGGCCGTCACCAGGTTGGCGGCGGGAGAGGCCCTGGCCGACCGGGATCCGCTCTATCTGCGACGACCGGACGCGGCCCCCAACGTTGTTGCGAAGTCGGCACTCGGATGACTGCGGTCGCCATCGGGCTGCGGGAGCTGAGGTGGACCGATATCCCGGCGCTCGCGGCCGCCGAGCGCGAGTTGTTCGCCGACGATGCGTGGAGTGAGTCAACCTGGTGGGCCGAGCTGGCCGGACGGCCGCGTCGGGATTACGTTGTGGCGGCCGCGGCGGACGGGGCCGTGGCCGGGTATGCCGGGGTGGACTGTTCCGGAGACATGGCCGACGTGATGACGATTGCGGTCGGCACGGCATACCGAGGGATGGGACTGGGCGACCGCCTGCTGGACGAGCTCGTAGCCCGCGCGACGGCCCGAGGCGCCCAAGCGCTGCTGTTGGAAGTGCGGGCCGACAACGGCCCGGCGCTTGCGCTCTATGCCCGCCACGGCTTCGAGCAGGTGTCAATCCGACGGCGCTACTACCAACCGGGCGACGTCGACGCCCTCGTCCTACGTCGGAGGTTGCCGTGAGCGACGAACCGCTCGTCCTGGGGATCGAGACGTCGTGCGACGAGACCGGTGTGGGGATCGTCCGCGGGAGCACCCTGCTCGTCGATGCCATCGCGAGCTCGGTCGATGAGCATGCGCGGTTCGGTGGGGTCGTGCCAGAGGTGGCCTCACGGGCGCACCTGGAAGCGATGGTGCCGACCATCGAGCGCGCCTGCCGCGACGCGGGGGTCCGCTTGGCCGACATCGACGCGGTGGCGGTGACAGCCGGGCCGGGGCTGGCCGGGGCGTTGCTCGTCGGGGTGGCCGCGGCCAAGGCGTTGGCCGTGGGGTTGGGGCGCCCGATCTATGGCGTCAACCATCTGGCCGCGCACGTGGCAGTCGACCTGCTGGAACACGGGCCGCTGCCTGAGCCGACGATGGCGCTGCTCGTGTCGGGAGGCCACTCGTCGCTGCTGCTGGTGCCCGACGTCACCGGTGACGTGCAGCCGTTGGGGGCCACGATCGACGACGCGGCGGGGGAGGCGTTCGACAAGGTGGCGCGGGTGCTCGGGCTGCCGTTCCCGGGTGGACCCCACATCGACCGGGCGGCCCGGCAGGGGAATCGCGTCGCGATCGACTTCCCGCGGGGGCTGACGACGGGGCGCGACCTGGAGCGCTATCGGTTCGACTTCTCCTTCTCGGGGCTCAAAACGGCCGTCTCACGATGGGTGCAGCTGCGGCAGGCCGCCGGAGAGTCGGTGCCGGTCGCAGATGTCGCGGCGAGCTTCCAGGAGGCGGTGGTCGACGTGCTGACCCGCAAGGCGGTGGCGGCCTGCCGCGACCAAGGCGTCGACGACCTGCTCATCGGCGGCGGGGTGGCGGCCAACTCCCGCTTGCGGGCGGTGGCCCAGGAGCGCTGCGACCGGGCTGGGATCCGGCTGCGGGTGCCCCGGCCGGGGTTGTGCACCGACAACGGGGCGATGGTGGCCGCGCTGGGGGCTGCGTTCGTGGCCCGGGGGCGGGAACCATCCGAGCTGGACCTGCCCGCTGACTCGTCGATGCTCGTGACGACGGTCCAGGCCTAGGGGGACCGTCAGCCGCAGCGGATCAGACCGAAGCGGGCCTTGAGCTCCAGGACCCGCCGCACCGACGCATCCAGCGCGCTCGCAAACTCGGGGTCTTTCGCAGCTCGAGCCTTGACGGCTGCCAGCATGGCCGGCGCCTGTGACGCACTGGCGGTGAGCACGATGTCCCCACCGGCCGCGAGGAACCGGACCGCGCGATCCGGCACCGGCACGCCCGCGACGGCCTTGGCGGCACCGACGTCATCGGTGATGACGACCCCGTCGAAACCCAACTTCCCTCGCAAGAGGCCGGTGATGATGGCTTTCGAGAACATCGCGGGACTCGCGTCATCGAGTCTGGGGTAGCGCGCCGACGACACCATGACCATGCCCACCTGAGCATCGATACCCGCCTGGAACGGTTCGAGGTAGGGGTCGTCAACGGCGGCGACCGAGTCGGTGATCCCCACCGCCGTCACGTCGGTGTTGCCGGTGATGCGACCAAGGCCCGGGAAGTGCTTGACCGTGGCCACGACGCCGCCGTTCTGCAACGCCGACACCAACGGCGGGACCGCGGCACCGACGACCGCCGGGTCGGTGCCGAACTCGCGGCGGTATTTCCCGATCGGCGCATTGGTTTCGGTCATCGTCGGTGGGACGGTGTCGGCGACCGGCGCGAGGTTGACGTTGACGCCGACCTCGCGCAACTCTCGAGCCAGGGTCGACCCGAGCGCGGTGAGCTCGCCGGCGGATCGCTTGCCCTGGTCGAGCGCCGCGGGCAGGACCGTGAAGCCCTTGCCCTTGAGCTGCTGGACCGCGCCGCCCTCCTGGTCGGCCGCGATGAAGAGGTCGACCCGACCTGTCGTCACCTGCTGGAGGTGTTGGGAGGTCGCTGCGACGGTCGCAGCGCCCGTCCAGCCGCCGAGATAGATGACCGACCCCACACTGGTCGACCGCAGGACTGCATCAATCCCGGCTGGGGCCGCCGCCGGCTGGATCCCCACCATGAACAGCTGCCCCCATCGTTGTGCCTGGGACAGGCCGTTGTAGGCCTCACTCACGCACGCTGCCCGGTCGGGCGGCGTCGCGGCAGCGCTTGTGGGCCCGCCGCTGGTCGGGTATGCCGTCTGGCTGGCTCTCGACGTCGGCGCACCTGTCGCGGTGGTTGTGGTCGATTCACCTGGGCCCGTCGAACCGGCGCCCGGATCGGATCCCGCGGCGGGGGAGGTGGTGCACGCACCGGTGAGGGCGACCGCAAGAGCCAGCCCGACGGCATACCGAAGCGCCTGGGTGTGCATAGACGGCGAGGCTACCGGTCGGGGCCGAAGAGGACGGACGCGGCCGTCGCGACCTGATACTCGAAGAATGCCCCGGCATCGCTGATGGTCTCGGCGCCCAGTTGCTCGAAGACCTCGGCGCTGACCGCACCGACCAGCATCGTCCAGACCACCAGCCCGTTGGCCAATTCGACGTCGGTCATGCCCGAGGCGGCCAACTCGGGTTCCTGCAGCAGGTCCTGGCCCGCGCGACGTGCCAACTCCGCAGCCCGCGCTGCCGGCGTGAAGGTGGCGGGCCCGGCCAGCCCCCGGGCGGCCGCGTCCGCCCCGATGGCGATGAGCAGGCGAGTCACCCGCGTCCCGGGGTCGGTGGTGATGTGGGCGGGTGCGTCATACCGGGGCACCGGCGAGCCGTAGATCAGCGCCCACTCGTGCGGGTGGGCCAGGGCCCACGCGCGCACCGAGCGAGCCAGGGCGGCCCAGCGCGCGCGCAGATCCTCGGGTTCGACCGCGTCGTGGGCGACTTCCGCCGCGTTGCCTAGCGAGGTGTAGGCATCGACGATGAGCAGGGTCAGCAGCTCGTCCCGCCCAGACACGTAGCGGAACAGCGCCGAAGGCACCATCCCCATTTCGCGTGCCACCGATCGCAGCGACAACGCGGCCGCGCCGACCTCCGCTAGTTGTCGCCGGGCAACCGCCCGCAGTTCCGTCTCGATACTCGCCCGGTTGCGAGCCCGTATGCCGTCCGCTCGCCCAGGCGTGGGGCGGGGGGCAGGGCGCTCGGTCACGGGCCAGATTCTAGCGAAAGAGAACGCCGGCCTCGATAAAGAACAGTGTTCTTGACAACATTTGCCGCGGCATGATCAACTGTGTGAACAGTGATCTCGAAAAGAGGTCGCATCGATGGCGCGGGCACCTCACCGCGCGAAGCTGAAGGAGTCGTCATGGCACGTCACGTCGTCGTCGGGGCCGGTGCCATCGGCCGGGCCACCGCATCCGCGCTGGTCCGGGGAGGCCACGAGGTCGTCCTGGCGTCTCGCTCGGGGACCGGTCCGGACCTGGCCGGGGCTCGACGCACGAGGGTCGACGCCACCGACCCGGCGGCCCTCATCGAGGTGGCCACCGGCGCCGCGGGCTTGATCAACGCGGTCAACCCCAACTACACCTCCTGGAGTCGGGACTGGCCGCCGATGGCCAGGGCCTTCTTGGCCGCGGCTCAGGCCAGTGGAGCCGGGTTGGTGACGATCGGCAACCTCTATGGCTATGGCCCCTCCGACGGCCCGGTCCACGTGGGGCTGCCGCTGGCAGCCACCGGGTCGAAGGGCCGGGTGCGCGCCCAGATGTGGCTGGATGCCAAAGCGGCCCACGATGCCGGGCGGATCCGTGCCACCGAACTGCGCGCCTCGGATTACTTCGGCCCCGGAGCCAGTCCGGATATGAGCTTGCTCATGCGCTTCGTCCTAGCTCCCGCGGCCGCGGGGAAGGTTCTGCATGTCCTGGACGGCTCGCCGGAAGCGTTGCACTCGTGGACGTATGTCCCCGATATCGGTGACCTTGCTGCGCGGCTGGCCACCAGCGACATCGGCTGGGGCCGGCCGTGGCACGTTCCCTCCGGTATGCCGCGCTCCGTCGCCCAGGTCGCGGCCGACGTGGCGGCATACGCGGGCCGACCGGCCCCGAGCATCAAGGTCATGCCCCGCTGGGTCCGCACGGCGTTGGGCGCGGCGATCCCCGTGGTGCGGGCGATCGCGGAGACGGCATACCAGCGCGAGCGCGCCTTCGTCATCGACGCAAGCGAGACCGAGTCGACGTTCGGGCTGACCGCGACCCCGTGGGAGCAGTCCCTCGACGCGACGTTGTCCTCGATGGGCGTCAAGCGCGCCGACGTGAGTGCCCGGCGTTAGCGGCACCTGGCGGGCGTTTCGTCAGCAGGTGGTGAGCGGGCGGCATACTGGGCGGCCGTGAAGCCCCTCATCCTCGACGTCGACACCGGGTTGGACGACGCCCGCATGACCCTCTTCGCCGTGCTGCACCCGGAGCTGGATCGATGCGCGGTCACCTGCGTGGGCGCAAACGCGCCCGTCGACGACGTCGTGCGCCACACGGGGGACATCGACCCCGACCCGCACGGGGTGGCGCCGCTCGCCGTCACGGTGGGGCTGCGCGCGGACGGCCCCTGGTATGCCGCCATCTGGCGCCGGATCGTCGCGGGTGGTCGGTGATGGGCCGGGTGCTCGTCCTCGGGTCGCTCAACGTCGACCTCGTAGCCCGCGTCGAGCGGCTACCCCGACCCGGCGAGACGGTGTCGGCGATCACTCCCATCCAACGCCTCGCTGGCGGCAAGGGCGGAAACCAGGCCGTTGCCGCCGCAGCCGCCGGTGCCCGGGTCGTCATGATCGGTGCGGTCGGTGACGACGAGCCGGGGCGTGCCTACACGGTCCGGCTCTCCGGCCGTGGGGTCTTCCCGCGCCTGGCCATCGCGTTCGGGGTGCCGACGGGCACGGCATACGTGTGGGTTGACGAGGCGGGCGAGAACTCGATCGTCGTCGCCCCGGGCGCCAACGCGCACGCCCGCGCCGAGGTCGCCGACCTCACCGCCGACGACGTCCTGCTGTGCCAACTCGAAGTCCCGGTGGAGGTCGTCGCGGAGGCCGTGCGCACCGCCGCGCGGCTGGGTGCGCGGGTGGTCCTCAACGCGGCCCCGTATGCCGCCCTCCCGGACGACGTCCTCGCTCTCGCCGATCCGCTCGTCGTCAACGAGCACGAGGCCGGTCTGCTGGCCGACTCCGGGGCGGTGCCGCGGTCCCTGCTCGTGACCTTCGGCGCCGCTGGGGCGAGCTGGGACGGGGAGCGGGTGGACGGCATACCCGTGCCAGCCGACGAGGTGCGCGACACGACCGGGGCGGGAGACGCGTTCTGCGGGACCTTGGCGGCGCGGCTGGCCGAGGGCGACGACCGGCGGACCGCGTTGGCCTGGGCGGTCCGGGCTGGGGCGGACGCGGTCCGGCGCGAGGGCGCCCAACGCGACCCGACGCTCTAGGCGGGAGGGGCCTGGAGCACGACAACCACCGGATGAGCGGCGACGGTCGTCACGACGAGCGTGGCATGCCCCTCGGCCCCCCTGGTGGTCAGCTCGCGGCGCAGGGCCTCCGGGTCGATCGACGCGCCGCGCTTCTTGACCGTCACTTGGCCGATGCCTCGCGCGCGCAACCAACCCCGAACCGCCTTGACCCGCAACGGCATTGCCTCGACGACGGCATACCTGCGGGCCCACGGGAGGTCCATGGGCTCGGCGCCGGTGGCATAGCCGACGCCAAGCGACAATGGCCGTCCGGGCAGCGCTCCCGACAGGCCCGCTTGGACGACGGCCCGGTCCGCCTCGAAGAACCAGGGCTCCACATCACCCAGCTCGCCCAGCGGCGCCTCGGCCCGGACGTCCGTTTCGGTGACGATCGCGGGGGAGGCGCCGGGACGGCATACCGCCGCCGTGCGACCTGGCACCTGGGCGAGCGGCCCCCACCACACCGCGCACTCGAGGACCTCGCCTCGCCAGGACGTCCACTGCGCCTCTGCGCCCGCCGGGATGGCCGCGTGCGGGAACCCTGGGGAGAGCTTCGCCCCCGTCGCCGGCACTTGTTCGGCCCACGTGAGAAGCTGCGCCCACGACGGCGAGATCGCGTCCAGCGAGAAGACCCGCCGTGCGCGCCCGGAGACGTCCCGCACACCGGTCACCCGCCGACCCGGGTCGACCCACACCCCCGTATGCCGTCCGCTCACCTCCCGCTCTCGACTCGCCTCCGGGCCGCTGTCCCCCGTCCTCGCTCCGCTCACCGCGACGAGGTCGAGCGTCTCGGCCCGGGCTTGGATCACCTGGGCATCCGCCCACGCGGCGAGGTTCGCGCGGGCGACGGCGGCTGTCACCGGATCAAGCTCCACAGCCTGCACCGTCAGCCCGGCGGCCGCGAAAGCCCGGGAGTCCGACCCGATCCCGCAGCCGAGGTCGATGACAGCCTCGACGCGCGCCGTCACGAAGCGCTCTGCGTGCCGGGCCGCTAGCTCCGGTCGGGTGGATTGCTCAAGCCCGTCGGCCGTGAAGAGCATGCCGTCGGCGACTGGCCCGAATTTCGCCTGTGCCAGGCTCCGCAACCGAGCCTGGGCCAAGGCCGCCGACACCAGCTCGGGGTCGTGCCCGGCCGCGCGCAGTCGGGTTGACAGCGCGAGCGCCGAGTCGGCGGCATACGGGCCGATCGACTCCAGCAACGCGCGGCCCGGACCGTCGGCAAGGCGGGTGAGCAGCGCAGCGTCCATGCCCTCATCCTGGTGCCCCGGGGGAGGGCGGGGCATCTTAGGCTGAGCGCCATGACGGCTCCCCTGGACGGCTTGCTCGTCGCCGACTTCAGCCGGGTGCTGGCGGGGCCGTTCGCGACGATGTACCTCGCCGACCTCGGCGCCATCGTCGTCAAGGTCGAGCGCCCGGGCGTCGGCGACGACACCCGCGCCTGGGGCCCGCCGTGGACCGAGTACACGAGTTCTTACTTCGAGTCGGTCAACCGGTCCAAACTCGGCCTCACCCTCGACCTCGGCCACCCGGCCGATGTGGCCCTGGCCCACGAGCTCGCTGCGCGTGCGGATGTCCTCGTCGAGAATTTCCGCAGCGGCACGATGGACCGGCTCGGGTTGGGTTTCGAGCAGGTCCGTGACGGTGACGAGTCGGCTGGCCGACCGGCGAACCCTGGCATTGTCTACGCCTCGATTACCGGCTACGGCTCGGGTGCGGGCGCGGCCCTGCCCGGCTACGACTTCGTCGTCCAGGCGGTCGGGGGGCTGATGAGCATTACCGGCGATCCCGCGGGCCCGGCCCAAAAGGTTGGTGTGGCGCTGGTCGACGTCCTCACCGGCAAGGACGCGGTCATCGGGATCCTCGCCGCGATCGCCGGCCGAGCGCGGACCGGACAGGGCGCGCATGTCGAGGTGGACCTGCTCTCCAGCCTGCTCGGTGCCCTGGCCAACCAGGCCTCCGGTTACCTCGCTACCGGCACACCACCACGTCGGCTCGGCAACCGCCACCCGTCGATCGCCCCCTACGAGACCCTCGCCTGCGCCGACGGTCAGCTGGCGGTCGCCTGCGGCAACGACGGTCAGTTCCGCCGCTTCGCCTCGGCGGTGGGGCTACCTGCACTCGGCGACGACCCGGCATACGCCTCCAATGCCGGCCGCGTCGCGCACCGTGACGTGCTCGCGGCCGCCCTGGAGGCGCGGTTGAGGGAGGCTCCGGTCGCCCACTGGGATGCCGTCCTGCGGGAGGCGGGGGTGCCTGCCGGTCCGGTGGGTGACCTCGCGAGCGCGTTCCGACTTGCGCAGTCCCTCGGCTTGGAGCCCACGTATGCCGCGCGTCCCGGCCACGTCGCCCAGGTCCGCAATCCGGTGCGCCTTTCCGGCCACGACCCCGGCCCCGGTATGCCGCCACCCCACCTCGGTGAGCACGACGAGCTCGTGCGCGGCTGGCTATCCGGCGGAGACCGTTCCCTCGCCGGGCTGGCACTCGACTTGACCGAGTGCTAATGGCATACCTAGATTTGCGTTAGCACTCTCCCATGGAGAGTGCTGATCGCACGGCCGACGTCGACCCCCGCGACGGCGAAGTCAGCCGAGCAACCATCAGCCATCACAGACATCGACTTCCGAAAGGACACCGACGTGTCGGTTTCCATCAAGCCGCTCGAGGACCGCATCCTGGTCAAGTCCCTCGAGGCCGAGACCACCACCGCAT